>ERZ791622.1174-NODE-1174-length-9176-cov-2.20721_pt1 | contig 9176 bp, 10 predicted proteins | sample MGYA00510269_ERZ791622 | MGnify/ENA primary metagenome ERZ791622 (study PRJEB30046, sample SAMN00715191) | human gut metagenome | study: EMG produced TPA metagenomics assembly of the A metagenome-wide association study of gut microbiota in type 2... | reverse complement strand
CAACAGGAACAGAGTCGAGGAAAATCCGCCCATGGTTATCGGTCGTGGCGCTGGTAGAAAAGCTGCCGTCGATCTGCTCGATACGGTAGGTCACGCCCTCGATAGGCTCTCCGGTGGCAATATTTTTCTTCAAAATTTCAAGTCCCGGCTTTTCATAGTCAACGAAGATGACTTCGGAGGTCTTGCCGGGGCGCAGCGCCACGGTCTGCTCCGTATTGCTCACGATGTACGGCTCTGGTACGGATTCCTCACGCACAACATAGACACCGGCAGGAATGGCCGAGAGCAGTGCGGAACCGTCCATCCCGGTCGTGACGGAGGTGGAATAGCTGCCGGTAACAGACTTCACTGAAAATACTGTGCCGGCAATGGGTTTGCCGCTCATGGCGTCGCGCTTGGTGATCTTCATATCGGGCAGTGCGTAATTTTCGGCAGTGACCGTGTACTGCTTGTCGCCGTCGGTGGTATCGACATAGACGCTGATGGGCGTAGAGTCGGCGCAGTAGCCCTCCGGGGCCTCGGTTTCCACGAAGGACCACAGGCCCTTGGTGACATCCTTGACCTCAATGATTCCGCCATTTTGGGTCACATCGCTGCCGACGATCTGACCGTCGCGGTAAATATTAAATTTTGCGCCATCCAGACCTTGGGTAGTACCGGCGGCGACCTTCTTCAGCGTGATATCGCCTGTACCGGCAGGGGGGATATCCGGTTCTCCCGGCTGGGTGGGCGTGGTGACCAGTTTTCTCGGCGCATAATAGTTAAAAAAACTCTGGCGGCCCTTTACGCTGGACTTTGCCCATACTGCCCATTTTGCGGTGTCATCTTCAACAACCGTAGCAATGACGCCCTGTGCGGCGTACTCCTCGATCTGTTTCTGGAAGGCTGCGTCCTCCTTTGCTTTTTCGGCCAACATCCAGTCAATATAGCTAAGATAGGTTTCGTAGGTATCCGCGTTGGCGTAGCCGCCGCCGTCAATATCTCCATCGCCCTCACCCTTGAAGGTCTGGTGATCCCACACATAGGTCTGTGCTGCCATGAAGAGGCTGCCGGGAATATCTCCCTTGTAATCGACGATATAGGTCATCATCCACTTGAAGTTTTCGAGCTGCTGAGCATCCAGTTCTCCCAAGCCACTCTGCGCCAAGGCCGTTTTCAGAACGGTATCCGCATCGGCTCCGGTGGCAGAGGTATAGGTGTAGCTGTTCAGGAAACTGGCGGTTCCCCAGCGATAACCATAACCACGATCCATGCAGTAGAGCATTTTCCCCGCTGCCATGGGCGGCTTATAGCTGTACGGCGTTCCGTCATGGAGCAGGCGAGTTGTCCAGTAATTTGTGTTGCTGGTCGGTTTGATGCCGGTGCCGGTGCTGGACGCTGCCAGTGCCGAGGTAGGCAGCAGACTCAGAACGGTCACCAGTACGAGCAGCATTGATAAAAGTTTTGTTCGCATCTTTTTCAAGGTCTTTTCCTCCTTTTTTGCAAAAGAAAAGCAGGCCGAGCTTCCTCGGTCTGCTTGGTAGTGTTATGAAGTTGTTCATCGTGATCTGACTTCCATTAGGGTATTTCAATGATTCCGCTGATAATATCTACGGCTTCTGCCAGAATATCTGCGGATGCTTTTTCTTCAAACGACGCCCTACGGCTGGTCAAATCCAGCATGCGCGCCTGATCACACATGATGACACCATCCGTTTTTGTTCGTCCATCCAGCCGGATATGGAAAGGGCTGCCACGGTCTGTGTGCGTAATGGGGCATACCATCGTCAGACTGTTGACGCGGTTGAACAGATTGTTGCTGACCACCAGCGCCGGACGACGTCCCCGCTGCTCATGGCCTGCCTGCGGGTCAAAGTCCAAGTATACGATGTCGCCCTGCTCAAATACCATTACCATACTTCACTACCCTCTGCCGTACCCCAATCGACTTCCTCATTTTCCATACGACCGATTTGCTCAATCGGTTTTCCATAGAAAGCCATCAGGCGTTCTTCCAGAGTTTTGTGTCGCGCCGGGGCAGCTTTTTTTATGGTAATACTATCCTCACTTTGAATCAGTTCTACGCGATCGTTTTCCTTCATGCCAATGGCTTCCAGCATGGTCTTTGGCAGACGCAGTCCATTGCTGTTGCCCCACTTTTGAATCGTTGCGTACATTTGAATCACCTCATAGATAGTATATACAAAGTATAAACAAATGTCAACTGATTATGCGAAGTCATCCTTTTGCTGCGGGCGCATCCACCCATGTGATATCGTACCCATTCAGCAGAAAAGCCTGTACACAGTACCAGCATTCAAGGCCGTTTTCATCTATCCCCCTTGCCAATCCAATTCCAATTTCCCCATATCGAGCATTTGTCATGTTTTTCCTATGTCCGCTTGAATTGGACCATAATAAAACGACTCGCTCAGGCAATGTTGTTTTCTGCTGCGTAAGATAGATGAGGGGCATCTGACAGATGTTTTCACCGATGTATGGACAGTCCGTGACTGTCGTATACTTTCTCCCGTCCGGCCTTGTGTGAGAGTAGGCACCGCTGGCCGCCATCTCCTCTGCCCGCACCTGCGCTGCCCGCATGAGCTTGCCGTTGACGGTCAGGGCTGATACACCATTTTCGCGGCGCAGAGCGTTGGTGCGGTCAATGATGTCCTGCTTGGCCGCAGCAGCATCGAAGTGCTCCGCTGTTTCCTGCGCGGCGGCTGCGCGTGTTGTTCCATCGGCAGAGAGATTTGACTGTGCCGTTTCGGACAATTTCACATCGTAACCGAGCCTTGCCATCGTGTGGCAGATCAGTACTGCCATATTCCCGCGGGTGATCTCGGCGTCCGCGACAATCTCTTCCGCCGCAAGTCCCATTTGAACAGCAGTCCGGCAGGCAGACTGATAATCCCACTCAGCGGCAAAATCATTCAAACACCGCAGCATCACCGTGCAGGCTGCCGCAGAAGTAACAGGGTCATTGGAGCCGTAGCGTCCATTGCCATACCCTGCAACCAGATTATTTGCGGCGCAGTAGCCCACATAGCTTTTTGCCCATTCCGGAACATCCGTAAAGCTGCAAAGGCTGCGGTAAAAGGCACTGTCCGTTTCAAATTGTTCAGGATCTGCGACAACTCGGGTGAGCAGCGCCGCCATCTGCGCCCGTGTCAGCCCCTGCTCCAGCATCATGTCGCCGGACTCGTTGCCCAGCATAATGCCGGCTTCACGCAGGTAAGCGGCAGCAGATTGCTGCTGCGGACTACTGTCGGCGGCAAAAGAAGTTACTGTTAAGGATAGTGCAGCAATTACAGCGAGGGAAATAACTCGGATCCGCTTCAAATGATCACGCCCCTTTCCGGTAAAAGACGGTGGTTACACTTGCGGTCATGCGTCGGGTAGCTTCGTCAAAGGTGCATTGATCAAACTCGCAAATGCCCATCCGTTCTGCCTGTTCCGCGACTTCCGCGGGAAGGTCAACAGTGATGTCCATTTTGACCCGTATTTCGTCATCTTTCCTATTTGGTCTGAAATTCTGTACCAAACTGATACTTCCTTTTGATTAAGATTCTCCGGAGTGATTTGAGGATAATACAGAAGATTCAGGCTGTCAAAGGTTTATTTTAAATCCTTACGCCGATAAAACGGAGACACAACATTTTTTGCACAATTCCATCCGTTTTCCATCATTTTATTGAGTTATTTGCACTGCTTGAACGCAAATTCTTTTTTCAGGCTGATTGGCGAGGCAGGTGGTAAGCGTGATACGGTTGTCTGCTGTCGCCTGCAGATAGCTCCAGTCGGAATTGGAGATGGTCTTTACCAAAACGACCTCATATGTGCGGGTGCCGTAGATCGTGGTATAGGTGATGGTGTCACCGATTTCCAGATCCTTGATGCTGCCGATGGTGTACTTGGCGCCCCGGTTATGGCCGCACACGCCGATATTGCCGTCCCACGCTGAGGTGGAGCTGTAATGCCCCAGTCCCTTTTTCATGCTTTCTTTTGTTTCTCCTTCCCAGACCTTCATGTTGATGTCCAGGGATGGAATTTTCAGGGTGCCGATGCTGCCGTCCTTTCGCTCCATATCTTTGGCACTTGTATAAGCAGGCTCCTGATAGGACGAAATGACGGGTGTGACCGCTGGGATACCTACGCCACTATCCACACCGTAGATACCGGAAGCCGAACCGCCTACAGTCTTCTGTAGGCCGGGGAGTCGGAGCTTTTCCATGACGCCGGTTTGTGTGGTGCTGAGAACGCCGTAGGGAAGTTCGGGAATCTGATAATCCACAAGATTTTTGCTGCCGTAATGATACGCGGTACCGTAGGTGTCCTCATAAGAGGTCGAAGGGTAATAGTCGGTGTCCGCGGCTGTGTCAAAGGTATAGTCTGCGGCAAAAGCGCAAATAGAAAGGGATGCTGTTGCTGTCGCCGTCAATGCCATGCAGACCAGTTTCTGAAAGAGTTTCATGTTTTTACGCCTCCTGATCTTCTTCGTTTTCCTCTGTTTCATCCGCTTCACATTCTGCTTTCACTACGGCCTTTCGGCGGCATACAAGCAGCGTGCCGCCAACAGCGGCACAAATCAGAACGATTCCACCTAAAATCCAAGGAAAGTGATCCGCAAAAAACGCTCCGACCTGAGCGGCAGGCGCGCCCTTGTGGTTCGCTTCTGTCCCGATATAGGTCAGAACATAAGTAACACTTTCAACACCCTCGTGGGTCACATCGCCAACATACTCCGCTGTTGTAACATAGCCTGTAGCCGCCTGATAGGACGCTTTTGCAGAGTAGGTAGCAACAGCCTGATATTGAGAGGGCATCAGCGCCTCACCCACAAGATCGGTGCCGGTGACCTGCCACTCCACATTGGCAAGGCTCAGGGTTCTGCCGTTCTTGATGGTTGTCGCGGGGACATAGGACATATCGTTGCGGTCAAGCTGCCCGATGGTTTTGGTTTCCGTCACTGTGTAGTTTTTCGTAGCATAGCCGGCGGCTACGGTATTGAGACTGGTGTGATCCAATGCGAGGGTAGTCTCCGAAGGATCTCTGTGATCTCACAAGAATTCTGGCAAGTGTCGCACAAGTCATCAAACAATAAGCCGGAATAGGCGCAGCTCAAGGCGTTCAATGTGGCTTCGTCCACACTTCCATCTATCCTCAGAAGGCCCATACGGTGCAAACGGGCCTTCGCCCCATCGTCAAACGGATTTTGCGGTCGTGTTTTGTGGAACTGTATATTCATTTCTTTCATCTTTGTACCTCACAATGGGATAGAAAAAGGCCCGGCACCTTGCGGTGTCGAGCCTTCTGGCATAAGTCTTATTATTCTTTGTCATCTGCTTCGGCTTGCGCCGGCAGCGCGGCGGCTTCTTCGATCATGCCCACAACCAAGGTGTTCATCTGCGCGGCGTTCTGCGCAGTAATAACCGGAGCGCCGGTGCGCTCCTCAAGAGCCTTTCGTGCTACACCGGCAACCTCACCGCCCTGTCGGGCAACCTCCATACTGCCGGAAAATCCTTCCGGCTTGGAGGCTTTGGAAATATCACGGGTGGACGCCTCGGCCAGCATAGTCAAGACCAATTCGGTGTCGCTCATGTTGTCCCGCAGGTTTTCCTTTTTCAGCCCCTTGAGATTCTTGTACTGCCGCGTGGTCATGCCGGACCACGTGCGGGTGATCTCATCGGTCAGAATCGCAAATTCACGCCCCTTTTCCACACCGCGTTTCTGCCACTCATCGGTAAGCTCATTTCGAATGCGGATAGAGAGCAGCCTTTGATGTACCCAATCAGGGTCATAGCCCTTTTTCAGATAGGTTTCCAATGCGCGGTCGATGGCCTGCTCCGGATCAATGGTTTCCTCAATGCGTTCCCTGCCGACCTCTGCCAGCCAACGTTTCACCGGTTCCGCACGGGGGGAAGGGATAGACTGAATAATGCGGAGAAGCTGCTCGGTTGTGGCAGCGTCGGTCTTATAGTTCTTTCCATCCGACGATTTCATTTTCAGTTGTACGATATTTTCGTACAACTGAGTTGCTCCCTCAGACTTCAACTTGCGCTTTAAGTCACTCCAATATCTGCGAGGGTTCTCGCTTCCAGTCAGTACATGGATTACATCGACAACAGAGAAGTACCACTCCTCTTGTTCTTCATTCCAAGCCGTTAGAATGGGTTGATTTTCAAAAAGCTGAATTTTATTCTGTTCGCTCATAGCGTTGCTATCCTTTCTCTTTTTTTCGATTATACATCAGCCAATTCGCTGCCGCAAGAACTCCAGAAACAGCTCTTCTAAATCTTCATCGCCGTTCAGTTTGTCCAGATAAGGCGCAAATTTTCTGCGGTCAAAGGTGATTTTCTTAGGTGGTGCAGCGCGGCGCAGCTCCTCATCTGCCCGTGCCTGCCGCCAAGCCGCGTAAATGTCTTGATGCTCAGCGGATGGAGGTGGGCAGGTATGGGCGATCTTCTGTATGGTTGACTTATTGAGTACATATCCCTCAATGGTGCACATTTCTACAAATGCCCTTTGAGAGTCTGCATCATAATCGGCAATGCGTTCCGCACAGGCAATCGGCAGCTTGCGTGGACTGTTCTCCAAAATATCAGCAAGCTGTGGAATCAGTGCTGCCAGCTTGATGGCTTTGCGGATCTCATACTCCGTCACGCCGAAGAAATCCGCAACAATTTCGCGGGTGAGGAACTTCTGGCGATTCTCGCCAGAAGTTCCAATGTCCGTTCGTGTGCCTTGACATTTCTGCGCATCCAGCATTGCCTTATACGCTTTGCCCCGTTCAATGATGGTGAGGTCCTGCCGCCGCAGGAGATTGGTGGCAACGGCAATGGAAATCGCTCTTGCGTCATCGGCCTCCACGACCTCCGCAGGAATTGTTGAGTGTCCGGTCAGTCGCCACGCTTCAGTACGATTGTGTCCGGCAAGGATCTCATACTGCTCACTATTTGGAATTGGACGAACAATAATGCGCTCATAGATGCCCTGCTCGGCAAGCTGCTGAGAGAATGCGCGGAGTTTTTCGGGCGGGTAGGGATGAAATCCAATATCTGCCGTGCGAAAAGGGCAAAGGCTTTTGATCGGCTGTTCGAAAAGGGGGGGAGCTGCCGCATCCGCCTTTGCTTGAAACATGGTTTCATAAGCCTCATTGCCTACTTCCAACTCTGATGCTTGCTGCGCTGCGCTCATGCGCCGCTTTAACAGGTCATCCATGCTTTTCTTAGCCAAGCCGCAGCACCTCCTGGGCAAGGGAGCGATAGGAGTCAGCAGCAGGATTCTTAGGTGCATAATCCAGAATGCTCATGCCTGCTGCAGGGCACTCCGCAACCTTGATTGTCTGCTCAATGGGGCGGTTGAAAACATGAATGCTGTCACCGTAGATCTCGCCCACGCTGGAGCGAACGCTTTGGCAGAGCTGCGGGCGGGACTGATACATAGTCAGGAGAATGCCCGCAATCTTCAAATCGGGGTTGAATCGATTCTGTACATTGCGCACCATTTCTAAAACATCGGGAATCCCTTCACTGGCTTGGAAGTGTGCCTGCACCGGAATGATGCAGTAATCTGCCGCAGCCAGAGCGTTAACGGTCAGCAGTTCGTGCTTCAGCCCACAGTCGATGATAATGTAATCGTACAATACACGCAGGGATGCTAACAGCTTGTCCAGCACCTTCTCGCAAGGGTCATCCGAGATGCCAGATGCGTTATACTGCGAAAGCTGCATAACCTGCAAGCGGGCAGCAGCGTCCGCTAACCGCTTGTTGGCAGGGATCAGGTCAAGGCCGCTGCTGGTATGTAGTACAGCACGATCGAGGTGGAGTTCCAGATCCTCCGGAGAGTCAATTTGGACAAGCAGTAGCTTTGCCAGCGTATTCTTCTGTTCCCCCGGCGTATAGCCGAGGGCTGCGGTGAGATTGCCCTGGGGGTCATTGTCGATCAGCAGGACCTTTTTATCTTCGGCTGCGAGGGCGGATGCGAGATTCAAGGCGGTAGTTGTCTTGCCAACGCCGCCCTTTTGGTTAGTGATTGCGATAGTATGCATACTCATTTTTGAACTCTCCTCAGCAGTTCTATGTGTTTTCTTCCTTTGCACGGCAAATTGTAGTAATCTTCTGAAGAAACAAAATCCATCAGTGGAATTTTAGGAAAATATGTTTTATTAAAACATTTCAGAGCAATCAATTTCCCAGAATGTTTCCAGTCTAATATCTGCTTTGGGCGATATCCCAAAATCGCGCATACCTGCTTTTCTGTCAGCAGATCCGGCAGAGAGGACATTTCCTGCTCCACAGCCAACCGAATAGCGCCGCCTAATTCGCTTGAATATGGCTGCGGTGGAGTATATGGGATACAGTTGTGGCGCTTGCCCTTGAGATAGTACAATGGATTCTGTTGACGATCAGCCAAATACCTTTCAACTTCTTCCTTTGCAATTTTGTATCCAAATCCTTTTCGTTTCGGCTTCTCTGCGGATACCCTGCCGGTTTCTATCAACCACAATGCAGTTTCCTTGCATATATGTGCAATTTGGTAAAATTCTTCTTTGCTGATATAGTCTTTTTGAATATCCGAAAGACTAAGCTGCCTGTTTTTCATACCCGCACCTTCAGCCTTCTCTCCGCGTAGTCCTCGCTTAATACATAGTCAATAATGGACTCTTTGAAGATCCAGTAGTGCGGTTTAATAAAGATGGCTTTTACAAGCCCATCGCGAATTAACTTCCGAGCAAAGCTATCGCCTATTCCACCTAACATTTCACGAAATGTTAGTACAGACACTACATCGGGGTATTTCTTGAATTGTTGTACATATCTCTTCCTTGGGTTTTCCATGATCGAACCTCCGTCTAAATTACCATTGACAGATAGGTTCGATACCTATAGTATGATTCAGTTCTCTCCTAAAACTTCAAAATTCGTTTGAGTTCTCTCCTATGTCCACCATTCCTCACGAGAAAACAGGTTATACCGGAGTTCTCTCCCAGTTCTCTCCAAACCGCTTTTTTGAGCTGTCAGGAGAGAACACCAAGGCATTCCGTATTTGCTTAATAAAAACGCGAAAAAATCAAAAAAACCAGTAATATCAACGCTTCCAGGGAACGGTGGAGTGCAGATTGCTGCGGAAAACAGAATCGATATAACCACTCAAAATCCGCCGCTGGCGACAGCGTACCGGTTCGAGTCCGGTCA
>ERZ791622.1170-NODE-1170-length-9200-cov-2.23062_pt1 | contig 9200 bp, 8 predicted proteins | sample MGYA00510269_ERZ791622 | MGnify/ENA primary metagenome ERZ791622 (study PRJEB30046, sample SAMN00715191) | human gut metagenome | study: EMG produced TPA metagenomics assembly of the A metagenome-wide association study of gut microbiota in type 2... | reverse complement strand
TGATGGTACGACCTGTTATCACCATATCTTTGCTTCCTTGATAAACTACACGCGTACAAGCTTTTAGACGTTCTTGAGATATTACTGAGAATATAATCACAAGTACTGTGATTAGAAATACATTTGTCTTACACATAATTATCCGATATTAAGTTGTTAGTAAGTATAAATACTAACAAAAGCACAGACTACAAAGTTCTGAAAAGAGTCGGGAGATTGTCTTCCGGAAATAAATAAATATTAAAAATAAAAACAAAGTACAAGAAATGCTGTTGGAAGGAGAAACTTAAAAACGATAATAGTTATGAATTACGGTATTAGTATCCTTTTCAGGGCTATCCCACTGCTGATGGCTCTCTTCTGTTTTGGCTACGGAGCCTTTGTGCTCGACATGGGGACGGACGTAAACCGATTTGTTGCCGGGCCCGTAGTATTTTCATTAGGAATGATATGTATTGCATTGTTTGCTACTGCAGCTACCATCATTCGGCAACTCATCCACACATACAGCACTGCGGCAAAATACGTATTGCCTATCCTAGGCTATCTGGCTGCAATCGTATGTTTCATTGGCGGAATGACTTATATAAATGACGGTATTACTGCCGCCCATTTCGTAGCAGGGCACGTCATCTGTGGAGTAGCATTTATCACAGCCTGCGTAGCTACCACTGCCACTGCATCCACCCGTTTCACTCTAATCCCGCAAAACTCAAAACGAACGGATCATACCGTACCGGCAAAAGCTTTCTCATCTGCACAGGGAGATGCACTGATTATTCTTGCAGTCATCTTTGCTGTAATTACATGGGTATGGACTTTCTGGCTATTAGGACAAAGCAGCACTCATATTGCTTATTTCGTAGCCGGACATGTTATGGCAGGATTAGCTTGCATATGCACCAGCTTAGTGGCACTTGTAGCTACCATATCACGCCAGATACGGAACACTTATGCCGGTTCAGAACGGAAATGGTGGCCTGCCCTTGTATTGGCAATGGGTACACTTAGTATCCTCTGGGGACTTTGGATACTGACTGACATTGATCCTGATAAGTCCTCCATCGGATATATAATGATAGGTCTGGGTTTAGTTTGTTACAGCATTTCCAGTAAAGTGATCCTGCTAGCAGTTATCTGGCGGAATGTCTTCAAACTGGCGAATCGCATTCCGCTTATTCCAGTACTCACTGCACTGACCTGCCTTTTCTTATCTGCTTTTATGTTTGAAATGGCGACACTGGACGATGTTTACTTTGTCCCTGCTCGTGTATTGGCCGGATTAGGTGGCATCTGTTTCACACTGTTCTCCATCGTCAGCATCCTCGAAAGCGGAACATCCAACTAATAGATCACTCTCTCAATAATTGCTTTTATGGATGGGCTAAGGTTTTGCTAGCTCATCCATAAATATTTCTACATTCCATGCATGATGGGCTACGTAGGCAGCCGGACCGGTATCACCCGAATCCAGAATATCTTGTACGACATTAGCCTTATTTTTGCCTGTAACGAAGAAGATCAGTTGCTTGGCATTGAATAACAGACAGCCGGTCATAGCAATACGCTTCTGACCGTTGTAAGGATTCACACTCACCTCATAAGGATGAAAGGAAGAAAGTAAATGCTCCTGTCCAGGAAAAATAGACGAGGTATGCCCATCTTCGCCTGCACCGAGCAACACGATGTCGAGAGCTGGGAATCCATGCCAAAGAGAGGCATGGCAACGCACTACACTGGAATAACGCTTCGCCTCATCGTCGGGACGATTGTTTCCGTCAATAGGAAAAATATATTCTTCCGGCATATGGACTTTTTCAAGTAGCAAACGCTGCATAGTGCCATAATTACTCTCCGAATCTTCGGCAGGTACACAACGTTCATCCACCCAATAGATGCGCATACGCAACCAGGGAGTGACATCCTTGAACTCATCCGCCCACAAATCGAACATGAGCGAAGGCGTACTGCCTCCGCTGAATGCTATGTGGAAAATCTTTTGCGGCTCTGCCTCCATCAGGCTTATGATGTGTTTGATAAGAGCTCGTGCCGTTTCAACAGCTGTACTATAGATATAAGTTTTCATAACTCACAATATTGATCAGTGTTCGTTAGGTTTTTACACGGATTGGTCCAGTCAGCACCATGTTCGTGCATCATAGCTTCACTCTCCAGAGGTCCCCAGGTTCCGACGGGATAGCCATAGAGAGGTGCATCCGGATATTCGTTCCAATAGCGCAATACCGGATCGAAGAAACGCCAGGAAGCTTCGACAGCATCACTACGAGTGAAAAGGGTCGGATCACCCTGAATACAATCTTCTATCAGTCGGGCATAAGCATCACCTGTAGCCTTTCCGCCCAATTGGTCATAACTGAAATCCATCATCACCTGCTTCACATCGAATCCCGGCCCGGGCACTTTCATACCAAACTTCAGTACGATACCCTCATTGGGTTGCAAACGAAGGATAAGTTTATTAGCCCGCGGACAGTGTCCACCATGGCAATGAAACATTTGATGCGGTGTCTCACGGAAATGTACTACAATCTCCGTCACCTTCGTAGGCATCTGCTTTCCTGTGCGGATGTAGAAAGGTACACCACTCCAGCGCCAGTTATCGATACCGATTTTCATGGCAATGTAAGTTTCAGTGCGCGAGTCGGCAGGAACGTTCTTTTCTTCACGGTAGCCCTTTTTAGAACCGGAAGCCGTATATTGCCCGCGGACTATATGTTCATTCAAATCTTCATCCGTCAGAGGTTTCAAGGATTCATAGACCTTCACCACTTCATTACGGAAATTGTCAGCCGTAAAAACTGCAGGAGGTTCCATAGCGGTAAGAGCTACCAACTGGATAAGATGGTTCTGCACCATATCCCGCAAAGCTCCTGTTCCATCATAGAAACCGCCACGCTGTTCAATACCCAGATTCTCTACTGCAGTAACTTCTACATAATCGATATAATTACGGTTCCACAGCGGTTCGAAGATGCCGTTAGCAAAACGGAAAGCAAGAATATTTTGAGCTGTTTCTTTACCGAGAAAATGATCGATACGATAAATCTGGTGCTCCTCAAAGACGGAAGCATATATTTTGTTTAGTTCTTGTGCTGACTTCAGGTCGTAGCCGAAAGGTTTCTCAACGATGATACGGGTATGCTTACGATTCAATCCGGCTTTTTTCAGATGCAGGGGAATAACTCCATAAAGTGAAGGAGGCGTAGCAAGATAGAACAGCAAATTATCCGGAGCTTTCTCACCTGTGATTTCCTGTAAACGCTTGCCCAGCATTTCGTACCCTTCTTCTTTGGCAGGATCTATGCTGAGATAATGTAAATGAGTACAGAATTCCTTCATCCCTACTTCAGCGGGAGTGACAAAATGTTCCAGTTCATTCAATATATAGTCACGGTAAGTATCATCCGCGTAGTCTGTGCGCCCAATTCCTAAAATGCTAAACTCTTCCGGCAACCGATTATCTTTATAAAGAGAGTAGAGTGCCGGCATAAGTTTGCGCTTCGTCAGGTCACCCGAAGCACCGAATATGATCATTACAAATTTACTCATAGAACTTTGATTTTATTTGATTAGCTATTTTATTAGTGATCACTAATCATTGCTTATACATTATAAGTACCTGATTTTGTATCTCCGCCATGTCCGGTCCAGTTTTCATGAAAGAATTGCCCGCGAAGTTCATCAGTACGTTCGAAAGTATGCGCACCAAAGTAATCACGTTGTGCCTGAATCATATTGGCAGGTAACTTGGCAGATACCAGTGAATAGAAATAGTTCAGTGCAGAAGAGAAAGCAGGAACAGGCAGTTCTTCTTTCATTGCATGAGCTACAAGATGCTTCCAGCCCGAAAGCAATTCTTTAATTTCTTCCCGGAAGTAAGGAGCAAGCAGCAAGTGCTTCGGCTTCTGTGATGCTTCAAAAGCTGCGGCTATATCATTCAAGAATACGCTACGAATAATACAACCACCACGCCACATACGGGCAATGGATGCCAGGTCGAGATCCCAACCGAAAGTTTCGGATGCCTTTTGCAATACAGCAAAACCTTGTGCATAAGATACCAATTTGGAAGCATACAAGGCCGAATAAATATCCTTCACCAGTTCCGGTTTATTATATACCACTTGTGAACGCTGGCAAACGAATTGCTTGGAAGCCGCTTCACGCAGATTTTTCTGTGCCGAAAGGCTACGCTCAAAAACAGCCGTAGCAATCAGTCCCAAGGGCATTCCCAGTTCCATAGCATTGATAACAGACCATTTACCAGTACCTTTCTGTCCGGCAGTATCCAAAATCTTATCAATCAGATATCCACCTGCCTTATCTTTATGGCGTAAAATGTTGGCAGTGATTTCTATCAGATAACTGCGCAATTTACCCTCATTCCAATGAGCAAATACAGAAGCCATCTCTTCATTATCCAGTTGCAATAGATTCTTCATCACCCAGTAGGCTTCGGCAATCAGCTGCATATCGCCATACTCGATACCATTATGTATCATCTTGACAAAGTGTCCCGAACCAGCCACACCAATCCAATCACAGCAAGGAGTACCATCGGCAGCACGTGCAGCGATACTTTGCAGAATGGGTTTCACTTCATCCCATGCAGTAACAGAACCACCCGGCATAATAGAAGCACCATTCAGCGCCCCTTCTTCTCCGCCGGAAACACCAGCTCCGACAAAACGAAAACCTTTCTGTTCAGCCAATGCCACACGACGATTGGTATCTTCGTAATTTGAATTTCCACCATCTATTAGTATGTCTCCCGGAGAAAGATACGGAAAAAGCTGTTCCATCAACTCATCTACCGCATTGCCCGCACGAACCATCATCATGATTTTGCGCGGTGTAGAAATGGACTCCACAAAATCGGGTATTTCAGTATATCCTTCAATAGTCTTTCCTTTGGCACGGCCATTGGTAAAGCGTTCTACCACACCTTCTTCTACTCCCGGAACGGTCCGATTATACACGGATACGTGCCATCCCTTATCTGCCATGTTCAAGGCCAGATTCTCCCCCATTACGGCAAGTCCAATTAAGCCGATGTCTGTCTTTTGTTTGTTTTTGGTCATAACTTGCATTTTTTTGTTATTGTTTCATTGAAATGGAAACAATATGCCAAGGGCATTTGTTCGTATGAATTTCGAATAAAAATCGTACTTTTGCAAACATGACTACATTTCACCTGAAAAACTTAAATACAGATTTATGAAAAAACTACATATCGGACTACTGCCGCGTATCATAATAGCCATAGCATTGGGCATTCTTTTGGGTAATTTTCTTCCCGGAGGTATGGTACGCTTTTTCGTTACGTTCAACAGTATTTTCAGTGAGTTCCTGAACTTCTCCATACCACTTATTATTGTAGGGTTGGTGACAGTGGCAATTGCCGATATTGGTAAAGGTGCCGGAAAACTATTATTAATTACAGCACTGATTGCTTACGGGGCAACCTTATTTTCCGGTTTCTTGTCTTACTTTACTGGTGTAACAGTATTTCCTCACCTGATAGAACCCGGAGTTCCGCTGGAAGAAGTCAGTGAAGCGCAAGGCATATTGCCTTTCTTTTCTGTTGCCATACCTCCGCTGATGAATGTTATGACAGCTCTGGTATTAGCTTTCATGTTAGGACTTGGGCTTGCTCAACTGAAAAACGATACGTTGAAGAATGCTGCACGCGATTTCCAGGAAATTATTGTTCGCATGATCAGTGCAGTCATTCTGCCATTGCTCCCTATTTACATATTCGGTATATTCCTTAATATGACACATTCGGGACAGGTATTCTCCGTATTAATGGTCTTCATAAAAATAATCGGTGTGATCTTCCTGCTACACATCTTCCTGTTAGTATTCCAGTATTGCATAGCTGCACTATTCGTCCGTAAGAATCCCTTTAAATTATTGGGACGGATGATACCTGCCTATTTCACCGCCTTAGGCACACAGTCTTCTCCTGCCACTATTCCTGTCACATTGGAACAGACAAAAAAGAATGGAGTATCATCTGACATAGCAGGTTTTGTGATTCCACTTTGTGCTACGATACATCTATCCGGAAGTACGCTCAAGATAGTCGCATGTGCCCTTGCCCTGATGATGATGCAGGGGATTTCTTTTGATTTTCCGTTATTTGCCGGTTTTATTTTCATGCTGGGAATCACTATGGTAGCGGCTCCCCGGGGTTCTGGGGGGGGGCTTTTTGGTTTCCCGGAGTTCCTGGTGGTGCTATTATGGCATCTTTGGGGATATTGCAGTCCATGCTTGGTTTCGATGAATCGGCACAGGCATTGATGATTGCACTCTACATTGCGATGGATAGCTTCGGTACTGCCTGTAATGTGACGGGAGACGGAGCGATTGCGTTAGTAGTAGATAAGATATATAAATGAAAAAAGTTTTGTTTTCTCGTAAAAAACAACGAATTTTGTCCTCTTAAAATCAATTTATAACGAAGCCTACAATATGAAAACAGCTCTAATCTCCGGAATAACAGGTCAGGACGGTTCGTTTCTTGCCGAATTCTTATTACAAAAAGGATATGAAGTTCACGGTATTCTCCGCCGTTCATCCTCATTCAATACAGGACGTATCGAACACTTGTACTTCGACGAATGGGTGCGCGACATGAAACAGAAACGTACTATCAACCTGCATTACGGTGATATGACAGATAGCAGTTCGCTCATCCGGATCATTCAGCAAGTACAACCGGATGAAATCTATAATCTTGCTGCACAAAGTCATGTAAAGGTATCCTTTGATGTACCGGAATACACAGCTGAAGCGGACGCCATCGGTACACTTCGTATGCTGGAAGCTGTCCGCATCCTTGGCATGGAGAAAAAAACAAAGATTTACCAGGCATCCACTTCGGAACTCTTCGGAAAAGTACAGGAAGTTCCCCAGAAGGAGACAACACCTTTCTACCCCCGCAGCCCCTATGGAGTAGCCAAGCAATATGGATTCTGGATTACCAAGAACTACCGTGAAAGCTACGGGATGTTTGCTGTGAACGGTATTCTTTTCAATCATGAAAGTGAACGCAGAGGCGAGACATTTGTAACCCGCAAGATTACGCTGGCTGCTGCACGCATAGCACAAGGTTTTCAGGATAAATTGTATTTAGGTAACCTGGATGCACGCCGTGACTGGGGATACGCGAAAGATTATGTAGAGTGCATGTGGCTCATCCTTCAGCATGATACACCGGAAGATTTCGTGATTGCCACAGGAGAAATGCATACTGTTCGTGAGTTTGCCACACTCGCTTTCGAGGAAGTAGGTATAGAACTGCGCTGGGAAGGTGAAGGTGTCGAGGAAAAAGGCATTGATGTGAAGACAGGCAAAGTCATTGTAGAAGTAGATTCAAAATACTTCCGTCCTTCCGAAGTAGAGCAATTGCTGGGTGATCCTACCAAAGCCAAAACACTTTTGGGCTGGAACCCAAGACAAACCAGCTTTGAAGATCTCGTGAAGATTATGGCAACGCATGACATGAAGTTTGTGAGAAAGCTGTATCTGAGATCGCAAGAGAGTTAACACATAAAACTCTAAAATATAATGTTAGACAAAAACGCCAAAATCTATGTAGCAGGCCATCGGGGTCTGGTGGGTTCTGCTATCTGGAAGAACCTGCAAGATAAAGGATATACCAATCTTATTGGCAAAACCCACAAAGAAGTCGACTTACTGGACGCCATTGCCGTTCGTAGATTCTTTGATGAAGAACAACCGGAATATGTATTCCTTGCTGCCGCTTTCGTAGGCGGTATCATGGCCAACAGTATCTATCGTGCTGATTTCATCTACAAGAACCTGCAAATACAACAGAACGTCATCGGAGAAAGTTTCCGCCACAATGTAAAAAAACTCCTCTTCCTGGGCAGCACGTGCATCTATCCACGCGATACCGAGCAACCCATGAAAGAAGAAGTACTTCTTACCTCTCCTCTGGAATACACCAATGAACCCTATGCCATAGCTAAGATTGCCGGACTGAAAATGTGCGAAAGCTTCAACCTGCAATACGGTACGAACTATATTGCTGTAATGCCTACCAACCTCTATGGTCCGAACGATAATTTCGATCTGGAACGCAGTCATGTGCTTCCTGCCATGATCCGCAAGATACACCTTGCCCATTGTCTGAAACAAGGTGATTGGGATGCCATACGCAAAGACCTGGATCTCCGTCCCGTAGAAGGCATTGACGGAACCGATAGCAAAGAGGATATTCTCGCCATTCTTGCTAAATATGGTATCAGTGACAATGAAGTGAAACTTTGGGGTACCGGTACACCGCTTCGCGAATTCCTCTGGAGCGAAGAAATGGCAGATGCCAGTGTATTCGTCATGGAATATGTAGACTTCAAAGACACCTATAAACCAGGCGATAAAGATATTCGTAACTGCCACATCAACATAGGTACAGGTAAAGAGATATCCATCCGCAACCTTGCCGAACTGATTGTTTCTACTGTAGGTTACAAAGGCCAACTGACTTTTGATAGTAGCAAGCCGGACGGCACCATGCGTAAACTGACCGACTCTTCAAAACTACATTCTCTGGGTTGGCACCACAAAGTAGAAATAGAAGAAGGCGTACAACGCATCTATCATTGGTATTTAAAATCGTAAATATTTCAATAGCCCTGGTCATATTTTAATATGCCAGGGCTAAATTGTATACACATCCCGCTTTTTTTAGCTAAAAATTTGCTTTCTTTTGATAAAGCCTTATATTTGCACAAATTTCAAATAAATGTGCAATATATAATATCATGGAACAAAGCTTTATCGCCTATATTGAGAATAGTATTAAAGAGAATTGGGACCTTGATGCCCTGACTGATTATAATGGCGCTACCCTACAATACAAAGATGTAGCCCGCAAAATAGAGAAAGTACATTTAATCTTCGAAGCAAGCGGTATTAAAAAAGGCGATAAGATAGCCATCTGTGGACGTAATAGTTCACACTGGGGAGTCACCTTCCTTGCCACACTTACTTACGGAGCGGTTGCCGTTCCTATCCTTCATGAATTCAAAGCGGACAATGTACACAACATTGTCAATCACTCCGAAGCCAAGTTACTCTTTGTGGGCGATCAAGTATGGGAAAACCTCAACGAATCTGCCATGACTATCCTGGAAGGTATCATTCGA
>ERZ791622.1167-NODE-1167-length-9205-cov-9.01279_pt1 | contig 9205 bp, 8 predicted proteins | sample MGYA00510269_ERZ791622 | MGnify/ENA primary metagenome ERZ791622 (study PRJEB30046, sample SAMN00715191) | human gut metagenome | study: EMG produced TPA metagenomics assembly of the A metagenome-wide association study of gut microbiota in type 2... | reverse complement strand
TCTATGGAATCGGTTATAGCTGGGTGATAAAAGATGAATAAAACCGGCATTGTGATCATACTGCTATGTTTTCTGGTGGCGATAGCTGCTGTATTATGGGAGCGGAGGAAGGTCAGAAAAACGATGGAAGATATCGAAAGGATGCTGGACGCTGCCATGACCGGCTCCTTTTCTGAAACCAATTTTGATGAAAGCCAGCTATCTGCATTGGAAACGAAGTTTGCGCACTATCTTTCCGCCGCAGAAGCATCTTCTCAAAACATAGCGCAGGAAAAAGACAAAATCAAAACCTTGATTGCGGACATCTCCCACCAGACAAAAACGCCGATTGCAAACCTGCTGTTATACAGCGAGCTTCTGATGGAGGAAACTATGCCTGCATCGGCGAAGGCAAATGTGGAGGCGCTGTACAAACAATCGGAAAAGCTGCGATTTCTGATTGATTCTCTCGTAAAGCTTTCCAGACTGGAAAACGGGATCATTTCACTCTCCCCTCAGCAAGCAGCGCTGCAGCCGCTGCTTGAAAGTGTGGTAGAACAATATACTGCCAAGGCTTCTGAAAAAGGATTGTCTTTGCAAATGCAGGATACAGATGCTTTTGCTGTATTCGACTTCAAATGGACAGCGGAAGCGCTGGCTAATATCGTAGACAACGCCATCAAATATACAGAGCATGGCACCATTACTATTTCTGCCGTAAGCTATGAAATGTTTGCAAGGATCGATATATCGGATACCGGTTCAGGCATCCCGGAAAGTGAGCAAGCGAAGATATTTGCTCGCTTTTACCGCTCAAATAGTGTGCAGAAACAAGAAGGGGTCGGCATCGGCTTATACCTTGCCCGACAGATCATATCCGGCGAGGGCGGTTATATCAAGGTTGCTTCCGTTCCGGGAAAAGGAAGTACGTTTTCCATATTTCTGCCGAAATAACAACAATTCTATCAAAACTGTTAGATTTCATTTTCCGCCGGAAAGAATGTGGAAAGATTCCTATGCGATAATCTGTATGTATCAAAGGATGATTTCCTTTCATACATACAGATTTTTTCATGGAGGTACTCATTTATGGAAGTTTTACAGGCAAAAAACCTGAAAAAGATTTATGGCTCCGGCAATAACGCAGTTCATGCGTTGGATGGAGTTGATTTAAGTGTAAAGAAGGGCGAATTTGTTGCAATTGTCGGCACATCCGGCTCCGGCAAATCCACGCTGCTGCACATGCTGGGCGGGCTGGATCGCCCTACAAGTGGCACGGTCATGGTGGACGGACAGGATATTTTCTCCCTGAAGGAGGAAGCGCTGACCATCTTCCGCCGCAGGAAAATCGGCTTTGTGTTCCAAGCATATAATCTTGTTCCGGTGCTGAATGTGTATGAAAATATTGTTCTACCCATTGAGCTGGACGGTGGCAAGGTCAATAAGGATTTCGTACAGCAGATTGTACAGACACTTGGGCTGGATGATCGTCTGGATGCGCTGCCCAATCAGCCCCCCGGCGGTCAACAGCAGCGAGTAGCCATTGCCCGTGCGCTGGCGGCAGCACCCGCTATCATTCTGGCAGATGAACCCACCGGCAATCTGGATTCCAAAACCAGCCAGGATGTATTGAGCCTTTTGAAAGTCACCAGTCAAAAGTTCGCCCAGACAATCGTAATGATCACTCACAACGAAGAAATTGCGCAGATGGCAGACCGCATTATCCGTATCGAAGATGGTCGGATCGTCTCCCAGAACTAACGGGAGGTGGCTACGATGAATGTCAAAAACAGAAAATGTATTCGAAAGCTCAGCTTAAAATCTCTTTATGCGAACCGTCGCCGCAATCTGATCGCTATTTTTGCCATTGCGCTGACAACGCTGCTATTTACGTCCATGTTCACCATTGTCTTGTCGTTGAACGCCAGCTATGAAACCTACCAGTTTCGGCAGGTAGGCGGCTATGCGCATGGCACCTTTAAGGATGTTTCCCCCGAGCAGGCGGAACGCATCGCTGCCCACCCAAAGGTGAAGGCTACGGGGGTACGGAAGGTAATCGGTATCACTGCGGAGGGGGTCTTTGCCAAAATACCGGCAGAGATCAGCTACATGGATGCCAACTGCACTAAATGGAGCTATGCAACCCCTACTACCGGACGGATGCCCGAAAGCGGCAAAGAGGTAGCCATGGATACGGCAGCGTTGCAGCTGCTTGGCGTAACGCCGGAGCTGGGCGCCGAGGTCACGGTTTCCTATTCCATTACGGACAAGGATCAAACCGCCTTTACTGTAACAGATACCTTTACGCTGGTGGGCTATTGGGACTATGATGAACTAATGCCTGTTCATTACATCAACATCAGCCGTGATTACGCAGATGACATCGAAGCGCAGGCAGTGAAAACAGGGCTACAGCCCTTCCGCACTGACCTGAATGTCATGATGGCTTCCAGTACAAACATTCAAGGGCAGATGGAGCAGGTGGATACCGATCTCGGCTACACATGGGACAGCTATACCGATCCCAACAGCGTCCGGATCGGCGTCAACTGGGGATATACCTCATCCCAGCTGGAGTCGCAGCTCGATCCGGAACTTGTGATCGCCATAGCAGCTTTTTTGCTGCTGGTGATTTTCACCGGGTATCTTATCATCTATAACATTTTCCAGATCTCTGTTGCGGGGGATATCCGGTTTTACGGGCTTCTGAAAACCATTGGCACAACGCCCCGGCAGCTCAAACGCATCATTCGCCAGCAGGCACTTCTGCTTTGTCTGATCGGCATTCCGGCGGGGCTGCTGTTGGGCTATGGCATTGGCGCTGTTCTGGTGCCTGTTGTCTTGCGCTCCACCCAGTTGGATGCAGGCATCACCACCATCAGCACTTCGCCTGTGATCTTTGTTGGCTCCGTGCTGTTTGCCCTGCTGACGGTGCTTTTGTCCTGCTCCAAGCCCGGGAAAATGGCAGCCAGGGTTTCTCCGGTGGAGGCTACCAAATATACAGATGCGATGCAGACCAAGAAAAAACAGCGCAGCACCCGGGGAGCGAAGCTCCATCAGATGGCCTTTGCCAATCTGGGACGAAACAAAAAAAAGACGGTGCTGGTGGTGGTGTCTCTGGCACTGTCGGTGACGCTGTTCAATGCACTGTGTGCCTTTGTGGGCGGCTTCAGCATGGAGAAGTATGTATCCTTCATGACCTGCGCCGATTTTATCGTCAGCACGCCCGACTATTTCCGTTACAACCCGGCAGATGAATTCATCACGCCGGAACAGATCGAAGAGATCGCAGCAAACACAAAGTCCAGTCTTTCCGGCACGGGATATGCTGTGCGAAAACCCGTATATCTTTGGATGACGGAGGATGCTCTGCGGCAGGACTATGCAAGGTACGAAAGTGCTGAGCAGTTGGACAGCCATATGAGCCGCATGGAGCACCGGGGCGATATGGTGATGGGAGATACCAGAATCGAGGCTCTGGATAACAGCCTGTTTGACAAGCTGCAAGTGTTCGACGGAGATATTTCTCCTATGCTGGAGCCAAACAATAACGCTATTGCCATTGCGGTTTCCTTAGATGACTACGGTAATCTGCCCAATCCTGAATACTACCCCAAGGTGGGAGACACGATCACCGCCACCTATGCGGACGATGTGAAATATATCGACAGCCGCACCGGGGAACTCCGCACCGAAGATACACCGGAGGAGTACTTTCAGGAAAAACTGTATGGAGCCAGAGATGTAGAGTACACGGTCTGCGCCTTGGTAGAGCTTCCGTATTCCATGAGTTATCGTTATGGTGGTATTGGATATGAGACAGTTTTGTCTGTGGATACCGCACAGAGGGACAGCGGCGGTGCGGCCATTCCGATGCTCTACCTGTTCGACACAGCAGACGACGCAGACGAGGCCGAAGCAGAGCAATATCTATCGAAGCTCACTGCCGGTGAGTTTTCACCCTTGATGTATGAAAGCAAGGCCACGGCTCGCTCTGAGTTTGCTCAGTTCCGGCAGATGTTCCTTCTGGTAGGTGGTATCCTCTGTGCTATCATCGGGCTGGTGGGACTCTTAAATTTCTTCAACGCCATGATGACCAGTATTCTTTCCCGCCGCCGTGAATTTGCTGTGCTTCAGGCTGTAGGAATGACGAACCGGCAGCTCAAAACCATGCTGATCTACGAGGGATTGTTTTACGCAATGTCCTCCGTATCGGCGGCCTTTATTCTGTCGCTGGCGGTGGGACCTCTTGCAGGAAAAATGCTGGGCAGTATGTTCTGGTTCTTTGAGTATCGATTCACCATTCTGCCTGTCCTGCTGACAATTCCGGTATTTCTTCTGCTGGGGTGGCTGATTCCTTGCATGATGTATGACAACGCAGCGAAATGCAGTGTTGTAGAGCAATTAAGGGATGCTCAATAACTGTTAAGCAAAAAACGGCCCTCTGCCAAGGAAAAGGCAGAGGGCTGAGTTTTAATCTAAGGGTTTACATTCAGTTACAGTTTTTAGATAAATTTCGGGATCACCGTTCAAGATCAAGTCTGCATATCCAACCGGATCATTGTAGATTAGATAATCCAGTTCTGACCGTTGATACATATTGTCAGCAACCTCATTCTCCACGGCGATGGTATCAATGGCAATCATGCTGCCATCTAAAAATTTCAGTTCCACACAAGCGGTATCCATGTTAAACTCACAAGAAATCAATCTATCCATAAGAAACCTCCATTTTGCGGGATGTTAGATCATCCCAAAATATTTGAATGCTTCTCGGATTGCTTTCTCTTTTTCCGGCGGACACTGGGGCTGTCTGGAATCCTCGGACTTCGGCAGATTATAGTTCTTACCAACCCCAATCCCACATTTTCGTTTAATCTGTGAGATATAGAGGTTGGACACCTTTAACCCGGTATGCTCCAACACATACTCCTTGATCTGCGGATAGGTTGCCCCATCCTGAAATTCGGACATATCCATATCTTCCAAAGAGAACTCAACCCGAATCTTTTTCGAGTCGACCTCACCCTTGGAAAGCAAGACAACCGTCTCAACTTGTGTATCGTTGTCCAAACTTATTTCCATATCTTCCTCTATGATCGGGAGCTTGAATTTGATGGATTTCAGCCATTGTCCGTTCGGCTTCCGTTCCTCAAAGATATGGATTTCGGAGATCAGCGACTCCATAAGCTGTCGGCGTTCCTGTTCATCCATCACGGCGTACAGCTTATCAAAGTAAATCAAAACTTTGTAGATATTATCGGCAGTCAGCTTTTCAGCTTCGATTGCCATTTTCTTTGCTCTGGCTTCAATCAGCAGAGACTCCGTATCCTCGATTTTATCATACATCTTGTAAAGACGATCATCAAGGTCTGCCTTGCGTTTGATGTAATGTTTATCATCGGGGTCAAGTGTATCAATTTCCTCTATCAATCGGGACTTGATGGAATAGCTCTGGCGAAGCTGTTTTTCGTAGTTTGCAATCTCCTGTTCGATAGCGGAAGTATCCACTTTCATGCTGATTTTCTGCTGCATCAAAGCGGCAAACTTCGGATTGCTGACCAACTTGGTAATCACCTCTGCGACAGCGGTTTCCAAGAGTTCTTCGTGGATTTGCTTCTTATAGTCGCACTTGTGACCACGGGTCATGGTGCGGTGTTTGCAGCCGTAGTAGTAGAAATCCTTGTACTTCGTGCCGTCTGCCTTGTGCTTGACACTCTTATTGCCGTACATACCGGCTCCGCAGATCGGGCATTTGAGCAAGCCTGTCAGCAGATGCACCTTGTTATCCTTACCATGGTTGACCTTCTCGTATTTCTTTGCCTGGGCAACCAATTTCACCTGTGCATCATGCCAGAGTTCTTCGGAAACAAGTGCTTCGTGCAGACCATCGACCAACAGATAGTTGTCCTGTTCAATCGGACGGTAATCGTTTCTTGTGCCATGCACCTTTTCCGTCCTGCGTCTGCCATAGGCGATCTTGCCGCAGTAAACAGGATTTTTCAGTATCCTGCGGATAAGCGCCGCATCAAACAGAGGATTCTTGCCGTTCTGTCTTTGGATTTTTCCAATGCCATGATTGGCGAGGTATCGGGCAAGACCGTTTGCGCCCATGTCGGTATGCACGTACTTGTCAAAGATGATGCGGATTGCTTCTGCTTCTTCCTCATTCACATACAGCTTGCCTTTTTCAAGCGTATATCCATAAGGAGCAAAGCCGCCGCTCCATTTGCCCTCACGGGCTTTCTGGATTCTGCCCTCCATCGTCTGAACACGGATATTCTCACGCTCGATCTCGGCAACCGCTGACAGAACGGAGATCATCAGTTTTCCTGCATCCTTGGAGGAATCAATACCATCCTCAACACAGATCAGATTGACACCGAAATCCTGCATAACCTGCAAGGTGGACAGCACATCTGCCGCATTTCTGCCGAAACGGGAGAGCTTGAACACCAGCACATAGGAAACACCGTCCTTGCCGGATTTGATGTCCTCCATCATGCGGTTAAACTCTAATCTGCCCTCAATGGACTTACCGGATTTACCGGCATCCTCATACTCACCGACAATCTTATAGTCATTGTACTCGGCAAATGCTTTCATTCTGGCTTTCTGAGCATCCAGAGAGTATCCATCCACCTGTATCGTGGTGGATACTCTCGTGTAAATATATACTTTTATCTTGTCTTTTTTCATATCGTTATCCTCATTCGTGCCGCCGTATGCAGCACCGTTATGTAACCCCTACTCCGAAATCACTCTCAGAGTAGGTTTGGACACTTATCACACGTATATTATATCATGCAATGTCCGTTTTTTCAATAGATTCCTCAAAAAGTTTGGAATTGTTTACAATTTCTTTTTTCTCGCTGTCCAAACAAATCGGCGGCTCCGGAAGATTTTCAATATCCAGAACCGCCGCATATTTCTCTATTAAGTTGGCAAGTAAATCGGCAAAGCCGCTCCATTCATCCTTTTTTCTGTTATCTATAATGGCGTACCTCCTGCGTTTTGCTGTCACGATGTGTATATGCTCGAATGATCTCCGGCGGGATGCGGTCAAGAATGCCCTTGATGCGCTCATAATCGCTATGCAGCCGCATTTCCTGCAACTTCTTGACGGTGCTTTCTTTCTCGCTCTTTTCCAGAGCGGCGGTCAGCTCGTCATTTTTCTTTTCCAACGCTTTCTGTTTGCCGTCCGCTGTTTTGAAGAACTTTTTGTATTTCTTCATCTGCGTTTCCATAGCGGCAACATCGGGGATATACTTTTCAAGAAACGCCGCAATCTGTGCCGAACGCTCCTTGTAGTTCGTGAACTTCATATCGGAGAGCAGTTCTGCCAGCTTGTCATGCTGCTTGTTCAGACGTGCCATCTGTTTGAATACCCTTGTGGGGATGTGGTCACGCCCGGTCTCGCTGGCACTTTCGCCACGTTCCAGATCGGGATATTTCTTTACCATGTGTTCCCAATACTTGTCCTGCCACTGTGTCAGCTTCTTTTTGTTCCCTAAAATCTCCTTGGCACACAACCTTTTATCCTCCGTCAGAGGTACAAAGCAAAGGTGCATATGGGGCGATTTCTCGTCCAGATGCACCACAGCGGATATGATCGTTTCGGGAGCTTGATTCTGCTTGATGAACTCCAACGCTTCATTGAAGAACTCACGGATTTCAGCTCGTTTCTTTCCCTTGAAAAACTCCGGCGTAGCGGTTATGAGAGCTTCCACCACACGAACGCTGTCCGAGCGTGTGCGGCATCCGGCTTCTGCAATCTGACACTCGGATTCAGCTCTGTACTTCCTTTCGGGCTTGATAAGATGGAAATTCAAGTGTGTACGGGACGGGTCAATGTCTGGATTGCTTGCGTATTTCTCCTTGGTGCGCTCGTTATGAGCTTCAATGCCGCTGATCTCCGGTCCCTTGTATTTCGCAAATCTTAAAATAGCGTACTGTGCATTTGCCATTATTTGCCCCTCCTTTTCTGCCATACGATGTCGTAGCCCAGCACATCGGCAAGCTCCACGACTTCCTTGTATCGGATACTTTCTCTCTGTAGTTTTGCGGACAGATTGGAAACGCTGTCGCTCCATCCGTACTCGTCCGAGAGCAGGTCAACAACTTCCTGCATAGTCATTCCGGTACGGATGATCTGTGCCTTTATTTCGTTGCGTACATTCATATTGATAAAATCCTCCATAAATTTTGTTTGTAATGCGGCGAAAACGGTACGCCCTACGGCATACCCACTTCACCGATTAGTGAAAATCTGCAATCTCTGAAATCCGTTCAGAATTTTGCTTGTGATGTCCTGCCCATATATGACCATATCCCACTTTACTGTTCCGTGTGATTTGCTCTGGAACAGAGAAAATACCTATTGTTCCGTAAGCGGGATACATTGTTCAGAGAAGCACGATTTCGTGAAATGGTTTTGTTCTGCGGTCAAAATCTTTCCTGTTTTCATTACCATTGATTTTCAATGCCCAAAAACAGGGCATCCGCCAACAGCATTGAAAAATAATAGTGAAACGGACTGAAAAGTACGTGTACCAAGTATACTTGCTGTACCGTGGTACACTTGGTACGGATGGTACACGTATTTTCGGGTCAATATCATTTTTACAGAAATGGTCTTTGCAGAAGCTCGATGCCGACAAATCCTCTGGCATACCTCCCGCCGCCGATATTGACCTTATTGGTGTACTCGATGTTGTACCGACTCTCATTCTGTTTGAGAAACGAGCAGAAACTCTTTTGGGAAAGGCTGCTCAAAGCGTTATCATCACACCACAGCTTGTAAACGGCGTACAGGTCTTTGGAGCTGACCTCATAATCTGCCTTGAAGCGGATATACCCCTCGGAGCTTAAAAACTCGATGATGTTGTTTCCGTCCGATACGGCAGCGTCCATGTTGTCCTGTGCCGACTGGCTGACCGTAAACTTGTAATCGTTGTCGATCAAACGGTGCAAGCCCTCCAACGCCCACAGGAAGATGCCCTCCGCTTCGGCGCACATCTTTTCAGCGATATAGGGATCGTCCTTTCTGTTCGGGTCTTTCTCCTTGGTGGAGAGGATGATCTGTCTGCGGAAAAAACCAACGCTACGGTCATAGAGAGATTGCAGGACACCGTTACCCAAGCCGATGAAGCGTACATACAAATCACCTTGATAGCTCTGCTGTCCCTTTTTCTCCAAATCCATCGGCAGCTCCGCTGTGGTAACT
>ERZ791622.1161-NODE-1161-length-9279-cov-2.12955_pt1 | contig 9279 bp, 7 predicted proteins | sample MGYA00510269_ERZ791622 | MGnify/ENA primary metagenome ERZ791622 (study PRJEB30046, sample SAMN00715191) | human gut metagenome | study: EMG produced TPA metagenomics assembly of the A metagenome-wide association study of gut microbiota in type 2... | reverse complement strand
TCGCCCTACAAGAAAAAAAAGAAAAGTTACCCAAAAGCCTACAGGCCCCCCGCCATATTGGGAAATATATACATAGCCGCCCGCCAGTTTGATGAGGCTATAGGAACTACCGAGAAATACCGTTGCTTAGATAGCACCAACATTCTCGTAAACCGAGTCAATGCACAGGCTTATTGTATGAATAAATATTATCCGGAGGCCATAGAGCGATACAATTATCTCCTGCAAAACGGTGACAGCACGTTCCTGACTTGCCTGTATGCAGGAATCGATGACTTTTATGGAGCAAGGGATTTATTAAAAAAGGCGGTAAAAGAGGACGGTTCGAATGTAAATGCACACTATTACCTGGGGCGTGCCTGCTCCAAAACCCCATGGACGAAGGAAGGCGTACTGCATTTGGAAACGGCAATCAATCTTACAATACCCAGTGACAGCACTATAGTCCCCCTTTACACCGGCCTGGCCGACTGCTACAAAATGGCAAATATGTATAAAGAACAAGCTGATATTCTATTAGAACAATATGAAAGGTATGATAAGAATAAGCATAAACTGCTATATGATGCCGCCTATGTCTACTATTACAGGCTGAAAAATACTTCCAAAGCCGAGCAATGCCTGAAAGCTTACCTGAAAACCCGGCCAAAGGATAACGATAAACGACAAGAAGTGGATGCCGACGGCGTACCTATCATCGGGGAAAATAACAGATATAATGCTGCCGAAGCCTGGCTAAAAGATATTCAAGAAAAAAGGAAAGTCAATGATTTCTTCCAAGGGAAAGGAGCAGAAACAAATAAATGATCATTTACAGAAAACGTTTGCATAACATTATAAAGTATATAGTAGCGGAGTAGCGGCAGCTTTCTCCGCTATTTGCTTATATTAGCACCAAAATACGGATATAATAACGAAAAGCTAATATCATGAAAAAATTATTCCTTATCCTGGGAACGTTTTTACTTTCCCTTAGTACGTATGCAGCTATGAACGTAAACAAAATCGACCCTCCGTTTTGGTACACCGGAATGCAAAATCCCGAACTCCAACTTATGGTCTACGGTGAAGACATCGGTAATTCTTCCGTTACTGTCAACTATCCCGGCGTTTCTTTGAGCAGCACTGTCAAGCTGGAAAGCCCGAACTACCTGATTGTCTACCTGAGACTGGAGAAAGATGTGAAACCTGGTAAAGTAGCTCTCACTTTTGCACAAGGCAAAAAGAAAATCTTTAAAGAGTATGAACTGAAAGCACGCAGCAAGAAAAGCTGTGAGCACAAAGGTTTTGATGCTTCCGACGCCCTCTACCTGTTGATGCCCGACCGTTTCGCAAACGGCAATCCGGACAATGACCAAATCCCCGGCATGGCCGAATACAAAGTAGACCGCAATGATCCAAACGCCCGCCATGGTGGTGACCTTGCAGGTATCGAGCAAAATCTGGATTACTTCTCCGACCTGGGTGTAACTGCCCTTTGGTTCACTCCGGTACTGGAAAACAATATGACTGGTGGTTCGTACCACGGCTATGCTACTACCGATTACTATAAAGTTGATCCACGTTTCGGTACCAATGAAGAGTATCAGCAACTGATATCCAAATGCCACGACCGCGGTATCAAGATTGTAATGGATATGATCTTCAACCACTGCGGTGTAGAGCATCCATGGATTAAAGATATGCCATCTAAAGACTGGTTCAACAATCCCGATCATGAAAAGAACTTCGTGCAGACTTCTTTCAAACTGACTCCGCACGTTGATCCTTATACTTCACAATACGATTTCGATCAGATGAACGACGGTTGGTTTGTCACCGCTATGCCGGACCTTAACCAAAAGAACCCGCATGTATATCGCTACCTGGTACAGAACAGCTTCTGGTGGATTGAATACGCCAATATCGACGGTATCCGTATGGACACTTATCCGTATGCCAACTATGACGCCATGAGCAACTGGATGAAAGAGCTGAACGAAGAATATCCCAACTACAACACCGTAGGCGAAACCTGGGTTACCGAACCGGCTTATACAGCCTGGTGGCAAATGGATTCCAAACTCTCTGCCCCGAAAAACAGTAACCTGAAAACCGTTATGGACTTCAGCTTCTTCGATAAGATAAACATTGCCAAGACCGAACAAACAGAGACATGGTTCAAAGGCCTGGACCGTGTATACAACAACTTCGTATACGACTTCCTCTACCCTAATCCTGCTTCCGTACTGGCATTTATCGAAAACCATGATACCGACCGCTTCCTGGGTGAAGGCGACAATCTGCCAATGCCAAAACGGTCTTCTACCCTGCTACTTACCACCCGCCGTATTCCGCAGCTCTACTATGGTACGGAAATCATGATGAACGGTGTAAAGAGCAAGAGTGACGGATACGTTCGTAAAGACTTCCCCGGTGGATGGACTGGCGATACAGAAACTGCACTGACAGCCGCAGGACGCAGCAAGATACAGAACGAATGTTATAACTTCTACAAGACCTTATTGAACTGGCGTAAAGGAAACGATGTCATTGCCAAAGGTAGCATGGTGCAATTCATGGTGCAGAATGGTGTTTATGCGTATGCCCGCCAGCACGAAGGTAAAACCGTATTCGTAATGTTGAATGGTACAGATGCCAAAACTACTGTTCCTTTGAAATTCTATAAAGAAGTGCTAAAAGATTCCAAACAAGGAAAAGATATTCTTAGTGGAAAGACGGTTGCATTCGGTGAATCGCTGACAATGGAACCGAGAGAATCATTGGTTATCGAATTATAAATCACATTTCAATTATAACAGAAGGGCATAGAAATTAGCTTTCTATGCCCTTTCTGTATTCGTAAAAGTGTATTCTCCAATCCTTCTTTCAAATCTCCTCTCACAAATATTAGTCAAACATTTGACTAATTCCAATAAAAAGCTCTACCTTTGCGCCCGAAAAAGAAATAAAAGCAACACAGCAATGGAGAATTACAATTCATCCCGCGGACTTATCCAACAAATGCTAAGAACCCGCATGGCATTCCGCCAAGCTCTGCAACGCGTTTTGAAACGCAATAACATAGATATCACCTTTGAAATGTTACAAGTATTGAGTTCCCTGTGGCAGGAACAAGGAATCAGCCAGCAGGCATTAGCCGAAAAGACAGCCAAAGACAAGGCTTGCATGACTAATCTGATGGCAAACCTTGAAAAGAAAGGCTGGATCATGCGCCAGGAAGACCCTAACGACCGCCGTAACCGACTTGTGTACCTCACTCCCGCAGGAGAAGAGATATCCGACCGTATACGCCCGCTCATCAAGGATTTTTATACCCAGACGGGCCAACTGATGGGAATAGAGAACCTAAACGCATGTTCCAATCAACTAGAGACACTCTATGAGATATTCAACCAGTTCTAACTTTCTTCGCCTCTTATTCATTCACATACTTGCTGTAACTCCGTTGTGGCTAACCGCTCAGGAGAATGCTCATCTATTATCCGTAGACGAACTTTTCCGTCTGGGCACAGAAAACAGTCTTCAACTTAAAAAGAGCAAACTACAAGAGGTTATTTATAACGACCAAAAGAAGTCTGCATACACATCCCGATTACCTGACATCCAAGTAGGTGCCAGTGCCGGAATCATAGGCCAGCCTGTCATCTTTCAGCGGGGACTTTCACATTCCGTGCACCCCGAAACGCCGGACTGGTCACAAAACTATAACATCAACCTGACGCAGCCCCTCTACCAAGGAGGAAGGATACAAGCAAAAATACATCAAGCCGAACTTAAAAAGCAAATAGCCGCCCTGACCAGTGCCGACAATGAAGCCGAAATCAAGCTGGTACTGCTGCAACAGTACATGACGCTTTTCAGCTACTACAAGCAGCGAGAAGTACTGGCACGCAACATCGAAGAGTCCGAACACCGACTGAAAGATATCCGCCGGATGAAAAAAGAAGGCATAGTCACCCGCAATGATGAAATCCGCAGCGAGTTGCAACTGACCAACGACCGTCTGGCCTATCAGGAAGCTGACAACAGCATCGCCATAGCTTCGCAACAACTTGATATTCTGTTGGGACTGGACGAATCACAGTTGATAGTGCCGGATACCACTTTACTGTATACCACCGTCAGTGTGTCTGATTATGATACGTATGTACAATTAGCCGACAACAACTATCCGGACATGCAGATTGTCCGACAACAAACCTTGCTGGCAGAAAACGATATCCGGCTGACTAAAGCAAACTACCTTCCCAGCCTGTCACTGCACGCGGGCAACACCCTTGCACGCCCACTCAGCACTACGCTGGCCGACATGTACAACAACAATTGGAACATCGGCCTCATCCTCTCATACAACCTGTCGTCTCTTTATCAGAACAAGCACAAGATGCACGAAGCCCGGCAAACGGTACAACTTCAAAAGTATGCCGAAGAACTCTTAATGCAGGACATCCGTATTCAGATCCGGACTGCCTACACCCGCCATAAAGAGGCCCTGAGCCGCATAGAAGCCCTGAAGCTCTCTGTCAGCCAGGCAGAAGAAAACTACCGGATTGTGCAAAACCGCTACCTGAACCAGCTTTCCATCCTCACCGACCTGCTAAATGCAAGCAGCGTGCGGCTGGATGCTGAACTGCAACTGACCGTTGCCCGTACGCAGGCCATTTACACTTACTATGAATTACAGCGAACCTGTGGCATGCTTTAATGCTTCATTTTTTAATTATTAATTTACAATTGTAGTCTATGTCCGAATTACAAAAGAAACATAAGCAACTGAAGAGATTAAGAATAAGGAATATCACCCTCAATACGGTATGTATCCTCCTTGCACTAGCGGGAATTTCATGGACGATCAATTACTTCTGGAAATACGTTCATTACGAAATCACCAATGATGCCGTAGTAGACCAGTATATAGCTCCGCTCAATATCCGCGCTTCGGGTTATATCAAGGAAGTCCACTTCACGGAGCACCAACCTGTACATGCCGGAGACACCCTTCTCATTCTTGACAACCGGGAATATCTCATCAAAGTAAAGGATGCGGAAGCTGCCCTGATGGATGCGAAAGGTGCAAAAGACGTATTAAGCTCCGGCATTCAGACCTCGCAAGTAAATGTAGCCATTCAGGAAGCCAACATTGCAGAAACCAAGGCCAAGCTCTGGCAGCAGGAACAGGACTATCGCCGCTATGCCAACCTGCTTGCCGAAGAATCCGTCAGCCAGCAACAGTATGAACAGGTAAAAACCGCCTACGAAGCAACGAAAGCACGCTATCAGGCCCTGCTGCAACAAAAGGAAGCGGCAAAATCCCAATACTCCGAAACAAGCAAGAAATCCACTGGCATCAAGGCGAATATCCTCCGCAAAGAAGCAGATCTGGATATGGCAAAATTGAATCTCTCTTATACGATAGTCACCGCTCCTTACGATGGATATATGGGGCGCCGTACCCTCGAACCGGGACAATTCGTACAAGCTGGGCAAACCATCTCCTATCTTATACGGGGCAACGACAAATGGATCACCGCCAACTACAAAGAAACGCAGATTTCCCACATCTACATCGGGCAGAAAGTACGCATCAAGGTCGATGCTTTCCGCGGGCATATCTTTCACGGCACAGTTACCGCCATATCCGAAGCAACCGGTTCCAAGTACGCCCTGGTTCCGACTGATAACTCCGCCGGCAACTTCGTCAAAGTGCAGCAACGCATTCCCGTTCGCATCGAGCTGGACGACGCCAGCCCCGAAGAGATGAAAAGCCTCCGCGCAGGCATGATGGTAGAAACCGAAGCACTGAGAAAATAAGGAAGTCCGCTGATGGTAAAACTGAACCTTCCACTCCGTCCCTGGGTACCGCAATGGCTGGGTATTGTCACTATGTTCGTGCTGATGTTCCCTATCATTATGCTCAACGGAACCTATACGGGAAGCATGCTGGAAGTCAGCAGTACCCTCGGAATACTCAGCGAAGACATCACAATGGGGTATTATGCGGCAGCAGCAGGTATGGCGGTAGCTTATCCCATCATTCCTCAAGTTTGTGGGGTTTGCGTTAGATTCGTGCGATTGCCACTCCTAAGACGATGCTGCTTACCGATCTGATCCTGCAAATCTTTCTCAGCTACATCTGCGCCCAGGTTGGCAATATGGACATCACCATTATATGCAGCTTCTTCATTGGCTTCCTGAAAGCCTTCATCATGTTAGAGTTTATTATTCAGGTACGCCCGTTCTTTAGTCCGAAGAATGTGCGTAGCGAGTTCTACGCCTACTTCTACCCCATCGTATTCTCCGGCGGACAAATATCCATGGCGCTGACGGCACAATTGGCCTATTACTATCAGTGGCAATACATGTATTACTTTACAATCCTGCTGATGCTGATTGCCATTATCTTTATCCTGTTGTTTTTCCGGTATGCCAAGCGCCCCATGCGCATCCCTTACAAAGAAATCGACGGAAGAAGCATGTTTATCATAGCCGCTACATTGCTTTTCAGCATTTACATATTTACCTACGGAAAGACATTAGATTGGTTCTCCTCTCCCAAAATACGGATTTATACGATTGCCATCCCCATACTGATTTACCTTTTTATCCACCGGCAACGGACACAGGAGAAGCCATACGTCAGTCTGAAACCACTCCATCACCATAAATCCATCATCGGATACACTTTCATGGTACTGGTCATGTTTTTCAGTGCCAGCAGTTCCCTGATTACCAATTACCTGAACAGCATTATCCGCGTAGACAGCGTGCATGCCAATTCGCTCAGCCTGGTGCTTATACCGGGATTCATTGTGGGAGCCATTATATGTTTCTGGTGGTTCAGATGGCAGCGATGGCGGTTCCGCTATCTCATTTCCGGAGGAATGTTCTGCTACGTCATCTATCTGGTCATCCTCTACTTCGGCATCACGCCCTACTCCACTTACGAAATGCTTTACTTTCCTGTTTTCCTCCGCGGACTGGGGATGATGACTCTTTTCATAGCCTTCGGTGTATATGTAGTAGAAGATTTGGACCCTAAGCTCATGCTGTCTAACGCTTTCTTTCTGATATCCCTTCGCTCTGTACTGGCTCCGGCAATATCCGCTTCGTTTTTCAGTAACCTGCTCTATTACTTACAAATTAAGGGGATGAATACCCTTTCCGAACACATGACGCTCACTAATCCACTGGCTTCCTCCCGCTATGCGCAAGCCATGAACAGTGCCTTGGCGCAGGGACACGGATACAATGAAGCCACCCAGTTAGCTGCCAATAACTTTTATTCCACGCTTCAGCAACAGAGCCTGCTACTGGGCATCAAGACTGTAATCGGCTATCTACTGATTGCCGCATTGGTTATCGCAGTGGTTTCCGCTTTCATCCCTTTCCATAAGACTCTGAAAGTGGCTGTGGTGAAGACGGGAGACGATATGGTATAAAGATTATAAATGCCAGCTAATTCCACATGCTATCTCCAGATAGTGCACACGTACACGTTTCGAGTAGCTATCTTCAATCTCGCCAGTCAACAGGTTCCTCTTTTCAAAAGTCTGCGTAGCCCGTTCAGGGAGGAAGAGATATTTGGCCTCTACCGAAAAATGGAGTTTGCGCCAGATACGCCTCGACAACATAGCCGAAGTTTGAATAGCACTCATTAAGCCACCGGCTTCTGTAGAGAATGACTGATCATAATTAATCCAACGTACTACATTGGAATTCTTTTCTTTCACATAAAAATGAGAAGAATGTTCCTCTGCATCAACCATGTAATATCCCAAGCGCAACTGTAAATCCCATACCGGTTTATTCAGCCGGTAGGCAATGCCGAAAGCCATAGATAAACCAATTCCATCATCAAAGTAATACGCATCCTTTACGAAATGGTCATTTTCATAAGTTTTTTTCAACTTATTCCCATTTCCTTCTCTGATGAGAGGAGCTGAACTCATGGAAGAGAAGATCCCCCAGTGTGGAAGTACATAGAAAGTATAAGCAAAGCTCATGACGGGAACAGGAGAAAAAGAAATCCAGGATTCCCCACTCTGAAAATGGCAGGATACTCCGGTAGTTAAGTCAAGCTGATGACGTGAATTTCTATTTTGTGCCTGTCCACCCATAATGCTCAGCAGTCCCACTGCCAGCAAAGTGACAAATAGTTTTCTCATTGACTCTTCATTTATTGCATGGTGATCTCATCTGTTTCCTTGGTAAACTCTTCCCCTTTGCGGGTCGTCACTACGACTTTAAACCGATGCACTCCGGCTTGAGGAAGTGTACGGGGTATCTTATAAAAAACAGTCCCATACATATAACCGTATTTATAATCTGTCAATTGATCCTCCTGACGCAAAGGATAGTCCATGAAAAGTTCGTTCACATCCGTACCGGCAGGATGGGATTCATCATAAGCGGTAAGTGAGATAATCTGTATATTGGCGATGGTATCAGTCAAGACGTATTCATAATATGTCCCCTCTACAATCTCTTTCTCATATTCAAAATCCAAGGGTATCCGCAACATATATGCCTGGCGAGATACCACTCCCCCCACCGGGGCAACAGGCACGCTTCCGGCATTATCCAAGTGTTCCACCTTACCTATTCCGGTTAAGGTCACCTGACAGGGAATGTATTCCTCAAATTCCTCACAGCACATTGCCGTACAAAGCAAAAAGAACAGTGCCGGTAAAATGGATAGTTTGTTTTTCATATTTTAGTTTTTTAGTGTGTAAGTAGTCTCACCTTTTAAGAAATGCAAGAATTTGCGAGATACTGCATAAGACAACTCTACAAATATATGATATCATCTGCTCCGGTAGCTTTAAATATGAATTAGTAGCCTCATAAGCATAAATTTCAGATCAAGCCTTTAGCTAAGTTCAATCAAATCAGGGCAAAAGTTTTAAGAGATAATTGGAGGCGCTTCCCAAAGATTTAGTATTTTTGGCAGCTGTAATAAACCGTTAAACTATCGAAGCCTGCATATTAATGTGGAAAATAGTAATTGCGCTACATACAGAAATTGCTGAAGCAAAAAATAAATTAACAAAATGCTTCATTACCACGAAAGTAAAGCTATAAAATAATCAGTTTGAATACCTGTTATGACTATAGAAAATAAAATAAAGTATTTTGAGAGTCGAGAAGATTGGAGAAAGTGGTTAATGGACAACTTTGAAACCTCCTGTGAAATATGGTTTGTATTTCCCTATAAGTCATCAGGTAAAAAAGGCGTTTTATACAATGATGCCGTTGAAGAAGCCCTTTGCTTCGATT
>ERZ791622.1151-NODE-1151-length-9379-cov-1.70088_pt1 | contig 9379 bp, 6 predicted proteins | sample MGYA00510269_ERZ791622 | MGnify/ENA primary metagenome ERZ791622 (study PRJEB30046, sample SAMN00715191) | human gut metagenome | study: EMG produced TPA metagenomics assembly of the A metagenome-wide association study of gut microbiota in type 2... | reverse complement strand
AGACCCACACACGGATTAGGCAGGCTCTCCCAAGGCCCCCAAATGGAAGTCGCTCTGGACAGACGCGCTGCATTAGGTTTCCAACCGGTGCAGCCCGAAGTAATCATCCAATATACCCCTTCTTTCTTGAATATGGCAGGCGCTTCATTATGCCCGCCAGGCAATATACGGACATACTTATCCGTATGATACAGATAATCTTCCGTCAATTCCGCAATATGCAAAGTATGGTTTTCTTCAGAAGAGAAAATGTGATAAGCCTTGCCGTCATCATCTACAAACAGTGTCATATCGCGTGCCATCTGACCGGTTTTCATATCCCGCGCCACACACATGCCGTCTATCACATTCTGTTTCCACTCCTTGCCCTTACGACTGAAATCCTTGAACGAACGAGCTTTGGCTATTTCTACCTCCGACATGTTCTGAGGCCACACACCAGGACATGAACGACTGGCATACAGAAAACGGAACGGACCGATAGGCGTATCACTTTCTGCAACTCCGTATTCAGCGGCAGCATACCCCTGCCCTTTCAGCTCTAAATGAAACCACATCACAAATTTTTTCGTTTTCTCATTATATATCACTTTAGGGCGTTCTATCACACAGCCCTTCTCTATCTTATGCCCGCTACCCGAGGGCATCACCGGTAAGGCAACACCTTCATTCTTCCAATTGTATAAATCAGTTGAAGAATATACCCTGACACCGACCAATGCCGAACTGCTATGTTCGCTCTTATGCTCTCCATACCAATAATAAGTACCATTGTGATAAAGGATGCCACCCCCGTGAGCATTGATATGCACACCGTCCGTATCTTCCCATATTTTTCCGGGATGAAAAGCCGTATACGGTTCTTTCTTCTTTTGATAAACACGTACATAATCGATTTCATAACGTAGGGGTAACAGTGATTCGTCCACTTCACCGCCATTGCCGCCCATGGCCAGATTCAATAAAATATAATGCGGTGTCTTGAACGGATTAATGTGATTGCCCTCGCTCCCGTTTACAGTGGTCGAAAGAGGAATCTCGTTCAGCAATTCATCGTCCAGATACAGGCGGATAAACTCCTGATCCCAATCCATACGCCATACGTGAAACTTAGCAGCCCATTCAGGATCTCTACTGATAAACTTGGCATAAGGCAGTTTGGAACTATTCCATTTAGGGATATCTTTCCGGTTTGTGCCCCAAGCTGCATTTGCCAGAATATGTGGTTCGCCACCTATTTTATAATACTCCATAATGTCTATTTCGCCACACGAAGGCCACGGCTTCTGTATGCCCAGTGTCCAGATAGCCGGCCAGGCTCCGGAAGCTACCGGTATTTTGGCACGTACTTCAAAACGTCCGTATAAAAACTCCCGCTTACCCCGAGTCTGAACAGACGATGAAGTATACTCCGCAAACTCCCTGCTCTCTCTCCACGACTTGCCGTCGGCATTATAGTCCGGATTCTTCACCCGTTCTTTTCTTCCTTCTATCACCAGAAACCCATCCTTGCATTCCGCATTTTGCGACTGATACCATTGTAACTCCTTGTTGCGTACGAAACCTTCTTCAAAGATCCAAGAATCAGGGTCAGGGACACCGTCTTTGTCAAATTCATCATGCCACACAAGTTCCCAACCTTCATACTCCGTCGGTTTCTCCTGGCCACATCCTGCCAACACTGCCAGCACCATACCCATCATACAGTTTTTCCAATACCTTTTCAGCATATTCATCATAAATTTATCATTTAACAAACAACTTATTTCAGTTCACAGTATAAAAAGATTTCAAAGCTATCTTACAAAGAAAATAAATAGAAGGCTGACTCAGGGTTAAAATAAGACCAAAAAGCTCATCAAACCATTCATTTGCAAACCAATAACATAATTTTTGACCTGATTGACATATTTTTCAACCTAATGCGAAAACACGACTGTCTATTGACGACACCCAATCATTACAATATAGAGAGGCAACAAATTCATTTAACAAGAAAACAAACTGATAAAGAAACAAACGACTCAAAATCCACTTCTAAATGAATCAACACGAGTAGCTCTCTCAACTAAGTTTTTTTATATCATTATACATTAAATTCAGGAATAAAGTTTGTCCTGTAAATAAATAAACCTATTTTTGCCACTTATGAAATCTAATCATGAAATATAGAGTTGCGCAAAAAGATGATGAATAAACAAGAAAAATTCGAGCAGATATTCTATGAAATATTCCCAAAGGTAAAAGCCTTTGCCTGGAAAATATTGCAATCAGAAGAAGATGCGGAAGACATTGCTCAAGACGTCTTTGCCAAACTATGGAATACTCCCGAAACATGGGAAGACAAAGAAACATGGCATAACTATATATATACCATGACACGAAACCACATATTCAACTTCCTCAAACATAAAGCCGTCGAACAAAAATACCAGCAGCAATCCGAGCCCGAAGACTACAATTATTATAGTACCGATGACATCCATGACCAGCTATATGCCAAAGAACTGCAACTACTCATTAAACTTACTATAGACCGCATGCCCGAGCAAAGGCGAAAAGTATTCCTCATGAGCCGACAAGAAGATATGTCCCACACAGAAATTGCCGAACGGTTGGGAATCTCAATACGTACAGTAGAGCGTCACATTTATTTAGCGTTGGGAGAACTGAAAGAAGTCCTCTACTTATTTTTTTTCATATTTACCATTGAGTAGTCAATCTGTTTCAGTTGTGTTTATAAAGTAAACGCATCCCGCTGCTCCTTAACTGACATAAGTTAAGGCACCGATGCAGTAATCACCTTTTAAACCTAAGAAACAATAGTAATGAAAACTCTGAGACTCACTTATCACTTGGTCGCAATCCCTGCGGCCTTCTCACTTAGTGCCTGCCACACACAATCCAGCCAGCAGCAACCTACTCCACCGAATATCATCTATATATTGGCAGACGACATGGGATATGGCGATATCAATGCATTTAATCCACACTCGCAAATTCCCACTCCAACATTAGATTCGATGGCATCCGCAGGAATTATGTTCATAGCAACTCTTCAGTCAGCACTCCCACACGTTACGGCACGCTAACCGGAAGATACGCTTTTCGTTCCTCACTTAAAAAAGGAGTCTTGACCGGCTATTCTTCCCCCCTGATTGAAAAAGGACGCGAAACAATTGCATCATTCCTCAGCAACCAAGGCTACCAGACCGCCTGCATCGGGAAATGGCATCTCGGACTCGACTGGGTAAAAAAGGATGCCAAGAAACCCCTCTTTACCGGCAACGAGTGGAATGTAGAGAACACGGACAATGTAGATTACACCGCTTATATAAACGGAGGTCCCACAGACTGCGGCTTCGGCTATAGCTGCATCCTGCCCGCATCACTGGATATGCCCCCATACATATATATAGAAGACGGAAAAGTGACAGCTCCCGTAAACGGATATACGGAAGACTATCTCGAAAAAAAAGTAAGAGGTGCCCGCTATCGACATGGCGACGTGGCAGACGACTTCAATCATCAAGAATGCCTCTCCTACTTCACCCAAAAGTCAGAAGAATACATAGCCCGTGCCTCCAGGCAAGACACTCCCTATTTCCTCTATCTCGCACTGACAGCCCCCCACGCCCCATGGTTGCCGGGAGAAGAATTCAAAGGACGCTCCACTGCCGGAGCTTACGGCGACTTTGTCTGTATGATAGACGAAACCGTACGCCGCATATACACAGCCGTAGAACGTAGCGGAAAGGCAGCCAACACATTAGTCATATTTACCTCGGACAACGGATCTATGTGGCTGGAAGAAGACATCGCACAAACCGGACATCGGGCAAACGGTGCGTGGAACGGTGCCAAGTCCGACCTATGGGAAGGTGGGCACCGAATACCACTACTCGCGACATGGCCCAATGTAATCATGCCCGGAAGCCGTTCAGGACATCTGATATGCTCCACCGATTTGTTTGCTACACTTGCCGACATGCTGGGAACAACATTGCCCCCTCACACGGCCGAAGACAGTTTCAGTTTCTGGCACGAACTATCAGGCAAAAAAATAAAAAAAGAAAGCAAGGAACGGCAATCAATGGTGTATCATTCCGTAAACGGTTTCTTCGCCCTGCGTAAAAACGAATGGGTATTTGTTGACTGCAAAGGTTCCGGTGGTTGGGCATTACCTGAAGAAACAGCCGAAAAGCTGCCTGACACACAATTATACAACCTGAAAAATGATACCACCCAACTCCAAAATGTATTGATCTCTCACCCGGAAATAGCCCGGGAAATGAAAAGGGAACTGGAAGCCATTAAAACGAAAGGCTGAAAAATCACCTTGATGCATATTACCCAAAATTCAATCATCCTATAATATCATGAAAACAAATTCCCAATTATTGTTATTACTATCTCCTTTTTGTACATTCCACATAAGCATGGCACAAGATGCCTCTAAACCGAACATAATACTGATTATGGCCGACGACCTGGGATGGGGAGATGTAGGCTTCAACGGTAACACCCGTATCCAAACTCCTTGTCTGGACAGGCTATCTTCCGAAGGAGTGATATTCGATCAATTCTATTCCTCTGCCCCCCTTTCATCACCTACCCGTGCCAGTGTCCTGACCGGTAGAAACGCTTACCGAATGGGGGTGTTTGCTCCCAATGTAGGTATCCTGCGTCCGGAAGAGAAAACTTTGCCCAAGTTATTGAAAGAAAAAGGATATACGACAGGACATTTCGGTAAATGGCATTTAGGTACGCTTACCTACAAAGAAGTAGATGCCAACCGGGGACGGCCGGAAAATAAACATCTGTTCAATCCGCCATCCGAGCATGGATACGATGATGCTTTCGTGACGGAATCCAAAGTTCCCACCTTCGATCCGATGTCGGCACCCGTATCCAACAACGGACGTTTTTGGGATTATCTGCCGGAATATGAAGAACGGAAAACGTATGGAACATACTATTGGGACATCAACGGGAACAAAGTTACGGAAGAACTTCGGGGTGATGACAGCAGAATTGTCATAGACCGGACACTTCCTTTTATCGATCGTTCACTGAAACAAGGAAAACCTTTTCTAGCTACAGTCTGGTTTCATACTCCACATCTGCCTTGCGTGGCCGGTCCTGAGCATGCTGCGCTCTATAGCGATCTACCTTTGGAAGAAAGAAATTACTACGGCTGCATTACGGCAATGGACGAACAAATAGAACGCCTGGTAAACTTCCTGAAGCGGAAAGGCATCTATGAAAATACTGTTATTTTCTTCTGTAGCGACAATGGTCCCGAGCTGAACACTCCCGGAACAGCCGGTATCTTCAAAGGGAAAAAACGCTCCCTGTATGAAGGTGGCATCAGAGTTCCGGCATTTATGGTTGGAGGAAAAGGGAAATTACCTGGACATATCACACAACCTTGCAGCACATCCGATTATCTGCCCACCATCTTAGAAATAACCGGGCTATCTCAACAAGGTCTATACGAACTGGACGGAGAATCATTCCTACCTTTCCTTTCCTCAGAAAAAGCCACGCGGAAAAAGCCTCTTGTCTTCTGTTCGGGCACACAAGGAGCAGTTGTTACCTACGATTATAAATTATATTATAATAAAGGGAAGTTTGAACTGTACAAACTGCCGCAGGATCCGTCCGAACAAAATGACATCAGCGCATCTCATCCGGATGAAGTTAAAAAACTCTCTGGCTATTTACATCAGCAAATGTCTGCCTACCGAAATTCATTTGAAGGAGAAGAATATGGCACTTCTTCAGTAGAACGAATGAAACAGAAGTGGGAAGGGATATTTGCAAAGTAAGATTTAGTAAGATAAATAGTAAAACCAATCGCTTCAAATTATTATGGAAAAGTATTTTTTACCCATGTTAACCCTATGTATGAGTAGTGGTTACCTTCATGCCTCCACCCCCAAAAACCGCATGAACATCGTATTAATAATGGCCGATGACTTTGGCTATGAATGCATTGGAGCCAATGGTGGCAATTATCAGACCCCGCATATCGACAAACTCGCCGAAGAAGGCATACGGTTTGAACATTGCCACTCCAACCCGCTCAGCACCCCGAGTCGAGTACAGTTAATGACGGGTAAGTACAATGTTCACAATTATGTAGCTTTCGGCAAACTAGACAGAGGAGAGGACACTTTTGGCAACATTTTAAAAAATGCAGGATACGCAACGTGCATTGCCGGCAAATGGCAACTGGGCAAAGAGAAAGACTCACCCAAACATTTCGGTTTCGACACTTCCTGTCTGTGGCAACAGACTGCAAACGCAGTGGATGAGCAAGGACACGACACCCGTTATGCCAATCCCGTCATGGATATAAACGGTGAAACCATCGAATACCCCCAAGGCACATTCGGTCCTGATATATCTTGCGATTTTGTATTGGATTTCATAAAAAGACACAAAGAATCGCCTTTCTTTGTATATTATCCGATGGCACTGACACATTGTCCCTTTGTCTCCACACCTGACTCCGAAGAATGGTCCCCCATGCGCTCCCCCACTTATAAAGGAAATGCCGTACACTTTCCAGACATGGTGGAATATACCGACAAGTTAGTAGGGCGCATCTTAAAGCAGCTGGATGAATTACAACTTCGAGATAACACACTGATCATATTCACCGGTGACAACGGGACGGACAGCCCAGTGATCTCCATGCTAAACGGAAAGCCATACCCCGGTGGCAAAGGAAAAACCATAGACTCCGGTACACACGTACCACTGATAGTATCTTGCCCGCAAGGTGAAAAAGGGAAAGTCAACAAAGAACTGATAGACTTCACTGACTTTCTGCCGACTTTGTGTGATGTTGCCGGGATTAATCGTCCTACAACCCCGGAAACCGATGGTAAAAGCTTCTATCCGCAACTGTACGGAAAGAAAACAGAAGCAAGAAAATGGATATACTGCTGGTATGCTCCCCGGCAGGTATATGATGAAAAAGCAACAGTCTTTGCACGCGACCGGAAATATAAACTATACCGGACCGGAGAATTCTATGACATAGAAAACGATTTCTATGAAAAATCACCTATCACAAAACCCAATATGACCGGAAAACAAAAGAAAATATTCAAGGCATTGCAGACAGTGATCAACAAATATGAAGACGCTGCGAAGAAAAAAAAATAAAATTTCAAAAAAAGCCATTTACCATTGAGTAGTTACTCCTGCCTAGTTGTCTTTTCTATATAAAAGCAATAACAATGAAAGATTATATCAGACAAATCATTCGGATATTCACAAGTTCTTCTTTGGATAAGACAACCAGAAAAGAAGTGCACCAATGGTTGATAAGTCCCGAACATGCCGATGAAAAAGAGGCGGCATTGCATGAGCTATGGATAGAAACCGAAGGTCGTCCGAGCAAGAATATGCACGAATCATTGAAAGCCGTTTATCGCAAAGCAGGTGTAACCGCTTCTCAAAAAAGACAACGCTACTACCTGAAGTTCACGCGCTATGCAGCAGCCGTAACACTCTTGGTTCTGTCCGTATCTGCCACCTACTTTCTGACCAAAGCCGAATACTCAGAGATAGCTATGGTAGAAAATTACACCCGTTCCGGTGAGATGTTGTATATCGACTTGCCGGACGGAAGTAAAGTACAGACCAATTCAGGTACATTATTACTCTATCCTGAAAAATTCACAGGAAATACCCGCACGGTCTTCCTACTCGGAGAAGCTAATTTTAAGGTAAAGCCTAATCCGGAAAAGCCATTTATAGTCCGTTCCAACACACTATCAGTCACAGCTTTAGGAACAGAATTTAACGTAGCGGCCTATTCCGATAAAAATGAAATAGTAGCTACCCTGCTTGAAGGAAAAGTAAGGGTCGTATGCGGCATAGAAGGAGAAAAGTACATCCTGCATCCGGGTCAGCAAGTCTCTTATCTGAAAAATACAGGCGCAAGCTATCTGACGGATGCCAACGTGGAGGATGTCACTGCATGGCAGAGAGGTATGCTGGTTTTCCGAAGCGTCACGGTGAAAGACATGATGATCACATTGCAGAGAAAATACAATATTACAATCCAATATAACGAAGCCCGCTTCAACAACGACAAATACAATTTCCGCTTCTCCGAAAAAGCAACTATTCAGGAAGTGTTTGCCGTTATGAAAGAAGTTATCGGTGGATTTGAGTATACTGTAGAAAACGATGTATATACCATTCAATAACAGAGAAACATTGTTTAACCTTTAAATAAACAGAAAGTATGAAAAAAAATATCCGGGAAAAGGTTGCCGCCTCATCCCGGATGTGAAATCTTAACTTTTAGTATTTACATAATACTACAACTAGGAAAAAAATTCTAATATCATGAGTTTAACACTAAAAACTTTACAAAGATATGAACATATATCGATTAAAAGCTAAAATTATAACTTTTTTTTGCTGTTTGTTGCTCTCACAGGCAGTAGTTTTCGCCCAAAATGCGAAAAAAATATCCATTAAAAAAGAAAAAGTCTCTTTGAAAGAGGCATTGACCGAAATTGAAAAACAGACTAAAATGTCAGTTGCCTATAATGAATCACAATTAGGCGCCGATAAAACCATTTCACTGAATGTCGTTGACGCGACAATAGAAAAAGCCCTTGACCAAATATTGAAAGGTACAGGATTTGCTTATAAAATCCAGGGAGACCATATCATGATCGTACAAGAGCCTAAACAAGAGAAAGGAAAATCCAAGAAGATAACCGGACAGGTATTAGATGATCAAAATATGCCCCTGATTGGCGTGAACATCGTTGTAAAGGGGAAACCCGGTGTAGGTGCCATTACAAACATAGACGGAAATTTTACTCTGGAAGTGAATCAGGGAGATGCGATTGAGGTCTCATACATCGGCTATGCCCCACAAACGCTAAAAGTTACGGATAATAATATCTATAATATCCAATTGTCAGCAGACACTGAACTATTGGAAGAAGTTGTTGTAACAGCGTTAGGTATCAAGCGTAAGTCAAAAGCATTGGGATATAACCTCACTGAAGTGAAATCTGATGAAATCACTACGGTAAAAGACGCGAACTTTGTAAACTCGCTGACCGGAAAAGTAGCCGGGCTACAAATTAATAGTAGTTCTTCGGGTATCGGAGGTTCTACCAAAGTAGTGATGCGCGGTGTGAAATCTATCAGTAAAAGCAACAACGTGTTGTACGTAGTTGACGGTGTTCCTTTGAATAATACAAATGGAGGCGATGTCGAAAAGAACCAAGGTTTTTATACTGCAGCTCCCAAAGGTGAAGGCATTGCCGACTTTAACCCGGAAGACATCGAGAGTATGTCAGTATTGACAGGTCCTGCGGCAGCGGCGCTTTAC
>ERZ791622.1146-NODE-1146-length-9416-cov-4.57344_pt1 | contig 9416 bp, 5 predicted proteins | sample MGYA00510269_ERZ791622 | MGnify/ENA primary metagenome ERZ791622 (study PRJEB30046, sample SAMN00715191) | human gut metagenome | study: EMG produced TPA metagenomics assembly of the A metagenome-wide association study of gut microbiota in type 2... | reverse complement strand
AGCTCATCATATTCTTTAGTGAGAATATGTAGTCTGTTATCATATCTATTCATATTAATTCTCAAATTATAAAGAGTCTATATACGATTCTTTTGCATTGCTTGACAAGATAAAAAGAGACTGGTTACAATACAGACAATACAAAGGATATACTGCGTTGCAAGAACAATCTCTTTTTATATTCGTCACTTTAAAAGCATGGGGGTACTTTCAAAAGATATGTGTCAAGTTTACAAATTATTGTTTGGTAATGAAATAAGAACGAACGGTATAGCCCGGTTCTATGAAGCTGACCCAATACCAGCCATCTTCTATTTTATCAATTCGGCAATCTTCTATAGGGTACTCTTTGCTTTTGTCTACTTTACCTTTTGCCACTTTATAGAGCATAGGTTTCGTTTTGGTACCGACACTCAGATCACCTGTGAATTCTACTGCGAAGCCAGTCGCTGAAGTGGTCGTTGCACTCTTTATAATCAACTGAGAGATATTGAATTCAGGAGAATAGATCGCTTCACCGGCTTTTGATGTAGAAAGAGACTGATAAGCGTAAGAACCAGCTATCAGATAACGGTACGAAGGATTCACCAGATAAGGATCGTCAATGGTATTAACATAAATATCAATAGATTGTCCCTCTTTATCACTGATAGTTATCGTTTTGTTATAGCGGTATCTTTTCAGTCCTTCGACAATAACTTCTGTCCCGTTTTCCGCCATTGAGCATTTCAGATAGGTGGCAGATCCATTACCTTTACAAGTATATTCGCCATTACCATCCAGAATCTTAATAGTGACAGGTTCATCAATTACCAGATAAGTAATATCTGCGCTATTGTCTACAACAAGTTTCCTGATCACTTTTACCGAGATATCAGCCGTTTTGTTATGTTTGTCTTTTACAGAAAGCGTGGTAGTACCCGGAGCGATGGAAGTAATATCTATTTTACCGTCTTCGCTGATTTTGGCGGTTGCAACAGACTCGTCGGAAGAAGTAATACTATATCCACCGTTTCCGGTATATACTTCGAGAGTTTTGGATTCTCCAAAGAACATAGTAGTAGAACTTGTTTTTATTACCAGTTCCTGTTCTTGATCTACAATGATTTTCACATTTGCTGATTTCTTTGTCCAGTCGGTAACAGTTAATGTCGCAGTGCCATATTCCAGGCCTGTCACAATTACTTCATTGCCCGAAATGACTGCTGTTGCTACTGTTGCGTCTGAACTGTTCACTTTGTAGCCGCCATTACCTTCGACGATACTGAAACTTCCTTCGGTTGTTTCATCCAGATTAATCGTTAAAGTCTCTGCATTTACAGTCAGATTTGCATAACTAGGTAGGTCTTCGTCACAGCCGGAGAATAGTCCGATGGCACAAAGTGCGATTCCTGCTAAGTATATTATATTTCTTTTCATGGTATTCTCTAATTTATAATTCATTATTCAGCTTCGTGGCCTTTTATTTTACCGGTCACAGTTACTACACTGTATTTAGGAACAGTAATGGCACGCAAACCGCTTGAAGACGGATTGATCTTTTTTTGTTGCCATTTCACATTTTCACTGGATGTATAAGTTCTCATATTTTGAAATTCTACTCCCTCGATCTCCACTAAAGTAGAGAAGGACTCCTTTTCAGAAGCGTTGACCAGAACGATGGTATAAGTATCGTCTTTTATATAAGCAGAAACCAATAACTCTTCCGGAAGCTTGTCGGCCTCTGAAGAAACAGCTTCTACATCCACACGTACAGCATCAGGTTCGATGTACTTAGTGTACTGTCCGAAAGTATAGTAGCGGGGTACTCTATAGTAGGTTGTACTAGGCAATGCCTCTTCCAGCTGTATCAGGTTTTCGCCCGTTGTGCTGCAAGGACGTGCACCTGCCCACCATACAAAGCCGCTTACATTACCATTTGCCATATAACTGTGGAAGGTTTTTGCCCACTTCATTGCATCCGGCCATGTTTCCTTACGGTCCTTATCATCACTGATCTCTGTCTGCCAGATATGGAGATTATGCTTTTCCGCTTGTTCGAAAGGTGCGATGCTTGCATCTGTTGTGGAATAGCCGTGACCAGCAACAATCAAATTCGGGTCTGCCAATTCAGGATACTTTTCAAGGCTTGAATTAATATGTTTAGTAGCCCATGACCACCAGGCATTCTCGCCATATACCAGTTTCATATCACTATGTCCTCTCTTGTTCATCTCCGGACGAAGGTTTTCGAGTACGAACTTAGCCATTTGGTCTACGCTCCAAGAGCAGCTGGCCCATCCTCCCATACTGGATAGAACATCCGGTTCATTCCATCCGGACATCGCATAGATATCAATGCCCAATCCTTTTTCATACGCATCTACAAAATCCATCAGGTATTTTGCATAATCTTCGTAGTAATCTGCCTTCAAGTTTCCACCATTAAGTTTACCATTGCTTTTCCATACAACAGGGGGACACCAAACAGAAAAGAAGAACTTGACATCTTTAAATTTTTTGTTGATATGGTCAACCAGCCACATTTGTCCCAGTTGCGTCTGCTCTCCGCACTCTTCACCGTTGTAGTTACGCCAATAGTTATTGATCATAGAAGGATCATCGGGGCGTAACATGAAATTGCGGTCCATTTTGAATTCAATATCACCCGTTTCCGGATTACAATAAGAAGGGAATACTTCGCCACGGAAAATATTCAGGGCTAAACCTGATTTACCGAACAAGTCTTCCATCACCGCATCACGTTGTTTGGTATTCCAAATACGGTGTGACCATCCACAGAACGCACAGCCGAAACCGTCAATCACTTGGTGTTTGTTCTCTTCTCCAATCTTCATCTTTATGACAGCGGTAGTGGTTGGTTCCGGCGCAATTCCGTCATCTTCAAAGTTTTCTTCTACAGGGTCCGGAATGTATACATCGCTGTGATCTAAACTTCCATCATCGCAAGAGTATCCTAAAAAGAGGAAAAGCGCTATAAATAATAATGAATATATCTTTTTCATAATTTTCTAATATAAATGGGTTTAAAGGTATTATCTCCACAGTTCAGTTTGTTCCATGGCATTGTTATTGTTTAACTCACCGGAAGGAATCGGATAATATCTGTATTTCTCTTGGAAATTATCTGCTCCCTGCTTTTCATTTGCGTTGAAGATTGTCTTGATCTCTTGAGTGGTATACCAACGTTTCAAGTCGTCAAAACGGTGTCCTTCACCGAAGAATTCAAGTAAGCACTGATGTTCGATTTCAGCCATTAAATCAGCTTGGGCAAAAGTCTTGTCTGCCAATCCGGCTCTTTTGCGAATGATCTTTAATACTGTATTTGCACCATTGGCATCGTTTGTCATAGCACAGGCTTCGGCATACATCAACAGTACTTCTGAAAAACGCATAGCACGCAGATTGTTTGCTTTACCTTCCTTATGCCCCATATTATCGGCATTAGTCGCGTTCACAAAATATGCAGTGTACTTTTTCAGCAGAAACATACCGTCTCCCTGGCTGAATGTGGGAGCACCTCCGGTCATTTTACCACTGTTGCCATCCCAGAGATCTTCCATCGAACGGTTGCCGCCATACCATTTTTCATTCTTAACAACGTCATTCATAGATTCCGGATTAAAGAATAAACTTGCGTACATACGTTTGTCAAACTTTGTATCCGATCCGGCAGGACGTTCTTCTTTCACAAACTGGCCGACAGCGAAACTGGAAGGCATCAATTTAGCCCAACCACCGCCGGCAACCGGACCTACAAACTGGGGAAGAGAGTTACCGAGGCTGATGCCACTTTCGTTACCCCATGTCAATTCACCATCACTACTATATTGCAATTCGAATACAGATTCTTCATTGTTCTCTTTTGCTGTAGTAAAGTTTTCAGCGAAGTTCTCTATCAGGTTGTAACGTCCCGGATAGTAAGGAGCGTTCATCAATAATTGCAGTTGTGCTTTTGCTTCAGGATACTTGTGCTGGTACAGATATACTTTGGCAAGCATAGCGATGGCGGCCCCTTTCTCAATGCGACCTTTTTCATCACCGGAACGGGTCACAGGAAGGTTACAGCTGATAGCATCTTTCAAATCATCTTCTGCCTGTTTCCAAAGCTGTTCTTCCTTGGCGGCGGGTTTGTTGCTTTCGTCTTCGTTGGATGGAACCACACGCAGAGGAACTTCTTTATAGTTGTGTACTAACAGGAAGTATTGGAAGCCTCTCAGAAAGAGAGCTTCTCCTTTAATGGTGGAACGGTCTTCCTCACTAATCCCTGTTGCCGGAACCAAATCAATATTCTTCAGTACCAGATTGGCACGCTGAATACCTGCATAGAGTGCTCCGTATGGATCATTTCCTGTTGTACTGGAGTTTTGGAATGTAGCGATGGCCCACATGGAAGCCTCTTCATTCAGAATCGTAAAGATATCGTCGCCGCGGCTGTTCAGATTCAACCATCCGTCGAATGCACCGTAATAACCGTTCATTTGATATTTAATCGGTGAGTAGGCGGCAGCAAGACCGCTCTCTGCATCAGCTTTATTCTTCCAGAAATTATTTTCTGTGAAGTGATTGGGATCTGACAGATCCAAAAAGTTGGATTCGTTGCACGAGGTCAATGCTCCGGAAAGGAGAGTCGCCACGCATATGTATGATAACCAGTTCTTTTTCATGTTATAAATTCAATTAGTGTGTATTATCTTCGTATTATAAGCTAACCTGAATACCGAAAGAGATAGTACGTGGTAGCGGATAACGTCCTTGGTCGATTCCTCTTGAGAATACGCTGTAAGATGCGCCGATATCTACACTGCCGCTTTCTCCGAGGTCGGGAGAATAGCCCGAATATTTACTCAATGTGAAGAGGTTCTCCATTGATGTGTAAATTCTTACATTTTCCAGTTTTACTTTCTTCAGCAAGTTTTTCGGGAGTGAATAGCCGATATCCAGTGTTTTCAGACGGAAGTAAGAGCCGTCTTCCAGCCATCTGTCGGTATATGCCAATCCATTATCTGTACCGTCTGTTTTAGAGAAACGAGGAATGTCGGTGTTCTGATTATCCGGTCTCCATGAGTTAGCCAGCTTAGTGCTGTAGTTGCCGTTGAACTTACCCGATTCAAGGCAGTAACGCTGATAGTTATATATTTTGTTACCTGTCATGCCGTCAAAGAACAGACCGAAGTCGAATCCTTTCCATTCACCGCCTAAGCGCAGGCCGAATGTAAAATCAGGGAACGGATTGCCTACATCATGTTGGTCATTCTCATCAATAATACCGTCACCATTCCAGTCTTTGTAACGTACGTCACCCGGTTGTGCGCCCGGCTGAATTTGTTTGCCGTCCTTATTCTTGTAGTTATCAATCTCTTCCTGTGTGCGGAAAATACCGTCAGTTTCAATCAGGTTGAAGTATGACATAGGGTGTCCTTCTTCAAATCTGTTAATACCGCGTCCGCCGGCACCGTGAGCTGAGTAACCGGAAATAGCCATGTTGTTACCACCGGCAGTAATCTTCGTTACTTCATTCTTTTCAGTAGTAGCATTTGCACCGATATAGTAGCTGAAGTCGTCACCGATAGTACTGCGCCAATTGATGGATAATTCGAATCCTTTGTTACGTACCTGGCCGGCGTTCTGGATAGACAGACCGCTGATACCGGTAGAAGCAGCATAAGGGACAGGAAGTAATACATCATTTGTATTTTTTACATAAGCATCGGCTGTCAATGTTAATTTGCCGTTCAACAGACTCAGGTCCAGACCTGCATTGAAAGTTTCTGTACTTTCCCAAGTCAGATCGTTGGGGGATACTGCGGTTACATTAGGCAACTGACCGAACCAAATGTTATTGCCTTGCAGGTAATTCATGCCATCGGATACTACGCTGATGGTAGGATAGTATTTATCCATCTGCTGATTACCTAGTTTACCGTAGCTGAAGCGAAGTTTAAATTGGTCAAATACATTTTCCAATGGTTTGAAGAATTTCTCACGGTTGATGTTCCATCCGATAGATGCTGAAGGGAAGCTACCGAACTGGTGTCCTTTCTTGAAACGTGAGGAACCATCGCGGCGGATAGATGCAGAAAGCAGATAACGGTCATCGTAAGAATACATGATACGTCCGAAGAGCGAAACCAAAGCCAATTCGTTTATTGAGCTGGAGGCTGTCATTGATTTAACGTTACCCGTCATTGTCTCAATGAACTCAGGGATATCTGTATTGCTGCCGTTCAGACCGTAGCTCTTGTCTTTTTGTGCAGAATAGCCGACCAATGCGGAAAGATTATGTTTGCCAAATATCTTATCATAGTTCAATGTATTCTCCAATACCCATGATTCGTAATCGGCAGAGCCTTCACTCAGGTCAGGGGCATCGTTTTTACCATAAGTTCCCAGGTCGTAGGCACCCGTATATGTACGGCTTTTGGTGTGGTCCTTTCTAAGTCCTAAGTTCAGTTTATATTTCAATCCTTTAATAACTTCAGCTTGTAAATAAGCGTTTAAGAAGATCTGAGTTTTTTCATTGTTTTTGTTCACCGTACTATAATATGCATACGGATTCGGAAGATTGATGTCTGCGGAAGTTCCCCAACCGGTCAGGTTTGTCGGATCAAAGACTGGAACTACTGAAGGGAAACGCAAAATTTCACCCATAGTATCCTGATTAATGTTACCTTCACCCTTAGAGAGGCGGACTATCATCGATTCACCGATAATCAGGCGATTATCCAGAAAAGAGTAATCGCTTTTCAAACGGATATTATATGATTCGTGACTGGTGTTGCGAAGAATACCTTCTTTGTTCAAATAGCTTGCGGACGCACTGTATGAAGCAGTTTTAGAACCGCCGCTAATATTGGCGTTGGCTTTGTAAGTCATTGCAGTACGAAGCATAATGTCTTGCCAGTCTGTACCTGCACCTACAAAAGGAACAGAACCAACTTCTGTGCCATAACCGTCTGCTGCTAAATTATAATAACGTGCGAAACAGCTGTATTCTTCACCATTAAAGACATTCAACGTTTTTGGAGTCTGGCTGAAACCTGTGAAGAAGTTTATATCAAGTTTGGTAGGCATATCTTTGCGCCCGCTCTTCGTAGTCACCAATACTACACCACCGGCAGCACGAGAACCATAGATAGCGGCAGCGGCAGCGTCTTTCAACACTTCGATAGAAGCAATATCCGACGGGTCTACCATGCTGAGGTCTCCGAAGGAACCATCGATGACATAGAGTGGATCATTATTTGAAAGAGAGCTGATACCACGTACGTTGATAGTCATCCCTTCGTTCGGGTCACCACTTGTACTTGCTACGGATACACCGGCAATTTTTCCTTGAAGAGCTGTGCCCACATTTGTTGCGACAGCGCCGTTCAACTCTTTTGTACCTACTGAACTGACTGCTCCGGAGAGATGGCTTTTCTTTACTGTACCATAACCGATGACTACAACCTGTTCAAGAGCTACGTTGTCTTCTTCCAGACTGACATTGATTGGAGCGTTTGAAGTTATTGTACGCTCTATACTTTTCATACCTACTGTTGAGAATACAAGAATATCGCCTTTATTGACGTTAACGGCATATTTACCATCTATGCTTGTAATTGTACCAGTGTCTTTCCCTTTTACTTTTACTGTAACTCCTGGTAAGGGGTCGTTTGTCGTTGCTTCTGTTACTATCCCTTTTACTTCAATGTTCTGTGCTGTTAGTGGAATACTAACCAAGCAGAGAAAAAGGAATAGTAGAAATTGAATTTTTCTTCTCATAATTTATTGTATTAGATTATAAACTCTGTTCAACTGCTGATTGCTCCATGGAAACCTCAATCAGTAATTGGATGATGCAAAAGTAGGCGATAATGTAATGGCAGACAAGTATTATTTTATCCCATTCTAATACTTTTCTATAATGTGGCATTACAAATATATTAATGTTTTTCTTAAGCGGAGGAATTACTTATAAGAAATAAAATCGTTATAACTGCCCAATTTGTTACTTATAAGAAATAAAAATGCTATATTTGCTAAATTTGTTACTTATAAGAAATAAAGATGAGAAAGCCGGAATATTATAAAAGAGAGTTGTATGTACAACGTATAAAGCCTTTTGTCGATACACAGATGATAAAGGTGATTGTTGGGCAAAGGCGTGTGGGGAAGAGCTATCTGTTGTTTCAACTGATGGATGACATTCGTGACGGTTCTCCGGAAGCAGATATCATCTATATTAATAAGGAGTTATTTGAGTTTGATCAAATCAAAACTTATGCCGACTTGATAAATTATGTGTCTGCGACAAGAAAGGGCGCGGAAGATAAGTGTTATCTGTTTATTGATGAGATACAAGATATTGAAGGTTTTGAGAAGGCCCTGAGGCATTTCTTTGCGGAAAACACTTATGACATCTATTGTACGGGAAGTAATGCCACCATGCTTTCGGGTGAACTGGCTACTTTCCTGAGTGGTAGATATATTGAATTTAAAGTATACGGTCTGACCTATACCGAATTTTTGGAGTTTCATAAACTGGAGGATTCCGTTGAAGCGTTTAGCCGTTTTTACCGGTTCGGCGGGCTTCCTTATCTTGCCAGTTTGCCTTTTGAAGAGCACCTTATAATGGAGTATCTGAGAAATATCTATAATACAATTATATTGAAAGATGTGGTGAATAGATATAGTATCAGGAATGTACGGCAATTGCAGGATCTGACGGTTTATTTGGCTGACACGATTGGGAATCTGTTTTCAGCAAATAAAATAAGTGAGTATCTGAAATCACAGAGGGTAGATATGTTGCCCAAAACAATATTGGAATATCTTACTTATTTGAATAGTGCTTATTTTGTAAGAAGAATCCGTCCGATGGATATTCAGGGAAAGAAACAATTCCAGATCGGAGAGAAATATTATTTTGAAGATTTAGGAATACGTAATGCGATTCGTCCTTTCCGGGCGACCGATATCGGACAGGTGCTGGAGAATGTGGTGTGCCATCATTTGCTGGTGTGCGGATACGCGCTGTATATAGGCAGAGATGGCGATAAGGAAGTTGATTTTGTAGCCGAACGTAATGGGGAAAAGCTATATGTTCAGGTTGCATATTCAGTTATAGACCCCAAAACGCATGAACGGGAGTTTGGCAATCTGTTGGCGATTCAGGATAACTATCCCAAGATAGTTGTTACCATGGATGAAGTGGAAGGAGTTTCCTATCAAGGCATCGAGCAGGTGCCCGTTCGTAAGTTTTTGCTTCGTTGGAAGTAAGGGTGGGTGCAGTATTTATGCAGTCTGTATCATAAGTCTTAAAAGATAAATTACAAAGGAGAAGCTAAAACAACTAGCTTCTCCTTTTCCCATCCTATTAATCATCCTGAATGATTATTTGAAAACAATCTCCATGGGTCTACCTATCCAAA
>ERZ791622.1140-NODE-1140-length-9499-cov-2.05093_pt1 | contig 9499 bp, 7 predicted proteins | sample MGYA00510269_ERZ791622 | MGnify/ENA primary metagenome ERZ791622 (study PRJEB30046, sample SAMN00715191) | human gut metagenome | study: EMG produced TPA metagenomics assembly of the A metagenome-wide association study of gut microbiota in type 2... | reverse complement strand
AGATAAAAACGGGGAAATAATTTTGCCCCATTTTTATAGTGTTCGGATTTTGTGCATTGCACTCCGAAAAAACACGGCGTTCTATGTCAGCTACGATAGGACGTCCGCGCATACAAAAATATTGTAGCTGTGAAAGGCTATGGTGATTACTATGACAGTTACCGAAAAAGCGGCTTATCTCAAAGGCGTGGTTTCAATGCTTAAGCTCGAGGAGAATTCCGACGAGGCTAAGGTTTTGAACGTACTTGTTGACACAATAGACGAAATGGCTCAGTCCATTGCCGAGCTTGAGGAACAGCTTGACCTCACAAACGAGCAGCTTGATGCCGTTGACGAGGACCTTGACGATCTTGAGGAATATGTTTACGGCGATGACGATGACGACTGCTGCTGCGACGACGATGATATGTACGAGGTAGAGTGCCCGTCATGCGGCGAGACTGTATATTTCGACGGCGCTGCCATTGAGGATGGCTCTGCCGAGTGCCCGAATTGCGGCGCAAAGCTTGACTTTGACCTTGACGGCTGCGACTGCGACGACTGCGGTCATGACCACGACGAAGAATAATCTCGTCGAAATAATATAACTGCAACGGGGCAGTAAGAGCGTGATGCTTTTACTGCCCTGCTTTTTTATACCGCAAAAAAAGTCGGAGCGAATCGTTTTGGCCGCAAGTGTGACCACTGAAATCGAATGTAGATGAATTTTGTAACAAAATGCACAAACGGCTGTAATGAAGTTCGTCGGAAATTTGATTAAAATAGTCAAAAACCCCTTGAAAAATAGATTTTGTTTTGATAAAATAAAAATTAACTAAAAGGATAAGTGGCAAATTGCACATTTCCCATGTTTCCCGAAGGGAGTTAAAGAGCAGGATGAGCACTAAAACAACCAAAAAGCACAGCGAGAACGATGTTCCGCTTTACCTTTTCCATGAGGGCAGCAATTCAAATGCGTATGAGTATTTCGGCTCCCACAGAAAAAATAAGAATACCGTGGTTTTCAGAGTTTGGGCGCCTGACGCAAAAAATGTCAGCGTTACGGGAGATTTTAACGATTGGTCGGAGACTGAAAATCCGATGAAGCAGCTCAAAAACAGCGGCGGCGTTTGGGAAGCGGAAATCAAGAATATCAAGCCCTACGATATGTATAAATATTGTATAACCGCTGCCGACGGAAGAACGCTTATGAAGTGCGACCCATACGGCTTTCACATGGAAACGCGCCCCGGCACGGCTACAAAATACTATGAAATCGACGATTGCTACGAGTGGCACGACGAAAAGTGGGTGGAGGGCAGAAACGGCAAAAACATCTACGAGTCGCCCGTAAATATCTACGAGATACACGCGGGCTCCTGGAAGCAGTATGACGACGGTAATTTCTACTCGTACCGTTAGCCGGCCGACGCTCTTGTGCCCTATGTTAAAAAGATGGGCTATACCCATATTGAGTTTATGCCGCTCACTGAATATCCGTTTGACGGCTCGTGGGGCTATCAGGTGACGGGTTACTTTGCCGCAACGTCACGTTACGGCGAGCCTAAGGACCTTATGTATCTTATAGATAAATGCCACGGAAACGGAATAGGCGTGATTTTGGACTGGGTTCCGGCACACTTCCCTAAGGACGCAAACGGTCTTTACGAATTTGACGGCGGACCGCTCTATGAATACAGCGACCCGAGAAAGGGTGAGCATTACGGATGGGGAACAAGAGTCTTTGACTTCGGAAAAAATGAGGTTCGCTCGTTTTTGATGTCCTCCGCTTCGTTCTGGCTTAAAAAATATCACCTTGACGGCATAAGGATAGACGCCGTTGCATCGATGCTGTATCTCGATTACGACCGCAAGGACGGCGAGTGGGTGCCGAATAAAAACGGCGGCAACGAAAATCTTGAGGCTGTCGAATTTTTGCAGAAGCTCAACGAAAACATTTTCCGCGATTTCCCGTATGCCATGATGATAGCCGAGGAGAGCACCTCTTGGCCAATGGTTACAAAGCCTGTATTTTCGGGCGGACTCGGCTTCAACTTCAAGTGGAACATGGGTTGGATGAACGATATTCTCCGCTATTTTTCGCTTGACGGATTTTTCCGCAAATATAATCATGACTGCATTACATTCTCGATGTTTTACGCATTTTCAGAGAATTTTGTGCTTCCCATTTCTCACGACGAGGTGGTGCACGGTAAGAAGTCGCTTATAGACAAAATGCCCGGCTCATATGACGAAAAGTTTGCCGGAGTTCGCGCGTTTCTCGGCTATATGATGGCGCATCCCGGCAAAAAGCTTATGTTTATGGGTCAGGAGTTCGGCCAGTTTATCGAGTGGAATTACGAAAAGGGCCTAGATTGGCTTCTGCTCGATTATCCCAAGCACCGCGCGCTGCAAAACTATTTTAAAAAGATAAACGAATTTTACAAGGCAAATCCGGCATTTTGGCAGATAGATTATTCGTGGGAGGGCTTCTCGTGGATATCCTCCGACGATAAGGATAATTCCGTTATCGCATTCCGACGTATTGATGAAAAGGGCAAGGAGATAATCGTTGTCTGCAATTTCACGAATGTCGAGAGATGTGACTACCGCATAGGAATACCGAAAAAAGGAGCCTATAAGATAGTATTCAATTCCGACGACGTCGATTTCGGCGGCGAAGGAAAGGGAAACAAGGGTAAATTAAAAACCGAATCGATAAATATGCACGGCTTCGAGCAAAGCATTTCTCTTGATTTGCCGCCGATGTCTGCAATATACATAAAAAAAACAAGGTAGTCTTGTACCGGTTCGGTGCAAGGCAGAGGCTAAGGCCTTTAAAAGGAGGATAAATCTATGGCACGCAAAATGGAATGTATTGCGATGCTGCTGGCAGGAGGTCAGGGTTCAAGACTCGGAATTTTGACCAAGAAGATTGCAAAGCCCGCAGTTCCCTACGGCGGTAAGTACAGAATTATCGACTTTCCGCTTTCAAACTGTGTGAATTCCGGCATTTCGACCGTCGGCGTTCTGACCCAGTACCAGCCGCTTGAGCTTAACGACTATATCGGCAACGGTCAGCCGTGGGATCTCGATCGTGCACAGGGCGGAGTTCATATTCTCTCGCCTTATCAGCAGATAAAGGGCTCGGAGTGGTACAAGGGCACCGCAAACGCTATTTATCAAAACATAAACTTTATCGACAGATATAATCCCGAATATGTGGCGGTTCTCTCGGGCGACCATATTTACAAGATGGATTACTCAAAGATGCTCGACTATCATAAGGAAAAGGGAGCGGCCTGCACCATTGCAATGCTTGAGGTTCCGTGGGAGGAGGCTCCGCGCTTCGGCCTTATGATTACCGATGAGGACAACGCCATAAAGGAGTTTGAGGAAAAGCCGAAAAATCCCAGAAGCAACAAGGCTTCCATGGGCGTTTACATATTCACGTGGTCAAAGCTTCGCAAGTACCTTATAGACGACGAGAATAATCCGGAGTCGTCAAACGACTTCGGTCACGACGTAATACCGGCAATGCACGCCGCCGGCGAAAAGCTCTATGCTTACCTCTTTGACGGCTACTGGAAAGACGTCGGAACAATCGATTCCCTTTGGGAAGCAAACCTTGACCTTTTAAATCCCAAGGTTGACCTTGACCTTTCGGACCCCACCTGGAAAATCTATTCAAAAACTCCCGAAGCGCCTCCGCACTATGTTTCACCCGAGGCTACGGTACAGAATTCAATGGTTGCCGAGGGCTCGCAGGTTTACGGTGAGCTTGATTTCTCGATTTTGTTCTCAAATGTCACCGTTGAGCGCGGTGCCGTGGTAAGAGATTCCATAGTGATGCCCGGAACGGTCATAAAAGAGGGTGCTGTGGTACAGTATGCAATAGTTGCCGAAAACGCGGTCATTGAAGAGAATGCCGTTGTCGGAGCGAGACCCGAGGATGTTGAAAATCTTGACGACTGGGGCGTAGCCGTAGTCGGAAGCGGTGTTACCGTAGGCAAAAACGGAGTTGTGGCACCCAAGGCAATGGTTGACGAAGACGTAAAGGGGGCTTAAAAATGACCGGAAATAACATAGTCGGAATCATTTATTCAAACATATATGACGAGTGTCTCAGCGAGATGACGGGGCTTCGCACCATGGGCAGCGTGCCGTTTGCAGGCAGATACCGCCTTATCGACTTTCCGCTTTCCAATATGGTAAACAGCGGCATAGAAAAGGTCGGAGTTATCACAAAGAGCAACTATCAGTCGCTTATGGACCATCTCGGAACAGGCAAGCCGTGGGACCTCTCCCGCAAGACCGAGGGGATGTTTATTCTTCCGCCGTTCGCCTCTGCGGGCAACAAGAGCTTTTACAGCGGCAGAGTCGAGGCTCTCAAGGCGAATATGGGCTTTATAGCACGCTCCACCGAGGAGTACATACTTTTTGCCGATTGCAATAATATAGTAAACATCGACATTGACGAGCTTATGGATTACCATACCGACAAGGCGGCAGATATAACGATTGTTTATAAGCACGGTAAATGTCCGCGTCTGCAAAACAATATGGCGTTTTCCTTTGATGACGACAGCAGAGTGAGAATGGTTGCAATGTCCCCGGCAAGCGATACCATAGTTGATTATTCGATGAACATAATACTTATGAAGAAATCTCTTCTTCAAAGGCTTGTAAACGATGCCGTAAGTATGAATCACGAGTCGTTTGAGCGCGACATCATACAAAGCAATGTCGAAAAGCTTCGCATTTACGGCTTTGAGGCAAAGGGCTTCTCACTTACCGTTGACTCCATGCAGAGCTATTTTGACGCGAATATGCAGCTTCTCGACCCCGACAACTGCAAGCAGTTGTTTAACAGGGAACGCCCCATATACACAAAGGTTCGCGATGATATGCCGGCTATTTACGGTCTCGGCTCAAGCGTTAAAAATTCGCTCGTCGCAAACGGCTGTATAATAGACGGTGAGGTTGAAAACTCCATACTTTTCCGCGGCGTAAGAGTGGAAAAGGGCGCGGTGGTCAAAAATTCGATTCTCTGTCAGGGCAGCTTTGTGGCCTCCGGCTCTTCTCTCAACTACACCGTTACCGACAAGAGCGTTGCGATAACGCCTAATAAAAACCTCTCCGGCGCGGAGGATTATCCGGTTTATGTCGGCAAGGGCATAGTTATTTAACGCGGCGAACAGAGTTTACCGTTTATAAATTTTTGATTGAGGCGATTTTAAATGAAAGTATTATATGTAGCGAGCGAGGCACTCCCGTTTATGGCTTCGGGCGGCCTCGGCGATGTGGCAGGCAGTCTGCCGCAGGCTCTCAGGAAACGTCTTATAGGGTGCCGCGTTGTTATGCCGCTCTATGACGGCATTAAGCAGGAGCTTAAAGATACCATGACGTTTATCACGAGCATATCCGTGCCCGTGGCATGGCGCAGGCAGTATTGCGGAATTTTTGAGGCTAAGTACAAGGGCGTTATCTATTATCTTTTGGATAATCAGTATTATTTTAAGCGCGACGGAATTTACGGCTATTATGATGATGCCGAGAGATTTGCATTCTTCTCGCGCGCGGTGCTTGAGATGATACCGTATATCGATTTTAAGCCCGATATAATTCACTGCAACGATTGGCAGACGGCTCTTACGCCGCTCTATTACAGCTCAATGTATGCAAGCAGCCCCGGCTATGAAAACATCAAGACCGTGTTTACAATACACAACATCCAGTACCAGGGCACATACGGCAAAGAGCTTATAAACGAGGTTCTCGGCATACCGCAGAGCGCAACGTCGCTTGTTGAGTACGACGGCGACGTAAACTTTATGAAGGGTGCCATAGAGACCGCAAACAGGGTAACTACCGTAAGTCCCTCTTATGCGAGTGAGATTTTGGACCCGTGGTATTCCTACGGACTTGACACAATTCTCAACGAGCGTTCGTGGAAGCTCTCGGGCATACTCAACGGTATAGACACCGAGCTTTATAATCCCGAAACCGATAAGGACATCTTTGTAAATTATTCGGCGAACGATTTCCGCAAAAAGGCGGACAACAAGAGGGCTCTTCAGGAGCTTATGAATTTGCCGCAGAGAGCGGACGTACCGCTTATCGGTATGGTATCAAGGCTTGTTTCGCACAAGGGACTTGACCTTGTAAGAGCCGTTCTTGACGAGTTCTTGGGCGGTACCGATGTGCAGATGGTCGTTCTCGGCTCGGGCGAGTGGCAGTATGAACAGTTCTTTAAGGATATGGCGGCGAAATATCCCGATAAATTCGCCCTGAAGCTCGGATTTGTTCCGTCGCTTTCAAAGAAGATTTATGCAGGCACCGATATGTTCCTTATGCCGTCAAAGAGCGAGCCGTGCGGACTTTCGCAGATGATAGCTCTGCGCTACGGCTCTGTGCCGATAGTCCGTGAGGCGGGCGGTCTGCGCGATACGATAAAGGACAGCGGCGACGGTGAGGGCAACGGCTTCACGTTTGCGAGCTACAACGCTCACGATATGCTCTACACAATACGCCGTGCGATTGAGGGCTATCAGAACCGTGAGGGCTGGAGCATACTCGTAAAGCGCGCCATGGAGTGCGACAACAGCTGGGGCAAGTCCGCTAACGAATACATAAGACTTTACAAGGATTTGCTCAAGGAGTAATCCGTATAAAATAAAAACCCGACTCACACAGCCGAATGTGAGTCGGGTAATTTTTTGCTTTTTATTCGCCCTCTGTGTGCGTAACGCCGATGCCGAGCTCATTTAATTGCTCGTCGTCAACCGGAGCGGGACATTCCGTCATAGGCTCCGACGCGTTTTGAAGCTTGGGATACGCGATAACGTCTCTGAGGCTGTCGCAGCCTATCATCTGCATGCAAAGTCTGTCAAGACCTATGCCCATTCCGCCGTGCGGCGGTGCGCCGTAACGGAAAGCGTCAAGCAGATAGCCGAATTTGCTGTAAGCCTCTTCTTTGGAAAGACCGAGCAAATCAAAAATTCTGCTCTGCAATTTGGGGTCTGTAATTCTTATGGAGCCGCTCGAAAGCTCAATTCCGTTGAGCACAAGGTCGTAGCACTTAGCCCTCACCTTGGCCTTGTCGGTTTCGAGGTAATCGAGGCACTCGTCCATCGGTGCGGTGAAGGGATGGTGCATTGCGACAAACTGCTTGAGCTCCTCGTCATATTCAAAGAACGGGAACTCGGTAATCCACAGGAAATTGTATTTTCCCTCGGGGATAATGTCGAGCTTTTTGGCAACCTTTTGCCTTAATGCGCCGAGCACCGTGAGAACGTGATTTTTGATTTTATCGGCTACAATCAGTATAACATCGCCCTTTTCGGCGCCTGTCTTTTTAAGTATGGCGTTCATTTCGTCCTCTGTCATAAACTTTGCAAAGGATGAGGAAACGCCATCGTCTGTCATACGAATCCAAGCAAGACCCTTTGCGCCTATGCCTTTTACGTAATCCGTGAGCTTGTCAATTTCTTTTCTCGAGAGAGCCGATACCGCATTTTTTGCGTTGATGGCTCTGACTGTGCCGCCCTCGGCTGTTGCGCTTTTGAATACGACGAATTCGGACGAGGAAACCTCGTCTGTTATATCGATAAGCTCCATACCGTATCTTGTGTCAGGCTTGTCCGAGCCGTAACGGTTCATAGCCTCATTGTAGGTTATTCTCGGGAGCGGAGTCGGAACGTCAACGCCTATGGCATCCTTGAAAACGCGCTTGATGTAGCCCTCGCCTATTGAAAGCACGTCCTCCATATCGACAAAGGACATTTCAAGATCTATCTGCGTGAATTCGGGCTGACGGTCTGCGCGCAGATCCTCGTCGCGGAAGCAGCGCGCTATCTGCATATATCTGTCAAAGCCGGCAACCATGGAGAGCTGCTTGTAAAGCTGCGGCGACTGCGGCAAGGCATAGAAGCTGCCGTTGTGAATTCTTGACGGTACAAGAAAGTCGCGTGCGCCCTCGGGTGTGGAACGGATAAGCATCGGCGTTTCAATTTCGATAAAGCCGTTCTCGTCAAAATAGTCACGCGTTATTTTAGTTATTTTATGTCTAAGCAGTATGTTTTTCTGTAAATCTGGTCTGCGAAGGTCAAGATAGCGGTATTTAAGCCTTGTAGTCTCGGCGGTCTGGCAGTTCGGAACTATCTCAAACGGAGGAGTTTCACTCTTGCCGAGAATTCGAAGCTCCGTTACCTCAACCTCGATTTCGCCCGTGGCAATCTCGGTGTTTTTTGCGGAACGCTCTCTTACCTTGCCGACGGCTGCGAGAACATACTCGCTTCTTGCGGAAAAGGCCTTATCAAACACGGCTTTGTCGGTGTTTTCGTCAAATGCGAGCTGAACTATGCCCGTTCTGTCGCGCAAATCTATAAATATGAGTGAGCCGAGGTCACGCTGACGCTGAACCCAGCCGCAGAGCGTAACGGTTCTTCCGACGTCCTTTGCGGTGAGTGTGCCGCAGTAGTCGGTGCGTTTAAGTCCCTCAAGAGTTTCCATTATGCGTTTCCCCCTAAAATATCTTTAATATCAATGCCTTCGGTGTCGAAGCCCGCCATTGCCTGGCGAATAACTATCGACTGGAAGTTATCGGTGAAGTCCTTGAGCGTGGTCTCCTCCTCTGTGCCGTCAGCCATATTTTTAAGCTTGACATTTCCCGAGGACAGCTCGTTTTCGCCGAGAACCACGGTGTAGAGAGCACCGATTTTGTTTGCGTATTTCATCTGCGCTTTAAAGCCCCTGCCGACTGTGTCAAACTGAGCGGAAAGCCCCTCGTTGCGAAGGTCGGTTGCAAGCTCGGCAGCCTTGATATTTGCTTCGTCGCCCATGGATACTATAAATATATCGCACTTTTTGCGCTCGGGGAACGGAGTTTTTTGCGCCTCCATCAAAAGGAGCAGCCTCTCTATGCCCATACCGAAGCCGCACGCCGGAAGCGGATTTCCGCCGACCTCCTCTATTAAGCCGTCATATCTTCCTCCGCCGCATACGGTGCCCTGCGCGCCTATTTCGTTTGAGACAAACTCAAACACGGTGCGTGTGTAGTAGTCAAGTCCGCGGACGATGCGCGGATTTACCGTATAGGCTATATTCATGGCGTCGAGATATTTTTTTACCGAGTCAAAGTGCTCGCGGCAATCGTCGCAGAGATAATCTGTTATGACGGGCGCGCCCTTTGCGATTTCGGAGCATATGGGACTTTTGCAATCAAGTATTCTCATCGGATTTTTTTCGAGTCTGCCGCGGCACGTGTCGCAAAGCTCGTCAATATGGGATGCAAAATATTCCTTCAATGCCTTGTGATACTCCGCACGACATTTCTTGCAGCCGATGGAATTTATTTCGAGTGAAAGATTTGATACGCCGAGGTAGTTGAACACCTCGTTTGCGAGCGCTATAATTTCCGCGTCCTGCGAGGGAGCACCTGCGCCGAAGCATTCCACGCCGAACTGGTGGAATTCGCGGAGCCTGCCTGCCTGCGGTTTTTCGTAGCGGTAGCACGACA
>ERZ791622.1135-NODE-1135-length-9526-cov-5.8186_pt1 | contig 9526 bp, 8 predicted proteins | sample MGYA00510269_ERZ791622 | MGnify/ENA primary metagenome ERZ791622 (study PRJEB30046, sample SAMN00715191) | human gut metagenome | study: EMG produced TPA metagenomics assembly of the A metagenome-wide association study of gut microbiota in type 2... | reverse complement strand
TCAATCCATCTTCCAATGCCAGAATATTGGCAAAACCCACAATCGAATTAAGTGGAGTACGTATCTCATGGCTCATATTTGCCAGGAATGATTGTTTCAATTCTGCCTTTTCAGCGAGTAAGCGTGCAGCTTCCAGTTCCTCTTCACGATCTTTTATATCTTGTATGTTGAGCAGCAAACCTGCTGTTTTATATTCACCACCCGAAAGCTGTTTAGTAGTATAACGAAACTCCCACCACTGATAGCCTTTACCGTCGAAGTTACAAAGCTCCTGCACAATTTTTTTATGAGCACTTTTCAGATTTCGCCAGTTGAACTTCACTCCCTCCCAATGATCGGGATGAATAAAGCTCATGAATTCCTTAAACGATAGTTGTCTAGGATTTAACCCTTGCGACGCCCAGAATGCATCTTCAAAAACAAAACAACCCTTATCCAATCTCCAAGCATACGTCATTCCACCCTCAATGGCTAATGACAATGTTTCTTTTTCATCAGCCAATGCTATAAGAGCCTGTTTTTTCCTCATCTGTTCCCGAAGATATAGCCACCAAAGAGAAGCAAAAAGTAAAATCAGGAAAAGAACAAATGAAGCGACTAAGGCTCCCCACAAAAATGGATATTCATCTCTGAACGGAATATTGATAATACGATATTTAGCAGGAATACTTTCCTTACTCAAACCAATTTGCGTCATTGTATTCCAGTCTACGACATACTCTTTCCGGCTTTCAACAATGGGTATATCCGAAGGGCTTGCGCCATGTAATATGCGAACGGCAGTTTTCACCTCTTCTTCTACCTGAATAGGCAGCGAAGTGATGTATCCACCCAACAACTTCTCACCAAACCCAAAGGCTTCATTGATGGCTGTCAGACTAGGACTACCACAGATACTCCCAATATTAATAGTGGTGTAATCACGTTTCAACTGGATATAACATTGATCGCGGTAACTCCTGTTCAAAACCCACATAAAAGTAGCATTCGAATGGTTTCTGGCATTACGCAAAGGAATAGCCATGAAACGGGTATAGCCTTCTTCCTGTGCCAAACGTATCTGTTCTTCAGGAGAAAGCTCGGGATTATCTATGAATCCGGTCACTTTATGTCCTTTAAACTGTTCCTTTGCATCTCTTCTGATTTGTCTGTCGATATAGGTAGTATCGAGCATGGTAAACAAACGAACGTGCTCACCGAAAAGCTCTTTTGCCACACTGATATTCTCATTAAAGGCTATCTTGTCATGGAAGCCTGTCACGTTGGGATGATGTTTCAGTAATCCCCAATTCGGATAATTGACACCACCAAAAACCACAGGCACTTCTTTCGCCAACAGAATTCCGCATTTCATCAATGAATAAGTAGCCTGGTCTTCATTCACCAGAATCACTTCCGGCCGCCAGTCTTTCGATACGGAATCAACCAGAAAGCGCATCCGCTCAAGTTCCGGCTCTTCCCAGTAGGATTCACAGTCTAAATAAACGGTACGAATATCAGCATCAATTTTCTCTTTTTCAAATTGCTCCGCTATCATCCGGTTAAATTCCGGATAAGCCGCATAAGTCTCCTCATAAGAGTGGATAACCAGAATACGCCGTTCTTCTTTTTGAGAACAACTACTCACCCCCAAAAAGAGCAATAAAAATACAGGGAGCAATCTAAAAATTCCTCTATTCACACCATTCATTTATAATAATCGGGATTAATTTTTCTCTGACTCGTAATACAAAGGTAGTTTATTTTCGAACATATAAGCCTAATAAGTGAAAAAAAAGAAGCTGTCTGAACAGAAATTCAGGCAGCTTCTATCTATATAAAGAACTATTTTTTCAGAGTAGCATCATTAACGCTGTCCCAATTGTGAATCTACAAAGAAAATTCCGGTATCACCAGCCTTCTTGATCTTGTCAACAATGCCTTGTGCTGTAGCTTCTTCTTCTACTTGTTCGCGAACAAATCCCCACAAGAAATCCTGTGTTGCTTTATCCTTTTCAGCAGCAGCTACGTCTACCAGCTTGTCTACCAATTGAGAAACATGACATTCATGCTTGTAAACGTGTTCAAACACTTCGAGAGGTGTACCCCATCCGTTAGGAACAACATCTATTTTATCTACTTTAGCAGTTCCTCCACGTTTGATGATATAATCTGCCATTGCATAAGCGTGTCCCATTTCTTCCTGGGATTGCTTTTTCATCCAATGAGCAAAACCGCTGAAACCTTCTTTCTCAAAATAGAAAGACATTGCTAGATACAGGTTAGCAGACCACATTTCAGCAGTAATCTGTTCGTTAATTGCATTCTGTAATTTTTCTGAAATCATAATCGTATTTTTTATTAAGTTGTTAATGTAGTTTCTTTTTGAACTCATTACAAAAATAACAAGCTTTCAGTTAAAATTGTTCCATGCACCCTATATTTTTAAACTACATTCACATTTTGATTGTAGTGGTTCATTTTTTACTTACACCAGTTCGTCGGAAGTATATCCTTTCGGCAGTTCACGACAGTTGTATCTGGAAGCCATTATTTCACCATAAGCACCAGCAGAACGAAGGGCTATCAAGTCACCACGCTTCACTTTGTTCAGGTCAATTGCTTTTCCGAAAACATCCGACGATTCACAGATCGGTCCTACTACATCGTATGCCTCCAATGGTTCTTCGGAAGTAATATTTTCCATTTTATGGAATGCCTGATACAGAGCCGGACGGATAAGATCGGTCATACCTGCATCCAGGATGGCAAATTTCTTCCGTGTGCCTTGTTTTACATACAAAACCTTAGAGATTAAGGAACCGCACTGTCCTACAACTGCACGTCCCAATTCAAAATGCAAGGTCTGATAAGGACGTAATTTCAGTTGTCCGGCATAGGTAGCAAAGTAATCCTTGAAGTTCGGAATAGCCTGACGATTGGGATGTCCGTAGTCAATTCCCAAACCACCTCCTACATTAATGTGTTCTACCAGAATTCTGCGAGCTTCCAATTTATCCTGCAATTCATTGACACGATTACAGAGAGCTACAAAATCGCCCATATCCAGAATCTGTGAACCAATGTGGAAATGAAGCCCGATAAACTTTACGTTTTTCATCTCCTGTGCCACATCTATCACCTTGTCCATATCCTGCATGCTGATACCAAATTTATTTTCTGCCAAACCGGTAGTGATATTTGCGTGAGTATGTGCGCCTACATCCGGATTGATACGGAAAGCAACATTAGCCACCTTATTTTGAGCAGCAGCCAATTCATTGATTACTTCCAGTTCGGGAATAGACTCTACATTGAAACAGAAGATGCCGTACTCCAGCCCGAGGTTAATTTCCCAGTCTGCTTTACCTACTCCTGCAAAAACAACTTTATTGGCCGGAAATCCTGCACGGATAGCGGCACGAATTTCTCCACCGCTCACACAGTCGGCTCCCATTCCGCTCTCACGGATGATGGTAAGTACTTTCGGGTTAGCATTTGCTTTAACAGCGTAATGCACTGAATAATTAGGATATTTGGCAACCTCATGGTTAATAGCCGACAATGTATCGCGCAGCACTTTGGTATCGTAATAATAGAAAGGTGTCTGCAAAGTGCGGAATTTATCGATTGGAAATATTCCCTTCATAATTCGAAAAACTTGTTTAGTTGGTTAAAAAAGAGCGCTTTTATCAGTTCGGTAAAAGCGCTCGTATTATTTGTGGAATTATTTGCCGTTGAAAAGCATATCGCTCAACGATTGTAAAGCTACTTTCTTATCACACTCCCGAATGAGGAAGGAGATGTTATAGTTACTTCCTCCAAACGAGATCATTCGCACCGGTATATCGCGCATCGCATCGAGTGCTTTTGCTTCAAAACCGACATTTTCCCATTCAAGGTCACCTACAACGCAGATGATACACATTTCTTTATCAACGGTTACTGTTCCGTATTTCTTCAGGTCGTCCAGAATCTCATTAAGATGTTTCGTGTTATCTATCGTAACAGATACACCGACTTCTGACGTACAGATCATATCGATAGATGTCTGATAGCTTTCGAAGATTTCGAACACCTTACGCAAGAAACCATGAGCCAATAACATGCGGCTGGATTTAATCTTAATAGCAGTGATGTTATCTTTTGCAGCTACTGCCTTAATCTTGCCTTTTTCCGTATCGTTAGAAATCAGTGTGCCCGGAGCCTCCGGATCCATTGTGTTCAACAAGCGGACAGGGATATTGGCATATTTAGCCGGCTGGATACAAGTAGGGTGCAGAATCTTTGCACCGAAGTAAGCCAACTCGGCTGCTTCTTCGAAGTGCAGCTGGCGTACCGGAGCGGTCTTGTCAACAATACGCGGGTCGTTATTGTGCATACCGTCGATATCTGTCCAGATCTGGATTTCGGAAGCGTTCACTGCTGCTCCGATCAGAGAAGCGGTGTAGTCGCTACCACCACGTTGCAGGTTGTCTATCTCACCGTAAGCATTGCGGCAGATGAAACCTTGCGTAATGTAGATTTCCGTATCCGGATAAAGATCCAATTGAGCACGCAATTTATCCTTAATATATACGGGGTCCGGTTCTGCGTTCTTATCAGTACGCATGAATTCCAAAGCCGGAAGCAACACGGACTTCACACCGCATTCCTGCAGGTAAAAGTTTACCATCGCCGTAGAGATAAGCTCTCCCTGTGCCAAAACCACTTTCTCTTCGAACAAAGTGAAAAGGTCTTTAGTATAGGAGCGGATGTAGTCGAAGTGAGACTTGATGACTTCCAGACCTTTCTGTTTATATTCCTGAGTTGCAAAAAGCTCATCAACGTGCTGTTTATATTTTGATTCCAGCTTATTGATAATCTCGTTGGCACCCTCCGGATTCTTCTTATACAGATAGTCCGAAATTTCCACCAATGTATTTGTTGTTCCTGACATTGCAGAAAGGACAACAATCTTCTGTTCACCATCGGTAATCAATTTGGCTACTTCCTTCATCCGCTGAGCAGAACCCACGGAAGTTCCTCCAAACTTTAAAACTTTCATTTTCGTTACTGTTTTAGTTATCTATATTTAAATCTATTTCTATTGTTCTCTGTCTGGGCATATATTCATCAGTCACATCTACAATCTGATGGTCGGCACAACGATATACCCTGCCCGGATAATCTTTCAACAGTTGCAAATTGTGCGTCGTCATCACTACCGATGAGCCGGATTCGCAGATATTGTGCAACAATTCAACGATGGCTTTACCTGTTTCCACATCCAGATTTCCGGTTGGTTCATCCGCCAGGATGATAGCCGGAGAATTGAGTACGGCACGTGCAATCACAATGCGCTGCTGTTCGCCACCGGAAAGTTCGTTCGGAAGTTTATAACCTTTGTTGGACATTCCCACCAGTTGAAGCACTTCTTCAATACGATCCTGTATCTCCTGTTTGTTTTTCCAGCCTGTGGCACGAAGCACAAATTCCAGGTTATTATATACAGTACGGTCTGTAAGCAGCTGAAAATCCTGGAATACAATGCCTAACTTGCGGCGCAGTTGCGGGATATGCTTACGTTTGATAGATCGCATATTATAACCCAGCACTTCCGCTTCACCGTCAATTACGTCCAGTTCGCCATAAAGAGTCTTAAGCAGACTCGTTTTTCCCGAGCCTACTTTTCCGATCAAATAGACAAACTCTCCTTTGTGCAATTCCAGATTTACATCACTTAGCACACAGAGTTCCTGTTGATGGATTTCTACGTTCTTATATTGTATCAACGCCCCGTCATCCATGCCGACTCCCGTTTTAATTTTTAATTTCTAATCTTTACTTATTAATGCTTCTTCCAGGTACTGCTATGTCTTTCCTGCAGTTCACGTGCAAGATCTTCAATGCGATAGCCTTTTGAAGCAAGCAATACAATCATGTGATAAATGAGGTCGGCTCCTTCGTAGATCAAACGTTCGTCAGTACCGTTCGTTGCTTCGATCACTGTTTCCACAGCTTCCTCACCTACTTTTTGAGCTATCTTATTGATTCCCGACTCAAACAGGCTGGTTGTATAAGAACCTTCGGGCATTTCTTCGTGACGTTTGTCTATAAAGTCCTGCAATGCTTTCAGGAACATGACCGGTTCTTCGTTTTTCTCCCCCCAACAAGTATCTGTGCCTGTATGACACACAGGACCTACCGGATCTACTTGAATCAATAATGTATCATTGTCGCAATCAGCCTTTATAGATACAACATGAAGGAAGTTACCGCTTTCTTCACCTTTTGTCCATAAACGATTCTTCGTACGGCTAAAGAATGTAACTTTTCCGGTTTCCACCGTTTTATCATAAGCTTCTTTATTCATGAAACCCAGCATCAAGACCTTACGTGTCTCGTTGTCCTGTATGATAGCCGGAACGAGTCCGTTCATTTTATCGAAATCCAATTCCATTTTTATATAAGTTCTAATTACTATTCCAATTTACAATTACTACCTATTCGCCTACGGAATTCTTTTGCAGACAGTTCCTATATTTATCTGACTATATAATCCATCCGCAGGAAAACCCGGCCGGGGTGCCTCACCCCCTGATGGTAATTCCTTCGCCGCAAAGATACGATTTTAATTCGGGAATTTTAATTTCTCCGAAGTGAAAAACACTGGCAGCCAATGCAGCATCTGCCTTTCCCTGTAAAAAGACATCACGGAAGTGCTCCTTACAGCCCGCACCTCCCGAAGCTATGATGGGAATAAAGAGTTGATCCGCTAAAGCGGCAAGTGCTTCATTTGCATAACCGGCTTTTACACCATCGTGATTCATGCTTGTGAAGAGTATTTCTCCTGCTCCGCGTTCCTGTGCTTCTTTAGTCCACTCGAACAGATCTTTATCCGTTTCGATGCGTCCTCCGTTCAGGTAACATTTCCAACCGTTTTCGGTCTGTTTGGCATCTACAGCCAACACACAAACTTGTGAGCCGAAATTCTTTGCTATCTCGTCAACCAACCGGGGATTGCGGATAGCGGAAGAATTGATAGAAATCTTATCTGCCCCTGCATTCAGCAGACGGTCTACATCACTTAATTCATTGATTCCACCACCTACGGTAAATGGGATATTGATATTAGCAGCAATCCGTTTTACCAATTCCGTAAAAGTCTTACGTCCTTCATGGCTTGCAGTAATGTCCAGGAAAACAAGTTCATCCGCTCCCTGTTCACTGTAAGCACGACCTAGCTCCACCGGATCACCGGCTTGGCGCAAGTTGACAAAATTCGTTCCTTTCACGGTTTGTCCGTCTTTTATATCCAGACAAGGTACTATTCTTTTTGCTAACACAATCCTATTTTATTTATTGTTCAACAATTTATAATCTATATTCCTGAAGCTCGATTCTTATCTTCCTTATAATAAAGGTATCTTATTTATTCCGATACGCTCATTACAGAAAGATTCTCAAATCTTGTAAGGTGATATGTCCTTCGTATAATGCCTTACCGAAAATAACTCCGGGAACACCGGCCTCATCCAAGGCTACAATATCATCCATCTTGCTCACCCCGCCACTAGCCATCAGATAAAGGTCAGGGAATTTTGCCAACACCTCTTTATACAAATCGATAGAAGGGCCACTCAACATTCCGTCACAGCTAATATCCGTACAGATTACTTTTCGTATACCTTTATCTATATAATTTTCGAGAAATGGAAAAAGTTCACAGGCACTTTCATCTTTCCAACCATTGACGGCTATCTTATGTTCTTTTACATCTGCCCCCAAAATAATCTTCTCACTGCCGTATATTTCCAGCCAATGACAGAATAATTCCGGATCTTTCACTGCAATGCTTCCTCCGGTTACCATCTGCGCACCGCTCTCAAAAGCAATTTTCAAATCTTCATCACTCTTTACTCCTCCACCAAAATCTATGACAAGAGAAGTGCGTACAGCAATCTGTTCCAACACCCGATAGTTAACGACATGATGAGAAGCAGCACCGTCCAAGTCTACCACATGAAGCCTGCGAACACCGTTCGCTTCAAACTCCTTTGCAACTTCCACCGGGTTCTCATTATACACCTTTTTACTATCGTAATCTCCCTGGGAAAGGCGTACGCACTTTCCATCAATAATATCAATGGCTGGAATAATTTCTATCATCTATTTACTATTTGTATCTTAGAGGTTTAAAAAGTTTGTCAGAATCTTCTCTCCTGTCTTACCACTTTTTTCCGGATGGAACTGGGTAGCATAAAAGTTATCTTTATGGAGCGCAGCACTGAACGGGTGAATATAGTCAGTTGTAGCAGCAGTAAAGTCGCAGGTCGGCACATAGAAGCTATGCACAAAATAGACAAACTCTTCTTCGGTGAACCCTTCAAACAATTTGCTATTCGTTTTTCCAATGGTGTTCCATCCCATGTGCGGCACTTTATCCTCATGTTTCTGCGGGACAAAACGTTTCACATCCACATCAAAGATATTCAAACAATCGACTTCTCCTTCTTCGGAATGCCGGCACATCAACTGCATGCCGAGACAAATTCCAAATACAGGCTGACGGAGATTCTTAATCAGTTCGTCCAGTCCCGTTGCCTTCAAGTGGTTCATGGTAGTTTCCGCCTCTCCCACTCCGGGAAAAATAACTTTATCGGCCGATTGGAGTTCTTCTTTATCAGCAGTAATCACCGCTTCTACCCCCAACCGCTTTAAAGCATAATCCACAGAACGAATATTGCCGGCATTGTATTTTACAACTGCTACTTTCATCAGCTAAATATTACTGTTTTATTTTTATAAGCCAAAACTTTGCGCTCGATGTGCTTCTGCACTGCACGCGAAAGAACGATTTTTTCCAAATCCTTTCCTTTATTTACGAGGTCTTCAATAGCATCTTTATGAGTAATGCGCACTACATCCTGTTCAATAATCGGTCCGGCATCCAGCTCTGTCGTTACATAATGACTAGTTGCACCAATAATTTTCACCCCTCTCTGGAAAGCTGCGTGATAAGGCTTCGCCCCTACAAACGCAGGAAGGAAAGAATGATGAATATTGATAATCTTATTCGGATAAGCATTAATCATCTGTTCGGAGATCACCTGCATATAGCGTGCCAATACAATAAATGTAATCTTATGTTTGGCAAGCAATTCCATCTCTTTGCGCTCCTGTTCTTCTTTCGTCTCCTTGGTGATAGGGAACAGATAGAAAGGAATTCCGAAACGTTCTGCCACGTGCTGCAAATCCGGATGATTACTTATAATAAGAGGTATCTCTACATTCCACTCTCCTGCCGTATACCGGGCTAACATATCGAAAAGACAGTGTGACAGCTTGGATACGAAAATAGCCATACGTGGTTTTACATCAGAGAAATAAAGACGAAAATCCATTTCATATTTTTGCCCGTAGAGTGTTCTGAAATAATCTTCAATTTTTTCCTGTGGAACCAGAAAATCTTTCAGTTCCCATTCAATACGCATGAAGAAGATGTTCTCTACATGATCTACATACTGATCCAAATAGATAATATTTCCTTTGTTTACCGTAATAA
>ERZ791622.1128-NODE-1128-length-9558-cov-2.20025_pt1 | contig 9558 bp, 4 predicted proteins | sample MGYA00510269_ERZ791622 | MGnify/ENA primary metagenome ERZ791622 (study PRJEB30046, sample SAMN00715191) | human gut metagenome | study: EMG produced TPA metagenomics assembly of the A metagenome-wide association study of gut microbiota in type 2... | reverse complement strand
CGCCATCGCTGCCGGGGCGTTTTCCATGCCGAGCGAGGCGAGGAAGACCGGGACTCCCGAGGCGAATATCGTCATGGCCATGCTGATGCCCATACCGAGAATGCCCCACACCAGCGCACGTGGTGCAATGCCGAAACCGGGGCGGTTGTAAACCCCGTGGGTTATCCGGAGTCCGATGCATTCGCCGAAAGTGGAGAGCAGGGCGAATTTGATGAAACTCATCACCATTCCATGCTGTGCGTTGAACTCTTTGTAGAATTCGTACACGGAAGGGAACAGGAAGAAGGGGGAGAGCAGCGCGAGGGCGCAGACGATGACGATGAGGTCTTTTCTCTTCATGGCTTGGCCGTTGTCGTTCGGGTACAGGGTCGCGTCGGTGTGCGATTTTCCGTCCGCAAAGGTAGCGAAATTATCCGTACCGGTACCGTATCCTCCCGGAATCTCCGGCAGGATAGAGAGATTGTATGCGCGGAGAGACGCAGCCTGCGTCTCCCCGCGCATTTTCCGTTTTGCGGAGCCCGTTTACAGCAGTCCCGCGGCTTTCATGTACTCCGACCGGCTGATGGCGAGTTTCGCCCGGGCCGCTATGTATTCTGCCGAGGCGTTTTGCCATATCGCTTGGGCTTCGAGGTAGTCGGAGATGGGTTCCATGCCCGCCTCGTAGAAGTTGCCGCTCGTTTGCATGTTTTCCTCCGCCTGCGAAAGGGCGGATTCGGTCAGCCTGACTTCGAGGATGTATTCGTTCACGGCGTTGAGCGCCTGTTGGGCTTCGAGCTCCATCTTCTCCGCCATTTCGTCGCGCTGCAGTTCGGCCATCGCCGTTTCCGCTTTGGCCGCGCGGACCTTGTTCATGCCCTCGCCCCAGTGGAACAGGGGAATCGAAACCGCTATCATGGCCGAGAATCCGCCGTTGTCGAAGAGCGGCCGGCCGTTGATTTTCATGCCGTACGTGTAGTTATAGCCTCCCCGAACTCCTACCGACGGCAGAAAGTCGCTTTGGATGAAACGCTGCTCCTGTCGTTTCAGCTCGACCTGCTTGCACAGCATGGTGTATTCGGGCCGGGCCGTGATGTCGGTTCCAGCTGCGGCCGGGGCGGTTTCGGCGCCGAAAGATTCGGACGGGAAGGGGGCGATGTCGCTGTCGAGCGGCAGTCCGACCATCTGACAGAGATTCATCCGGGAGAGCCGGACACCGTTGTCGGCCCGCTGTAACTGCAGTTCCGCCCGGTTGAGCTGTACCTGTACCTTCATCAGGTCGTTGCGCGACTTCATGCCGGCCTCCACGGCATTGCTCACCGTCCGCAGAAACTCCTCCACTACCGCCTTGTAGGCGCCGGCGGATTTGCGGAGTTCGAGCGTTTGGACGTAGGTCCAGTATGCCCGGTCGGTTTCGACGATGACCTCCTCTTCGGTCAGGCATACGTTGAGGGCGGCCAGCTCGTCGCCGATACGGGCCATGCGGTAGGCGGAGTGTATCTTGCCCCCCATGTAAACCGGCTGTTCGATGCTCACGCCGGCCAGATAGGAGTTGTTCAGGTCGAGCTTCAGCGACAGCTCGGGCAGGCGGAGGAGGGAGAGCCGGTCGAGCCACGGTTCGAGGGCGGGGGGAACGATGCCCTCCAGAGTACTTGGGTCGAAGAGCCGTATGTCGCCGAGGGCCAGTTTCATATCGTTCGCCGACGAGGCGTAGAGACCGTATGCGCCCGCGGAGAATTTGGGAAAGAAGTTGGCCTTCGTGGCTTTTACCGTGTAGGCGGCCTGTTCGTCGGCCTGGCGTGCGATGGCTATCCGGCGGTTGTTTTCCAGTGCCATCTCCCTGCACCGGTCGAGCGAGACCTCCTCTCCGGCGGCGAGTGCCGGCAGGGCGAGAAGCGGCAGGGCGAGGATGATGATTCGTATCTGTTTCATGGTTCGGTAAATGTGTGGACTATTTTATCCGGATGCGGTAGAACAGTGCGTAGAGCACGGGAATGAAGAGCAGCGTGATGAGTGTTCCGACCAGCAGACCGCCCATGATGACGACCGCCGCCGGGCCGAACAGCGAGTCGCCCAAGAGGGGTATCATGCCGAGGATGGTCGTGAGCGATGCCAGCATGACGGGACGGAAACGGCTCGCCGAACTCTCCATCAGGGCATCGACGGGCTCCTTGCCGGCGTTTATCTGAAGCGTGATTTCATCCATCAGAACGATGCCGTTCTTGATGAGCATGCCGACCAGTCCCAGCGTAGCGACGATGGCCACGAATCCGAACGTTTTGCCCGAGAGCATCATGCCGAAAATCACGCCGATGAAGAGCAGCGGCAGACACAGGACGATGATGGCCGGTTTCCGGTAATCCTTGAACAGGGCGATGAGTATCGCAATCATCAGGATGACGGCCAGCGGATAGTATTTGAACAGGTATTTCATGGATTCGTTGCTGGCGCTCTTTTCGCCTTCCCACTTCATGTCGTACCCTTCGGGCAGTTCGATGGATGCTATCTGTTCCGCTATGGAGGCGCGGGCGTTCTCGACGGCTGCGCCCGGTACGGGGATACACTGCGCCCGCATGGCCCGTTCCCCGTTCCGGCGGATGACTACGGGTTCTTCCCACTCCACGTGTACGCCGTTGACCGCCTGGCTGAGGGGAACGGTACTGAGCAGGGAGGCGAGCACCTCCTCCTCGGACAGGGTGCCTGTCAGCAATCCCCCGACCGTCTGGCGGTCGAGACCCGCGGTCGCAGGCATGAGTCCGAATACGGGCGTGTGTTCGAGCGATTCGATGGGATTCCCGTCGCGGTCCACGCAGCGCATGTAAATGGTCTTGCTCTCCGTCCCTTCATAGAATGTTCCCGTCGGGATGCCGTCTGTCGCGCTCATCAGCGAGAGACCGATGTCCTGCCGGCTGAGGCCGATATTCCGGGCTACGGGCTGGTTGTAATCGACGATGAGTACCGGTACCTTGGGCTCCCAGTCGCTTGTCACCATCTGAAGCGAGGGGCTCTCCTCCATGATGGCGGCGGCCTGGGCCGTCAGGTCGCGCAGGACGGCCGGGTCGGGACCGCTGAATTCCACTTCAATCGGGAATTTCTTGTACATCAGGTTGTAGCGTTTCAACCGCACGTAGGCGTCCGGATAGTTGGCGTTGAGGTACGTCTGTATTTCGTCGAAAGAGGCCGTCAGCGCCTCGGGCGAGGTGTAGTCCACTATCAGTTCTCCATAGGCCAGCGACGGGTCGGCGATGCTCCGCACGAGGTTGTACCGGCTGGGCGTGCCGCCTATCGAGGTCGTGACGTGGGTGATTTCGCTGCGTCCCAGCAGATAGTTCTCGATGGCGTGCAGGTCTTCTCCGACCTGTGTGCTGTTGGTCCCTTCCGGCAGTTTATACTCTATGTAAAGTTGGTCGTAATCCATATCCGGAAAGAAACCCTGCGGCAGGGTGCGGAAACAGAGCAGGCTGACGGCGACCAGACCGAATCCTACGCAGAGCGAGACGATGCGGTGAGACAGCACCCAGTTCAGTACGCTGCGCAGTGCCCGGTAGTAACTGTTTCCGTAGGGGTCTCCTTCCCTGTTCCCTTTCACCTTCAGTCTTTTGTCGGCGAGTACCGGGACGAGCGTGAGCGCCAGTATCCAGCTCAGCAGCAGCGATACGGCCAGCACGATGAACAGGTCGCGTACATAGATGCCTGCCGTATCGGGCGACAGGAAGATGGGAAAGAAGGCGAGGATGGCGATGAGGGTGGCGCCCAGCAGGGGCATGGCCGTTTTCCGGCCGATGCCGGTCAGGGCCGTGCGGCGTTCGATGCCGCGCTGCATATCCACCTGAATGCCGTCCAGTATCACGATGGCATTGTCCACCAGCATTCCCATGGCGAGTACGAACGATGCCAGCGACACGCGCTGCAGCGAGCCGTCGAAGACGTTCAGTATCATCAGCGAGCCGAGTACCGTGACGAGCAGGTTGAACCCGAGGATGACACCGCTGCGGAATCCCATGGCGAACATGAGGAGTACGACCACGATGAGGACGGATTCGACGAGGTTTATCAGGAACGAATCGAGTGCCGCCTCTACCTTTTCCGGCTGGAAGAATACTTCGTGTATCTCCATACCGGCCGGCATGCGTTCGTTTTCGAGCCGTTCCAGCGTCCGTTCGACCTGGCGTCCTATTTTGGTGATATCCGTACCACTCAGCGCGGAGATGGAGATGCCCAGTGCCCTCCGGCCGTCGTACCGCAGCTCGTTGCGGACAGGATTTTCGTACCCTTCGGTAACGGAGGCGATGTCGCGGAGCCGCAGCTGGTCGTCCTCATGTCCCTGCAGCAGCAGGCTGCCGATGTCCTCCGTTGTGCGGTAACGGTCGTTCACGGTTACGCGCAGCCGGGAACCGCCGCTTTCGTAGTATCCGGAGTACACGGTTTTGTTCTGTCCGTTCAGGGTGGCGAGGACCTCTGCCGGATGTACCCCGAGGTTGGCGAGTTTGTCTTCGTAGAGCTCTATGTAAATGCACTCCGGCCGCTGGCCGTAGATGTTCACCTTCGAGATGCCTTCGATTTTCATCACCTCCTTTTTCACGAGTTCGGCGTACCGTGCGGCCTCTGCGTCGGTATAGCCGTCGAAGGTCATGGCGTAGAACATGCCGAATACGTCGCCGAAATCGTCCATTACCACGGATACGGAGGCTCCTTCGGGCAGCTCCGCCTGTACGTCGGCCACTTTGCGGCGGAGAATGTCCCAGCACTGTTCCGTCTCTTCGTTCGTGACGAGTGTGGAGAGCGATACGTTTATCAGGGACATGTCGTTCATCGAGCGGCTCGTCACTTCGCCGATGTCCTTCATCGACCGAATGCTCTTCTCCAGCACATCCGTCACTTCGAGTTCCACCTGATGGGCGGAGGCTCCCGGATAGACCGTGACCACGGCGGCCTGTTTCACCTTGATTTCGGGGTCTTCGAGCTTGCTCATGTCGTAATAGGCGAAGACGCCGCCTATCGTCAGTACGGCGACGAGGAAGTATATCAGCTTCCTGTTGTCGAGCGCCCAGTTTCCTAAATCTTTCATAGCAGACCTCCCACGTTCGTTGAGGTCGCGGTCGGCAGCGGCTTGACCTTGTCGTTCTCTTTCAGGGCGTGTCCCCCCGCCGTCACTACCTGTTCTCCGGCGTGCAGTCCCCCGGTTACTGTCAGTATGCCGTCCCGCGATATGGCCGACGGTCTTATCTTACGGAGTGCCACGGTGCTGTCTGCGGGGTTGTAGACCCACACGGCCGGTGTGCTGTCGTGCTCCAACATGGCCGACAGCGGAATTTTCACCGCTCCCGTCGTGCCGCTCCTGAGCCCGATGGTCACCATGACCGACATACCCGGAGTCAGCGGCGTGTCGGGACCGGTCGGCAGGAAACGGAGTCTCGCGGTGTAGAGCTGGTTCAGGTTCGCTTTCCGGCTGATGGAGACGAGCTCTAGCGGGAACTCCCGGTCGGGATATATTTCCGAACTGCAGCGGTAGGTTTTGAACTCGTCGCTGCGGATGAATTCACTGGCCGGAATGTTTATCTCGACCTCCGGCGCGGAGGAGCTAATCAACGACACCACGGGCATGCCGGCCGCGACGGTCTCCCCGGCATCGTAGTGGATTTTCTGTACGTAACCGTCGAACGGTGCCGTGAGGCGCGTGTCGGCGAGGGCATTGCGGTGCGCATTGTACTTCGCCGTTATCTGCTGGAGGCCCGATACGGCCTTGTCGTAGTCGTTTTCCGATACGCTCTGTTTTTCGTAGAGCCGGATGACGCGTTCGGCTTCGGCCTTTACCTGTTTGTATTCCGCTTCGGTAGCCGCCAGTTGCAGGGCATAGTCGCGCGAATCCATCCGGGCAACCGTTTCTCCTTTGCGTATCTGCTGTCCGACGGTGACGGGAATCTCCGCAATCGGCCCGCTGATACGGAAAGCGAGGTTCGCCTCGGACGATGCCTTCAGTTTGCCCGGAAAACTGATGCTTCTTTCCCCTTCGCATCCGGTCGCTTCGGTCAGTTTGACGGTTCTGACAACCTCTTTTGGGAGGCTTCCGTGCCTGCATCCGGTCAGCAGAACCGGCAGCATCAGCAGCAGGACGGTGCATTGTTTCACATCTTTCATCTTCTGTCCGCTTGATAAATTTCCCGCTAAAGTACATGCGGTGTGATACGGTTCTATATTCTGTCCGGTGTTGAAAATGTTCTGAAAAGGAAATATGGTTTTCGATATAATTCTTTTTGGCGGGAATATGTCTATATTTGGAACATGAATGGCACATATAGGAACATATCATTCCGGGATGGCGGAGATAAGGTTTTTAGCGAAATCAATTTCGATGAGGAGGGTCGTCTCTTTTTCGACAGTTTTTTCATAAGGGGGAACGAGAACGATATTTTCTGTATGGAGAATATTCCGCATATCGTGAATGCGGCCGGGCTGTGTATCTGTCTGGAAGGGAGTGCCGATGTCGTGATAGGCTCCCAGAGTTACCGGCTGCGCAAGGGCGACATGTGTTCGGTTCTGCCCCGCACGATATTGTATGCAATCCGCAAGAGCGAGGATTTCAAAGGGTACGCGTGCGTGTGTACGCCGCAGTTCCTAATGAGTTTCAACATCCCGCTGGGGACACCGCTCTACCTGTTCGTCCGGGATAACCCGTGTATCTCCCTCGGTGAGCAGGAGTGCGGATGGTTGTTGAAGATGTGCCGTCTGCTGGAAGAGCATGCGGCCCGGAAAGAGCATCCGTGCGGCATGGACATATCGCGTCTGCTCGCCTCGGCGGTGGTCTATGAGGTTATCGGCATCTACCGAAAGGGGAATGTCATCGAGCAGCAGCCGTTCTCGCGGAAAAGCAAATATTATGCGGAGTTCGTCCGGCTGCTGACCGCGAACTATGCGCAGCACCGCAGCGTGGAGTTCTATGCCGACAGGCTTTGCATCACTCCGCGTTATTTGTCGGCCATCTGCAAGGAGCTGACGGGAATGACCGCTACGGAGTCCATTAACAACCATGTGATGGTCAATGCACGTATCTTGTTGGCCTCTACCGACATGTCGGTACTTCAAATCTCCGAGGAACTCAATTTCCCGAATCCGTCTTTCTTTTCGCAGTTTTTCAAGAGACACGAAGGGGTGGTGCCCAAGACATACCGGGCAATGCACCGATACGAGGTCGGCAGCGATGTGTGAGGTCCGTTCCGGCTCTCTTGTATCCGCTTGCGGGAATGCTCGTTCGTTCGGACCGCGGCGGTCCCGGCTGTCATTTGGCTTTGAGCGCTTTGGAGATGCTCTTGCCGATACCTTCGAATTTGTTGAAGTTCGGTAACAGCGATGCGTTGAGCAGGTCTCTGTTCTCGCTCTCTTCCGCGATGGTATGTATCGGGTATATGAGAATGAAATTGTAGTCCGAGAAGTATTTCGCCATGTAGTTGGGTATCTTTTTCATGCCGGTCTGAAACGAAGGAAGCCCCTTGTGGCTCATCACGATGATGAGTCCGTCGTCGGGCTGCATATCCCTCGTGATGATGAGAAAGTCGTCCCAGTCGTCGAAAAGGCGGAACTCGGCTTCGATGGGATTGTCCTTGTGTACGTCGCGCAGGATGTCGAGCGTCTTTTTCGTCCCGTAAAAGAGCAGCTTGCTGCCCGTGTTCTGCGCAAGGTTCCACATCTTGATGACCCATAACGGGAATCCGAGCTCCTCTTCGGCGTTCTCCGGGATGACGACGAGGTTGCGTTTGACCGTGGCCACGGGCTGTACCGGCCGGTAGATGTAGGTGGTGACGTTGCTGCTGCCCAGAATCCGTTCGGTGGTATGCCCGAGGAACGATTCTGAGAACTCCTTCTTTTCGTGCAACCCCAGGACGAGGTCGGTTACCTTGTTCTCCTTGATGACGCTCATGATTGCATTCGGTACGTTGACATCGTACCGGAGCAGGGTGTTGAGCTGTATGTCTGCCGAAGCCGCCGTCTGTTGTGCCTTCTCAAGAATTTTGTGCGACTTTCCGTCGGCACTGGGGTCCGACTCCTGGTTGTTGATGACGTTCAGCGCATAGACGCCTGTCCGGTTGTCTTTCCTCTTTATTAGGACACTGAGGTTGATGAGTTCGTCCGTATTTTCCGAATCTTTCAACGGTATCAGGATGTTTTCCCGGAACCGGCCCTCTTTCTTGTTGTCGGAGATGGATTCGCTGAGGGAGATATTGCGTGCTCCGCGCTGCGCTGCGAAAGAGGCGATGGTGCAGGTGACGAGAATCATCACGATGGTGCCGTTGAGTACGCTGTCGTTCAGCAGCCGGATGGGCTCGCCTGCGGCCGTTTCGCCGATGATGACGTTGTAGCCCACCGTCACGGCGGCGGGGGGGGCCGCCTGTGCATTGCTCAGGCCGAAGATGACGCGCCTCTCGTCTGCGGAGTATTTGAACGATTTCTGGGTGAAGAGCGCGGCGAGGTATTTGGCGAGGATGGCGACGCCGGTCATGACGGCCGCCACCTTGATGGTTTCGAAATCGCGGAAAAAGGCGCGGTAATCGACGAGCATGCCGACGCTTATCAGAAAAAACGGGATGAAGATGGCGTTTCCGACGAACTCGATGCGATTCATCAGCGACGATGTGGAGGGTATCAGTTTGTTGAGCGACAGACCCGTGAGAAAGGCCCCGATGATGCCTTCGATACCGGCCAGTTCGGCGAGCACCGCGCCGAGGAAGACGAGAGCCAGAACGAAGATGTATTGCGAAACGCTCTCTTTCACCCGTTTGAAGAACCATCGTGTTATGACCGGGAACAGGAAGATGACGATGCAGCCGAACAGGAGGATGGAGACGCCGAGCTGGGCCCAAAAGTGGGGGTCTACCTCGCCCGTGGCCATTCCCACGATGATGGCCAGTACGAGAAGCGAAAGCGTGTCGGTGATGATGGTGCCTCCGACGGCTACCGTGACTGCCCTGTTCTTCGTGATACCGTATTTGCTGATGATGGGGTAGGCGATGAGCGTATGCGATGCGAACATGCTCGCGAGCAGTACCGACGATTCCGTCGAGAAATTGAGTCCGTAAAGGCCCGCGACGATACCCAGAACCATGGGTATCAGAAAGGTGTACATGCCGAACAACAGACTTTTGGAACTGTTGCGGCGGAAGTCGCCGAGGTCTATTTCGAGGCCCGCGAGGAACATGATGTAGAGCAGACCGGCCGTACCGGAGAGGATGATGCTGCTGTCGCGTTCCATAAGGTTGATGCCGTAAGGGCCTATGACTGCACCGGCGATTATCAGTCCGAGGATGGGCGGTATGCTGATTTTGTTCAGGAGCAGCGGTGCGAGCAGGATTATCGTCAGGATGACGAAGAATTTCAGTATCGGGTCTGTCAGCGGCAGCGTTATGTCGAGTATGTTCAGCGGAAGCATCGGCAAGTACATGATATTACTCTGCCAAGTTAATGATTTTGGGCGGAATTTTGAAGTCGGGAACGGCTTTTTCCACTCTCCGCTCCCGATTCTTGTATCCTCCTGCCGCATTTGGCCCGTTTCCGGTTTGCCGGCCGTTGTCCCGTACGACGGCCGATGCG
>ERZ791622.1080-NODE-1080-length-9913-cov-12.0965_pt1 | contig 9913 bp, 10 predicted proteins | sample MGYA00510269_ERZ791622 | MGnify/ENA primary metagenome ERZ791622 (study PRJEB30046, sample SAMN00715191) | human gut metagenome | study: EMG produced TPA metagenomics assembly of the A metagenome-wide association study of gut microbiota in type 2... | reverse complement strand
TGCCTGACAATGCGGGGGTTTTGAGAAATCAGAGCCGCCGTTTCTTTTCGCCCCCTAAACCAACGACGACCTAACACCGTGTAAATCCACGGCGGCATATAGGAGGATTGCCGCCGTGTCTATCTTTTCCTTTTTTCACAGTGCCCATGACCTACATCAGTTAAAAAAAGCATAGCCCCGCCTCCGGGTTATTCCGGCTATGTATGCGAAATTTGTTGGAACCTTAACTATTATGTCATTTCATGCGTCCGTGTGGCTTCATGCCGCCCGGGCGCTTTTGCGTTCTTATGGGGCTGCTTCGGGTCATGTTGGCCCGAAGTCATTCCCCGGTGCCGCTCCCCGCCGCCTTCGTTTCGGTCACTCGTCAACCAACAACCGAAACGGAGGTCAATATGGCTATTATCAATTTGCGGGACTATTACCCATTCTATACATCGGATTGCTTCATGGAAGTATCGGAAGAAGTTGCAGAAATGTTCAAAGAGTTTGATCGTAAAGAGGCTGCTTATCGGCTGCGTACATACCGCCACAAAGCCTACTATTCCCTTGATCGGGATGACGGGCTGGAGCATGAAGCTGTCTTTGTCGCCTTATCTCCCCATGAACTGTATGAGCGGAAAGTGACCATGCAGGAGCTTCACGCAGCGATTTCCAGTCTGCCGGACAAACAGGCAAAACGGATTTATGCTCATTTCATTCTCGGCATGACCAAACAGGACATTGCCCGGGCAGAGGGCGTCCATGAAAAAGTGGTTCGTGTCGCAATCGAGCGAGGTCTGCGGCGCTTAGAAAAAATTTTGAAAAATTCTTTGTAAGGCGTACCGATTTAGGCCGGAAAATGAAATGGCTTATGAGAGGTAAAACACTTCGGGTCACAATGGCCCGAGGTTCAGACAAGCCTCATGCAGATTGAAAATTGAATAAAAAGACACCCGGATACGAAGGGGAACGCGCTGTGTGACAGACCCGCCATGACCTCAGATTTCAGAGAATACAGTCTTTGTAAAACTGAGCGAGCGAACAGGTCCATGCCATAGGTGGGGCAAGGCTGGCTCCACCGGAACAGGCGCAGAACCCGGATACTTGCGTTTAGTCACAGTCCGAGCGTTGAAGCGGTCTTGCAAGCCGTGAGCCGTCGCAGGCAATGAGAACGCCTTGCCATCAGAATGGGGAGAGTTGAAATACTATGGGGCATGAAGCCTATGTCCGTCCGGTGTGTCTGAAATGAAGTGAAAACCTATGGGGAGCCCCCGGCAATGCTGTCTGATGATAGGCCAACCGATCCGGCGTGGCTCCCCATCTTTTCAAAAAAGGAGCACTTTATGGGAAATGCGTTTGGAATGATCCCCGGCTTGGAACCGGACGAATGGAGCAATGACGCCTGCCGTGGTTATGTCATTATGGCAATGGAGAACTGCGGATTTTCAAAGAAGGATATACGGCGTGTTGTGGGGCAGCTTTATGAAGTATTCGACCTCAACAGCGTGGAGGACGCCAAAGAAAAGTACCTTTCCAGTCCTTACTGACCTCGGGCCACATTGACCCGAAGTGGAGAAAGCTCAAAGGGCGGCACCTGCTGGGTGCCGTCTTTTGACATTTCCCCACAGGACAAGCGGGAAAGGCTGGCATATACACGCACTTTCGCAAAGGAGGTTTTCAATGACGCAAGCTGTCACTTATGAACGAGAAACAAAGTCTGTCGCATTTCAAGGGAAGATCATTGTGCTGGAAAGCCTCACGCCGGTACTTCCCCCGAAGGAGAAAGCACAGCGCAAAAAAGAAATTGAGCGTTGTCTTTATGAGGTGTTCAGAAAATATGGGGACAGATTTCCCTAATCATTCGCAACATTGTTGTCCGGGGCTGCTGATGGTATAATATAGTTGTAAGGTTGGTAGCTCCATTCCAACAAGGAAAGGAGCCCAATATGGAATTTATCAGAGAAGATTGTATTTACGCAAGACAGTCAGTAGACCGCAAGGACAGTATCAGCATTGAAAGTCAGATCGACTTTTGCAAGTATGAATTGAAAGGTGGGAGCTGCCGGGTATTCAAGGACAAAGGCTATTCCGGTAAGAATACGGACAGACCGGAGTTTCAAAAGCTGCTGGGCGAGATCCGCAAAGGAAAGGTCCGGCGGGTCATCGTGTACAAGCTGGACCGTATAAGCCGCTCTATTCTGGACTTTGCAACGATGATGGAGCTGTTTCAAGAGTATGATGTGGAGTTTGTATCATCCACAGAAAAGTTTGATACTTCGACCCCGATGGGCCGGGCCATGCTGAATATCTGCATTGTATTCGCCCAGCTTGAACGTGAGACAATTCAGAAGCGTGTCACAGACGCCTACTATTCACGGTGCCTGAAAGGCTTTCACATGAGCGGACAGGCACCATACGGTTATCAGTTAGAGCCTACTGTGGTAGAGGGTATCCGCACAAAGAAAATGGTTGCCGACCCCGTAGCCGCCGACCATGTTCGGCTGATGTTTGAAATGTACGCTGAACCGGAAACCTCCTTCGGAGATATTACCCGATACTTCGAGGAACATGACATAAAAATTTATGGCAAATCCATGTTCCGTACATTTCTTTCCCAGCTTTTAAGAAACCCCGTTTACGCACAGGCCGATTTGGAGCTGTACGAATTTTTCAAGAGTCAGGGTGCAGCGATTGTCAATGACGCTTCTGACTTTGCCGGAACAAACGGCTGCTATCTCTATCAGGGGCGGGATGTGAAGGAGGACAAGGACAGGTGCTTAAAAGACCAGATACTTGTTATCGCTCCCCATGAAGCACTCATTTCCTCTGACACATGGCTGAAATGCCGGAAAAAACTTATGGCAAATACCACCTTCCAGCAGGGACGGAAACCGAAGAACACTTGGCTGGCTGGAAAAATCAAATGCGGGCATTGTGGGTATGCTCTGAAAGCCACCCATGTACCAAACAGCACCGGATATTTCCGCTGTACCAAACGGACGGAAAACAAAGGCTGTCCGGGCTGTGGGAAAATCCGCAAAGAAGAATTTGAGCAATTCATTTTCTCGGCCATGCAGGAAAAGTTCAAAGACTTTCAGATACTCCACGGCAGAGAGGAAAAAGTCAATCCGAAACTGACCGCCTATCAAGTGGAGCTGGCACAGGTGGAGGCAGAAATTGAAAAGCTGCTGGATACGCTGACCGGAGCCAATGCGACCTTGCTTGCCTACGCTAACAAAAAAATTGAAGAACTGGACACCCGACGCCAGACCATTTCAAAGGCAATCGCTGAATTGAGCGTTGAAACCATATCTCCCCAGCAGATAAAGAAGTTATCCTATTATCTCGACAACTGGGACAGCATAGATTTTGACGACAAAAGAAAAGCCGCCGATGGTTTGATCTCTACAATCAAGGCCACCAGCGACCGTGTTCAGATAGAGTGGAAAATCTGATATTTCCGCTCTATCGCCCCTCATTTCTATTTTATCTCGTTTGTACCCCTTGTACACCGATGTTTGGCAGACACTATAAACAGGAGTACCTTTTCCATCAGAATCAGAAACGCCTATCGAACCAGCAAAAGCATCCATCACATGGATAACAAGATCGCCTTTTCTTATTCCTTGATAGCCGATTTCTTTCAACGATTCTGTGAAGCCAGTTGTTCTACGGTTTTTTCTTAATGTTACAGTGCCGTCACGAAAACAGGTAACGACTTCATCTGTATCACTGGTTGGGCGTTGCATTTTCTGATACAGATTCTTTCCACGCACCAGTCCCCAATGTCCCGGCATCTGCTTGATCCACGGCACGGGAGACAGTGTGTAATTCTCATATCCGCTCATTGCACGCCCTCCATGATACCTGCCAACAATCCGTATGCTTCCTGCTCCAAGTCTTTTAGACTTTTCATAATTTCATCCATAGGGCGCAGCTCCACGGGCTTGTAAAAATACTTCGTAAAGCTGATCTCATAGCCGACCTGCGTTTTCTTCTCATCTACCCATGCATCCGGTGCGTAGGTCAGAACCTCGTTTTTCATAAAGGCATCAACGCCGCCTGCATAGGTGAATGGAATATTCTCCGTGTCGCGCAGGTCAACATCTGGCTCGCCCTCGATAGGCTGTGCGGACGGGTCTTTTTCAGTGATAAAAGGGCGTACTTTTTTCAATGCGGCGGCTTTCAGCTTGGTATCCTTGGCAAAAGCGGTCCAATCATCCAACGGTGCGGTTTTCGCAGCTTTTTCAATAGCTACGATCACGCTGTCGTATTCATCCGACTTCTTGAATGTATCCGCCGGAATTACTCTGTCAGGATACACGCGCAAACGCAGCGGCCGCTCCACCGTCACATTCCAATAACCGAAGTCCTCGTTGTTCAAAATTATGCTGACTTCGCTTTCCTCCATTGCAAGGAACATGCGAACGATCTCCTTGCGGATTTCTTCGGTAAATTCGCAGTTCTTCTTGCCCATGTTCTTACGCAGCGCCGACTTCATCGCCGTTGCGTCGATGAGCTGAATCTTGCCCTTGCGGCGTTCTTCTTTCTTATTGGAAAGCACCCAAATGAATGTGCCGATGCCCGTATTGTAGAACATATTCTCCGGCACGGCGATAATGGCCTCCACCAGATCGTTCTCAATCATATAGCGGCGGGCGTTGCTTTCGCCGCTTCCCGCATCGCCCGTGAAGATGGACGAACCGTTATGCACCTCCGCAATGCGGCTGCCGAGGGGCGTGTCTTTCTTCATCTTTGCCACGTTATTCAACAGAAACAGAAGCTGACCGTCGCTTGTGCGCGGAATCATCGTGAGCTGCTCCCCGCCGTCCAGATAAGCGTTGAAACGGCTGTCGAGGATTTCCTTTTTGCCGCCCATCTTTTCGGCATCGGTTTTCCAGCTCTTGCCATAAGGCGGATTTGAGAGCATGAAGTCAAACTGCCGGGTGGCGTTGCCGTCCAAGGACAGCGTTGAGCCGTAACTGATATGTTCTGCCTGGTCGCCGTCACCCTTGAGTAACATATCCGCTTTGCAGATGGCATAGGTTTCCGGGTTGATCTCCTGCCCAAAAAGGTGGATAGAAACATTTTTGCCGCGCCGTGTTGCCAGTGTCATAAGCCGATCCTGTGCAACGGTGAGCATACCACCCGTTCCGCAGGCCCCATCATAGCAGGAGTAAGTAGCGTCCTTGATCTGATCCGCAATCGGCATAAAGATAAGGTCTGCCATCAGCTCAACAACATCACGGGGCGTCCAGTGTTCGCCGGCTTCCTCGTTGTTCTCCTCGTTGAACTTACGGATCAGTTCCTCGAAAATCGTACCCATGCCGTGGTTGTCCAGTCCCGGATGCTTGAGAATGGTCTTTTCTTCGTCTTTGTACACCGGGTTCGGACTGAGGTTAATATCCGAAGATATAAATTTTTCAATGACTGCACCGAGGATATCTGCCTCGATCATAGTGTCGATCTGATTGCGGAACTTGAACTTCTCCAGGATCTCCTGTACATTTGGAGAGAAACCATCAAGATATGCTTCAAAGTCCGTTTTCAATGTCTGCTTCTTCGCACGGCTGGTAAGGTCGCGCAGACGGAACGGCGATGCATTGCAAAAAGCCTGTCCCGCCACGTTGCACAGTGCAGGCCACTGGTTATCGATACCTGCTGCATCCAACTTTTTCTTCATATCCAGGACAGCCTCTTTACTGTCCTCCAAAAGAGCATCCAAACGCCGGATGACCGTCATCGGCAGGATCACATCACGGTACTTGCCGCGCACATAAACATCACGCAGGCAGTCGTCTGCGATACTCCATATAAAACTCACTATTTGATTATGCACCTGATTGTCCATATTTCCTCGTTTCCTTCCTCGCTGTAATAAGGCACCAATGATCATATCCTGAGTGGTATCTTACTAAAGTTTCTACCCGTTATTCTGGACTATTAAGATTTCAGCTTATAAGTTCTGTTTCGATTTCCGCCTTCGGCTACGACAATTTCCTCCGCAGTCAGTTCAGAGAGGAGTTTCTTGGCTCGTGTACTTTTGACTCCAAGGAGCTCTGCAATATCGGCACTTCTGGCCGAAATATGATCAGTAAGGTATGCAACGATTTCTTCTTTCTGCCGTGCAGATTTTATCGTCGCTTTTTTATCGTCACTCTTTATCGCCGCTTTTTTATCGTCACTCTTGGAGAATAAGAGCGTTAATATTGTCCGCTCCGGCTCGAGTTGCTCTGTAATCTCCGGAGTTGTCCAATTTTGCTCGCGCCAGACGCGGAAGATATTCGGAATGCCGCTACCAGCACGCTCACCAATATCAATCAGGTTGAACATCTTCAGCATCGTTCCGTTCCGCGGATCAGAAACACCGCCGCTCTTTGCGGCATCAATTTCGATGCGGAAGCTACCCGGATTAGACATCGTAATGCTATTACGCTTTTTGACGATGACCAACCCCTGTCTGCCGTAATAATCGGCATTCACCAAACAGTTGGCCAGTGCTTCACGCAGTGCCTGATGCACTGGGGTATCATCTATACGGGTACCACCGTCCATTTTGAAGGGCACCTTAATATCCTGAATCAGCTTGTTGTAGACCCGGAAATAGAAGTCATACACATTGCCGCTCCAGTCGCCGGAGGAAGATATGATACGGTCAGTCCAACGGGTATCAGCGTCATACTGTTCCTGATAGTCCAGAAAGTAAGCGTTGAATTCCCGCACAATATCGTATTCGTTGCCGAACATGAGAAGTCCGGCAGAAGTGGGATGCTTTTTTCCATCGGAGCCAATACCAACGGTGCCAAGTTTCAGGAGGAAATCTTCATCCTCAAGAGCCTCCCAAATATGACCGGGACGGGAGAGGCGCATCCTCTGGCGATAGCTGCGAATGCTCTCTTTGTTGAACACAGTCATGTCCATTTCATTCAGGATGAGCATGTCCTGGGTTTTCACGGAAGCATCCCGCACCATAGCCTGATATTCCTCCTTGGTGCAGCGATAGTCGCCCTCACCGTTACGGCGGTATGTGCAGAGCGGATTGCCGTCCACATACACCGGTTTATAGGAGCGCTCGGCACGGGGGACATTGATGACCACGATATGATCGCCGTCGACCTCTTGCACAAATACATCTTTCGATGACAGCACATTCACGCTGGTCTTGTTGGGATTATTGGCGATGTCCCAAAACTCCTTGATAAGTCTGTCCGGATCGGGCAGATCCACTGTGTGCAAGGATTTATCTGCCCATTCTTCCACTCCCAACAGAATAATGCCGCCGTAGGTATTGGCAAAAGCGGAATAGGTTTCCCAAATGCTTTTGGGCAGGCCGCCAAGAGCTTTCTTCGCCTCGATGCGGTTGTTCTCCCGATACTGCTCGATTTTGGAAAAGTCAATCATGGTTTTCCTCCTTTACGAGCTCTATGATATCGCAGAAGTCGCAATCCAGTACGGTACAGATTTTCGTCAGAATCTCTGTACTGACATGCTGGTTCTTGCCCAGCTTGGCAAGGGCGGTCGTAGACATGCCGGTAGCCAGACGCAGATCCTTCTTTTTCATGTTTTTATCGATCAGGAGCTTCCACAGCTTGTTATAACAAATCGTCATTGTAACACCTCATCCCCGGAGTATACACTAATACAGGTTAATTTTAGCATAGAGGCGCCATTTTGTCTATCAAAAATCCATTTTTCAGATCTGTGTTTTCGATTTCAGAGAGAATATTTCGAATCATCTGGTCACGATGAAAAAGCCACGGAAGCGTTCCGATTCGCTCCCACGGCTATTTCATTGTTTATGCGGCGCAATTTTTGAGGTCAACCCATGATGCCGATTTTGTTGCCGTTTTCGTAAATATCCGCGCCGTATTCGCAGTGATTTGGCCCTTGGTACTCCAGCCAACCGAAGCCTTCCAGATGAACCATATCGCCGGACTGCGGGCCAGTGACCGCCTGTACCTGGGCGAGTGCAGGAATAGGTTCCGGAGCAGGCTCTGGTGCAGACGTTGGTCGTGTGTCGGGAGCTGCAGACGCTTCCACTGGTGCAGGCTCCGGCTCATTGGTGGTTTCATGGGGAGGCTCCGGCTGCAGACTCTCAGTTTTTTCTTTCTCTGACGGTGGTGTAGCTTCGAATTTTTCTTCGCGTTCTGCAACGGTCGCTTCTGGGGCGCTTACGGCGGGTGTTTGGGGCAGTTCGGGGGTTTCCCCGACCGTTTCAGCCTGCGGCCACACGGCGGCACACAGGGCGAGACAGGCGGTAAATACTGCGGCGATGGTGATTTTATTTTTCATTTTGTTTCCTCCTCTTTGAGTGTAAAATGATTGATTTCTGTGGACAACTCACCTTTTGCGGAATAGCTATCAGAGCTTCAGAAGATTATCCAGAATATTTGCCGCCTGTTGCAGTTCGCTCTGGGTGGTCTCGTTTGGCAAATCCTCATTTTGTACCTTGTGGGGCAGATAGGGTTCATAGTTCTGCCGGGTGATCGTCGGTCGGTAGTGACCCAGCATCTGCGCCAACTCCTTGGCATCCATGCCGTTCTTTAGAGCGAGGATGGCGCAGGTATGACGGAGATCCACATACCGAATGTGGTCGATGCCCGCTTCCTTGATGATCTCATTGTGCATCCGGCGCACCATCTGCGGCGAGTAAGGTTTCAGCGTAGCCGGACGCATGAACATGAGCGGACTGCTGGGATGTTTGTCGTGTTCCCTGATTAGGAGGCCGATTACCTCTGATGTCAGTGCTATCGTCCTCGTCTGGCTACCGTACTCCACCAGCTCACGCTGCTCCACCGCACGTTTTTCCGCAATGGTCAGCGTCCGGCTTTCGATATCAAGGTCGCTCCATTTCAGGGCGATGAGCTCTCCTTGCCGGAGGCCTGCCGTCAGCGCCAGCATGAACATGGGGAGGTATCCCAGGCGCTCGGCGGCATCCAGATAGTCCTCCATTTCCAGAGGCGTCATGATATTTGCTTTCACCGTTGTGGATTTGCGGTAGCGGAATGCCTTGGCAGGATTCTCTGTCAGGAGACCGTCCCGTATGGCTTGGTCCAAGCATTGCTGGAGCAGGCGGTGGATGTGCCGCATGGTTTCTTCTCCCAAGCCAGAGCTGCCGGGTCGATTATTGCCGAAGTGCTTCCGTTCCTCCAGAAATTCTCCAACCCTCTCCGATGTCAATTCAGAGAGGAGCACATCTCCTAAACCGGGGAGAATGTGGTTTTTGAACACATAGTTGTGTGCCGCATAGGTGGTCGGCCTGCTTTGGTGCCTGTCGTAGGTTTCCTGCCAGAAGAGGATGTATTCCCGAAGCGTCATATTCCCACCTCCATACACTGGCGCTGCAGATTACGAAAGGCCGCCCATGGGAGCTTAGCCTGTTTCAATATTTTCTTGTGCAGATAGTAGAACTCGTGGAGCTTATACGGCGCTCCGTTTTTGGGGTTGAGGAACACATAGGTTGAGTCTGTTTCCGGTATCCGCTTCAGGAGATGCTCCGCTTTCTCATTAAGCGTCAGCAACCGCTGCCCCTTGAGGATGTACCTGTAGCGGACATAAAAATCGGCCCACGACAAGGTGATCAGTTCACATTGCCGCAGGCCGCTTGATAGTCCTGTGTAGATGAGAGGGAGCACGTCGAGCTGCTCCGCTGCGTTCAGGTAACGCTGGAGTTGTCCCAGGCGCAGAGGGGCTGCTTTGTATCCCTCTGCCTTTGATTCCTGGCAGAGCCGCACTGGGTTGTATGGAATAAACTGTTCCCGTGCTGCTTCGTCCATGCACCGCCGCAGAAGCAGGTGGACGCACCACACACTTCTGGCACTGAGTCCCCGGCTCTGCAGGACATCGTAGAAACTCGTGACCGTCTGCTCTGTCAGGTCGGAGAGTGCTACATTTCCGATGCTGGGGATGATGTGGCTGTAGATCAGATTGCGGT
>ERZ791622.1071-NODE-1071-length-9973-cov-12.8373_pt1 | contig 9973 bp, 7 predicted proteins | sample MGYA00510269_ERZ791622 | MGnify/ENA primary metagenome ERZ791622 (study PRJEB30046, sample SAMN00715191) | human gut metagenome | study: EMG produced TPA metagenomics assembly of the A metagenome-wide association study of gut microbiota in type 2... | reverse complement strand
AAAATGTCGTTTCATTTCAAATTGTTTTAGGTTGGTTATTAGATTTATAATAATTGATAAACTCCTCCTGCCAATACCCGTACGGCTCCCTTCATTTCCAGTTCAAAGAGAATTGCACTCATTTTATGTACGGGAATATCTGTCTCTACCACTAAGGTATTAATCTGTAAGTTTCCTTGTTTTTCCAACGTATGAACTATCTTTTGCTCCTCTTCTGTCAGTTCCAGAAACAGGCTGCGCTGTACATTCTCTACCTTTGCCGGATGTGAATCCAACGTCCATCCCATCGCCTCCACCAAGTCTTCGGCAGACAACAGAAGGGATGCTTTACTGTCACGGATCAGTTGGTTACATCCTTTTGAATATTCATCGGTCACACGACCGGGGAAGGCGAAACAGTCGCGGTGATAGCTTTCCGCAAGCTCGGCTGTGATCAGAGAGCCGCCTTTGGCAGCCGATTCTACCACAATCGTAGCATCACACATACCGGCCACAATACGGTTGCGACTGATAAAATTGTGTTTATCCGGTGTTGTACCGACAGGAAACTCTGTCAGCAATCCGCCTTTATCAAGCATTTCAACGGCTGTCTTACGATGAAGAGAAGGGTAAATACGGTCCAGTCCGTGAGCTAACACGCCGACCGTAGGCAAGTCATTGTCCAATGCACTCCGGTGGGCATTGATATCAATGCCGTAAGCAAGGCCGCTGACAACTAATACGTCAGGACACAAAGCTTTTAAGTCACGGAGGAAAGTAGTACAGAGTTGTGTACCGTAATCAGTAGCGTGGCGGGTGCCCACCATATTAATGATATGGAGAGCGTTCAAATCGGCATTTCCCTTATAGAACAGTACAACAGGAGCGTCTTCACACTCCCGCAAGCGGGAAGGATACGCCTCATCATGAAAAGTCAGGCACTGGATATGATTCTTTTGCAGGAATACAAGTTCCTGTTCGGCACGGGCAATAATTGACGGACAGTCCAGTGCACCCGACACCCGTTCATGTACTCCGGATAATCGCTGCGCCAGTTCTTTCCTGAAGCGGAACACATCGGTGGCACTCTTCATGCCCTCTACCAGACGTTTCGCTCCAATGTGCCCGATACCGGGCACCATTGTCAGAGCGATGCTATATATTTGTTCTTGTTCGTTATCGGTCATTTCAGGTATGGAGCAAAGACATTGTCGAACAATTCGCTGTTACTTAAACGTCCGTTTACCACACATACCGTCTCAACAGTGGATTTCACTACTACTTTCTGATCGCTTTTGCGGAAGATATCCTGATAGAATACGTATTTGATGCCTTCTTTCTTCATATACAGTTTGGAGACAAACTCATCCCCACTCTTCAACGGAGTCTTGAAAGCCATATTGATACGTGCCACTACCGGATCGACTCCCTGTTCATGCAACGCCGCAAAACTAACACCTACCGAGGTCAGAAACTCGTGGCGGGTATGCTCCAGATAATGCTGATAATTGGCATTGTTGACAATCCCCTGAAGGTCACATTCGTAATCACGCACCTTCATCTCCAATTCGTAGATATACTGGCTCATCGTTTATCCTCTTTTCTGTTCTACATCAAGTCCCTTGAATTTCTTCAATTCTTCGGTAGATACCAATTTATATAATTTGTCGCTGGGACGTATCTTCTCTGATTTCATTGAGAAACGCTGACCTTTCTTTACCGTCTCTACCGGCTTCAGATCGACACGCGCTTCGTCCAGTGTCATAAAGACTGCGCCGGTGGTAGGTCCCGTTATCAGCAGCTTGTCACCTACACTGACTTCGGCAGCTTCTACCAAGAACTCAGAGACACCGATATTGGAGAAGTATTTGATACCTTTGCCCACATAGATTTTACGTTCCGTAGCGGCCGAACCATAATTCCGTGTCCATTCGCCCAAGCGTTGTCCCAGATAGTAGCCATCCCAAAAGCCACGGTTAAAGACTGCCTTCAGACGTTCATCCCAAGCGGCAATCTTTTCGTCTGTAAACGTATCATCCAGATAGGCCTTTATCGCTTCTTTATAACATTCCACCACCGTACGCACATACTCAGGACCGCGGGCACGTCCCTCAATCTTGAATACACGCACACCCGCATCCATCATCTTATTCATAAAATGAATGGTCTTCAAGTCTTTCGGTGACATGATATATTCATTGTCGATATCCAGTTCCACATCCGTCTCCTTATCGCGAACCGTATAAGAACGGCGGCATACCTGCATACAGGCACCCCGATTGGCCGAGTGATTCATTTCGTGCAGAGACAAATAGCACTTACCGGAGACTGCCATGCACAAGGCACCGTGACAGAACATTTCAATACGAATCTGCTCTCCGCTCGGACCGCAGATATTCTCTTCCCGAATCTGACGATAAATCTCGGCCACCTGTTCCAGATTCAACTCACGGGCCAGCACTACGACATCGGCAAACTGGGCGTAGAATTTCAAGGCTTCCGCATTCGATATGTTCAATTGAGTAGACAGGTGTACTTCCTGACCGATCTGACGGGCATAGTTCATTACCGCTACATCGGCAGCGATCACCGCTGATATTCCTGCCGCTTTAGCCGCGTCCACAATGGTACGCATCAAAGGAATATCCTTATCATAGATTTCACACGTCTGAGCTATCTCACGCAAGTCATCAACGGTAAACGTATTGGCAGAACGGGCACGCATGTTAAGGTTTTCTATACCAAAATAGATAGAATCGGCTCCAGCCTGAATGGCTGCCGCAAGGGATTCACGCGAACCGACAGGCGCCATTATTTCAAAATCTTTTATATTCATTTTACTATCTGATAATCATTTAAATGTGATAGGAGAATGCAAAGGTACGAATTAATCCGTATCCGTGAAACTTACCTCAACAAATAGTTCTTTCAGTTTTTATCCGTACCTTTGCACCGCAAAAAGAAGTATCGATTATGAAAATAAGCCATATAGACCTGGGAGAACACCCTATACTACTCGCCCCGATGGAGGACGTGACAGATCCTGCTTTCCGCCTGATGTGCAAAAAGTTCGGAGCTGACATGGTATATACTGAATTTGTATCGAGCGATGCACTGATACGCGCTGTCAGCAAGACTGCACAGAAACTGAGTATCAGCGATGAAGAACGCCCTGTAGCCATTCAGATTTATGGTAAAGATACGGAAACGATGGTCGAAGCTGCGAAGATCGTAGAGCAGGCGCAGCCCGATATTCTCGACATAAACTTCGGCTGCCCCGTGAAGAGAGTAGCAGGAAAAGGAGCAGGAGCAGGAATGCTGCAGAATATTCCGAAGATGCTGGAAATTACCCGTGCCGTAGTGGACGCAGTCAAAATACCTGTCACAGTAAAAACCCGTTTGGGATGGGACGCCAACAATAAAATCATTGTAGATCTGGCAGAACAACTACAGGATTGCGGCATTGCCGCACTGACCATTCACGGTAGAACCCGTGCGCAGATGTACACCGGAGAAGCAGACTGGACACTGATCGGAGAAGTAAAGAACAATCAAAGGATGCACATTCCTATCATTGGCAACGGAGATGTGACAACGCCCCAACGCTGCAAGGAGTGTTTTGACCGCTACGGAGTAGATGCCGTCATGATCGGTCGTGCCAGCTTCGGACGTCCCTGGATATTCAAGGAAGTAAAGCATTATCTGGAAACAGGGGAGGAATTGCCGCCACTCAGCTTTGAATGGTGTATGGAGGTACTTCGCCAGGAAGTGATTGACAGTGTGAATCTGCTTGATGAACGCAGGGGCATCTTGCACGTGCGCCGCCACTTGGCTGCCAGTCCGTTGTTCAAAGGGATTCCTAATTTTAAAGAGACTCGTATTGCCATGTTGCGGGCAGAAACGAAAGAAGAATTGTTCCGGATATTCGAAACAATTCCTGAAAAAGTAAATTCTCTTTTAGATTAGTTTTACTTAAACATCGGCTGCGCAAACCACTTCTTGAACATCCACGTCGCCACAACATACAACAAGAATGCAGAGAAGAAACCTACGATCGCATCGATAACGTAGTGTGCCTGAATATACACGGTAGCCCCGCAAAGCAGCATATAGAAAGGGATCAGACAGGCAAACAACTTCTTACTTCCACGCCATGCCATAATCATAAGAATGGTAGAAATACCGACATGCGAACTGGGGAAAGCTGCCGTAGGACGCTCTCCCACTTGCTGCGAACCTTCTACCAAACTGTAAAAGAAGCCATGTTGATAGCCCGGACCGGGAAGTAACTCCTGATTGTTATTGAAATAATCGCCGATAGCCGGGAAAATTCCTTTAGATACATTATCAAAACCTATAGCCGGGAAGTAGAACTGCGGCCCTGCTACCGGAACAAAGATATAAATCAAATAATAGATAAAGAAAGAAGTTACCAGTACAAACGACATCTTCTCAAACCATTCAAACTTATAGATAAAATAAAACACCGTCACAATGAGCATCATCGGATAATAAAAGAAATATCCCATATTGAATGCTTCACTGACCAAAAGATGCGGGAATGTATGACAGAACCAGATAGCAGGTTGCCCATTGAAGATAAACTGCTCGGTTATAGCAAACACATGGTCGAGATTCGGAAAGAACCGGTTAAACTCAAACGTATCCGGATACCAGTAGGAAAGCAGGCTCATCTGAATAGCAACACGTACAAACGCCGAAAACTTGCAAGGAGCCAGCCGATAAAGATACATCAGCAGAAAAGTCATTGCAGCGATCATCGCCCTATCCAGCAACATGTGCCATGGATGATCCATTCGCTGAAACAGGAACAGAATCAAAATGGAGGTCAACAGATTATAAATCAATGTTATCTTCTCCACAGCAAACAACCCCTTCCGGGTTTCCACTCGCTTAAATAAGTCTAAAGCCATCCTTCGTTTTTATACCAGTCAATGGTTTCACGGACTCCCTTCTCCAAGTCATATTCGGGAGCATACCCTAACTCATTAATGGCAGGGGTTATATCACATTGCCAGTTACGTTGTTTCATTATTTTATATTTATCAGAATTCAGCGTACTGCTCTTGCCGGAACGTGTTGCAATGAATTCAGCGAGCAAAGATATAACTTTTAGCACAATTAATGGACATTTCACATGAATAACAAACGGATTACCCAGTTCTTTTTGTATTAAGTCCGAAAATACACGACTATTATACACCTTCCCGTCAGTCAGAAAATAAGCTCTTCTAGTCACTTTTTTTTCTATTCCAAGGAAGATGGCCTGCACAATGTCTTTTACATAAACAAAAGTCAGGTCCTGCCGCCGGAAGCCGACAGAGAAGTCAACATGCTGCCGGATGGACTTCGCCATCAGGAAATAATCCAGTTCACGAGGACCGTAAACTCCTGTAGGGCGATAAATAACATAAGGGAAACCGGGAATACTTTGAATATAAAGTTCAGCCTTAAGCTTGCTAAGACCATAAGCAGTATTTGGCATCGGGACATCACCGGCTTCTATCGGCGAATAATCTTTTTCACGTACAGGTCCGAATACACTCAGCGTACTGATATAGATGAATTGCTTCGGAACCATATTCAACGCTTTCAGGGTATCAATAAAGTATTTGGTCTGGAGATAATTCACATAATCAAAAGTATTCTTATCCGGACATTTCGTGACTCCCGCACAATGGATGATATAATCAAACTTATTATAGGTTCCTTTATGTCCGGAGAGTTGGGCACGCAATTCATTGGGATGGGCAAAGTCCAGTTCCAGAAAGTGGATCTTCCGGTTCTTCAAGTACTTTTTGCTGCTGGTGGGACGAATCCCCGCCCACACACCAAACTTTCGTTTTAATGCCTCTTCGACAATAAAACTTCCTATAAATCCGCTTGCTCCTGTTATTAAGATGCTCTCCATTAATTATAACCTCAATGTATAAGAAAAGAATGATGCTACAAAGATACAATAAATATAAAATAAAAGCCATTTTGCATTTCTCAATTATTCTCTCTTATAAGCATTCCTCCTAAATCACCTTAGAAGGAATACTTTTTATTTTAATAAGGACGAAATTAGCGAAGTCAGCGAAAGTTTTATCCAATTCATAACTATCAAATTCAAATATTTGTTTACTTTGTACTCCCATCAAAGAATTTTCAAATAAATCAATTCTATACATTATGGCGAAAAAGAAAGAAAAGAAAGAGAAAAAGGCCGGCAAAAGAATGAGTAAGAAAGAGCTGGCAGCGTTATTGATAGACTTTTTCCATGCCAAACCCAGCGAAACGCTTAGTATGAAGTATATTTTCTCGGAGTTGCATCTCACTACCCATCCGCAGAAAATGCTATGCGCTGACCTGTTACACGACCTTTCAGATGACGATTATATTTCCGAAATTGAAAAAGGAAAGTTCCGCCTCAACAATCACGGAACGGAGATGATCGGTACCTTCCAACGCAAGAGCAACGGAAAGAACTCCTTTATCCCCGAAGGTGGAGGCGATCCGATCTTTGTTGCCGAACGCAATTCGGCACATGCCATGAACAATGACAAAGTAAAGATCACTTTCTACGCCAAGCGGAAGAATAAAGACGCGGAAGGAGAAGTCATCGAGATTCTGGAACGTGCCAACGATACCTTTGTAGGTACACTGGAAGTAGCCAAGTCGTATGCATTCTTAGTTACGGAAAACCGTACGCTTGCCAACGACATCTTCATCCCGAAAGAGAAGCTGAAAGGAGGAAAAACCGGCGACAAGGCAATCGTGAAAGTAACCGAATGGCCCGACAAGGCAAAGAATCCTATCGGACAAGTGATCGACATCCTCGGTGTAGCAGGAGACAATACAACAGAAATGCATGCCATCCTCGCTGAGTTCGGCCTGCCCTACGTATATCCGAAAGCGGTAGAAACAGCAGCCGATAAGATCCCCGCAGAAATTACTCCGGAAGAGATAGCCAAACGCGAAGACTTCCGTAAGGTAACGACTTTCACCATCGACCCGAAAGACGCCAAGGACTTCGACGACGCACTTTCGATCCGCCCCATCAAAGACGGATTGTGGGAAGTAGGCGTACATATCGCCGATGTGACTCACTATGTAAAAGAGGGCGGCATCATCGACAAAGAAGCAGAGAAGCGGGCGACTTCCGTTTATCTGGTGGACCGTACCATCCCGATGCTTCCCGAACGCTTGTGTAACTTCATCTGTTCCTTGCGTCCGAATGAAGAGAAACTCGCATTCTCCGTCATCTTCGACATCACCGAGAAAGGAGAAGTAAGAGACTCCCGCATCGTACATACCGTCATCAACTCCGACCGTCGCTTCACTTACGAAGAGGCGCAGCAGATCATCGAAACGAAAACAGGCGATTTTAAAGAAGAAGTTCTCATGCTGGACACCATCGCCAAAGCACTTCGTGAGAAACGTTTCGCAGCAGGAGCCATCAACTTCGACCGCTACGAGGTGAAGTTTGAAATCGACGAAAAGGGAAAACCTATCAGCGTATACTTCAAAGAGTCCAAGGATGCCAACAAGCTGGTAGAAGAATTCATGCTGCTTGCCAACAGGACAGTAGCAGAGAAAGTGGGACGTGTACCCAAGAACAAAAAAGCCAAAGTTCTTCCTTATCGTATCCACGATCTGCCCGATCCGGAAAAACTGGAAAACCTGTCACAGTTCATCGCCCGCTTCGGCTATAAGGTACGTACAAGCGGAACGAAAACAGATATATCAAAGTCTATCAACCATTTGCTGGACGATATTCACGGCAAGAAAGAGGAAAACCTGATTGAAACCGTATCCATCCGTGCCATGCAGAAAGCGCGTTATTCTACGCACAATATCGGCCATTATGGACTGGCATTCGACTATTACACCCACTTCACTTCACCCATCCGCCGATTCCCGGATATGATGGTACACCGTTTGGTTACGAAGTATATGGACGGCGGTCGTAGCGTATCCGAAAGCAAGTACGAGGACCTCTGCGACCATAGTTCGAATATGGAACAGATTGCAGCCAATGCCGAACGTGCTTCTATCAAATACAAACAGGTAGAATTCATGAGCGAACGTCTCGGACAAGTTTATGACGGTGTGATCTCCGGTGTTACGGAATGGGGTCTTTACGTTGAACTCAACGAGAACAAATGCGAAGGCATGGTTCCTATACGTGATCTGGACGATGACTATTATGAATTCGACGAAAAGAATTACTGCCTCCGCGGACGCCGTAAGAACAAGATATACAGCCTGGGAGATGCCATCACCATTCGTGTGGCACGTGCCAATCTGGAGAAGAAGCAATTAGACTTTGCGCTGATTGAGAAATAGAAACAAGTACTGTAAAAACGAATTAATAGTATACTCTTCTGTGCCACCCTATTGGCACGCTTGTGCCAAGGGCTTGGCATAGTAGTGCCAATGCGGTGGCACAACTGTGCCAGAGGCTTGGCACAAACCTGTAAAAACCGACATTAGAATGAAAACAATCGTTATCGAAGACAAGCAACGAATCGAATCCATTATTCTTCAAGCTGATGCCTGCTTTGTAGGCATAACAGACTTAGAAGGCAATCCATACGTAGTTCCTATGAACTTCGGTTATGAGAACGATACTCTTTACCTCCATTCCGGTCCCGAAGGGGGAAAGATAGAAATGCTGCAACGTAATAACAACGTGTGTATCACGTTCAGCCTCGGACACAAACTTGTCTATCAGCACAAGCAGGTAGCTTGCAGCTACAGCATGCGCTCGGAGAGTGCCATGTGCCGTGGGAAAGTAGAATTCATAGAAGATATGGAGGAAAAACGTCATGCACTGGACATTATCATGCGTCATTACACGAAGGATCAGTTCAGCTATTCCGATCCTGCCGTACGGAATGTCAAAGTATGGAAAGTACCTGTAGATCAGATGACAGGAAAAGTTTTCGGTCTGCGGGCAGACGAAAAACCATGAGATGTACAAACCTCATGGAATCACCTGCAAAATCATGGTTTTCATGATGTTATAAGTCAGTCTATCAGGCATTAATACTCAAGTTCTCAGGTGTTAATACCTGATACGACAAGTATTAACATCTGAGAAGTCAAGTGTTAATGACTGAGAAGTGAAATGCTAATATATGAAACTCTATCAGTATTGATTCACTTCACTATCTATATAATCGGCCCTATTCTTCAACCAATTCTTCAGCTCTATCACTTTCGCATCAAAGGAACGGGTGTTTTCCCATAACTCACTATTTCTCGTTACAGATGGTTTAATAAGCTTGGCCTGATCATCTATATACTGCAACAGTTCATTTAATTTATTTGACTTAAAGTCTTGCCAAACCTCTTTATAAATAGTTCTCACCCGGCTATCTTGCAGAAAACGTCGGAAAAAAGCAGTTCCCACCCCATTCATATCATCAGAAAAGAGCGGAGTTTCATAACTCCCGAAATGTGTCTCTTTACCTTCGTAATCATACGCCCAGTCAAAGTCCCAGATCGGTCCCATAACATACTTACCCTTCCCCTCTTTATGAATAAAGATACTTTTCGGATGGTTAATCTCCATATTGTGTACCAAATTAAAGGTAATCAGATATTTTGCAACTGATTCAATATCAATCATATCCACATACATATTTCCTTCTAACGGCTCCTTTGCAAACTGCACGGTAAATGCATTAAAATCTTTCTTCCAATACTCAAACTGCTCTGTAGTCAAATCAGGGTCTTTCACCATCACCGGAAGATTGAATGCTTCGGACTTGAATTTCGGATCTTCATCAAAATAGGAATCAAGCTCCCACATCACGCTGTTATTCTCATCCAAATCCACACGATTTTCTTTGATTTCTATCTGTTCCGTCAGCAGATAGGAGCCTTTGTATTTGCCATTCAGAACCACATCCACCGGAATGGCATGATTGGTGAAAGGAATATTCAGCAATTGCCCGACTTTGAAGGCAACTGAGTTAAGCAT
>ERZ791622.1059-NODE-1059-length-10077-cov-1.56027_pt1 | contig 10077 bp, 7 predicted proteins | sample MGYA00510269_ERZ791622 | MGnify/ENA primary metagenome ERZ791622 (study PRJEB30046, sample SAMN00715191) | human gut metagenome | study: EMG produced TPA metagenomics assembly of the A metagenome-wide association study of gut microbiota in type 2... | reverse complement strand
CTCTGCTCTGCAAGCTCGGCTCGCCGTTCTTCCTGCTTTTCAAGCCATTCAGGGTACTTTTCTTTTTCCTTTGGGTTTAGGTATCTGTCCATACGGATAAGGTCTCCGATACGCTTTTCCACCTGAGACCAAGAAAGAGTAATGTGCGGCTTGTCGCTTCCGATACCTTTTGAAATTGTGATACCTTTTCCGTCGTGCTGTTCGTCAATGCCTGCACCGATGATGACCGGATAAGAGCCGCCCCAACCGTATTCGTTTTTCAAGAAGTCGGCGTTCTCTTTTGCGGAAATGCTCTTTTCAAACTGCTCATAGATACGCATTTTACCCTCGGAAACTCCGCTTCCACGGGTCAATACAGCGTCTATGATTTCCTGAGAAAAAGTAAAGGCAGAGGTTTTTTGTTCCTCTGCCTGATTTCCCATAATGAGAGTCAACTGACCGTCCATAGACGGAATCGGTTTCATTGTATCGGTCAATTCTCCCAAAAGTCTCATTGCTTCAAAATGCTGTGCGATAACGCCCCAGTCGTAGAAACTCTGAGCGGTTCTGTTTTCGTATTCACCCTCCCACAAGTGGAGGACATTCTGAAATGTTTTGTATCCCACAAGCCTGCCGTCGTTTAAGGTAAGCCGGGTGTAGTCGTTATTGAAGATACCCTTGATATATTCGGTACGGGTCGCATTGTCCGTATTTCTCTCATAGAAGTCTTTGATTTCTTCCTTTGAAGCGGACAAATGCGGGGTAGTACCGAGTATCTCTCGGATAGTATCATCGCCACCGAAAAACGGCAGGCTCTTGTCCTCGTGGTTTCTGTCGTAATACTCTAAGCGAATATTACCTGATTCTTCACGATTTCCTGTGCCGAGTTCCTGATGTTGTTCATCAGGCGAACCCACTTCATCATATCTTCCGCTTTCATCTGCTCCGTCAGCCCGGCTTTCTGTGCCATCTGCTTCACGAGAGTTTCCTCCAGTTCGCTGGCTCTCTGCTGAACCTCCGCCAAGTGACTGTTCAGAATCCCTTTCGTCAGAAGATTGTAGTACAGGATTTTGTGATGTTCCTTCAGATAAGTTCTCCTCATCTGCGACCATCTGCCGAGAGTCACTTCCGTCTGCTCCGGCAGTTTCAGGTTCGGAAGATTGTAATCTCCCACCATCGTGTATGTGATTTCGCTCATCGCTTTGACTCCTTTCGTCTTTGATGTCTTTATTGTATTCGGATTGCTCCTGTTCATCAATTATGCGATTTTCCTTGCTGAGCGTGCTGATTGTTCTGCTGACAGGGAGCAACGCCATTTCTGCAATGTCGCTTGTAGCAATACCCACCGCATTGAGAACTTCCTGTGAATTAAAACTTGAAATACCGGCAAAGTCATCGGGAGAATAGACCTTGTCTGCGTTCAGTCCCAATCGTGCCATAACCATATATGATACGCTGTTTCTGACAAGCTCCAAATACAAGGCATTTGCTTCGTCGGCAGACAAATACTCAATATCGCTTCCTGCACCCAAACTCATAAAGTCGGAGATATAGTCTGCGATGTTATCCTCAACGGCATTGGCAATGCTCTCTTTGACGACATTTTCAATACTCGTTGTATCGTTTACCGCACCGAAAGTATTTTCAAGTGTTTCAATAACTTCTGCTTCATATTCGGGTCTCATCTCCCAAATCGGAACAGGGCGGGAATGTCGACTTTCGTGGGTGTCCGATATATCAAAGTAATGAATCAGCCTTTGACGGCTTCTGTCTGTGTCCTCAAATACGGCAATACCCTTTGCTCCTCGGTTTACCCAGCGACCGAAAGTACCGTTCCATCGTTCGATTTCAAGCACGGCTGTTGCGTCGGGTCTTTGGGCATAAATGAGAAGCTGTTCATCAAATCGGAGCCTGAAATTTCTGCCTGCTGTTTTCAGAAACGATTGCCAGTTTACCGGATTGTCTGTAACTGCAAAACAGGTTCTTTCATACAGCTCTGAAATCAGGTCAAATTTTCTTGCCACCTCGTCTGCACCTCCTTATCGTGTTTTTTCTTTGTCCTTTGCGGATTTCGTGTTTTCTTTTGCGGCTGGTTCTACGGTATGACCGTTTCTCTCGCAAAGCTCGGCAAATTCGCAGATATGGTAGAGATTTGTGCCGACCTCCAAATGGTAGTCGTCGATATATCTGCAAGTTCTCTCCATTGTTTTGCCGTCGCCGAGCTTGATTGAGATTTTTTCTCCGTCCGCAATGCGAAACTGCTCCTGATAGTGCGGGTTGATAAATCGGATACCTCGCTCAGCGTTTTTCAAGTGGGCATTTAGCCACTCTTTCTGATAGCAATAGCAGTACAGATTGTACTCGCCCCTGTTGGGGTTAAATCTCATAAGATAGCTGTACTTTCCCGTATCAAGACGGATGCCGTAGTGGTTGCAGTCATCATTAAAGGAGCTGTCGGGAGTGGAATAACAGTAAGAGGACATAGCCTTTCTGCCGGACAAAACATCGCCGTCACGCAATCCGTTTATGACTTCATCAAATTCAGCCTTAAATTCATCGGTTTTCAAGTCTTTTCTGAAATCGTTCCAAGTCGTCCAAAACTCGTTCCCGTTAGAACCGAAGTCGGCTCTCAAATATCCGATAAGACCGGTCTGCATAGAGAGCTGCTGACTTTGGCTGAAGGTGTATTTACGCTCTGCTTCGGTCAATACTCTGTAATCCATTTTCATCACCTCGCTTGTTCGTTTGTTTGTCTTTGCTTTGGAATAGGAAAACCATAAACTCCGGCAATGTCATCGCCGAGCCTTTTGGTAACTCGTGTGATGTCGGCTCTTGTGGCTTTTCCGTTATAGATTTTATCTTGCAGATTTTCAATCTGCGTATCGGTAACACCGTCTTTGAATACACGGTAAAGATAATGGTTTGTACCGTCGTGATGAACGGCGTCGGCACGAAGGTCGCCGTACTTATCCACATACCATTCGTTGTAATCGGTATCGGAATAAAGGCAGTCCTTAATGTTGCCGGAATCAATCATCTTGTAGCCCGACACTCTGCCGTTCCATCTGCCGAGGTCGCCGATAACAATAATCGGCTGTGAAAGCTGAATATTGAGATTTACTCGTTCATCATAAAGATTTTCGGCATTGGATTTTACCATAATGTCGTAAAGCTCATCATCGGAATATCCGGGATACAGTTCCTCCAAAGACTCTCGCCAATCATCAAGGTCAAGGCTAATGTCGCTCCAAATGATATGGCGGTCATTCTGTTCCTGCCTGCTCATCAGTGCCACCTCCCAAATAAGAGAACAGCTTATTGGCTTTGGTCTGCTTCTGAAACTCGATAATCAGACTCATATCCGGAATAGTGATACCCGGAATTTTCAAAATGCTCTCCATGTCGAGCTGCTGCAATTTCTTTTCGGTATTGCAGCCTGCGTCAAACAGTTTCGTCAGAAGCTTTGTCTTTTGCTGAAAAGTGAAATTTTCCTTCATTGCTTTGTCCTCCTTATCGTTCTTTGTCTTTATTTCGCTTCTTGTTTGAAAGCTCTTGTGCCTTTTCCTTTGCCCATTCAGGCAGACGCTCAGGCTTTATTTCGCCCATAACATCCATTCTTTCATATCGGGTTGATTTGCCGGTGTGAAGATTGGTACAAAACACGGCACTTCCACGGCTGTTTGCCGACGCACCGAAACCACCTGTAACATAGTAGAGCTGTCTGTCGGCTCTCTGAAATTCAGGCTTTAATACCTTGGGGTCAATGGCTATGATTTTGCCGTTGATGTCTTTGGAATAGTGGTCGGGGATACAGTCGGCTTCTGTTATGAGTGTGATTGGAATATCCAGTTTTTCGACCTGTTCCTTGAAAAGCTCCGCTTCATTTGCCACACGGCTTCCGAAAAGGTGTACGATTTCGATATAGTCATCGCTTACCATACATTCCGAACACAGTTCAAACAGGTCGTTTCGCTCTGCAAAGCCGCACATAAATTTATCGCCGTTTGTACTTTGCTCATTGGAAGCCAAGATAACTTCCTTTTCGCCCACATTGACCGAGCAAAGAACAGTGTATTCACCGATTTTTCTTTTTCCCTCGTTCATATCCACACCTCAGCTTACTTCAATCACAATTCTGATGTTTCCGCAGTCGCAGCCACTGCACTGCCTTGACAGTTCGGGAAATAGGGATTGCACTCTCTGTCTTGCTCTGCGGATAGTCTCAAAGCACGGCAAGCCGTAGCCTTTATAGTTGTTGACTATATCCTCAAGCGGTAAATCTCCGACTCTCATATAGCTGTATCGGTTGTAATAGCAAAGGATAAGCTGCATATCGTCATACCTCGTTTCGGGGCATTCTCTGAGTATTGCAAGCACCTTGCTGTCAACCGTCTTTTGCTTATTCATAATGCACCTCCGTAAAAGAACGGTGGGCGAAGTTTTCACTCCGCCCCCACAAACGTTCCTTATTTCTTTCTGACTTAATCTGCAAGAAGATAAAGCCGCCGATAATAAAGGCGACTAATACAACTGCTACGATTGTTTTAGCGTCCATTACTCATTGTCCTCCTTCTTCTTTTTTCTGTACGCAACAACGGCTGTGCCGACAATACCGAGGGCAGAAAGTCCCGCAAGTGCCGTCCACAAGCCCACATTGCTGTTATCTCCGGTCTTTGGTGTATCTCTCAGCTCATTGTGCATTTCCACAACGGTAGTAGAACCGACCTTTACGGTTGCAATCTTATCCGCAGGAAGCACATAGGAAGCAGAAACACTATCCTGAACCTCGGAAATGGTGTAATCGCCGATACGAAGTCCCTCGATAATGATTTCGCCGTTCTTATCGGTCGTGAAGCTTCGGTCGTAACCGTTTACTCCTGTAACTCTGAAAGTGAAGCCTTCAACCTTACCGTCAGAGGAAGTTTTAACGATTTTCAGGTTTCCTTTCATAGCTGTGTTAATAAAGCCGACGCCGGCTTTGTTTTCTACCTCGTAGGTGGTTTCATCTTTTTCAATGAAAACAGAGTACACACCCTTATCAAGCTCAAAGCCATCCGGTGCTTTGGTTTCTCTTACAAGGTATTTTCCGTAAAGAAGAACCTTCATCTCGTAAATACCGGTAGAGGTTTCGGAGAGAGTTCCGATAAGCTCGTCGGCGTCATCCAGTTTACCGTCGCCGTTTACATCTTTGTAAACCTCAAAGGTCGCTCCTGTCAGCTTGTTGTCCGGGTAATCTTCATCGACCTTAGTCAACTTGATATTGCCGTGAACATACTCATTGACGATTTCGACCTCAATGACCTGAGCGACCTCGGAGATTTTAACTTCATAAGAAGTTTCATCAAGCACGAAGCCCTCCGGCTGCTCGATTTCTCTTACAAGCCAGTTGCCATACGGTACTTTCTCAAAAGAAAAGCTACCGTCTTTTTGGGAGGTAGCAGTCATCAAAGCATTTTCTTTTGTAAATTCGGTTTCATCAGCCTTAAACAGACCGATTACAGCACCTCCCAGTGCTTCGCCGTTTTCGGTAATCTTCTTACCGGAAACAGAACCGTAAATGAGCTTGTTTTCAATCGGCTTGCCGTCATTGACCGCAATCTCAACATTTGCGGTATCCTGACCGGCATAGCTGAAAGTGAACGGATACTTGGCGTCGGTAAGGATATAATGCTCATCGGTGGCAAGTTCCTTTACATAGTAGCTTCCGAAAGGAAGGTCGGTTTTGATAACAGCCTTGCCGTTCTCGGAAAGTGAGATAATCTCAATCAGTCCGTCTGCCGGAATAGAAGTACCGCTTGCAGAAACAAGTTCTTCTGCGGCGAAAAGTCCGAAGCTGATATTCTTCATTTCATCGCCGTTGCCGATATTGAAGATGTCGTTCTTTTCAATAGTCTTTTCAAGACTTACCGCTACTTTCTGCCTGTCGTTTACAAAGCTTGTGGCGGTTTCGGTTACAGACACTTCCTGACCGGCATAAGTCAGCTCAACATCGTGAGCTTCTTTGTTGATGACCATACCCTCCGGTGCAGTAATTTCAACCACCGTATATTTTCCGAGATAAAGCTCCTTACTCTTGGCAAGTCCGTTTTCATCTGTGGTAACAGTATCTACTACCTCGCCCTTTGCATAACGGAGTGTACCGTCGGGAGTGATAATATCTTCTGCTGCGCTAATCTCATAAACTGCACCTGCAAGACCTTTCACTTCATAGACAGGCTGATAAATCACATCGGCGTTTTCCACGCCGGAGATATTTACCCCTGAAAACACCTCGCCGGTCTTTTCAATGCTGACTGTACCTTTCTGTGCCATATTAGGCTTATCGACCTTAATCACGGTAATACCACCCTCATCGGAAGAATGTTCCTCTGCCACATCAAAGTACACCGGTGTGCTGTCAAGCACATATCCGTAAGGAGCCTGAACTTCTACAAGAGAATATCCCTTGCCGTATTCCAGTTTTTCCGGTGTCACAAGCTGTCCGTTTGCGTCGGTGTAGAAAGTATCAATCGTTGTCGGAGTAGGATAAGTGAAGGTCATTGTTACCTGATTGCCGTCAGGGTCAAAGATTTTGAAGCCTGCACCGGCATAAGGAATGTTTTTACCGCTTTCTGCGTCCACCTTGACAACCTTGATATAGCTTTCAAAGTTTGCGTTGTTGATAAGATAGCGGTAGGTCTGTCCGTCCTGAGCAATGAACACATCAAAGTTCTTCATCAGCTCACGACCTTCCCAACCGGAGGTCTGATGAACGGTATATACGCCGTAAGGCATATCCTTTGTCTGCCCGAAACCGTTTTCATCACAGACAATGACATCTCTTTCATCTTCTTCTGCTGCGTCAAAACTGCCGGAAGATTTGAGATAGATTTCAAAGGTTGCTCCGTTTTCCGGTGTTTCAATCTGAGTTTCGCCGTCATCGGTGTGCTTGATAATGGCGATATTGCCTTTCATAACCTGTTCGGTAACATCATTTGCTGTCTGATTGTGTTCCACCGTATAAAGCTGCGGTTCAGCACCGACCTTGTGAACAGTCGTATCAAGCAGATAACCCTCGGACGGCGTGATTTCACGGATTGTCCAGTCATTATCACAGACATATTCCTTTGTGGTAAACTGCCCGTTCTTATCCGTCACATACTTGTCCACAAGGGTTTCGCCTTTATAGATACCGTAAACTGCTCCGGCAAGGGTAGCGTCGCCCTGCGGTGTGCCTTCCTCTCGGTCGCTCTTTGTTACGGTTACGCTGAACTTTTTGAGAATGTTCGTGAAGTTTCTTGTGGTTACTTCTTTCCAGTTAATCGGTGCGGTCTGATTTGCAGGCACAACATAACGGATTGCGGTATCCACTTCCTCAATGGTGTATGGGGTAGTGCCGCTGATAAGCACATCATCAAAAGAAGCAACACCGTTCTTATCTGTCACGGCATACTCATCAACGGCAATACCGGAAAGAGATGTGCCGTAAAGATGGAAGGTAACGCCCTCAACCAAGTTATCCTCAGAAGATTTGATGACCTGAAGATTACCTCTTTTGAGAACATTATTGAAATTGACCTTTGACACCTGACCGGCAACAACAGTTACTCTGTGAACCTCCTGCGGAACATATTTGTCGATAGACTGTTCTGTTACCGTGTAAACACCGGGCATAAGGTTATCCAGTTGGAATTTACCGCCGTTTGCGGTTGTTACAGTCTGATTGACACCGTTACCGCTTATGGTAAACTGAATGCCGTCAACCTTTCCGTCCTCACTTGTCTTTACAATCTGACAAGAGCCGTAGCTTACCTTCATTTTGACAAAGCCGCTGACAGGGTCACTGACCTCCTGAGCATAAGTGACCACATCCTGAATGCCGTTTCCGTTCTGATGGATACCGTCAGACCATACGACAACACCTCTGCGGACACCGTTCTTTTTTGCGGCTGTGATGGTAAATTCCTTGCTCGGAGCTTTCTCCATCGAAACAGTCAATTTGTTTCCGCTGACAGAGAAAGAAACCCCGTCAATGTTTGCCGAGAAGTTGTAATTGCCAAGCACACCGTTTGTATCGGTGAGAGTAGCAACATACTTGCTTCCGTTCCATTCAAGCTCGTTTACCTTTGCAGAACCGCTTGACCTTGTGCAGAAGCTCGGCACTTTGGTGTGATTCTGAACACTTGTTACCATACTGTTGTAGTACGACAAGATTTTACTGCGGAGTGGGTGTGCAGTGCTTACACATTCAAGCACGGCATTGTATCCGCTGGTAGAAACGTGATTAAAGCCTGCGTCTCTTTCTCCGACAATCGTTTCCCAAATCAAAATCTGAGTGGCATAAGCGTGTGCGATGCAGTTTGCGTCGCTTTCATTCTGCGACTTCCAGCTTGTCGAAATACCTCCACGGTAGCCGTACTGCAAGATACGACCGATAAGCAGGCGAATGTCATCGCCGGAAATCGTTCCGTTCGGGCTGATGTTATTAAAGAAGTTCTCGTCCTTTTCGGTGAGAGTATCTCCAGTCCGCTGACCTGTACCCGGTTCAATACAGTAGGCAATATTGCCCGAATACGAACCCATTGCACGAAGTCCTGTATATTTTGTGGACAAGCCTTTCCAACCGTTCATATAGTTGAGATTGCCGTGTCCCCATTCGCCGTTGTTATTGGTATCTCCGCTTCGGGGATAATCGACGAGGTACACATCGGCTTTTTCTCCTACGGCTGCAAAGGCTGTCGTTGCCCCAATGCCCGTAAAAGCAGTAAGGCTCATAACCGCCGCCAACATAAGCGAGACGGCTTTCTTGAATTTTGTTTTAACCATTGCGTTTTCCTCCTTGAAATGCAAAAACGCACCGATTTTACTCAGTGCGTCCGCTTAAAATTATTTTGTTTTAGCAGTAGCCGATATAGATGTTGTAATCCGTATCGGATAGCTTTTCTGTCCATATCCACACAGCGGTAAAACCCTCGCTGTTCTTGTATCGGTTCAGTCTGCTTTCAATATCAGACTTGATACCGCTTCGGTTAGGATTTGCGGATATGGGGTTGTCCCAACATTCTGTCGCCGTGATGTCAAGAGAAAGCCCTATGCTTACCGCATACTCTTTTGCGTAACTAACATAAGGGCTGACATCGAATGTCTGCTTGTGCGGCTCTGTCGGTTTCGGTTCTGCCGGCTTTTCAGTCGGTTTTTCAACCGGCTTTTGTTCGGCAGTTGTCTGTTCTTTTGGCTGTTCCGTTTGTTTTTCGGGTTCAGCCTGCGTGGTTGTCTGCTTCGGTGGCTCTGCCTTTGGCTTTTCGGTTGCAGGAGTATCAGCCGTTTTTTCTTCCGCCGGTTTTGTCTGAACAGTCGCAACCGTCTGCCTTTCAGCGGTTGATTGGCTTTCTTCTGCCGTAATCGGTGTTTCTTCCTGAACTGTCGTGCTTTCCGGTTCTTCTGCCGTTTCTTCCTGAGAATCTGTTTCGGTATTACCAGCCGGAAAAGAAGTCTCTGTTTTCGTAATCTCCTGTGCAGCTTCTTTGGCTGTGTTACCGTTACAACCTACGAGGAAAATCATCAGGCAGGCAAGAACACAAGGTATCAGCCTGTTTTTCATATCCATCGCTCCTTTCTGCCTTAATCGTAATCAAAACCGGTCAAAACATCAAAGGTGCGATTGGCTGAACTTTTTATCGTAGCAGACATTTTGCTTTTGCTCCAAATGTGCGAACCCTTTTATAGACAGCTATATGTTATTAGAGATAGATATACTCAAGGGAGATAGAGTATATTTTTCAGCAGGTTAATAGCCGGTATATATAGGGGTTAGAGTGTGAGAAAGGGGGAAGGCTATCGGCTGTCACGGTCGGCTCTGCTTCGCAGAAACTTGTTGTAATGCTCCAATGCCTTGCACACAAAATCCTCCGTTTGGCTTATGGGAATATTCTTCGGGATAAGCTGTCGAACCCTATCGCCCCTCAAAACAATTTTCTCCCTTTGGTTTGGTTTTTCCTCCGACATAATCGCTTGGATTGCTTCGGTTGTGAGCTTGCCCTCCTCAAAGAACTTTCGCATACGGATTGTTTGGTCGTGGGACGGGGTTGCGTCGTTCAGGTCGATTTCATCAACCACAAA
>ERZ791622.1041-NODE-1041-length-10196-cov-2.25353_pt1 | contig 10196 bp, 6 predicted proteins | sample MGYA00510269_ERZ791622 | MGnify/ENA primary metagenome ERZ791622 (study PRJEB30046, sample SAMN00715191) | human gut metagenome | study: EMG produced TPA metagenomics assembly of the A metagenome-wide association study of gut microbiota in type 2... | reverse complement strand
TCTCAAGTTGGCTTTACAGCCTGCAGGTAGGATAAAGCCGATACGATTAGCAACTGTCTGCTCAGCAAAGCCTTTTCCTCCATCTGTATCTGTAACTGCATTAGCCTTCTTCGTAGTGATAACTACTTCTTTTGTTCCGGCAATCTGGATGAATTTCACTTCTTTCGGACGTTCCAAGAACTCGATATTTTCTTCCACGATCAGGTAGTTGTACTTCACGTCATCGCTCGGAGTCTTGTAAGCGCCGTTTTCATCAGCAGCTTCTTTCTTGTTCCAAGTGTATTTGATAAAGCCTTGCTCGGTAGCGTTGCTTACAGAGATATTGTCCGTAGCTGTGCTCAGTTCGATGGCGCCGATCTTGTTACTTTCACCAAATGCCGTTGTAAAGCTTGCATTTTTAGTCTGGTTGGCAGTAATATAAGTCTTGGCACCCTCATTGTTCATGATGTAGCCGTAGTTGTTGATCGCACCCTTAGTACCGGCAGTTACACCCAGTACGCCGCTGTTGTAGATCTTACCGCAAACATTCTCTGATCCAGCGTCTTCAAAGACCTTCTTATCAAGAGCCGTGGCTTCGTTTTCGATAGTTGCACTGTAAGCGCGAAGTTCTGCATCGGCAGCAATGTTTATGATACCCTTGTTGGTCAAACCGATCATCCACTGGGTGATACCCTTGTTGATATTGATTGTACCTTCATTGACCATCGGCATGATATCTTGACCAGTATGGGTATCTTTTACATCAGCCGTAGCACCAATGTTGATTGTTCCCTTATTGATCATAGATTTGGCATTCTGTCCGAACTGCTTGCCATCGCCTGTCCAAGTCCAAGTAGATTCTTCAGCCAAAACTATATTTACTCCGTTCTGTGTCACGAATACGATTTCGGGGATTTCGTCAGAAGCAGCGCCCTTGGTGTTATGCAGTACGATGGTAGAGCATTTTTCTTTTGTCATTTGGCAAGGCAGAAGTTTAACGCCTGTATATGCAATGCTTTGTAAGGTTTTCACGTTCTCCATAGAGAGGTGGAACTCTCCATTGGCATCACCGTCGATAGTCAGATTCACAGGATCAAGACCCAATGTCTTCCATACTAACAGTACATCCTCCAGTTGCTCGTCGCTCTTGATATGCAACGTTGACATATCCAAGTTCTTCAAGTCTACGTCAATCACCTGGTTGGTGTGTCTTCCTACATATTCACCCTTGAAAGCAGAGGTCTCACGTTCTTCAATCTTACTTGTGGTGGCGATTACTTTATCCAAAGCTGCATGAACTGTCATCTTCGGATATTTCACCGGGTCATCTGCATGCTTTTTGTTATACATCACCTCTTTGGAGTCTTTTGTCAGTGTTACAGTACCGTAGTAGGTTTCAACTGCCACAGTGGCGTCCTCAGCAAGGGTAGGCACTGTTTTTGTACTAGCATTTACCTCATCCAATTGAGGTTTTTGCGGCAATAACAGGAACTTGGCAACATCCACACCTTCTTCAACGAATGACAGGCTTGCAGCCGTAGCGTCGGCATCCGATGGACTTTCAAATTCAACTACCGATTTTTTGTTCCAAGCGTTACCGGGTTCTTTGGCGTCCCAACGGTTGTTGTCCCCAACCTCTGCTGCCTCAAGGTTAATCGGCAACTTCACATTGAACTTGTCAGTAGGACGATTCAATGTAATTTTGCTTATGGTGATTGGTGCGATAGTGCCCGCCTTAACTAAAGCCTCGACATCCTCGTCATTCAAGTATTCCGGACGCAGATCCATGGTTGTACCGACTTGTCTCAGACGGATAGGATAGTTTCTGCCGTAACCGGCGGAATTATCAACTCCATTTTTGTTATACGCCTCAATATTTATACCTTCTGATATGAATGGAATATTGCCCAGAACATACTCCTTGTTCTGCTCTTCTGCAACTTGCACATAAAGTTTATCTCCTTTATATTCAAATATTGTATCAGACGGATAAACCATGATGGCCTGTCCGGGAAGCACCATGCTCTGTGTCACAAACTCAAGTCCTTTCTCGCTACTGCCGGCTTTGGCTTCGTAGATAGCATTCTGCATGCTTTTCAAAAAATCGCTCTCAGCCCTAATGTCAGCACCATGGAACAGTGACATCAGGTCTCCCTTGGTCCATTGCAAGGTAACTCCAGATCCACCTCCCCATTCGGCTCTTGTATCCGCATTAACGTCAGTAGTCACTGTAAAAGAAATAGGCGAAGTTTCCCACTGCTTTACTTGCTGCAAGTTCTCTTCTGCCGTACATGCAGTCATGGTAACGGCTGCCATGGCTACATAAAAAAGATTTTTCTTTATACTTATTGTTTTTTAATTAAAAATTCTCGCATTGATCGCAGTCTTTTACGGAACAATTCAACTCCGCACGACTTTAAACTCTACAATTTTGCATTTAGTCGATTACCGGGTCTTCGTTACTCATCTGAAACCCTTTTTCCACTTCCACTTCCAGGACTTCCACCGCTGGAGCTTCATACTTCATTTCCTTTTCCATTTTCATACGTAATTTTAAATTAAGTTGTTAATAATAATATAAATTGCTATTTCTTCAGTTCCGTTATTGCTACAGCTTCATTTGCAGGAATGGTGTACTACGCTTCCATTCGAAATTGTTTGAATCATGTGCCGGGCGGGGAAGGCTTTTCGCAATACGGCTATGCATTTCAACTTTTCAGAGGGGACTTCCGGATCCCCTAGGATATTGAATGTTTCCGCCGTAATTTCCCTAATATATTATAAGGTGTAAACACTACCCGTCATCCCCCACATTTTGGGCATTTTCAGCCTGCAAAGTAAAAAACAAATTTCCTAAATTCAAAAGAAATCGTTATTTTTTTATTTTTTCGGTAAAAATGAGCCGAATTCTTCTTTATCATGAAATCTCTTTTCATCTTACATGCTTTTGCGAGCCAAAGGTAGAGATTTTATTGACATCCGCAAACAAAATAAAGGATTTTTTTTATGCTTTTCAGTGAAAATGTATAAATGCAAAGTAATTTATAGCTTCCTTAGACTTTTTTATTGAAAAAGAGAGGGGGATTCTTGTTTATACATCACCATAAAAATGATAATTATGAAACAATTACAGCTAAAATCAAAAGAAGAAAAAGGTTTGAAGATAAGATTCAATTTGAAACAAGTCAGAGAAAAGAATAAACTGACGCAAATCATGCTTATAACGACCGTTAATAAGAGAAGAATCAGAGTCTATACCAAACTCCGTGTAGAACCCAAGTATTGGAACCGCGAAACTTATCGGTGTTTCCAAAATGAAGGATTGAATATTCGTGAGAGGCTACGACTGAAACACATCAACGAACAGATTGACAATCTTGTCATCTCTTTGTATGAAATGGATGAAAGGCTTGCCATGAAAGGTGAGTATCTGTCTGATTCTACAGTCCGGCAGGTTGTTGATGAACACCAGCAGAAAGAGCATCTTTTACAAAATCCGATTGCTTGCCTGAAAAGGCTTGTGGGAGAGTATGAAAAAAGCGTGAACCGCAAAGGAAGACGCGGCATCGAAAGCACTAAGGCTACTTATCTCACTGCTCTGGGGCGTTTGGAGGACTATGACAGACAAAGGAAAGTGCCGATCTGCTCATTTGATGATTTTAACAAAAAGTTTTTTGTGGATTTCACCAATTACTTGTATGGATACAGTTATGGAAAAAGCAAGAAACACTATACACAGAACACGATTATCAACACTTTAAAAGTAATCAAGAACTTGCTGCACCGTGCATACGACAATGAGATGACAACGAACAACTATTTCTTGAAGGTTCAAACCACATTGCCTTCCGATTCGAGCGAGCAAATTTATTTGCAGGAAAAGGAGATTCAAAAGCTCTCCTTGGTGAAGACTGAGAATGACGAAGAGCATGCGGTGAGAGACGCCTTTATCATTGCGTGCTATACAGCATTAAGGATCAGCGATATTCAGCAACTGAACAAGGCAACCGTACGGAAGGGAGTGATATCGCTTTACCAGAAAAAGACAAAAGAACTGGTGGAAATTCCTATTTTGAAGGAAATAGCGCCACTCATTACCTATTATCAACAAGTGGGATTTCCCGTTATAGACAAGGTGAAGGCGAACAGAACCATCAAGGCTCTTGCCGCGCGGTGTGGCATTAACGAGTCTGTCAGCCGTAAAGAGTTCCGTGGGGGAGAAACTACCATCGTAACGATTCCCAAATACGAATTGATTAGCTTTCATACAGCACGCAGGAGCTGCGTGACCAATCTCTATAAACGCGGATACCCGGTAAGCTACGTGATGTCGCTTTCCGGCCATCGTTCTTTTCAAGCATTTCAGCGCTACATGAGGGCATCAAGCAAAGAACTGATGTCTGATTTTGTCCGCTTGCTGAGAAAAGAAAAAGCAATCTTGGCATAGAATCCGAAAAATAATTAAATAAATAACAGTTAGTGTTATTTCAATCCTCCCCTCTTCTCTCTTTTCAAACAACTCCCCTTCAAAGGCGTATGCATGCCTTGCCCAAAATCAAACCTGTATTCATTTCACAAAAATATCTTACTCGATATGGAACCCATGCAGGTTTGACCGGGAGGGGTCTCTGCCGACACCTATAATAATATACTTATTGGTCTGGAAACGATAGCCTCTTTCCTGTCCGTTTGCCAGATAAAATCTTATATATATAATAGGTATAACATAAATTATCTGATAAACACGATTTAGGTATATACACAAAATCCTTCCCTGCCATTTCAAACATCAAAAGGACTCAATCAAAACAAAATAATTTATTTCCTTGATTGTAATAGCGCCTCATTGTCCGTCATGAGTAATAGCAGATTATCAATATTCCCCGAAATGTAATAAGAAAAACTATCCTATAATTCCGCAGCCATTTAAAGCATCCATCCATTTCCGGGCATCAGCCAACGCCTGGTCTTGAGGAATATCATAATGATTCATTAATATTTGTGCGGCATCTTCCAAAGAAAAATCTCTTCCTTGCAGTTCTTTCCAAAGAAGCAATGCTGTACTGTTAAGTGAAATAACCTTAGTCATATCGGCCTGCGACTTTCCTTGTTCGACGATCAAGTTTTCACCTGCAATTTCTCTAACTCTGTAATTTTCTTTAATTCTCATTACGATAAATATTAAATTGATCTTTTAAAGCTGCAAAGGTAAACATTCTCTTTTGAAATCCATACTGGAAAATAAAAATTCGGAGCGACCACATCAAAAACCCGGTCATTCCTTTCAGGTATTTGAACCAGCTACTCAGATGATGAGCTAGTAAGGAGCAGCTTCCAAAAATGTCATGCATTGTGCGACCGGATTCTATCTGGGCCTTTTAAGGAAAACTTCTGCCAGCAAAACACTTATTTCGATAACTCCTTATCAGAAATGGGGATGTGATACCTGACTTCGCGTGATAGGGCAAAGTTTGTATGTTTTTCATCTTAATCATTTTGCAGTAATGAATGTTTTTATGACTAAAGTCCCAAAAGTAATTAAATCTGTATTGCTTGGCTTTTGTATGTTAATTTGACTTTGAAATACAGGGTATGAAATAAGATTAGGGGGCTGGTCAATAGATTAGAGGCTTCAAAATTATTTTAGGTCAAAATATTATACAATGTATTAAATGCCTGCAAAATGCAGAAATATGATTAATGAATGGAGCAAAGCCCCCAAATCATTCATTTGGATTTCTGGTGCATTTTTTATGCCACTCCTTTTTTCTTTTGTTTCCTAATATTCGGTATATGCCTTTAAAGACAATGTGCAATCTATTGGTGGAATAAATGTTTTCTTCCTCACTTCCGAAAGGAACCGAACCGGACTTTGGCTATACCTGGAGTGTATCAGAGCCGTATTTGCTCCGTAGCAAATTCGGTTGGAGGTACTCCTATGCGGAGATAATACGGAGTTGGTACGGGCTTGATCCCTATTTGATACGTTTCTGACAGAAGTGAAACCAGCGGCTAATTCTGCCAAAGGGCACATGTGATAAGTGAGAAGATGCCTTAGAAGTGGAGAATATGGTCAGTGCGTAAGGATGATGGATAGCCTCAAGAATATGAATCACTCATCTTCGTGATACGAACCAATAGTAAACAGATATATAGCGGACGACAAGGGAACTTTTAGCATTATTCAATGCAGGTCTACTTTTTAATGTTGGTGTCTGAAAATGGTGTCACGCTTATCTCTTGTAATAAGTTGCTTCTTTATTTACAATCTATAGTTTGTTGAAAATAAGCAACTTACAACCAAGCTTTCTTATAGGTGAGGTGCTAAAAAGCAGTGTCAATATATTTAGGTAACGAAATTTGCTTTTTATCAATGAACTTGTAAGAAACTGTATACCAGTGTATTTGTCCATTTTTTGTGCACTCTTGGGGAAATCTTTTTTTCTATATTGGAGTGTTTTTAATATTGTGTAATATGAAGATAATCAAGGAAATATGAGTCTGATTTATTTAGGAAATTTGTTTTTTACTTTGCAGGCTGAAAAGGAGGTTTTACTGGCCCCCTTTATAGAAATATTTGCAAGATCGTAAGAACGGGCTTGATTTTTACAATAGAGAGGTGTATTACTAATTAATAATGAAGAGATTTTTAATATTACTAACAATTTAAATTTATGATTATGAAAGTAGAAAAGGAAATGAAGTATGAAGCTCCGATAGTGGAAATTCTGAAGGTAGAAGTAGAATTAGGTTTTGCTGCTTCTGGCATTGAAGGTCCTGGGATAGGTGGCAACGACGGTGACCTTAGTGGTGGCGACGACTAAATAAAAGTTTTTGAACCTAGGCGAACGTATATTAATTAATATTAAAATTTAAACTATTGCAATGAAAACAAAACATTTATTAATGGCTTGTGCACTGCCTGCTTTATTTGCAGCATGTAGCCAGGAAGAGGCTCTGGTGAACGTAGAACCGGAAGTACAATACAAAGGAAAGCCGTTGGAAAACGTCACTTTATCCTTTAATAAGGAAACAAATGCCACAACCAGAATGGCAAATGACGGTTGGAATTTAAAGTGGAAAGCAGGAGACCAAGTTGGGCTAGTTTGGGTGAATGCACCGGAAATCCAAGCACAATTAGCTCAAGGAAAATATGATCCGACTGTACTGCCAAATACTGCATTTTGGGCAAGCAATACCCGTATGACTTGCAACGATCCTAGCAAAAATATTTTTGGAATGCAGGATGGGCAGATATTAGAAGGTCAATACTTTGCTTACTATCCTTATTCTGACAGATATAAAGTAGATGGTAAATTTGGCTTGAGTGTTGATGCAGAACAACATCAGAGAAGTACGGACTTGGACCAACCGGCAGAGGTACTTTCTTATGTTGTGGACAAGATGCCGTGGGTGTCAAGAAGAGTAGATAAGCAAACTGTAGAAACAAACAAAAATGCGACTTACATCTATCCGTTGCAAAATGAAGAGGCTGGCATGTCGAAAGCTATTAATATGGAGATGTTTCGTTTTGCCAACATGTTGGATGCTCGTGTGACCTTTAGAGCAGGTACGGTGACAACTATAAATCCTGAATTGGTAAAGATTGAAAGCGTTGACCTGGTAGTGACAACCGATCAAGAATGGCCTACAGACAAAATTGCGACTTCCGGTCTATTTAACATGGGTAAGATCAAAAGATGGAATAACGGAAAATACGATGAATTTGGTATTCCATCGTTGAACGGTACTTCCAAATACGCATTGCCTACGACAGATGATGAGACAGGGCTGTTTGTCAATGATAAAAACGTTTCAAGCATCACTACTATTATCGACCAACCTGTGGCTAAATCTACTGGTCGCGTAAATTTCCTGTTGATGCCTTACACAGAAAAAAACAGCTATTTTACGAACGACAACTATAAATTGGCTTTGAGAATCCATACTAACTATGGTGTTGTGGAAGTTGCAGAAAACGACTGGTATAGAAGTACAGAAGCCGATCCTAGTGGCATGCTCGTTTTAGGTCCTGATGCAGAAGTGGGTGATAAATTTGTCAAGATCAACGATACTGAAGCATTCTACGCAGGTGGATGGGCTTCAAGAACAGGAGCATTCTGTACTCGTTTTATAGGAGTAAATGTAGATGATTTGGCATTTGAAACCAACTGTATTAAAACTCAGGAAGATTTGCTTGCTGCCATCGAACGTATCAACAGCAGAAATGCAGTGAAGAAGAACTTTGTGCTCTGTGTTGACGGTGATGACGCTAACAATGTTTTGGATTTGACTGATTTCGATTGGTCTGCTGAAAGTAATAACGAAGCTATCAAAGCATTCATTGCTGCAGGCAATACATTAACTTTGAATGAACACGCAGAAAAAGCAGTGACTATCAAATTTAATGGTACAAACACGATTGGCGCTGGTCAGTTGATTAATAGCAAAATTGATATAGTAGTTGTAGAAGATGCTACTCTGGACGTAAACGCTGATTTCAGAACAGGTATTTTTGCAACAGAGGAAAACTCTATTCTGAACGTTAACGGTGCAAAATTGACTACTGGCATTGCAACTTTGAACGGAATCACTAACATTTTAGTTACGAATGAAAAAGCTGGTGAATTGAACATTGCAAACAAGAGTACGAACAACGGTACTATGAACGTTAAGGGTATCCTGAGCTTCCCCAGCAAGGCAACCGTAACTAATGAAGGTACTATCAATTTATTCTATACTGCTCAGTTGCAAGGTACTACTAACGCAGCAACATTGAACAACAGCAATGTTATCAACTATTATTATGCTAAAAGTGGAGACAAGAAAAATGTCAATATTGCTAACGTAGAGGATGGTCAATTCATTGCTGAGTACAATGATGGTATTGTTCCTGGAACAGGTGACAATGAAAAGAAGGCAGATTTCATGAAGAACGCCAATTCTTATGGTGTAACTCACTATATCATTTCTAAGGCTTCTGACGCCAACTCTGAAGCTTGGAGCTTGACCAATGCTACTAAGATCACAGTAAAGAAAGATGTTAAATTGACATTTAACCCGACTAAGGCTTCTACTATGGGACTTACAGCATCGAAAGCTCTGTTGTACTTCGAAGGTAATAATGAATTAGCTTCTACAGGTGACTATGCTAGTTATGCGAAAGTTACAGTGAAAGACATCACCTTGGCATACGGTACAAGACTGACGAATAATGTAGAAGTTGTCTTGACTGGCAAATTCCAGGCAGAAGTTGACAGTAACAATACCACAACTTACACTGTAGACAATAAAGGGTATATTTCTGGTGGCGTGCGTGTTAGCCAGTCTGGTACAATTACTTGGCTGGGTAATGAATACGGAACAAAGAAACCTTAAAGAAGTATGAGTCTATTCATTCTTCTTTAAAAGGAAAAACTGACTGAATAGGATTATATAATCTAAATGTTTAATATTTGGGGTTGTGTTAAAGCACAACCTCATTTTTTTCATTATGATACGTTGGATTTCTATCTATGAATCTTCTCTATAAAAGTGAAAATAAACTGCATTCGACATAAAAAATGAGCTTGTTCATTTTATATGCCCCCGGTTTGCACTATCTTTGCCCCCGGAAACGAAAACATGAATCCAGCAGAAAGATATGACTCCTATACAAAAACAGTTTTTTTCGCTTGTACAATCAGGCTTATGGGGCACTGCTACAGATGCCGGTCTATTTGATGCGCAAACCGATTGGGCACAACTATACCAGTCGGCCAAAGCACAAGCCCTGTTAGGCATCACCTTCGACGGTATGCAGACTTTGCCACAAGAACTGCGTCCGAAGCGCGAACTTTATTTAAAGTGGTGCAATACACTACTGCAAATAGAAGAACATAACCATGTGCTGAATCAAGAACTAACCAATGTATATGAATTATGCCGCAAGCATAACGTAGAACCTGTGCTGCTGAAAGGCCAAGGCGTAGCACAAAACTACCGATATCCGCTGCATCGGCAATGTGGGGATATCGACTTGTTTACCGGCAGCGAGAACTACGAAAAGATCAATGCATTGCTACAACCTGATGCCACCGACACGGATCGGGATGAGACTTTCAAGCATATAGGGTTTGAATGGCACGGCGTGAGGATTGAAAACCACCGGGTATTGAATACCCTGAACGCACCTTCGGCCAACAAGAGTTTCCAAGCAGAAATCGCCCGATGGCAAC
>ERZ791622.1039-NODE-1039-length-10223-cov-12.9346_pt1 | contig 10223 bp, 6 predicted proteins | sample MGYA00510269_ERZ791622 | MGnify/ENA primary metagenome ERZ791622 (study PRJEB30046, sample SAMN00715191) | human gut metagenome | study: EMG produced TPA metagenomics assembly of the A metagenome-wide association study of gut microbiota in type 2... | reverse complement strand
CGGGTCTGGGTACCACGAAAAGCTAAGAATTGAGCAATCAATTACTTAGCTTTTTTGTTATAGGGTATTTCTTTCTAATGTGCACTACCAGAAGGTTTTCGATATTTTCTATAGACTGTGTTATTTGCAGCAAAAATACTAAAAAGGTGCAATTCACTTTTACGATGAATTGCACCTTTTCTTATCTCTCAGTATCATTTATCCCTTGCCTACCTTTATCCAGGTTGCTTTCTTCCATAGCCATTCTAATGGACCCTGGCGATGTGAACGAAGCCACCAGTTACAAAAAAAGTATTGTAAAAAGAATACGCTTACACCAATAAGGATACACGCTGTAATGCCTGCATGCAGATAAAGTCCTAATCCCCAGTTGTAAAACAAGAACCCTCCGATTAAAGATTGTGACAGGTAGTTGGTCAAGCTCATGCGTCCATAAGGTGCAAATTTATGAAGAACATTCTTAAGGGTTGTCAGGTAATAAACCAGTATGATACCTGCAAACATGATTCCTGTAAATGCAATATTTGACAGTGACTTGCATAGAAGGACAGAAGGTACAAGTAGTGCTTCGCGACTTATAAAGTCGGGGAGTATATTTATCAAACCATAAATGGGGAAAAAGGCGGTAACGGCTATGATGAATACTTTAATCCAGATTTTTATATTCTTTTCTGAATAGAGAAACGCGTTGCTACGCCCAATTATCATACCTACCATAAACAGACCGGCGGTTTGAGTAACTCTTCCGTGTAATAGCATCCAACCCATGTTGGCAACATTACCCGTCCATATGGCAGTTTTGCACATTTCGAGGAAAGAACCTTCTTTCTGAGCTGTATTGACTAACTCCCAGTATGGAGCATCAAGATCAGCATTAATAACATAGTCGGGGTTGATAAGTGCATAAATTATTTGTCCCAATTCAATAGGTTGAAGTAGAAGAATGACTGCTATGATCGTGACTGTTCGGGTAGAGAGTCGGCAGACTGCGATCAGTACATAACCAAGCAAGGCGTAGAGTACCAATATTTCACCCGGAAATAAAGCCGAATTAATACAAGCTATAAAAAGAAGTAATACTAACCGCCAGGCAAACCGCCCACGAAAATCTTTCCCTTTAAGTTTTTGTGAATTGTCTTGAATAAAAAAACTAAATCCAAAAAGCAATGCAAAGATGCAGTATGCCTTACCGGAAAAGGTGAAAAATACACTATCCCAAATTACCCTATCCGTAAATATCAGAAAGTTACAGGTCTCTTCCGGAAAGCAATTGAGGCTAAACCGTTCGATAAAATGGATAAGTGTAATTCCCATTACAGCGAACCCACGTAGCACATCAGCTATTTCTATACGATTATTATGGGGCAATGTGTTAGATAAATGCATGCTTTTTAGAGTTTAAAATGTTAACGTACTTTTTCAGATGCAAATTTAACGCAGCCCTTTTATAGTTTTGGAAAAATACTGTTCAATAAAGAACAAAATATGACTTTTGTGTGCTTTGTATGATTGATGATGCTGTTTGTCTTTTATAGTTAGCTTGTTGATAACTTCCTGAATATTAATGTAAATAATGAAATAAAATGCTATGTTGGTCTTATTAAATAGAAACAACTTGTACTGAATACATTTCTAATGAAAGGTATACATGCTATTGTTTTGTTTAATTTGTGAGGGGTTAGTCCAAATTTAATTTTGTAGTGTGGGTTAATAAAGTATAACTGTTCATTGACGATTTGATAATCAGTCTGTTTTACTACTCTTCGAAACATTTCTATTGTACATCGGGTGTATTTGATAGTTAATAACTCTTTGACTGTACTTTCTTGTTCGCTGAATAATTCCAATATCCATTTATACAAAATACGAGGTAGTAAATGTATAAATGGCATATGAGAGATAATCTTACTTCTTGCAATCTGCTGATGTCCGCCGAATGGCATTTGCCAGGCAGGAAAAGCAATGAAGATCATTCCGTTAGGCGATAGATATTTTTTTAAGTTGCGCAGAAATTGCTCCTTGTTGTCGATATGTTCTATTACATCATGTATGAGAATAAGCGGGAAATGTTTCTGTAAATCTTTTAATAAGAAGATATCAGAAGCGATGAAAGTTCCTTTTTGCCTTTTAGTGATGAAGAAGTTCTGTGCCTGTTCAATTCGGGATGCGGCAATATCAATTCCAATGACATCACAACCTAGCTCGGCAAAGGGAAGCAGATTCCCTCCTTCGCCACACCCTACTTCCAATACTTTGTTTGGCAGATTTCCAGTATATTCTTTAATATAAGGAATATAATAATTTCTCGTAGTCTGAGCTTGTTCCTCAAAATAACGTTCACGGTTTGTATGTCGTTTCTGCATCTGATTTGTCTATTGTTTCTAACTGTTCTATAGTTATGATAAACTATCAGCCGGAAGACTGCATGGCAGAATGATTTTTTTACCAAGAGAAACGAATGCCTACAGGAACAGAGAACGTAACCGGATGTTCTTTTCGGATTGTGCGCAATGAACTTCCATCGGGAATATAGTAATTAATGGTTGGCTCTATATAGATGCTGGTGTGAGGTGTAAAGTGGTATTGTACACCTGTACTCGCATTGATTGACCATTGCAAAGGTACATCTAATGACTGGTAACCCAAATTAATGGGGACACTATCTGTGACATGAGAAGTATGCAGAGTTCCTTTTATCGGGATTTCCATTTGTAAACCGGCTGTTGAGTAAAATGAGAATTGTTTATAATTCCCAAAACGGTAGGAAATACGGAGAGGAATACCTATGTAATGGAGCTTCTGGGTTTCCTGAATCCGATATTCCTTTCCTGTGGTGAACTCTGATTTTAAATAAATATATTGTAATCCGGTTTCTATACTCCAGTGGTTATTCAACTTTTTGTTCAATGCTAGTCCGATAGTGATGGGGCTATTATGGTGTTGATGTTCTATAATTCTTCCACTGTTGTTCTTGGCAATTGTCATTAGCGTAAGCGAGTCTCCTAAGGTTCCTTCCTGATTGCGGGTGTTTAAATAGTCATAATATTCTTCCCAAGTATTGACTTGCTGGGGGAGACCGCTTTCCAAACCGTCAGAGTGTGGTGTTGTCATCAACTTGTATAGGTTTTGTGCCAGTTGTGGTCCGACTGACCCTGCCAACATCATTTTCCATTTCCCTATTTTCTTTTTGGGGAGTGAAGTGAATTCTTGGCTTGAATATGAGAATGTAATAATTTTCTCTGCATGCTCCCATGTAAAAGATGGTTTGGCAACAGGCTGTTTCTCTACTGAGTCTTTTATTTCAGAAGTGGTAGATAATCCTGTTGCACTTGTGTCTAATGCTAACCGGGGGAGGTTTGCTAAAGTAGTATTAAAAGGGGGTTCTTCTTTGTAGTGAGAGATATGTCCGGAAGAGGTAATGCTCTCATTTTCTTCTTTCTTATCTAATTTCACTTTCCGAATGACATTGTTAGACCAATGATTATCTTTAGTCTCTTTTCTTTTCCAGTATAGATAGTCGTGTATCGTTGGGAAAAAAAATAAAATCACTAGTATAAGAATCAGCCTGTAATCAGAAATCATCTTTTTAAGTAAGACTTTTGCCCTGAATAATTGAGAAGAGGAGGAGTGGGGAGCTATATTCAACAGTTTACCTATTTCCTTGTGAGATAATCCTTCCAATACAGCTAACTTGAAGATTTTGCTGTATCCTTCTGGCAATTTCTCTACCATTTCTGTTATTTTATCATAAGGAATAGAATCAGATGATAGCGGATTATCAATAGGCTCCTCGTCTTCAGGGATATCAGATAAGGGAATTGCAGAGTTTGTACTCTTTTGGTTGAGATACCTTAATGAAATATTCTTCATAATTATTCCCATCCAGCTTTCCAGTTTTTCGGGAGTACGTAATGTCTCAATCGAAGTGAAAATGACAATGAATCCGTCGTGTAGGAGATCTTGTGCGATTTGTTTATCAGGTATATAATGAAGGCATATTCCCATCATCTTTTTCGAATAGGTTTTATAAAGTAGACTTAATGCCTGCTCATTCCCTTTTTTACATAAATCTACAAGTTCTTTTATATCCATGTGCGTGTATTATTTTAATATGATGAATAGAAACCGAAAAGACTGCATGCTTTTTCGGTTTTTAACATCTTGTTTTTTGCGGATATGAAGAAACTTTTTGTTGATAAATTGAACTTGAATCCATAAAACTTTGACGAACTTTCAATTATTATGCAATCTTTGTGCTCTATACATTTTTTATTTCCCGACAAACTGCTAACTTTATCATCATTATTATACTGACATGTGAATAGTCGGTTGTACCATTATTTAAATCTCGTTTATGGGTAAATACAAATTTATAGAAGAAAGAGTGGAAACAATGTCTTCGTCGGAGCTTAAGATATTCTTGAATATACTGAAGAGCAGATCTAAGGAATTGATGTCAACTCTGGAGTCAGTAAGGGGAATAAAAGATTTGGAGGCTGTTTGTAAATCAACTCAGAAACTAAACAATCGTGTTTCTGAGTTTGACGGAGGATCTTTTCTTATATTAGTGGTTGGACCCGTGAAATCGGGAAAATCTACTTTAGTAAATCTCATAGCACATGCTCACGTCAGCCCCACTCATTTCTTGGAGTGTACGGTGCGTCCGTCCATTATTTCAAAAGGACAGGAGGAATCCATTACCCGTATTTTTTCTGTTGCTGATAAAGCCAGAAAGGTAGAACAGTTTGATTCGGTCATTGATAGCCTGCGCGGATTTGAAAAACTGGAAAACATTTCCGAGATAAGCATTGAAAAGAAAGAATTGAATGATGCTAATCTGGAGGAGTGTGTTTCGTTAGCTTTGGAAGAAAGCGTGATAAATACAGATCATACGCTGGTGACATCCATAACAACTTCCGGTGGGGAGCTTTTGAAAGATAATATATTTCTGGTGGATATGCCCGGGCTGGATGGCGGGTATGCGAATTTGGATAATCCTATTTATGAAACGATCTCTCAAAGGGCAGATTTCGTGATATTTGTGCAAAGTTCAAATTCTGCTATATCGAAGGTTTCTAATCGTTTTCTGAAGTTGCTGCAGGAGAATAATCCGAAAGTTCCGGTTTGTCTTCTACATAATGTGTTTGAAGCGGCTTACTGGCATTCGGAAGAGGAGAAGCAGGCTGTAATTAAGGCACAGGTAGAATTTGCCGAGAATGAAATGGGCAGACGTAACTTCCAGTTGAAGGAGAATATATATAGTTTGAACTTGGGAAAAGTGGCGGATGCTGCCAGCTATGAGGGAATGGAGGATCTTCAGGAAGAAGCTGCGAAATTTCAGAGATTTGAGAAGGATTTGTATGGCAAGGTGATCTCCAATAGTACTGATATACGTCTGAGAAGCGTAATCGGAAGAACGCTGAATCAGTTGGAAAAACTGGATAATTTAGTCGGAGAATCAATTGGCCAACAGGAAGCAATCGATATAGAATATCAGGCTGCGGCAACTTCGTTTGACGAGTTACTCCGTCAGGCGAGTGAACTTAGTTACGATGGGAGCGATTTTAGAAAAATGGTGCAAGTCTATATGGATGATGATTTGAAAGAGTTTACTGAAATCGTTAGGGAGTATTATGATTCCGGATGCAATTCCGCATTTGCCGGTGGAGCGAAGGGGAAAGATGCGACACGCAGCCTTGTTACAAAGTTTATGACTGATTCGTCAGCGGCGATAAAAAGTAAGTTCCTTGATTCCCATGAACATAGCCTGGCCCGGCAGTATTTGCGGAAACTCTCTAACTTGAAAGATGATGTGGCTTTTATAGAGAAGATGAATACTTTTCTGAAGCAGAAAGGTTGTGCACCTTTTGACTCAGTGCCGCAAGTGACGGATTTTCCGGTGGTCGATTTTGATTTGCAGGGAGCTTTTGATGTGAAGAATATTAATAATCCGACTGTTCCGCATATCGGAATACCCAATCCGTTCGGGACTTATTCGACAATGGAAATTCAGAGTTTTCTGAGAAAAGCGATGGAATGTATCACCGGAATCGATCATACGCATACCGGGAAAACGATCAAAGGATATCTTCAGCTGACTGTCGGGAAGAGTATATATAAGGCGGCTAATGACCTTTATGATCAGTATGTGCCTGTACGCAAACAAAGTATCATTGATTTTTTGGAACAACAAAAAACAATGTATCTGAATGCGCTGGTGTCTGATAAAGAAGAATTTGACAGGAAGGATGCGTTGCTTCGGTCAATAAATGCACAAGTTCAGAGTTTTAAGGATTCAATAAGATAAGAATAAGCCAATGAAACGAAATTTATTAATTATCACACTCCTGTTTTTGGGCTCTTTTGTGATTTTATTGTTGGGTAACATCATTATTATTGGTGAGAAAATAGCCTCCTTATCGCAGGTTGCGTGGGCAGAGTATGCTTTTTACACCTTGATTCTGGTTGTATTTTATGCCGTCGTTATACGTCCGGTCGTTCGGGTGCATCGTGCTCCGCAGTTTCCGGCTTTGTCTATTGATGGGGAGTGGAATACTGCACAACTTGTTGCGTTTGGACATAAACTGGCGGATAACTGCAATTATATACCTAAAGATAAGTCCTGTCCCGAGTTAAGAAAACTGCATCAGCAGAGATTGCGTGAAGATTTGGAACGTTATGCAACGAGTAAGGAAGAACTGGTGCAAATCATAAGCGAAGAGCTGAAATTGCGCATTGAAGGGGGAGAACTGAAAGAAACGTCAGGTCCGCGTACAGAGGATATGCATTCGGTCCGTATCATCGGCATCAATCGTCGCGTTATCGAATGGGCTAAATCTGTTTTTATGATTACCGCCATTTCGCAGAACGGAAAGCTGGACACGGTGTCCGTGCTTTATATGAATTATAAAATGATAGAGGATGTGATTGTTGCTTCCGGCTTCCGACCTACAAGGCAACAGTTGTTCCGGCAGTATGTCAATATTCTGGTTACTTCATTAATGACTTTCGTCGCATCGGAGGTCTTTAGAGATATGGGTTCGGTTGCCCCCTTCGGCTCATTGGCAGACCAGTCTTCGGATGCAGCGTCCGATATCGACGTTTCCGATGCTGCCGCCGATGGTGCCGATGTGGATGTGGATTTGGACGACATAGGAGATACAGTTTCAGGAGATACCGGCTTTTTGAGCATTCTGTCTAACGTGAAAATTCCGGGAGTAGTCATCGGTTCGATATGCGATGGCATCGTGAATTCGCTGATGACTTTACGTATCGGTTACGTGACGCGTAACTATCTGATTGATGGAATGAATTCATTAAATGGAATCAAAGCTAAAAGAAAAGCAAAGCGTGCAGCTGTGAAAGAGGCTCTGAAGTCTTTGCCCAAAGTTGTCGTGGTAGGTACTTCTTTCGTGGGAAAGGGAGCTATGAACATTATTCTGAATATTATTGGCGGGAAGAAAGTGAAGGAAACTAATGAAAATTGATTTTCTCTTTCAACCTGTCACCGCCTCCTGAAACTCTTTATTCATCAGTAATGTATGCTGGTGATAGGTCGCAGACCATCTGTCACTGATCTATCACCTGTCACCGTCGGCACACACATATATTTATTCTCTTTTTGCTTTAATTCGTACCACCCGATACACATTACCTCGTTTGGTATGCACAGAAGGCACCCGATTCTTTTGTAATATTCTTCCGAACTGAATAATATTGCAATCGGATACGCGAATCTTGCTATCATGTTGCACCTGCTCCAGAATTTCGATGGCAAGGAATTGTTCGCATTCTTCTCCTTCTGTAGCTGCCCGGAAATACTCATGGAATAATTGTTCTGCAATTGGCATCACCTGGAACTCCTGGTTACTTTCATTCATCACCTTCTCATCTTCCGGATCAAACCAATACCGTTCCCCCTTGTATAGATCATGCATCGCCTGTGCATAGAGCTGTTCGTAATCAATTGGGGAACAATCGATTGGTCCGGTCACATCGACAACAATATAACGGCGGCTACCGGAAGTGTCCGTCAGCAGGTCTTTGTGATTGCTCGTCCCAATGAAGGAGGCGTAACGACGCATCTCTTGCGTAGCCGTACCGTGTGGACGGCGGACATTGACAATCGGTTTCTGAAAAATATGTTTCAAAAAAGCCTGTTGATTCACTCTGTTCTGGTCAAATTCGTCCATATTGATCAGTGCGAACCGATTGAGGGATATCTCGGCATCCCGTTTGTTACTGAAATCAATGCGGTCCGTGTAATATGCCTGTAATTCGGGAGGAAGTAAACTCCGGCAAAAAGTAGACTTTCGGTAAGCCTGCGGACCTACGAGCAATGGTACAGTGCAATTCGCATATTTCCGGTCTGTCTGCCGCCAATGTGCCACCATATTCAGAAACCAGCGATAGAACAAGTCCGCCCAATGTCGGTTGTTGCAGGGAACCCGGGCTGCTAGTTCGCGAATCCGGTCGTGCCCGTCCCAACGTACATCCAGTCCGAAGAGAAAATCTTCGATCGGATTGAAAATCGGAATCCGGTCGGAGTCCAGATAACGGACCACATCCCTGTCCCAAAGACTGAGTCCTTCCAGCCTTGCGTTCATGGCGATACTGTTTCGAACACGGCTGCTCAGGGGGCGGAAGTAGAAACAAAACGTATTCCGTTCCCGATATTCCGTTACTGTCGTCATTGTATTGTAACGGAATTCGTATCTGCGTTGCATAAATTCTTCCGTTCGCAGCTCCAGTTCCTGTTCTGCCGACAGGGGAGATTTTTTGCCGAAGCCTTTGGCGATGGTGTATACACTCTGTACTGTCTGGCGGATCAGAAACTCTTTTTTCTGCCTATATAAATGAGCGATTGCACAACGGGCGGTTTCTTCTTCCGGTATGCCTGCCTGGAAGCAATTTTCGGCTAACTGAACCAATAAAGGCTTCAAGTCTTCATCGGATCGGGGATATATCCCCGGCTGAAGTTCGCTTAAAGATTGGCATGCCTTGTTTAAAGCCACTTCGAAGAGCGCAGACAATGTTTCAAGACTGTCATATCCCGGGATCAATCGCTTGAATGGCGATGTTTCCGCCTGTACGGCTTCTTGGTAGGTCGTTTCCGAGGGCATTTCCATTGGCTGGCCGCGCATATACATAATGGTGGAGTCGGGATTGTAATAAAGTTCCGGGTCGTATGTTTGCCGGCAAAATTGCTCTAATGCCGGATTTTTCAATTCAATGGAATAGGAGAGTATAGGCTGGTATAAGCTGATAGCTTTTCTATAGGCATGCGCTTGAAAGATTTCCGCTTCTTCCCGGTTTTTGGGAAGTGATTTGTCCGGTCGTGTGAACCGTACCCATATTTTTACGGAATGTCCGCTGGAACCCATGAAAGCAAGATAAGTCTGCGAAAGCTCTTCCGCTTCCTGCTTCACCCGGTTCACTTCCATCAAGTTTGCCAGATGATTGACTTCTATTTGTATGATTCCGTTGTATGCGGTCATCTGTATGCCGTTGGCCGTTTTGCGAAAAGCTGCAGCCGGGATGACTTTTGTCAATTTCTTGGCGTCGTCCAGCTTGGCGTCCGGTGATGCGTAACGTATGCTTGTCCGTAGATTGCTGATCGGTTGGGCTTTCGTTTCATGCTTCATCGCTTCTATTTGTAGGTTTATGTCCAACGTTCGCATGGTTGGTGTCCCTCCGTTGTCCCGCATCAAAGTAAGTTTCATAATGAATGTGTCTGTAAAATGATCTAATTATTGAATTTGTTATTGTTAATGTCTTTCTTCCGGAAGGCATGTAAAGGTACGCTTTATTATTCGGCTTCACAAATGTTTGTGTTGTACTTTTCTTAAAGTTTTTTATATATCGGTTGGTTCGTTGTCTATTATAGGTTTACGTGTTGTCTATTAATAGAAAAGTTCCTTTCTTCCTATTGCAAAGTTCCTTTCCTCTAATAGTAAAGTTGTTTTTGTCCGCTTATAAACTACAAATGCAAGTTTTAATTATAGAAATGAAATCTTTGTTTTTATAAATGAAGCTTGCATTTATAAAAACAGAGATTGCGTTTATAGTTTTCAATAGGTGGAAAATAACTTATCTATTAGAGAAAAGTAAGTTTAGTTCTAATAGAGTAGAACTTATCTACTAATATCCTAGGTGATAAGTATTAATGTTTTGGATGACACAAGTGGTGATAGGTGATAGATGTGGTGATAGGTTCGGATAAC
>ERZ791622.1035-NODE-1035-length-10236-cov-2.21933_pt1 | contig 10236 bp, 5 predicted proteins | sample MGYA00510269_ERZ791622 | MGnify/ENA primary metagenome ERZ791622 (study PRJEB30046, sample SAMN00715191) | human gut metagenome | study: EMG produced TPA metagenomics assembly of the A metagenome-wide association study of gut microbiota in type 2... | reverse complement strand
TAGGCGCGGGCTGCGGTTCGCGGCGGCAGCAGCCGTGCTCATCCTGATCTCGGCCTTCACCACCCGGCACCTCATACACACCGAAGACCCCGTGCAAATGTTCTCCGTACAGGCTCCCCAGGGAACCAACAGCCGCATATCGCTGCCCGACGGCAGCCAGGTGTGGCTCAACGCCGGATCGACCCTGAACTACCGGTCGGATTTCAACCGCTCGTCGCGCGACATCGGCCTTTCGGGCGAAGCCTACTTCGAGGTGGCCCGCAACGCCGACCTCCCCTTCCGGGTGCAGGCCCGGGGCTGCACGTTCACCGTGCTGGGCACCCGGTTCAACATCTCGGCCTACGACGAAGACCCCGACGTATTGGCCGCGCTGATGGAAGGCTCGCTGCAATTCGAATCGTCCCGCAGCACGGAAACGATGGTTCCGGGCGACCTGATCACCTACGACTGCCGGACGATGGAGGCGTCGCGCAGGCAGGTCGACACCGACCAGTTCCGCAGCTGGATCGACGGCATCATCCGCTACGACGCGATCTCCCTCCCGGCCCTGCTCCGGCGGCTCGCCCGCGAATACGACGTGAAGATCGAACTCTGCACCGACGCGTTCGACGACAAGACCTTCCGCATATCAATCACCGAGGCGCAGGACATCGAATCAATCATGGGCGGGTTGTGCGACATCCTGCCGATCAGCGTCAGGCGCGACACCTGCGGTTACCGCGTCGACAGCCGCCCCCGAAAAACCGAACCCTGAAAAAACTTCTTTCCAAACAAACCTAAATCTTAAAACTTATGCATGTAAATCTCCTATTCAAGAAGATTGCAGCGTTGATCCCGTGCCTGCTGCTGACAGTCGCCCTCAACGCGCAAACCGTCACCAAAGCCTTCCGGAGCGTTCCGCTGAAAACGGTGCTGGAAGAGGTGGAGCGGCAAACCGGCTACTCGATCCTCTTCGAAAACGAGGACGTCGACGTCAGCAGGCCGGTCACGGCAACGTTCAAGGACGCGACGCTTCAGACCGTGCTCGACACGGTGCTCGACAAATCGCTGCGCTATACCGTCAAAGGGGGGGGGAAACTGGTCACTATCTCCCGGCGCTCGCCGGTCTCCGCCCCGACGGCCCGGAACGGGGAGATGACCGTCGCCGGAACGGTCATCTCCTCGGCCGACAACCAGCCCATCGTCGGAGCCAACATCTATGTTGAGGGCACGAACGTCGGCACGACCACCGACGCCGGCGGCAACTACAAACTGACCGTGCCCGCTTGCGCCAAGACGGTCACCGTTTCGTTCCTGGGCTACGACACCAAGAAAATTTCCGTCCGGGACATCCATCTCTTCAAACTCATCACGCTGGCCGACGCTTCGAACAAACTCGAAGACGTGGTGGTGGTCGGCTTCGGCGTGCAGAAGAAAGAGTCGCTCGTGGGCGCCGTGCAGTCGGTCAAGCCGAGCGACCTGCAAACCTCGTCGAGCAACCTCTCGACCTCGTTCAGCGGCAAGATCGCCGGCGTGATCGCCGTGCAGAAATCGGGCGAGCCGGGCGCCGACGGCGCCAATTTCTGGATCCGCGGAATCTCGACCTTCGGATCGGGACAGTCGCCGCTGCTGATCCTCGACGGCGTGGAGATCACCAATCAGATGCTCAATAACATTCCGCCCGAGACCATCGAATCGTTCTCGGTGCTCAAGGACGCCACGGCAACAGCCCTTTACGGATCACGCGGCGCCAACGGCGTGATGCTCATCACCACCAAGAATGGCCGCGATTCGGAGAAGATGACCGTTAACGTGCGGGCTGAGTTGGGCGTGTCGGCCCCGACACGCATTCCTAAGATCGCCGACGGTGTAACCTTCATGGAGACCTACAACGAGGCCTGTGCCACGCGCGGCGAGAATCCACGTTATAGCCGCGAAAAAATCATGGGCACTAAACTGGGGCTCGATCCCTACGTTTATCCCAACGTAGATTGGTACGACATGCTTTTCAAAAACAGCACCTTCAACCAGAACTTCAACTTCAACATGACGGGCGGGGCCAAGAAGATCGACTATTTCCTCAATGCCTCGGCGTTTAATGAGAACGGTATCATGCGCGCCCCCTCCACCTCGAAGTTCGACACAAACATCAATTCGCAGAAATACCTTTTCCAAGCCAACGTCTCGGCCGACGCCACCAAAACCACGCGCGTATCGCTGAAGATGAACACCCAGCTGCACTACAATCATGCACCCATCGAAAGCGTTGGTTCGCTTTTCACCTATGCGCTTTCGGCCCTGCCCTGCGAATTTCCGGCCACGCTACCCGGCGAGGAGACTGACACGTTCGTGCGTTTCGGCACCGCGAACGCTTGGGATGGCAACACTTTCATCAACCCCTACGCCCAGCTCTGCCGCGGTTACAGCGATAAGTTCCGTGGCCATTTCACCTCGGCACTGACCGTCTGCCAGAACCTCGACTTCGTCACCAAAGGGTTGAGCCTAACCGGCATGGCCACATTCTATAACCGCGTTTATTCGGCTGTCAACCGCTCGTTCACGCCGTTCATGTATCAACTCTCTAGCTACGACGTAGACGCTGACGGCAATTACAGCTACACGAGCTCCTCGACTAATACCGGCACAACCTATCTGGGAACCAGCCGCGGTCGCGATGGCTACCGGGAACTGGCGTTCCAGGTCAAACTCGACTATGCACGCACTTTCAATAAGAAGCATGACGTGGGCGCAACGTTTGTTTACCATCAAAAAGAGCGCAACATGAATATTTCCGATGCCGAGGAGTATGCCTCGTTGCCCTACCGGCAACAGGGCCTCGCGGGCCGTGTTACCTACGGATTCGACAAGCGCTACCTGATCGAAGCCAATTTCGGTTACAACGGTTCGGAGAATTTCGCTCCGGGCAAACGCTTTGGATTCTTCCCCTCGATCGCCGGCGGATGGGTGATCTCGAACGAGCCTTTCTGGAAGGGGATCAAAGATAAGGTCAACCTCTTCAAGGTGCGCGCTTCATACGGTCTGGTTGGCAACGACGTAATCTCATCGAACTACAAGGACCGCTTTCCCTACCTAAGCACCGTAGCTATGGATCAGATGTACGACGTAATGATCGGAACTAACTTCGACCAAAAATGGGGTCCCATCCTTTCGATCTACGGCAATGAAGATGCTACCTGGGAGGAGAGCCACAAGCTTGACATCGGCGTGGAGATTGGTCTGTTCGACAGCCTGAACATCATCTTCGACTGGTTCAAGGAGAAACGTTCGGGCATCTTCATGCAGCGTTCGTCACTGCCCTCGTCGTTCGGCATGTCGGGCATCACTCCCTGGGGCAACATTGGCAAGGTGGACAACCGCGGCGTAGACATCTCGATCGACTACAACAAAGCTTTCTCCAAAGACCTGATCCTCTCGCTGCGCGGTACGTTCACCTACGCCCACAACGAGATCGTTTCGATGGACGAACCCCAATACAAGTGGGGCTACCAATACAAGAAAGGACACCCGATCAACTCGATTAACTGTCTGATCGCCGAGGGACTCTATCGGGATGAGAAGGATATCGCCTCGTCACCCAAGAGCGTCTACGCGACCCGCTATCCGCTCCAACCCGGCGACATTAAATACAAGGACCTGAACAATGACGAAGTCATCGACGACAACGACAAGTGCTGGAATGGCAACCCGACAATCCCTGAAATCATATACGGATTCGGATTCTCGCTCAAATACAAGGGCTTCGACTGCTCAGCCTTCTTCCAGGGACAAGGCAAGATATCGCTCATCATGTACGATGCGCATCCTTTCTCGACCAAAGCCAAGCCGGGATTCGGACTGGTACAGTGGATTGCCGACGAGCATTGGAGCGAGGCGAGCCCTGATCCCGACGCCAAATATCCGCGTCTCTCCTCGCAATGGAACGAACACAACGGTCAAGCCAACACGCTCTACGTGCGCAATGGCAAGATGCTGCGTCTGAAGACCGCCGAAATTGGCTACTCCTACAAAATGATGCGCGTCTACGTTTCAGGAACCAATCTGCTGACTTTCTCACCATTCAAATACTGGGACCCCGAAAAAGGTTCGGGCAACGGATTGAGCTATCCGCTCCAACGGACGTTCAACCTCGGGTTCCAATTCAACTTCTAAACAATACCGCACGACCATGAAAAACATACTGATCACGCTTTCATTCCTGTTGCTGCTCACCTCATGCGAATACCTCGATGTCGTTCCCGAAGGCAAGGCCACGCAGGACGACATTTGGAAAACGACGCAACAGGCCGAGAAATACCGCTACTACATGCGCACTTACATGCCCAACCTGATTGGATATGACTGGTCGCCCGATCAGTTCGCCGGCGACGACATGATAACCGGCGGTGTGGGTACAACCTACTGGTTTTCCAGCAAGAGTCTCATCTACGGTGAGGAGAATGCTAATGTCACCTATTTCGGCAGATGGGCGCCTTACAGTACGAGCGGCGGTACAAACTATGACATCTACCGCGGCATCCGCTATGCCTTTTACTTGTTGGACAACGTCTACAAGGTACCGGCTATCAGTCCGGAGAATGCCGCCCGTTATGCCGGCGAAGCATGGTATTTGATCGGGTACTACCACCAATTGTTACTGGAATATTATGGTCCTATCATTCTGGTCAAAAGATACATTCCCAACGACGCCCCCGATTCGGAAATCTTTGTCCCCCGCTCGCCCTACGACGAGTGTGTGAAATACATAGCCGAATGCTATGACAAGGCAGCCGAACTGCTGCCCGAAACGGTCATCGATACCGAATTAGGACTTCCGACCAGGATGTCGGCACTGAGCTACAAGGCCCGCCTGCTACTCTATGCCGCCTCTCCGCTGGTCAACGGCAACTCCGACTATGTCGGATTCGACAATCACGACGGCACGCCGCTGATGAACACGACTTATGATCCCGAGAAATGGAAAAAGGCGATGGAGGCTGCGGCTGAAGCCATTTCTGTAGCCGAGAAATTCAACTCCGAACTCGGCCGGCAAAACTTCATGCTCTACACTTCGGCTGATTCGAGTCTGCCCAATGACGAGCGCGGTCGCCGCAACTACCGTGATGCCTTCACCAAAGAGCATTGGAACGGACTCGAATTTATCGAAGCCAAAGGCGACCGTGGTGGCTGTCAGACCCTGCAACAGTTGATGGGGCCCCGCCCGATCGCCAACAACATGTCGTTAGGCTGGAAGACCACCTCGGTTCCGACTATGGAGGCCGTCGAAATGTACTACACGAAGAACGGACTTCCGTGGGAGGACGACCCCGAAACCAAAGATATTGACCCCTATGCCTACAACGCCGAAGCCGGCACGGTCAACCTGCATCTCTACAAGGAACCGCGGTTCTATGCCTCAGTGGGTTACGACCGCGGCACGTATGAGATTGACGGCAAAGAAATCACGCTCTATCTGCGCGGCGGTGAATTGCATGGATCAACGCTCAAGGAGACCGATGAATATCAGAGTTGTACGGGTTATCTTTGCCAGAAATGGATTCCCAAGGCTTCAACCTACAGCATTCCGAGCAATTCGTTCAGTTTCTACTATTACGCTTACCCCTATCTGCGTCTGCCCGAACTCTACTTGAGCTATGCAGAAGCCGATTTCGAATATAACGGATCGCTGAGCACACAGAGTCTCGAATATATCAACCTGGTGCGCAAGCGTTGCGGCCTGCCTACGTTCCAAGCTTCGTGGGCCCTTGCCGGAGGCATTCCCACGGGTCAAAAACTGCGTAAGGTACTCCATCAGGAGCGCTCGATCGAGTTCCTGTTCGAAGGTCGCCGCTTCCACGACCTGCGCCGCTGGAAGGAAGCTCCCGAAGTGATGAACAAACAACCTCGCTCGTGGAACCGCGACGGAAAAACCGCCGAGGAGTTCTACCAGGTGATCGAAGCCAATCAGGGCGGACGTGTCCGTATCTTCGAGTCCCCGAAGAGCTATTGGATGGCAGTACCGATGAGCGAAATCAATAAGAATCCGAATCTGGTGCAGAATCCCGGCTATTGATCGTTTTACACGCTAAAAATCAAATCTCATGAAAAAAATACTCTATTCGATACTTTTCTGTCTTGCCGCGCTTGCCATTGGATGTGACGACGGCAACAACAAGGAGGCCCTCGCATTCGACCTGTCGACCGACGAATGGCCTTTTGCCAAGGAGGGCGGCACGCAAAACCTAATTGTTTTAGCCCCTGGAGTGTGGGAGGTTTCCGAGAAACCGGACTGGTGCACGCTGATCCCGGAGGGTGCCGAAAGGTCGCGGGAAGTCAAGATTAATTGCTCAGCCAATACCGGAAAAAAACGCGAGGGAAGGCTCGTACTGACCTGTGGCGATGAAACCCGCACGATTACTGTTTCCCAACAGGGAGCCTACATTGTAAAAGGTTTCCCCGTCGAATGGCTCTTCACGGCCGACTACTATGCCACAGGGAAATATACCAATGCCTTCGTCTTCGACAACGCCCTTCCGGCTGAAATCGGCGAAGGAACGATCAGCTATGTCCAAGATGCCGCGAATACGCGTACCATCCAGAAAGCCGTCGGCAAAACCGGACACCCCTTTCTTTCAGGTTCGCTGACGGGCGATTACTGGCTTTTCCAGATTCCGGTCAAGGAAACGCTGCCTGCCGGTACAGTGATGCACATCAAGTTCATCACCCGTTCAGCGGCTGGAGCAGCCCGCTACTGGTCGCTTGAATACCTTGACAACGAAAGTTGGAAACCCATTTCTGCACAGCGCACCGCCCAAGTAGCCGGAGAATCAGTAATCTATACGCTCGATTTGGTCACAGACCTCACGGGCAACAAGAGAGTAGGTTCGGACAACGCACAGATCGACAATGATTTCACACTGAGCGCTCAGATCACTGCAGGCAACCGGTTGCAATGCCGGTTGCGCTGCGCTGCCGACATCGCCTGCAACGGTGAGAATCCCAACACAGGCAACCACCGTCTGGCAGGTGCCGTGGGAACCTCGCCGATAATCAGCGTCGTCTCCATTGACTGATTTTTTGTCACGAGAGCGGGCGGGCCGGGCCGAAGCCCTTCCGCCCGGTCTCTTAATAACCGAACTTATGGAACCGAACGAAAGACTGCTTTCATTGGATACCCTGCGGGGTTTTGACATGCTTTTCATCATGGGTTTTGCAGGCCTTATTACCGCAATATGTGCCCTTTGGCCCAATCCCATGACCGACGCCATAGCCCGGCAGATGGGTCATGTATCGTGGAACGGGCTGACCCAGCACGACACGATCTTCCCGCTATTTCTCTTCATCGCCGGAGTATCATTTCCTTTTTCGCTGTCCAAACAACGCGCCAGTGGAATCAGCGAAAGACGGATTCTGTTCAAGGTCATCCGCCGGGGAATGACGCTCATTGTTTTGGGAATGATCTACAATGGACTATTCCGCTTCGACTTCGCATCGCTGCGCGTGGCGAGCGTGTTGGGCCGGATCGGACTGGCGTGGATGTTCGCCTCCCTGCTTTACATGTATTGCAAAGTGCGCACACGAGCTGTTTTCGCGGCCGTCGTGCTGATCGGCTATTCGCTGCTGATGTCCCTCGTCGTCGCACCCGACGCACCCGACGGCACCGATCCGCTTTCGGTAGCCGGGAATATCGCCGGATGGGTAGACCGCCAATGGCTTCCCGGGACATTCGCCTGTGGGTCGTTCGATCCCGAGGGATTGCTAAGCACGCTTCCGGCCATCGTCTCGGCATTGTTTGGCATGTTCACGGGCGAATTTCTGCTCCGGAAACGGTCGTCGCTCAGCGGCGAACAGATTGCACTTTGCATGGCGCTGGCCGCGGTGGCCATCACGGTAATTGGAATCATCTGGAATTGCTGGATACCCATAAACAAAAAACTATGGAGCAGTTCGTTCACCTGCGTGGTAACGGGCTATTCATTGGGATTGTTTGCATTGTTCTACTACCTGATCGACGTGCGGGGCTGGAAACGGTGGACTTTTTTCTTCCGCGTAATCGGGTTGAACTCCATCACGATCTATCTGGCGCAACGAATCGTCGGGTTCGGCGGCATTGCGAATTTCTTTTTCGGCGGGGCGGCTTCCCATTGCCCCGAAGCGATAGCACGGGTGATCAGCAACGCAGGCTATGTCGCCATATGTTGGCTGTTTCTCTATTTTCTCTACCGAAAAAGCACATTCTTGAAAGTTTAACCCATCTAAAATGGCCTGCCGTATCTTCCAATACAAGCCAACGTTCGTCTGCCGAGATTTCAATAAAGGCTAATTACACAGGGGATTGGAAGAGTCTATCTTCCGCATTGCGACTAATCCAAAATCACAAAACGAACCAAAAAGTGAAGGTTCTTAATTAAAATAAATCATGAAAAAACGCATCTCTTTTCTAATGATTTTGATTCTTACTGCGATCTGTGGCGAGATCTCGGCCCAACAGGATGTGGTGCAGGGAGCATCTGACCTGTCGAAATACATCCTGACCCCGAAAGCAGCTCCAACACCACGCATCAACGGTGCCCGTATCTTCGGTGTGCGTCCAGGCTCGGAATTTCTCTTCACGATTGCAGCGACGGGTATCCGCCCGATGATCTTCTCGGCCGAAGGACTACCTCGGGGACTGAAACTCAACCCCGCTACTGGTCGAATCACCGGCCGCGTGAAGAAAACGGGAGAATACACCGTCCGCCTGAGCGCCGAAAATGCGCTGGGGCGCTATGAACGCGACCTGCGGATCGTCGTGGGTGACGAAATCGCTCTCACCCCACCGATGGGCTGGAACAGTTGGAACTGCTGGGCACGCGACGTCACACAGGAACAGATACTTTCTTCGGCACGCGCAATGGTTGAAAAGGGGCTTGCCGACCACGGCTGGAGCTACATCAACATTGACGACGGTTGGCAAGGCCGGCGCGGAGGCCGATACAACGCCATTCAGCCCAACAAAAAATTTCCCGACATGGCGGCGCTCACGCGCGAGATTCACGACATGGGCTTGCGGGTGGGCATTTACTCGACTCCGTGGATCGGTACCTATGCCGCTCACATCGGCAGCTACTCGGACCGTCCCGATGGCGAAAATGAATGGATCGAAAAAGGATTGCACAACGAGAACTATCGTTATCAAAAACCGGGCGGTAACTACTGGGAGGATCGGTGTGAAGTTTGGCACCACGGCCCTTACTCTTTTGTGGAGGCCGATGTAAAACAGTGGGCAGAATGGGGAATTGACTACCTGAAATACGACTGGCATCCGTTGAACTACTACCACGTCAGGGAGATGTTTGACATGCTCAGGAAAATCGATCGCGACATCATCTTCAGCCTCTCGAACAGTGCACCCTACGGCGACGCTCCGGTCTGGCAACGTTATGCGAACTGCTGGCGCACGACAGGCGACATCCGCGATACATGGGAAAGCATAAGCCGCATCGGGTTCTCGCAGGACCGCTGGCTGGCTTTCAACCATCCGGGCCATTGGGCCGATTCCGACATGTTGGTTGTGGGGATGGTGGGCTGGGGCCCCAAATTGCATCCCACGAAACTGACAGCCGACGAACAGTATACGCACATCAGCCTCTGGTCTCTACTCGCCTCGCCGATGCTCATCGGTTGCGACATCGCACAGATGGATGATTTCACGATGAGCCTGCTCACCAACGATGAAGTCAACGACGTCAACCAAGACCCGCTGGGCATACAGGCTTACCCCGTCTGGCAGGAAAACAAGCAAGTAATCTATGCCAAACACCTTGAGGATGGTTCGATGGCCATCGGCTTCTTCAACCAGGATTCGCAACCGGCGAAGATGGGCATTTCGCTCCGCCAGTTGGGATTGCGCGGCGAACAGACGGTACGCGACCTTTGGCAACAGAAGGACTTGATGAAAACTTCCGACCACTTCGAGACCGAAGTGGCGTCCCACGGCGTCGTACTCGTGAAGTTCTTGCCAGGGAACAGCCGTGCGCAGATAACTGAAAAACCGTAAGTCACTTCGCAGATCATAATTATTCTCAATTGCACACGTAGTTGAAAATCTTCTGCGCCATGAACGTAAATACGAATTAAGTCGATGAAACATTAAAAGCTACTTAAAACATGAAACGAAACTCATTCCGAAATCTGCTCCGCACGCTGGCCGGATCAGGGATCATCGCGGCCTGCCTCTGCTCGTGCGGGCCCCGTCACAACACCCTCACCGAAGCCGTC
>ERZ791622.1031-NODE-1031-length-10267-cov-2.382_pt1 | contig 10267 bp, 10 predicted proteins | sample MGYA00510269_ERZ791622 | MGnify/ENA primary metagenome ERZ791622 (study PRJEB30046, sample SAMN00715191) | human gut metagenome | study: EMG produced TPA metagenomics assembly of the A metagenome-wide association study of gut microbiota in type 2... | reverse complement strand
AGAACAGTGCGGATGCTCCGCGTATCAGTGAGTTATTGGTGGACATGCTCACATTACCGGCTTCAATCAGTTTGATGATCTCATCTTCTTTTCCCTCATATTTCAGTTTCAGTCGTTTGGTGTCAAAATCAAAGGTAGCATCGGTGTTGTAGTTCATGTTCATATTCACCTTGTCACCTACTTTTCCATTGACGTTGATATTGATTTTCTCGTCAAAGTCAAAACCGAGTGTTTTGCGTTGACTTTCCGGAAGTGAGGGGTTCTTCACATTTTTGTACGTCATGCCAAAGCTGAGTTCTGCATTACCTTGTGTACGTATCTGTACCCCACCGGGACCAAACAATTTCTCTGCCGGACCAAGGTTGAACTTCATATCCATAAAGTCGAAAGCCTCTTTTCCTTTGCCGATTTGTTCTCCGTTCTTTTGGCGGTAATAAGATTGCATGGATTGTTTCAATGTCCAGTCCAGATATTCTTCGGGAGTTAGTACCATCGGTACATCGATTTCGGTATTCCCTAATTTTGTGCGTATGTAGTACCTGTCTGTTTTTGCATCATATTCTGCTTCGGTTCGTAAGTTCATGGGGGATTGCAGGTCGGCAGGGTGGGGAGAAAGGTCTTTTAGTGTACCCGGCACGGTCTTGCGAACGGAATATCGCGGAGCTATTGTATCCTGTACATTTTCCGCTTTTTGTGTACTCTCCCCATTTACATTCTGTCCCATAACGACAAAGCTGCCAGGCATGAGCCATAGCAGCAATAACCAAATGATGTGTCGTATACGAGGAGACTTCATGTGTGTTTAATTGAATAAGTTGCTCGTAGCTTGTCACTTAATTTAGCGCATAGTGCTAAATTAGAGTCTTTTTAGCGCCAGCTTAATAACTTGTTCCACTGGCGCATCTGGCTCTTCTTTCAATATTGCCAAAACTACCTTTTGTGATGGTGCCTGTGCAAATCCCAACATTGTCAATGCTGCAATAGCCTCTTCCTGCACCTGTGCATTAGCAGCAGATAGCATTCCGCCGAGACTTCCTATCGTACTTCCTGCGCTTGCAGTACCTGTCTTGATTTTATCTTTCAAATCCACAATCACCCGTTGGGCTGTTTTTAATCCGATACCTTTCACTGTCTTCAGTAAATTGGCATTTTCAGTACTGATAACATTCACCAGTTCTGCCGGTGAAAGTGCCGAAAGTATCATTCGTGCAGTATTACCGCCAATGCCCGAAACGGAAATCAACAACAAGAATAATTCACGCTCTTGTTTATCTGCAAAGCCGTAGAGGACATATGCATCCTCACGTATAGCCTCGTAGATATATAGTTTGCACTCTTTTTTGCCTTGGATGGCAGCATACGTATTTAATGAAATATTAACGGCATATCCCAATCCGTTACAGTCGATAACTGCGGTTGCCGGGCTGAGCTCGGCAAGTCCGCCTCTAATGTATTCTATCATAATACTTACTATAACGCGCGCGAGCGAAGAATATTGTGTGAAAGAGTTACAAGTTACAAGCTACAAGCTCCTTTCGGTATAATAGCGCAGCCACTCGTAGCTTGTAGCTCGTAACTCTTTTATCTTGTTAATAAAGAAAAAACTCTGTGGAACACTGAATCGTTTTGTGGTTAATTTGAATGAAAATGATTACTTTTGTGCCGATAAAATAGAAAACTGATAAATAATATCAATAAAAGAATGAAAAAAGTAAGAGCAGCCATTGTTGGCTATGGCAATATCGGGCAATACGTGCTCGAAGCGTTGCAAGCGGCTCCCGACTTTGAAATTGCCGGTGTAGTACGCCGAGCTGGAGCTGAAAATCGTCCCGCAGAACTGAGTGAATACCCTGTTGTAAAGAATATCAAGGAATTGGAAGGCGTTGATGTTGCAATTCTTTGTACACCAACCCGCAGTGTAGAGACTTATGCCAAAGAAATCCTTGCACTTGGCATCAATACGGTTGACAGCTTCGATATTCATACCGGTATTGTAAATTTGCGTCGTACACTGTCTGCTTCTGCAAAAGAGCATAATGCAGTTTCTATTATTTCTGCAGGTTGGGATCCGGGAAGCGATTCTATTGTACGTACCCTGTTGGAAGCGATTGCTCCGAAAGGAATTACTTATACAAACTTTGGTCCTGGAATGAGTATGGGACATACAGTAGCTGTAAAAGCTATTGATGGTGTAAAGGCTGCTCTTTCCATGACTATTCCTACCGGAACAGGTATTCACCGCCGTATGGTTTATATCGAATTGAAAGACGGTTATGAGTTTGATAAAGTATCTGCTGCCATCAAGGCAGATCCATATTTTGTGAATGATGAGACACATGTGAAATTAGTTCCCAGCGTAGATGCTTTGCTTGACATGGGACATGGTGTAAACCTCACTCGTAAAGGAGTTTCCGGTAAAACTCAGAATCAATTGTTTGAGTTCAATATGCGCATTAATAACCCTGCACTTACTGCTCAGGTATTGGTTTGTGTAGCTCGCGCTTCCATGCGTCAACAACCAGGTTGTTACACTATGGTAGAGGTTCCGGTTATTGATCTTTTGCCGGGAGATCGTGAAGAGTGGATCGGACATTTAGTGTAAGAAAATACGATTATATAGAAAAGGATGGCCAAGGTAATATTGGTCATCCTTTTTTATTGGGGTAAATCTAAAGTTCTCTTAGAACAGGAACCGCAGAATATCATTAAAGTTTGCCCAAAGCAGCAATCCGAATAACAGGAACATACCCACCATTTGCGCACGTTCCATAAACTTATCACTTGGTTTGCGACGAGCTACAATCTCATAGATAAGGAATAGTACATGTCCGCCATCCAGTGCCGGAATAGGCAGAATATTCATGAAGGCGAGGATAATAGAAAGGAATGCTGTCATGTACCAGAACTGATGCCAATCCCATGTAGCAGGAAAGATGCTTCCGATAGTTCCGAAGCCACCCAATTGCTTGGCACCTTCTTTAGAGAAGAGATATTTCATCTGTCCTACATAGCCTTTCAGCGTTTGTACTCCCAATGCTGCACCAGCGGGGAAAGAGGCCAGAAAACTATATTCTTTCTTTACAACCGGCAGTAACTGATTGGTTGCCGTACGTACCACTGCACCTATCTCATAGATTGAATCTGTAGCAAAAGTTATGGTATCTATCACTCCGGCACGTGCATAAGTCAATGTGATATAATGAGAAGCAGAATCCGCTTTCTGACGGCGTAACATCTCTTCTTTGAAATCGAAATAAGCAATGTTCTTTCCGTCCAATTGCATAATACTGTCACCCGCTTGCAGGCCGGCAAGGGCAGCAGGACGGTTGGCACAAATACTATCAATAACATATGGATAGCGGAATGAGGCAAAACGTACACTGTCAGCCAGCAGACGCTCCATGAAATTCTCAGGAATATAAACGGATACCTCTTGCCCATCACGGCGTACTGTTACTTGGCGGGCATCGACAACGCTTGTCAGCATGTCACCACCGTAACGTTCAAAGGGTACACCATCAGCAGATATCAGTACGTCACCGTCACGGAAACCGATAGCTTTTGCCGTTTCGTTGAATTCCATACCCAGCGGGGCCTTTTGTACCGGTACGTATTCATCTCCCCAGGTAAAAAGTATCATAGAATAGATGAATAATGCCAATATGAAATTGAACAATACACCACCTATCATGATTAACAACCGTTGCCATGCCGGTTTGGCCCGGAACTCCCACGGTTGCATTGGCTGTTTCATCTGTTCGGTATCCATAGACTCATCTATCATACCTGCTATCTTTACATAACCACCTAACGGCAGCCAACCAATACCATATTCCGTATCACTATTTTTCGGCTTGAACTTGAACAGGGTAAACCAAGGGTCGAAGAACAAACAAAACTTTTCTACCCGTGTCTTGAAAAGACGGGCGAAGAGGAAGTGCCCTCCCTCATGAACGATAACGAGCAACGAAAGGCTCATAACGAGTTGCAGGGCACGAATCAAAAATGTTTCCATCTAATAATTTTTCTATTTTACTATTTACAATTTACTATATTAAATGCGGCTTATCATTGATACCGCTATCACTTTATAAGTTCTTGTGCAATACGGCGTGTCATCGCATCCGTAGCTACATAGTCTTCATATTCCGGTTTTGCCACAAATGATACGATAGACATTGCTTTCTCTATCACATCACTCATGCCGAGGAATGAAATCTCATCCCGCAGGAAAGCGGCAACTACCACTTCATTGGCTGCATTCACGATACAAGGCATATTTCCGCCTTTATGCAAAGCTTCGTAAGCCAAAGCCAGATTACGGAAACGGGTAGTATCCGGTTGTTCGAATGTCAGGTTTGTGCACATCTTGAAATCTAACCGGGGAAATGAAGCCTTCAGGCGGTGCGGATAAGAGAATGCATACTGAATAGGCAGACGCATATCCGGCATACCCAATTGTGCTTTTACTGCACCGTCTTCAAACTGCACCATCGAATGTATAATAGATTGCGGATGTACTACCACTTCAATCTGATCCGGACGAACACCGAATAACCATTTTGCTTCTATCACCTCGAACCCTTTGTTCATCATTGAAGCGGAATCAATTGTGATCTTCGCTCCCATATCCCAATTAGGGTGTTTCAAGGCTTGGGCTTTGGTTACCGTAGCCAGTTGTTCCATTGTGCAATTGCGGAACGGGCCACCGGATGCCGTAAGGATCACCTTCTCTATCGGATTGCCGAGTTCCCCCGCTAAACATTGGAAAACGGCTGAATGTTCGGAATCTACCGGTAATATAGGTGTACCGGATAGGCGTGCCATATCGTTAATCAGCTCACCTGCCACAACAAGCGTCTCCTTGTTGGCAAGAGCGATGGGTTTACGGGCACGAATAGCATTCATGGTTGGTTTCAGTCCGGCATAACCTACCATCGCAGTCAGTACGATGTCAATTTCCGAGTCTTCCACAATTTGGCAGATAGCATCCGTTCCTGCATATACTTTGATAGGCAGATCGGCGAGGGCTTCTTTCAGTTGGGCATATTTCGTTTCGTTGGCTATAACTACCGCTTCAGGCTTGAATTTCCGAGCCTGGGCAATGAGTTCTTCTACACGGTTGTTGGCGGTCAGCACATACGCTTCGTACTGGTCGGATTGTTCTTCAATCACCTGTAATGCCTGCGTACCTATGGAGCCGGTAGAACCGAGTATAGCAATTTGTTTTTTCATTTATCTATCACTTAAAATACAATATATTGTTCCGGATTCACCGCCCGTCCTTTGTGCCATAACTCAAAGTGCAGGTGAGGACCGGTTGTCAGTTGTCCGCTGTTTCCTACCAAAGCAATAGCCTCTCCGGCCTGTACAGTGTCTCCTTCACGTTTCAATAAGGAACTGCAATGCTTATATACGGATATAAAGTCTTGATTATGTTGTACTTCTATCACATACCCTGTTTCGGCCGTATAAGTACTCAAGATAACTGTACCATCCAGCGTAGCAAGTACGCTCTCTCCGGGATTGGCGGCGATATCCGTACCGTAATGTTTTCTGTCAGCATCAAATTTTTCTGTAATCATCCCTCGCGTGGGACGATAAAATATCAATCCTTCTATGTCCGGGCGGGCTGTAATGCTTGTCAGGTTATACTTTTCTGTCTCTTCATATTGTTTCCGGAACTCCGCTTCCCGCTGTGTGCGTTCCATCAACGAGTCTTCGCGTACGGTAGTCAGTGAGTCCATATTGTGTACAGTATCTACCCGTATGGTTCCACTGAAAATATCCTGTATATTCATGATATACAAATTCTGGCGATCTACCAACTGTTGAAGTGAATCTACTCGTAAAGCATTCTCTACCACCTGGGCACGGATTTCACTGTTCATATATCCCGGCAAGTAGTTACGCAACGGAGTGAAAGCAATGATAACTGAGGCAACCAAAAACAAAACAGTCAGCACAGAAAGTAATACCGAGATGCCGTTTAGCTTGGATACACGGAGACCGACTACTTCTTCGAGTGTATTCTCGTTGATGATAGTCAGCTTATATTTGAATTTGATATTACTCCAGAATGCTTTATGTCGTTTCTTTTTCACCATACGCGTTTATCACTTTATCGCCCTATCGCTTTATCACTCATATTACACTTCCTCTGTTTCATCCAAAGCTAGCAATCCTTTGGGTAAATCCATTGTGATTACTTTGTGCTTTTGGTCAATGTTCAGGATGAATTCTTCTTGTGCAGGAATCAGTAATTCTTCTCCCTGATGATCAACTGCAAACAAGGTATTGATGGTTGCAGTATCCACCTCTGTCACTTCTCCCAAGTCTCCGTAGTTAACTTCTTCTACGCGGAAACCTACAAAGAAATCCCAGGTCAGTTCTCCCGGTCCGGCATCTTCGGCATGTTTGGCAGGAAAGTAAACTTCCACGTTGGTGAACATCCGTGCACGTTCCGCCGTATCTACTCCTTCCAGTTTTACCAATGCGGTGGAGTCGGAGCGGAAACGGTATTCTTCCAGGAAGAAAGGTACGAAAATACCATCCAACAGGCAGATCAGGTATTCAGCTTCCACCCGATCAAAAATGTCATCGGTGAATGTGAATGACAACTCGCCGTGAATGCCGTGCGGTTTGTTGAATACTCCTATCTTATATACATCTTCTCTTTTTATCATCTTATCATCCTACCATTCTTAATCATCTTCCACCATCCTATATCATATTCTCGTAATTCTTGCTCCGATAGCATTCAGGCGTCTTTCAATATCCTGATACCCCCGGTCGATTTGTTCAATGTTGTGGATACGACTGCTTCCTTCCGCACTCATGGCGGCAATCAGCAATGCAATACCGGCACGAATATCAGGTGAAGTCATATTCCCGCCTCGCAGACGCATGGCATGGTTATGACCAATGACAACGGCACGGTGAGGATCACAAAGAATAATCTGTGCTCCCATATCTATCAGTTTGTCCACGAAGAACAGGCGGCTCTCGAACATTTTTTGATGAATGAGCACGCTGCCTTTTGCCTGAGTGGCAACTACGAGCATTACACTTAGCAAGTCCGGCGTCAGTCCCGGCCAGGGAGCATCGGCAATAGTCATAATGGAACCGTCCATGAACGACTCTATCTGATACGTTTCCTGTGCAGGAACATAGATATCATCTCCTTGTTGTTCCAGTTTGATACCCAGACGGCGGAAACTTTCGGGGATGATGCCCAGGTTTTCATAAGAAACATTCTTGATGGTGAGCTCACTTTGCGTCATGGCTGCCATACCGATAAAACTGCCGACTTCGATCATATCGGGAAGTATTGTATGCTCGGTACCGTGTAGTTCGTCCACTCCTTCAATGGTCAACAGATTGGAGGCAATGCCTTGTATCTTGGCGCCCATGCGGTTCAGCATCTTGCAAAGTTGTTGCAGATATGGTTCACAGGCGGCATTATAAATAGTGGTTGTTCCTTTGGCCAGTACAGCTGCCATCACGATGTTGGCAGTTCCGGTTACCGAAGCTTCGTCCAGCAACATGTAGGTGCCTTTCAGTTCGCAAGCTGAAATCTCGTACGCTTCGCGTTCTGTATTGTACGAGAAATCTGCACCCAGGTTCTGTATACCGATAAAGTGAGTATCCAGGCGTCTGCGTCCTATCTTGTCACCACCCGGTTTTGAAATCATCGCTTTATGGAAGCGTGCTACCATTGGGCCGATTAGCATAACCGAACCTCGCAGACTGGAACACTTCTTCAGGAATTCATCGCTTTCCAGATAACTCAAATCCAGCTTTTCTGCTTTGAAACTATACGTGTCAAGCCCTTTTCTGGATACCGTAACGCCCATGTCACGCATCAACTGAATGAGATTATTGACATCCAGTATATCCGGAATGTTATGTACGGTCACCTCTTCGGCTGTCAGCAGCGTGGCGCAGATAATTTGCAATACCTCGTTTTTTGCGCCTTGCGGATGAATCTCGCCGGATAATCTGTGTCCTCCTTCAATTACGAATGATGCCATAAGTCTATTAGTACTTTCTCTTATTATTCCGGTTATCTCTCCGGTTATTCTGATTGTTTACTTTCGGACGGTAGTTCTGATTAATACGTTCAGCCATCAGTTTGATGATGTCATCCGTCATCTGCAATTTGCCACCCGAATATTCGTTAAGATCTTCTGCAATTTTACGGTCGTCTACCGTATCCTTGTTCCAGGTCATGAAGTCTTTCTTCATGTGGTTGCAGATCAGGGCAATCAGATTCTGCTTTTCATCTCCTTCGGGGAAATCAATTGCTTTCTTTATCAATACTTCCAGTGTACGGCCGTAGTGGCGGTAACGGATTTTTGTACTGGGATAGGGGATTACTTCCGGACGGGTATTTAGATTATCTTTGCGGATAATTTCATACGGGTAATCAATATCCAGTTTGAAGTCGGACATGATAGCCAGATGATCCCATAGTTTATGTTTAAAATCGGGTACATCACGTAGATGCGGGAACATATTACCCATAATGTTGATAATGGTGTTTGCGCAACGTTGGCGTTCTGCGCGATCTTCGATTGTTAACGCGTGGTCAACCATGTTTTGGATGCTGCGTCCGTATTCCGGCAAAGGCATCCGTTTTTGTTGAGTGTTATATTGCATATATTATAAAAGTTTTTTCGGTTGGGAAGCTACGAACTCTTTCAGGTAGAATGGTTCAAAATAAGCTACATCCTTAAAGTCGTTTTCGGCTATTGCTTTTTCGGCAAGTGGAAACATCATCTTTGCCAGCGGACGAATATCGTCAATGAAATGCGCATTGGGATGAGTTATTTTTTCTTTGCACTTGGCTGCTCCGTCTCCAAAGAAATAAACGGGATGTTGATTCAGAAATTCCGTATAAGAGTTTTCGTCTACAATGTCAGCGGCTATGTCGCGCACAGGTTTCAGGGCACGGTCGTAGATGGCAGCATATACTTCCATGCGGCGTGCATCAATCATCGGGCATAACAGTGCGTCTTCAGGCAATTCATCATGATAAAGCAATACCGGCACGCATTGTACTTTCAATGTCGGAAGACCGATCAGCGGAATATTACGTCCGTAACAAACTCCTTTCGCCATAGATACGCCGATACGTAGTCCGGTGTAGGAACCCGGTCCGCAACTCACCGCCACTGCATCAATCGGCATGGCATGACTGTCGGCAAACGACAGAGCTTCGTCTATAAATACTCCCAGCAGAGCGGCATGAGACGGGCCGTTCAGGTCTTCTTTGTTAAATACATTTTGTCCATCTTCACTCACTGCAACGGAGCATGCCGAGGTGGACGTTTCAATATGTAAGATACACGACATAGTCTTTTGTTAGTTTAATTGTGGCAAATTTACAGGTTTATTTTCAGATACACAAGCGAATCCAAAAAGGGTTCGGTATCTTTCTTACGGCTTTATTGGGAGGTTTTTAGATTATTTCTATCTTTGCTGTCTGATTTTAGGGATAAACGCTGAATTCGTTAACATAAAATAACCGGCACAAGGAGGTCGTTGTATCTGTAATTATGATCGTAGCTATTATTATTGTACTTTTTATTTTGGTGCTGATTTCGATGTACAACTCACTGGTGAGAAAGAGAAATCAGATAGAAAATGCTTTTTCCACTATCGATGTCATGTTGAAACGCCGCTTCGATTTGATACCCAATCTGGTTGCAACTGTTCAGCAATATGCCAAGCATGAAGCCGATACATTTGCTGCAATAACGGAAATGCGCAATAAGACTTACACTTCTCTTAATGACAGCGAAAAGGCGGAATTTGACAAAATGTTTTCTAAAGTGCGTACTCAATTCTTTGCAGTGGCGGAGAACTATCCCGAACTAAAAGCTTCTGAAAATTTCCTGCAATTGCAGCGTTCGCTCAATGAAACGGAAGAACAGTTGGCTGCTGCCCGCCGCACTTACAATGCTTCTGTAACCGATTACAATAATGCCGTCAATCTGTTGGCAGGTATGTTTGGTTTTACAAGGAAAGCGGTGCTGACAATTCCGGAAGCAGAACGTGCAACTCCGGATGTAAAGAACTTATTCAATTCATAAAATAGCCGGCAATGGATTATGTAGATTTTGACTCTCTGGCGCAGAAACTGGCCCCCACATTGCAAGTTCTGGAAAATAAACGTAAGGAACTCCTGAGGAAAGGGCGTTCAGAGGGTTTGATTTATGCTGCTATTTTTCTGATAGTAGGAGTGATCGCTTTGCTAATACTA
>ERZ791622.1014-NODE-1014-length-10359-cov-2.35375_pt1 | contig 10359 bp, 10 predicted proteins | sample MGYA00510269_ERZ791622 | MGnify/ENA primary metagenome ERZ791622 (study PRJEB30046, sample SAMN00715191) | human gut metagenome | study: EMG produced TPA metagenomics assembly of the A metagenome-wide association study of gut microbiota in type 2... | reverse complement strand
AGCGGCGGGGTTCAGCCCCGTGGCGGTGAAGACGATGGGTGTGCCTTCCGCCCCTTCCGGTAGGAAGCCCGCTTCGTCCTGCGTGCAGGCGGCAATGCCGAGCAGCAGGGCGATGGCTGCGGATGTATGGATGGTTGTTCGTTTCATGATGCGTGCTGTTTAGGGTTCGTTATTGTCTCTTTTGCAATACGGGCAGACCGTCGGTGCCGAGTGCCCACTGGTAGTCGCCAGCGGTGAGGGCGGTGTTCATGCCGTCGACGGCTGTCTGCCATTTCACGGTCGTGCCGTCCACCTTCGTGGCATCTTCCGTTTCTCCATGATTACGGAATACTCCTTGCCCGGCATTGCCTCCCCAATAACAGGAAGTTATATCAGCGTAGTTATAACGCACTATAGCTCCATTGTTAGACTCTTTCAATGTACCGTCGAACCAGCAAGCGATGATATCGCCATAATTTGATTCGGCTATACCACAAGTTCCACCATATGATGCAGAAATTTTTCCCGTCACAGAGCAGGCAATGATTTGGCCATGATTTCGGCCCACTATTCCAGCAGTATTTCCACTACTGCCATACAGATTCACATCTATGAGTTGTAGGTCCTTTATCACTCCACGTTCACTTAAGAGTGAACCCAAAAATCCAGTATTATTCATTGCTGAAGAGTTAAATCCTGTAATGCGGTGTCCCTGCCCATTAAAGACGCCGGAGTAGAATGTAAATATGCCTGACCGTGTCCATTCCTTACCCGTCAGGTCGATGTCAGCGGCGAGGGTGCAATTTATCGATTCATCTTTTTGTGAGGCTTCGTTCCATGCCAGCAGGCCGTCGGCGTTATAGACCGTGTAGGTATTGGTGTTGCTATCGTAGATGTAGCCCAACTCGGCTGCACCACTCTCGCCGCCGCCGTCAGCCCAGCTGCCGATGGTGCAACCCTCTAACGTCAGGCCGGTGGCGTTCACCTTAACGGTGTAAGAATAGCGGTTGCCCGCCTCTAATACGACGTTGTTCTGCGGGCGGAAGTAGAAGGTTCCGCCGCCGAGTTCCACCTTAACGAACGGCTTGCCTGCCGCAACGGTCTGCGGGGCGGTCAGTGCCTCGTAGGTGTTGCCGCTTGCGTTGTAAGTCTTGATGGCGGTCGGGTTGCCGTTATCGGCGGACAGGCTCACGAGGCTCACCGTGGCACCGTCCACGCTTGTGAATCCCGTGCCGGGCTTCAGTTCGATTGTCACGCGTGCCGTGCGGTGGTTGAACTCAAGTGTCGGGTTGTTAAATTCCACCTTCCGGTTCTCAGCAGAGATGAAGTCACTGTTCTGGAAGTCAGCCAATTTGCTCTGGTCTTCGGCCACCTTCACGGCAGGCATCTGTGTGATGTTGACATTGTTGAAGGGCCACCATGCCGATACGGTAATCGGGTCGCGGCTGGTCCAGTAGTACGGGTCGTTCTCGCGTGAAAGCGTGGCACTCTTGAAATCGGTAGAAGCCGTTACGGTGTATTCCTTTACCGCATCGCCCATCTTGAGTGCCACGGAAGTGACGCCCTGCCAGTCGCCGTCCACAGCGGCACGGGTGGAAGGGGCTGCCAGCGGCGTTGCTTCTACGGACAATCCGGTGGCACGGATGACGACGGGGTATTCACCTTCGGGCAGACGGTTATCGCCAGCAAGTTCGTCCTGCGTGCAGGCGGCGAGGGCGAACAGCAGTGCGGTGGCTGCGGGGATAAATAATCTATGTCTCATAATTCTTCATTCTAATCGATTAATTATTAAAATCCTACAGGTCAGCACCCACATCTCCACCGTCTATATCGTTCCACTTTGCAATGGTGGCTTCGCTGACTTCAAGGACTTTGTTGCGTACCTTGACGGTATAGGTATAGTTGTTGCCCGCCAGCAGTGCGCCTTCGGGCACGGTGAGTGTGGCATGATATTCCTGACCTTTGTAATTCACAACCAACGGCAGGGATGCAACTGTCTGCGGGAAGAGGATGATTGATGACGTGAGAACGCCGTCTGCCAGATTCATGGCCAGTTCTCCGGTCTGTGCCCCGTTGTCTGCGGTGGCAATACCGTCGGCCGTGTTGAACGTACCGGTGAGTAACAATCCGCCCAGCGTGTAACGTTCAGGCTTGACCACGCTGAAATCCACGCCGTCGCCCGCCTCGAAGGTAAGGGTTATCTGGCTCATGCGGTGGTGGAAGGAGTTGTCTTCACCGCCTTTGGCGGTTTTGTCGGTGAAGCTTACTACCGGGTTGTTTTTGTCTCCCGTGGCTCCTGAAGCAAAGAGGAAGTCGATGGCAGGCTGGTTCTGCTGCGCCGTGGCATCGGTCGTGGCTGTGAGGATGCCTCCCACCGCGTTGTACGGATAGTAGGCGCGGAAAGTATGGGTCTTTGTATCTTCTATATAGATGACCTTTCCTTCTGCCTCAAAATTCCCGTTTTTCAGGATGAAAGGCACGTTGTCGTACTGGGAATCGTTGCCGATGTCGGTGATGCCGATACGGTCGCCGGCAGTCCAGGTGGTTCCGCTGGCGCGGGTGGCGGGGGCGATGTTGGCGGTAAACTGGGCGGCCACGGGGTCACCGTTCAGGTTCTCGTTGTCGTTGTTGCAGGCTACCAGTGCGAGGGCGAGCGCTGCAAGTGTAAAAAATCTTGTCTTCATTATATCTATAATTTTATTATTTACAAATCAGCATTTACATCATCACCTTTCACTTCTTCCCAGCCGTTGATTTCGGCTCCGTCCACTTCCATGCCTTCGGGAGTCTCAACCAGCGTTCCGCCGAGGGTCAGCGATTTGCCCTTTCTGGTGTTGAACTCCTTGAGAGCTTCTGTGAGGTCGCTTTTCAGCGTGGTGGGGGTCGGGTTGCCGTCCGCATAGCGGATTTCAGCCGTCAGCAGTTGTTCCGTACCGGTCACACCCAGCAACCGCACCGTGGCTTTCCACTTGCCGGCATCGTCACCTTCGGTTATCTTGGTGAAGGGCAGCACGACGTTTGAAGCGGCTCCGTAGGTATCGGTAGCGAAATCGAGTGTTCCGGCTGCACCCGTCAGATGGGCAACAATCTCCGTGATGCGTCCGGCGGCATCACCAGTAGGTTCGACGACAAGCGTCAGTTCGCGTACCTGCTGCTTCATTGCGGCGGTCAGCGGATAGTCCCTGTCTTTCTCGATGGTCACCTGTTCCGTATAGGTGAAGAACCATCCCGGGGCATTGTTCACAAAGGCATCCGTGCCTGCCCGGGTTCCCGTGGCTGCGGAAATGGTGGCTGTGGTGCCGTTCACCGTGATTCCTTCAGCCGGGTTCCACACCGCAAGGGTGTAGCTGCCCGGAGCAAACAGATGGTCGGGGGTATGGGTGGCGGAAGTCTCCGTACCCGTATAGCCACCCATGGTGACCATCCATGTGGCAGGAATGTCGATACCCTCACCGCGGGCCGACCAGTCGGCTGTCACCGCAATCTTCCCGTAGTCGGGATGCGGCGTGTCATAAAGCGTGTCCTTCACGCAGGAAGAGAGCAGCACGGCGGCTGCCATTCCCATCATATTTATATATTGTCTTGCTTTCATATTCTATTCCTCCGTGTTAGAATAACTTCCATACCAATGTCACACCGGCATTGATGGAACCACACCAATCTTTTGTCTCGTTGCCGCGGCGTACACGCACGCCGTCGATGACTTCATATTTTTCGAAATCGGCATTCAGGTAGCCCAAACCGAGGTTGAAATCAAGAGCCAGTGCCTTGTTCAGCCGCAGCTGATAGCCGGCGGTGATGCCGCCACCCATCAGGTCGCCCTGCTTGCCTGTTTCGGAGAGCTTGTAGTTGAACTGTCCGGCCTTGAACATCGCGCCCAGATACCAGGCTTTCTTCTCACCCATATAGTAACGCACTTCCGGAGCCACTTCCCAGAGTGCATAGCGGTGGTCCTTGTCGCTCCACGTCCATGAAGTCCACGAGCCGTTTACGGCAATGCCCCATGACGGGCAGATGCGCCATTCCACGCCAAGATCTGGTGTCAGGGTAGCCCAGCGCAGCAGGTTGGCACGCAGGGAAAAATGATAATCATTTGTGATTTTAGTTTCCGACGGCGTGTCGACAAGTTTATTTTGTTGAGCGGCTTTCTCGGCTTCTGCCTTTTCAGCGGCAAGTCGGGCTTCTTCCGCCTTGCGCTGCTCTTCGGCAAGCCGTTCCTGTTCGGCACGCTTCTCGGCTTCCAGTCGTTCGGTTTCCGCCTTGCGTCGTGCTTCCGCATCCGTCGCGGCAGTTCCCTTTACCGGTACCGTCAGGCGCACGGTGACAAAATCACCCTCAGTCGCATGGTTGCGGGTAATGAAATTCTCCTCTTTTATTTCCGCACGGATAATCAGTTCGGATTTCACACGGTTGGCACGGATCTTCGCCGTGGCAAGGTTCTCGGCTTCACTGCCCAGTGAATTACAGTAGCCGTCAACCAATAGCGGCAGCTTGCCGTCAAGAATTGTGGTTTTGTTGTTTTCGATACATTCCAACAGACGGGCAAGTTCCGTGTCATTGCCATTCCAAGGCACGTAGAACGTGTCCTTCTGCGGAACGAACCGGAAGGTGTAGGTCGTGTCTGCTTTCTGCTGCGCAATGACAGGAAAAGTTACCGTCATCAGCCACAGAAACAGGGTAAGAAAAGTGATTTTTCTGCTCATATAAACTTGAATTTATTATCTTTGTCTTCTCCAAAGGTAATAAATGCCATTCAGCGCCCAAAATATTACAAAAACTTTTTCTGTTGAAATACAGCGTTTTATAAAAAATTGTCGTTTGAGCACTTTTCAAATTGTCGTTAGAGCACCTTTTTGTCGAATTAGCACTTTTTTTGTCGTTTGAGCACTTTTTGAAAATGGGTTTCTGAGACCTTTTTCAATGTTTTTTAGTACACAAATTATTCCCGATTTGCTTTTTTCCATTTGGCAGGCGTACATCCTTCCTTCTCGGAAAATAATTTGATAAAGTTACTGCGGGAAAGAAAACCGGAGGACTCAGCCAGCTTCTGTATATTGATTTCCGGATGCTCCTTCAGCATGTTTTTCGCATACTCCAACCGGAGACTGGTTATCCATTCGCGGAATGTCATTTTATACGTAGTCTTGATATAAGCGGAAAGATAGGTACGGTTCGTATGAAGTATTTCGGACAGTTCTTTTATGGTAAGTCCCTGCTGGACATAGCCGTCTGTCTTTATCCAGTTGTCCACCTTCTCTATAAATTCTGTATAGGACACTGGAACTTCCTCATCTGAAACCATTTCGGGTTCAGTTCCCGAATTTGTCAGAAGTTCTTGTTCAGATTGTATATCCTGCTCAAACGCATTTTCCACCTGTTCATAGAACAGCAGGTAGTTCTGATAGCTGTAGAAAAGATAACAGTAGAACGGAATTGACGACAAAATCCAAATAAAAACATATTTGTTAGGCAGGAATGTCAGCAATCCGCATCCGACACCGAAGATAACAGCCCAATAAGTGAATATGGAAAGCCATTCGATATATGTGCCTATATCATCCGCCTGAGTTTCATTGAAAATCCGAATGGCTCTACGATATGCAATTATGACTCTGCGAGCTAAAACGACTCCAAAAACGATTAACCAGACAGCTAAAGCAAATAAAGAGATTTTTTGCATGATTCCGCTTGGCAACAGGAACAACACAACTCCGGAAAGAGTTGAGAATATAATCCATAAAATGATATGTGTCCACACACGCCGTTTGGTAATGTAAAAACAATCAAGCAACATTATCAATGCCGAACTGAACAGAGAATAGCACAGGAAGTATGTGGACATGTTCATCAATATGGAAGAATCCGCATTTTTGAATCGAATACCAAAGAAGAAATGTACCGAATAATTTGCCGAAAGCAGCAGCATAGCTATACCCATAATCTGTCGGGAGCGGAGATAATTCTTGAAAATTTTCTTTTCAGGAGTCTTTGCAAACAAAAAATAAAAGCCGAAGAATAACATCAACGGCAGTGCGGCACAAAGTGAAAAACTGTATATAGATGGTTCCATTGTTATGCTTATTTGATTTTGATACAAAGTTACGAAAAATATTGGTTTTCAGGATTATTTTCCTGAGTTCTTTTTTATATTTTAATCATACGGAAACGCTTTGATATTATACAGTTATCGGATTCACTTTCATGGTGGAGAGATTCAGGTACAGCCCGTGATGCTCGATCATACCGTTGCGGAACATTTTCCACAGGATGTTGCAGCCGAGCTGTGCCAGTGTGGAGTTGATGAACAGGTCCTGTTTCTCCAGAGCCTCCGCCAGCGAACAGCTCGGTCCGGAATCCTTTTCCTTCACTCTTGCGTATTTGACATATCGTGTGATCACCTTCAGCGATTCCACCGTTTCGTACAGCTTGGATGCCGGCTGTCTGATTTTTTTAGGTACGGTTCCGAGGATGACCTGTCCCGTATTCTGCATGTTGCCGAAGTCCATCCAGTACAGTGGTGTTTCGTGGCTTCTGTATTCCGAAACCGGCACGGCTTTCAGTATGTTCCAGAGGTCGAGACGGGACTTTATGTTGTCCGTGCAGGTAATCATTATGTTGGCCAGATTATCCCGTCTGGCGTCCTTCAGGGCTGCCGGATAGATGTCCGGTACCGCCTTCCAGTCGTTGCCGAAGAAGTTGTTCATGCGTGTGACGAGGCACTGCGCCTTGTTCAGTCCGATGTCCGAAGGGCTGAAGAGCTGCCGCCCGATGTTGGCTTCCGTCACGATGTCGGAATCATACAGTGTCACGAACAGTCCGGGATGTCCGAGTCCCCTCAGTGCCGTGTCAAGCCTGGCCAGGCAGGTAAGCACCTGTGAGCCTGTTCCTCCCGCTCCGATAAGGTTTACCGTTACCGGATGCTGCGGGTTTATGAGATAGTTGTCGATGTAGTGTACTCTTTTCATTTCAGTATGTCTTTAAGTTTCATGTTGTTCAGTTGTTTCAGTTCGTCGAGGTTGAAGTCCCTGTCCCGTGCCGCCTTTGCCACCAGCACGAGGTTTGACCTTGTCGGGTTCCCGTTCCCTCCCAGGTGGGTGAATTCCGTCAGCCAGAATTTCCGTTCCCAGTACTGCAGCAGCTTTTCATAGGTCAGGTCCTTCGGCAGCTCTATCCTGGCGTTTCCCAGACATACGCTGGAACCTGTCACGTTGAAGAACGGTGCGGCATACAGTACGGTATCCGGTCTGGGAACGTTCCCCTTGTAGGCATAGATTCTCATTCCGTGCTCTCCGGCCTCGTAGATTACTCCCGGCAGGTAATATTCCGCGTTTTCTATTTTGAGTGCGGTGCTGAAGAACATCATCCGCTTGTGCGGTGGATTGTACCACACGTATCTTTCGCTGCCCTTGCGCGAGTCGCAATACAGCAGGTTGTCGGGTATCTTCCCGTATGGAGTGGTACCGTGTCTTTCCGAGTATTCCTTCACGAGGGTGTTCATGAATTCCAGTGTCACCGGTCTTCCTTCCGTCATGTTTCCCCGGTCGTCAATACCCCGGATTTCAAGGAAGAAGTTCTTGTCCCCTTCCGAGGCATAGGCTATCAGTGCCGCCCTGGGGTTGAGCGGTGTCTTGATCTTTCTGGTCAGTTCGTTGCTGTCTATCATATGCTTTCAGATTGGTTTATATTGTGATGTTGATAAATTTTTCCGCCCATTTGAAGAAGCGTTCCGGGTAGTCGTCCATGCGGAACAGTTCCTCCGTTTCCGGAGACAGGTCACAGGTGGTGACCGGAATGATGTCGTATGTCTCCCGGCTGTAGGAGTTGTAGTAGTCCACGAGGTTGTCCGTCACGGGATCATTGCAGTCATAGACGACCCTTATCTGCCTGTTGAGATACATGGGCAGGTAGTCCGGTTCCTCTTCATAAAACGGGTCGTAGCCGTATTCCATGATGCCGCGTTCAGGCGAGAGGAATTCCAGACCTTCCTTCATGGCGGAGAGCAGGGACTGTTCGTATCCGTTCGCCGGCTTATACCGTCCGATTGCCTTCGGCAGGTCCTTGTAGTAGGATTTCCGTTCCACTCTCCTGAGCAGACTGTGTATCCTGCCTTTCTCGTATGAATGCAGCAGTTTCAGCCGTTTTTTCCTGTCGTCCTGTTCGTCGTCATTCTCTTCAGCCAGCCAGGTAAGCGCATATTCCGTGTCATCCTCGTCCAGTATGGTGTCAATTCCGTTTGCCTGCATCAGGTTGTGGATGAAGGTGACAGATATGCGTCTCAGTTCCGGCCCGAGATTTTCCACAAATTTCACAGGGAAGTAATACAGCGTAAGTTCTCCCCATCTGTGGCATTTCCAGAGACGGAAAATGAGTCTTTCCCCATCCTGCTCGATGTTTACATTCATGTCATTGCCGACAAGGTCGCTCATTTCATCATGCAGTCTCGTTATTCCTTCCGCCATTGTGAGTCCCGGTGCATGTACCGCTTCCTTTTTCATAAGACTCGCATATCTGAAAAAGGAATCACGCAGGTACTCGTAGTTTTCCCGCGTGATCAGGTTGCACGGCTTTCCGTCAGGACTTTCCGAGAACAGTTCCGGCGGAGGCATCGGCGTGAATGTGGTGTTCAGAAAAGAATTACGGCACCGCTGGGTGCCGCAATCCGTTTCTTCCTTTCCGTGCCGTAATGCACCTTCCTTTCGGTTTCCGCAATGATAAGTCTCGCGAGCTGTTCCGCCTGATATCCGTCCAATGGTACACATGATTTCTTCTTTTTTCTGTAGTCCTTTGCCATATCCTTTATCCTTTTGTTCCGATAGTTGTCTTGAACTCATATTCTGTCATGTCCTCCCTGATGACCGGTCCGTGAACGGTAGCCGTCGTCAGTTCCGGGTACATGTTCGAATAGTAGTTCATGACCATGTCCGGCGAGATGTTCGGATCCGGGTCCTGAAGAGTAATATACTCTGTTCCTTTCTTGAATCTGAATGAGCGTGTCATTCCTTTAATTTCGAGTGCCATGTCTTAAACTGTCTGATAAGGTGACTACTTGGGTTCCAGCATGGACTGCGGAAAATCGATGTATTCCTCGTAGTCCTTCTCACTGTATGCGGGGTGTTCCTGATCGGAGAGGTACGGTTGCTGTTCGTCCTCCTGCATGAACCGTTCTTCCTGCCAGTCCTGAATTTCAGGCTGCGGCGGATATTGAGGTTGGGAAGGCTGCTGTCCGCCTGTCAGCTGTACGTATTGCGCGTGCGGCTGTATCTGCGGTCTTGCTTGCGGCTGTGGCGGCTGTTGTTGCGGTGGCCATATTCCTGGCTGTTGCGGATGCTGCGTGTATGCCTGTTGTGGTCTCTGCGGTACCGGCTGTTGCGGACGTTGCGGTTGCGGATTTCTCTGTACCGGTGTCTGTGTGTATACCGGCTGTTGGGAGTGTGGCTGTTGCTGCTGTACCGAAGGTTCCGGCTGTGCCTCCTGTTCCATCAGGTCGAAGAGGCTTCCCCGGTTCATTTCCGTGTCGGCTGCCTTTATCTTCTCCTCGATTTCCTTCAACTGGGCGGCATTCGCGTGTGCTTTCGCCTGTGTAAGCACGCTGACGGCTTCCCGATGGTTCCTGGCGGCTGTCAGTTCTTCCGCCTTCTTCATCAGTTTCTCGTACTTCTCCCGTTTCTCGCGTTCTTCCTTCGTCTCCTTGGATTTCGCTTCCTTGGCGGCCTTGCTGCTGGCGGCGGCCTTGTCCGCCTGTGCCTCAAACTGTGCCATGTTGGAGATCAGCCCGCACGCTTTCTGTATCGGTCTTGTGACTGCCTGCAGGAATCCTGTGTCAAGTTCCTGCGGTGTGCCCGTGACAGTCAGCGGCACGATGTGGTTCTGGGCCTCGTCCTTGAGTCCGTTCGATTTGGGCAATGTGGAAACGGTCAGTTGTCCGTTTGTCTTGCGGATGACGATCGTGAGGTCCACGCTTTCCGTCATCATCTGGTGGATTGCTGTAAAAAACATAATTTCAGATATTAAATGATTAGACGATGTGTTTCAATATTCGCTGAATAATTCAGCCAGCAGCCTGTTCCTATCCGGATGTCTGCATATTTCCAGAACGGGGTTCAGCAGCTTTGAGATGTGAACGGGACCTGTGGTTCCCCTTGGCGGCAGCTTGATTGCCGGTTGCGGGACGTGTACTTTCGGTCTTCTTGTCACGGGCATCCCTATCGGAGCTGGTGACTGTCTTGTGATGATCGCTTGTTGCATATTCTTTAATTTTTAACTGTGAATACCCGGGCTTTGGCAGCCCGTTGAACTACAAGGGCCCAACGGCAAATGCTTCCGGAAAGGCAGGGTTTTCGGGAAAAATCCCGGAGCCTCTGGCGAGGATGATTTTTCCCA
>ERZ791622.1013-NODE-1013-length-10366-cov-1.80293_pt1 | contig 10366 bp, 11 predicted proteins | sample MGYA00510269_ERZ791622 | MGnify/ENA primary metagenome ERZ791622 (study PRJEB30046, sample SAMN00715191) | human gut metagenome | study: EMG produced TPA metagenomics assembly of the A metagenome-wide association study of gut microbiota in type 2... | reverse complement strand
CCACGGACAAGATATTGCCCGCCGTATATCCGAAAAGTGCTTTAAACCAATCTTTCATAAAACCTACCTGACTATATAACCGAGACCCTTTTTGGTAACTATAAAGTCGCAAAGCCCGGCATCTTCAAGCTTTTTGCGAAGCCTCGTCATATTTACCGTGAGTGTGTTGTCGTCAATAAAGCTGTCGCTTTCCCAAAGCTTATCCATAATCATATCGCGCGGGACAACCTTGCCCGAATTCTCCATAAGCAGCTGCAAAATTTTAAACTCATTTTTCGTAAGCTCGGTTTTTTTGCCGTTAAAATCTATCGTCGCGTCATTGAGGTTGAGTATTGCACCGCCGTGTTCGATAACCGACGTTGTCCCCGAAAAAGAATACGTGCGGCGCATTACCGCCTGCACCTTTGCAGTGAGAACGCTCAAATCGAACGGTTTGGATATAAAATCGTCACCGCCCATATTAACAGCCATAACTATATTCATTTTGTCGCTTGCCGAGGAAATAAATATTATAGGCACATTTGAAAACTTGCGTATTTCGCCGCACCAATAAAATCCGTTAAAATACGGCAGAGATATATCAAGGAGTATAAGCTGCGGCGCAAACGACACTACCTGTTCGGTTATATTTTTAAAGTCAACAACAAAATCCGCATCATAATCCCATTTGCAAAGATGCTCTTTAAGGGTTCTCGCTATGACCTTATCGTCTTCAATTATAAGTATCTTTTGCATAGTTTCACCTTCATATGTATTTTAACACGAATATGGCAACTTGTCGATATAAAACAAAAATCGGCGCGGTATAAGACAATACTACCCTATACTGCGCCGAAATGAGCGGTTAAATTATATCAGTCTACTCTCTTGTCGCCGAAGAAGAAGAGCGCAACGGTACCGGGGCCCGTATGTGAGCCGATAACGGTGCCAACGCTGTTGATTTCGACCTTGCCGTTGAGCTTTTTGAATTTTGACTCAACAAGGTCGGCAACGGCTCTTGCGTCATCATAGCAGGCGGATTCGGAAATGTAGCACTTGCCGCTGTAATCAAGACCGCCGTCTGCGTGCTCGACCATACGGTTAACTATCTCTTCAATAACCTTTTTCTTACCGCGATACTTTGTTCTCGGTATAAGCTTGCCGTTATTATCCATATTGAGGAGAGGACATATGTTGAGCATTGTGCCGAAAATCTGCGCGGTCTTTGTTATTCTGCCGCCGCGATAATAACTTGTAAGGTCGGTAGAAAAGAACCAATGATGAACATTGAGCTTACGCTCCTCGGCAAAATCACGAACCTCTTCTATGCTCTTGCCGCTGTTTTTAAGCTCTGCCAAAGTGTCCATTAAAAGACCGTAGCCGGAGGAAGCACCGAGAGAGTCTACTATATATATTTTTCTGTCGGGGTACTCTTCGAGAAGCTCGTCACGCGCAATGCAGGCGGAATTATATACGCCCGAAAGTCCGGTTGAAAGAGAGACGTGAAGAATATCCTTGCCGTCCTTTAAGAACTCTGAAAAATACTCCTTAAACTGACCGACGTTGACCTGGGAAGTGGTAGGCTCGGCTCCGACGGCTATTCTCTTGTAGAACTCGGCAAACGGCATTGATTTACCGAGGTCATCGGGATACTCCTTACCGTCCATATTGAAGTGAAAGCAAACATAATGCACTCCGATTTTATCAAAATGCTCCTGTGAAAGATCTGCCGTGGAGCAGCAGCTTAAAATATAATCTGACATTAGATATACTCCTTAATTTTCTGTATCTGTCACCGGTAAAACTTCCGGTATTTTTGTTTTAGGTTTGCTCTGAACGCTCCAGGCTATGTTAATTGCATGGTCTGCCACACGTTCAAAGTCTGTTATTGTGTTTATAAACAGCATTCCCGCACGGGTTGTACATTCGTGACTGTTGAGCCTGTCAATATGAGCTTGCTCAAAAGTCTCCTGCATTTTATCAACCTGCGCCTCAAGGGAATTGAGTCTTTCCGCCGTTTGTACACTCAGATTTTGCTCCGAAAAAGCATCTACCGAGCCGTCAATCAGCGAAATGACGGTACTATGCATAGTTTTTAACTCTTTTTCACCCTCCTCTGAAAGCTCTATATTTTCATTTACACGCGACAAGGCGGCTTCCTCAAGGTTTGTCGCGTGGTCGCCTATGCGCTCTATGTCGTTTATAACATGGAACAGTCGACCGATATATTTAGCGTCCTTATAGCTTAAATCAAGAGAGTTTATCTTGACCAGCACGGGCGTTATATTGTGATTGAGATAATTGATAATCTTTTCGGTGTGATTTACTTCGTCAAAATGCTTAATTTCCTTGTTTATAAGGTCGCTTGACGCAATATCGAAATTGCGTCTTGCCAAAGCAGCCATACGAAGGACCTCTTTTCCCACCTGCACTACGGCAAGCGGAGGGGTGTTGAGCATTCTCTCGTCAATAAACTGAAGGTGCATTCCGTCATCCTCTTTACCCTTTTTGTCGGGGACAAGAATGCAGGAAAGCTTTACAAGGGCGCCGGCAAACGGGAACATTATTATGGTGCTCACTACGTTAAATATGATATGAACGAGCGATATCTGCATCATCACGTTGTCACTCATAGCCTGTATCCACTTTGTAAACGGAAGGAACGTAGATATGACAACAAAAACAACCGTGCCGATTACATTAAAGAGAATGTGCATAACCGCGGTACGTTTTGAATTTGTCTTTGTACCGATTGTCGAAAGAAGCGCGGTAACACAGGTACCTATATTCTGGCCGAAAATAATATATACCGCAAACGAAAGCGGCACAAGCCCCTGCGATGCGAGAGCCTGAAGTATGCCTACGCTTGCCGCGGAGCTCTGTATAACGCCCGTAACTCCGGCGCCTATGAGTATGCCTACAAGAGGATTGTCCGCATTTATAATCCAATTGCGGAAAACCTCGGAATCCTTAAGCGGATCCATGGCGTTTTGCATAAGCTCCATACCCATAAACAGCATGCCGAAACCGGCGAGTGCCTGCCCGACATATTTCAGCGAATTCTTTTTGGCAAAAAGAATCATAAATGCGCCTATAAATATAGCTATCGGAGCTATCCCGGTAAGATTCAGCGAAACAAGAACGCTTGTGGTTGTGGTACCGATATTTGCACCCATAATAACGCCTATCGCCTGCGTTAAATTCATAAGACCCGTATTAACAAAGCCCACAACCATAACCGTGGTTGCCGAGGAGCTTTGTATAAGCGTTGTTATGAGAAAGCCGACAAGTACCGCAAGAAAGCGGTTTTTTGTCATTTTTTCAAGTAAATGCTTAAGACGCGACCCGGCTGCAAGCTCAAGTCCCTCGCCCATCAGCTTAATACCGTACAAAAGCAAGCCGAGACCGCCTGCAAAGGTCAGATAATTAGTAATACTCAAATTTTTTCCCCTTTAAAATACTCAGTTTTCCGCTTCTCTGCGTTTTTCGCTGAGCTTGAATTCCTTGCCGTCTTCACCCATGTGATATATTGTTTTGCTCACGGAAATGCCGCTTTTACCGGTTACCCTTGAATAGTTTACGCCTTTTTTGCGAAGATAAGTTTTATACCACTCAAGTCTTCTTAAAAAGTCCTTGTATCTTCTGTTTTCAAGATTTGTCCACGCAACCTCGGATAGTGCCAAAATACGCGGATAGACGGAAAACTCCAATGCACGCTCCGAATCTACCCATTCAGTCCACATTTCGGCTTCTATGCCTATTACGCGCTGCCCGGATTTTCCGAACCCGGATTTAACGGTATTATATTTATACACTTTTTTAAGCGATATAACAGAATATTTGCAGTCAAAGTAAAAGTACGCCGTGGGAGAAAGAATAATATCACGCTTATATGACTGCCTTTTGACCTCGCCCGAATTTGACGGCAGCCAATACTGACACGTAATATCAGGAGAAAAGCTGTCATTGATGCAATCGTTCCAGGCAATGGGTGTTTTGCCGTATTTTTTAAGAATCTCGCCTATGCGAGTCATATAGTAGCCCTGAAGCTCCTTTGAGTTTTTAAGACCGTTTTTCTCTTTTGCCGCACGGCACTTAGGACAATCATCCCATATCTTGTGCCCCTTTGAGGCCTCGTCTCCGCCTATATGGAAATGTGTGCTTGTAAAGAGCGGACAAATCTCGGAAAACAGCTTGTCAATGAAATCATACGCATCTTCGTTTCCCGGGCAAATCGCAGCGTCAAATATACCGTTTTCGCAAGTAGGCTTGAATTCACGCGGCTATCAGGCAAATTCCGGATATGCGGCAAGCAGAGCCGAAGCATGACCCGGCAAATCGATTTCGGGAATAACCTCTATATTAAGCTTTGCGGCGTACGCCACAATATTCTTTATTTCATCCTGCTTATAGTAATAAAAATATTCTCCGCCGCGGTGCTTTAAGCCGAGTCCCTCAAGCCCGGCATATTCACGCTTTGAGCCTATTTCGTTGAGCTTCGGGAATAATTTACTCTCTATTCTGAAACCCTGATCATCGGAAAGATGCCAATGGAACTTATTTAATTTCAGCATTGCCATATTGTCAAGCAATTTTTTCACGGCTTCCGTGCCGAAGAAGTGGCGGCACTCGTCAAGCATAAATCCGCGATATTTAAATGCAGGCTTGTCGCTTATGTAAAGTCCGTTTATAACTGCCCTGCCGTCTGTTTTTTCGGCCTGCATTATTATGGTTTTCAGCGTGACAGCCCCGTAAAACGCACCGGAAGAAGATGAAGCCTTTATCATTATACCGTCTGTGGAAACCGAAATAGAGTAAGCCTCGTTTTCCATTCCGGCTACCTTTTGAAATTTAATTGCACCCTCGCCTTTTACGGGCTTTGTTCTGAGATAATCGGTCAAATATCTACCCGCAGAAACAAACTCGGGTGAGCAAAGGACCTCGGTATTTGAAGAAATTACATATGTACCGTCCTTTGAAGTATAGTTATTCGGCTTGGGAATAATATTGTATTTAAGCATTTCCAATAACCCTTTCGCAATAAATAATATCCTTTTATCTCAGGAATTACCATTGTGGTAATTATAACAAAAATAAAAGGATATTAAAAGCCTTATTTCAATTTCTGCGTTAATTTCTCATAAATCTCTATAATTTTAAACCGAGGTTCAAATTTTGGGTTACTTTCTACAACTTTAAGCTCATCCTCTGACAAAATGTCTTGAAGCTCCGCATCATCTGATGACTCGGCTGCGGGCAGACACATAGGCGGAAACATAACGCACCACCAATTTTTGCCTTTCCCCTCTCCTATTATGACGCGCACGGCCTCATATTCACCGGCAGGCAAAGTTATACGATCATCATAAGTTCGCGTCGAAAAAAAGTCCTTGCCTATTTCGAGCCTTACATCATAATCGAAGCCGTTTTTACGTATTAGCTCGCGGGCCGTCTCTTCAAGCCGCTCCTTTTGCGGAATAAGCAGCTTTTCGGCATTCGCACTTGTCAAAGAACCGTCAAATATCTCCTCCCCTTCATTGAGCACGGCATCGCGCACCTTAAGCTTCAGTATTTGGTCCTCGTCGCTGTCGGAATTAGCTATTACATGCATACGCAAAACGTCGCGTCTTACGTCGCTGCACGACGCGGCAAATGACACAAAGCTGAAAATCGATGTTATGACAAATGCTGCGGCTAACGATATTTCAAATCTTCGAATAAGCTTTTCTGTTTTTGATTTCATATGTTCTTCATCCTTTCGTAAGGTAATTATTGGAAGAAAAATCATATTTATACAAAAAAAGGAACGCAGGGAATTTTCCCTGCGTTCCCGAAGCTCGATGTTTAAAGCTGACTCAATGCGTCGCCTATGCTCTTCTCAAGAGCTTCTTTACCGTATTTGTCTATCTCGTTTTTATCTTGCCTCATGGGTGAGACAGCCTGCGCCGCCGATACATCCTCCGACACACGCCATACCCTCGATAAAGTTATTTTTAAGGATTCCTCTTGAAGCCTTCAAAAGAGCCGTTTTGCATTCTTCTATGCCGTCGCACGGAAGCGGATCAACGGTGAAATCTATATTCTGCTCCTTAATTGCCTGACCGACAGCCTCCGAAACGCCGCCGCTTCGTGCAAATATTCTGCCGTAATAGGAAGCATTGTCAAGAACATCCTCAGGAAGCTCGGTAAGCTCGATATTACGCGAATCTATGAGAGCCTGAAGCTCCTCAAAGGTGAGAACGCAGTCGACATACTGTGCGACTCTTTCCTGCTTCGCCTCGGCTTTTTTTGCCGTACAAGGGCCTATAAATATAACCTTTGCGGTCTCGTCGGTCTCTTTTATATATTTTGCAATCGCCGCCATGGGAGACAGATTGTGCGAAATGTTCTCGGTAAGCTTCGGATAGAACTTCTTTACATAGTCAACAAACGCCGGACAGCAAGAGCTTGTGAGGAAACCTTTTTCGGCAAGCTCTTTTGATTCGCTGTATGCTACAATATCGGCACCGAGAGCAGCTTCAACCACGCTGTAAAAGCCGAGCTTTTTAATCGCGGTCACAACCTGACCGAGCTTCGCATACACAAACTGACTCGCTATCGACGGAGCCACTACTGCATACACATTAAAACCGTCGCCTTTATTACTGTCTTTTAAAATCCTGATCGCATCAAGTATAAACGACTTGTCCATAATTGCGCCGAACGGGCATGCATAAGAGCAGGCGCCGCAGTTTATACATTTATTGTTATCAATCTGAGCGGGATTTTCTTCGCTGTCTGCCATAGAAATAGCCTTTATTTTGCACGCCTTTTCACACGGTCTTGTATAGTTTGAAATTGCGCTGTACGGACAAACCTTGGCACACTGACCACAGTTTACGCACTTTGTTTTGTCAATATGCGCTTTCTGATTTTCGTCAAAGGAAATGGCTCCCTTGCGGCAGGCACTCTCACAGCGGTGTGCGATACAGCCACGGCAGTCGTGTGATACCTGATAACCGCTGGCAGGACATTCGTCGCAGGCTATATCTATAACCTCTATTATGTTCGGATTTGCTCTGTTGCCTCCGCAGGCGAGCTTTATGCGCTCGGCAACTATTGCACGCTCCTTGTATATACAGCAGCGCATAGTTGCCTTGTCACTCGTTACGGTCTTTGCAATATCATTGAAATTGTTGGCAAGGGAAAACTCTCCCTCGTCAAAGGCTATTCTTGCGACCTCACGAAGGACCTTGTATTTTAAAAGCTGTACCTTCGTATCAAATTTTCTCATTCAATTCACCCTTTGTTAAAAATAGCTTACTTTGATTCGTTTACCCATTTTTTTCAGATACTCCGAAAGCTCTGTAACAAGCTGCATCTTGATGTTAAAGTTTATGGGAAGATTTGGATTTTGATGTGCCGGATTTATTGCAGTTCCGACAAAGAAATTTATATCAGTCGCCTCCTGGAAAAGTATGCGCGCTATCTGCGACGCACCGTCCGCACGGACGCTCCAGTCGGCGTAAATATCATCGTCATTTAGATAACTCTTGGCGTATTCAAGCACTCGGCTCATTGTAATTACACCCTCGGTTGTCAAATCGACGCCGTCAATTTCGGCGATGGGCGGTATTTCGGGGTCGAGATATTTTAAATCCGTCTTAACCTCTTTGCCCAAAAAATCCGCCGCAAGAGTTGAAGTTGTTCCGCCGCATACAATATGCTTGCCAGTCTTGCCGAAAAACAACGACATCATTTTATTGACATCTGCGGGGTTCCTCGGCGGTCCCATGAGAAGATTCACGGATTTTCTCTCGCGGATTTTGACAACGCAAACGGTTGTATCGTCACCGGGCCTTCCGCCATATAGTTTATCACACTGGTCAAGCAGTAATGATGAAAGCGTTTTTGCCGTAAAATCGGGGCGATAATATTCCTCCATAAACTCGATTATCTGGTCGCGCTGCCAACCGAAATTCATATTTTCACCAATACCGGCATAAACCGCTCCGTCACTCGTAAAAATGAGCGTATCGTTAAGCTTTAACGATATTTTCGATTTATAAATCATCTTACCGTCGATTTCCACTGCGCTCTCGGGATACACAAGATTTTTTCCGTCGCGCAGCAGAATGACATGCGGATTGTCGTATTGGGCTATTTCTGCCTCTTTGTTGTCTATTACACGCACTATTGTAAAAGTGCTGTATGCCACCTGACGTACCGAACATATAGGCAGTGTTTTCGCTATTGTATCAACACACATTTCAAGCGGCATATTATTTGCAATCATGGTGGATATTATTTTCGAAGTCAAAGTCGAGCACCGTCAAAGTAGAGAGAATATTTGCTTTTACACCGGAGCCGAGCCCGTCCGCAAGCACAACAACATAATCGTCATCGCCATGCTCTATAACCTCCACCATATCGCCGCACAGCTCTTCGCCGTACTTGGTAAGACTCATATGGCCTATGTCCGTGCAAAGATTATTCATCCTTCAACGACTCCTTAAGCTTAGTGAGGGCTATCTTTGTCTCGGCGGTAGTCTCGCCAAGCAGAGAAGCTATCTCCTGAACTATGCGCATTTGCTTTTCGACGACCTTATCCGTTATTTCTATCGTTTGACGGCTAAGCTCCGCCTTTTTCTCTTTTTCTGTCTCCTCGGCGGTAACGTCGCGCATAATGCACATAAGTATATGGTAGACATGGTCGTATACTATTGTTTCTTCAATGTATTTTTTATATTCGGCGAGGTATACGCGTTTTTCGTGAATATCCCTGCCGTTTGAAAGAACATCTATAAAATCAAAAGGCTCCAAAATACGCACAACCGGCTCACCCACAACATCCGAAGCATAACGAATGTTCATAATCTCCCTTGCCGCGGCATTTATCTGCTGAACCACCATATCCTCATTTAAAATGAGTATGCCGTTGGGAGTATTGTTGAGTATATTGTCGGAAAATTTTTCTGCTTTATCCTTAAGGAAAGGAAGGCACATCTCGAGATTTGCCTTGCCCTCAAAAACCGCCTGAGCCTTTTCACGACAGGTATTATAGCCGCACGAACCGCAGTTAAGCTCATCCTCCGGCTTTTGCTTACCCATTTTGCGAAGTATCTCCTCTATCGCTCTGCTGCCTGCCATATTGCGCGGTGAAGCAAGATAAATAAGATTTTTTGAAAGCTCGTTTTCGCTCAAGGCGTCATATTTAAAATCATTGTCGCCCGCGTCTTCGGCAAAACGACGCACGGTTATATAATCACGCACCGGAGCGCGGTGATTTTTCTCCATAGCCGGACCGCCTATACAGCTCCCCGGACACGCAGACATCTCTATAAAGCAATGGTGTATATTACCTTTTTCAATATCCTTTACGGCATGGATGCAAGACGACATACCGTCAATCGACATATACGTGTAATCGTCGTTATCACAAAGCATTGTTTTGAGAATTCCGCCGGAGGTCGGGAAAAACCTCGTTTTCCCCTTTTCAACTCCGTCATCATCAGGCTCCTGCGCCAAAACAGTATCGGTTTCGGCAAGCCAATCGGAAAGCTCTTCAAATGTCAGCACACAGTCAACCGTGCCGGGATACTCCTCGGCCTCTGCCTTTTTTGATATGCACGGACCTATAAATACTGTTTTAGCCCCCGGATGCTCTTTTTTAAGTTTCGTACAATGCGCCTGCATTGGGGATACCACTTTGGCAAGATAGGGTATTACATCGGGGAAATGCTTTTGTACCAAGAGATTTACGGTATGGCAGCAGGTCGAAATAACAACATCCTGCTTTTCACCGTCAACTATTCTGTCGTACTCGTCCTTTACTATTGCGGCTCCGACCGCCGTTTCTTCAACACCGGCAAAGCCTAGCGACATAAGTGCTTTTTTCATCGCGGTAAACGACACATCGTAATTGGCAATAAACGACGGCGCAAGGCTAACATAGACCTCGCTGTCACCGGACAACAATTCCTTTGCCTTATAGACGTCGTCGCGTATGATTTTGGCATTTTGCGGACACGCAACAAAGCACATACCGCAGAGAATACACTCGTCCTCAACGATCTGCGCCTGATTGGCCGAAAAACTGATAGATTTGACAGGACAATTCTTGATATTTTTATGGTAGTTTTAACTGTTTATTTTTTTAAGCTTTATGTACCCCGCCATATTATACACCTTTTTCCTTGCGACGCAAGATTTTTATGACAGTTTGTCAAGCACGTTGGTTTTAAAGAATTCCTCAACGGTATCGGGAGAAACGGAGAACAGCTCCCCGTCTACGGTAACGCTGACGCCGTTTTGGCAGTTACCCATACAAAACTTTCCGCTGAGAGTGACTTTGTCTTTCAGGTCATTGTCGTTTATGAGGTTCTGAAGCTTTTCAACGACTTCACGC
>ERZ791622.1008-NODE-1008-length-10391-cov-2.09336_pt1 | contig 10391 bp, 10 predicted proteins | sample MGYA00510269_ERZ791622 | MGnify/ENA primary metagenome ERZ791622 (study PRJEB30046, sample SAMN00715191) | human gut metagenome | study: EMG produced TPA metagenomics assembly of the A metagenome-wide association study of gut microbiota in type 2... | reverse complement strand
GCCGGGCAATTCGCCCTTGTAAACATATCCGAAGGAGCCGCCGCCTATGTATTTAATCTGCGTTGCTCGGCTCCCGTAATGTCTGAAAAGCACTTCCTTTGCAAATTCGCATGTCTGTTCTTTTGTGTATTTGCTGACTGTTTTTTGCTGCATAGGTACCTCCCCTTTTTCACACTGTTTTTCAACTTTGTTAATACCCGTATGTTTTCGACGTACCGATTTACACATTTATGTTTTAAAAATATAATATCAAAAAGAACAGCAAATATCAATAAACATCTCTGTACAAAAAAGCCGTCGGACATATAGCCCGACAGCTCTTAGGTCTTATATGTATTATGGTGCTTTCGACGTCCGCAAGGCTCGCCGAGCTCCTTTTCAATTTGCTTTTTAAGCGCAGCCAGCCTGTTTCTGACCGTTGACGACGGCATATTTTTTATCTTGCCGATCTCTCTGCTCGACCAGCCGTAGCTTTTAAGAGTCACTATTTCTCGGTCGAGCTCGCTCATTTTCAAAAGTATCTGCTGAATTTCAACAGATGTGATATCATCAAACACCTCAAGACATTTAATGCTTTCAAGCTCATCAAGCGAGTCGGCAAAATTGTTTTTACGAAGTCTGTCGGCAAGCACATTCTTTGCGATTTTAAAAATCAAAGACTTTTCTTTTTTGATGTAACCGAGCGTCGGCAGATAACCCCACAACTTCATAAAGGTGATTTGAGCCAAATCCTCTGCCTCGTCGCTGTCAAATCGCCTTGAAAAATACGAAACTATGCTTTTATAATACTTTTCATAAATTTGGTTAAACAGTTCAATGTTATTCATTTTTTTCCGTGATTTTGTTGCCTACGGTTGAATTGACTTTAACATAGCCCAAAATATTTTTGCCGCATTTTACCTCGTTGCCTGCCGCAAATGTTATCTTTTTATCGGAGAGCATTTGCTCGGTCATGTTATTGTCAATATCGACATTGTTGCCTGCGGCCACCAATGTATTGTAATCGAAGCTCCTCACCGTATCGCCGTCGATTTCGATGGTGTTAGGGTAAGGCTTTATTACGACGTTATCCTCAACCTCAACACTTCTGCCGTTCATTCGCGTCATCTCATAGCATGACTTTTTTCTTTTAAGCAGAAGCCCGTTCACGCACAAATCCGGAATCTTTTCAACGGTCTCAAGAATAACAATGCCGTTGACAATATAGAGGCAATCATCGGAAACATTTTTATCGTTTAATGTAACCATTCCGTTTAAAACGCTGTATTTGCTGTAGCTGACCTCTATAATGCTTGCAACATTTCGGATTGTTATCTTGGCATAGGCATTTTTCCATTCATCACTCGCATTTTTCGGAATAAGAAGCATCGCACAACTCTCGATTTTCTTGATTTCCCTTAACGCCTCGGCAGTAAAATTTTGCAAATCAAGAAGCGCTATGTTTTTTATGGTTTTTCTAAGCATAAACATTCCCCTTTAAAAGCTTTGAAACACACTTTGTCTATTAAGACGGATTTAAACCCGTCCGTATTATTTCAATTTGTTTTTACTTGCGATTACACACCCAAACGACATGCAAAGTAACGCTATTATCCGCACAACTCCGTCGGCGAACTGAATTAAAACAATTTTATCCATAATTCAAATTTCCTCTTAAAAGTTATTGAAGCGCGTTTCACTTATTAAGACGAAATTGAAGAGGAAACTGTCCGCATTATTTAAAAATTTATCGGAGTCCGCAAAATGCGGTATCGCAAAATAAACAATAAGGGCTCCGTTTTACGAAGCCCTTGAGCAAGTGTGTTCATATCAAGCGAAAAATCAAAGCCGTGCGATTTTACGTTCATTTATCCTCGGCGGACATATTTTTGCGACTGTTTGCACGCAAAATCACTTTATTTGAAATATCCTTGATTACAATCGGAACCGCTACCGCCAAAATCACATAGAAAAGATAAATTCCGGAATCTCTCCACGGGTATGCGTACCACAAAGTGCTCTTTGAAAACCTTGAAGCCCTTGATATTACTGGGGTTTCAGACTTTTTCGATTTATTTCCACTCTACAAAGACTAACACATTTTGTTTATAAAATGCATCGTGTAGTCTTCGCAGTATTTTGATAATCCATATTATCATACCTGTATGACGAGAATTTATCATTTTCTTATCAGGTGCGATAAAACCGATGGTTGCAAGAAAAGAATAATCGCAACCGGATTGGTTTTACATTTATATTATACTTGATATCTTTTTGCCTTGCAAGATGTATTTTAATTTTACGCACACATTTCAAAAAATGTGCGTAAATTTTAATTGTTTTTTTTAGTTGTCTCAGGTATAATAAAATCAGCACACAATTACGTGTTCGCTGTGCGTGAATTTTATTTAAGGAAGAGGGTGAATGAGTGAATCTTCAAGAGCGAGCAAAAGAAGTAGTTGTAGACAATAATGGCATTGCAAAATCTGCCGACTTTGTCGCTGCCGGAATCAGAGCTGTTGATGTCGTAAACCTGTGTAACGCAGGCTTTCTTAATCGTGTACGACACGGATACTATCAGCTTGCCGAACAATGTGTTTCTTCAGAAGAACAATTGCTTGCAACACTCATCCCAAAAGGAATAGTTTGTGTTGAATCTGCGTTGTTTCACTGTGGTTACAGCGACTTTGCACCACGAAAATGGTCAATAGCTGTACCTCGTTCAATGTCAAGAACAAAGCTAAAAGTCGATTCGCTTGCTATTCAACCTTATTATATGCAGCCTGAGTTGTATGAACTTGGGAAAATCACCGACAACTTCAATGGAGTTGAGCTGCCTGTATATGACCGTGAGCGAACAATATGTGATTGTTTCAAATATCGTTCAAGATTAGATAACGAAATTTTCAACAAGGCCATTAACGCTTATGTAAAAGACGACAAAAAGAATCTGAATAATCTTTCTGTTTATGCTAAAAAACTTCGTGTGTATAAAAAGGTTACCGAACTGATGGAGGTATTGCTAAATGGCTGATATTGCAGCGTCTGTGCTTACTCGATTAAAGAATAAGGCGCAGGCAAGTGGAAGAAGTTATCAACTTTCCTTACAACTCTTTTGTCAGGAAGAATTTTTGCGCAGACTTAAAAAATCAAAATATGCAGAAAATTTTGTTCTTAAAGGCGGATTATTTATCTATTCGCTTACCGAATTTGACAGCAGAGTTACAGTCGATGTTGATTTTTTTCTTCGACAAATGCCGAACACTCCTGAACAACTGCGAGTTGTGCTTGAAGAAATTATCGCAACACCTACTGAAAATGAATTTGTTACATTTGAGATAACAGATGTTGCTCCCATTGCTGTTGCAAAAAAATATGCCGGTATCGGTGCATCACTTGTTGCACACATCAAGAATACAAGAACACCTTTCAGCATTGATTTCGGCGTTGGCGATGTCATCGTGCCTAAACAGGAAAAGTGAAAAATTCCAACACAGCTTGACGATTTCATTTCTCCGACTGTAAATACATATTCGCTGGAAACAACAATTGCCGAAAAGCTTGATGCAATTCTCGATTTATTGGAATTTTCAAGCAGAATGAAAGATTATTATGATATTTATTATCTTGCCAATAAGTTCGATTTTGACGGTGCAACGCTGACAAAATCACTTAAAAAGACTTTTGAAAACCGTGGACACGCCTTTACGATAGAACAATTTGAGCAGGTTATGGCTTTTGCCGAAAATGATGCAATGCAAAAGAAATGGAAAGCATTTTGTCGAAAGATAGATACTAAAACCGATACATTCAGCAAAGTAATCGAAACAATAAACCTTTTCCTTGCAGAACCAATCAAAGCAGCAGAAAGCACGGCATTCACCGCACATTGGACTGCATCAGAAAACGAGTGGAAATAAAACTATTGATATGCACGCTATAAGTGTGAACGGAGGAACCTAACAATGGCAAAAATCATGGAACAACCAATTGTAGATTTTTTAAGACAACAGCTTAACTTTTCTGGATTCCCACTTCCTTCTGTAAGTGAAGATGAAAATCATCTTATTGTTTATGAGCAGGATAGTTATAAGCAAAATAGTGAATTGCTTGAACTGTTTCAACATGCTTCAAAGTGTAATGCGAATCCTGATATTTTATGGACAGACAATGCTGATTTTGGCAAGCCTGAATTTATTATCATCAACACCCATAATAATTTGGCTATTGTTGTTGAATGTAAGCCTAAAATTGCAAATCATAGTAGCAAAAAATTGCGAGAAGAAGGAATCCTTGTTCGAGATTCTAAAGTTATTAGCAGGTATTCCGTGGAAGGTGCTTTACATTACGCCAAGTATTTGTCTGCTAATTACGATGTGATTGCCATCGCTGTCAGCGGTACACCAGATAATTATAGAATAGATACTTTTGCTTGGGAAAAAGGACGCTTACATATTGAGGACGAAAAAGGACCATTTGTAAATTTGAACATTCATTCCATTTTGTCGTACAAAGAATATACACAAGCATTTGATTCAATAAACACTATCAAGAGAACTATTTTGGAAAAAGACGCCCTAAGTGTTGCCCAAGATTTGAATCAAACTCTTTATGATGCAAGTGTTCCTCCTATTGACAGAAGTTTGCTTATAAGTGGATTGCTTTTGGTTTTGCGTGATCCTGTTTTCATAAATAGTTATCGCGATAAGAAAATTTCTGAGAAGAAACTGCTAAAATTATTGGGTGATTCTATGGAAACAGAGTTGGAAGAATTAAAAGTTCAAGACTCTTTTAAGTTTTCTATGGTTCTTACGCGGTTTAAGGATGTCTTTAATCAGCCGGGCATGCTCAAAGACAATGCACGTGTTCTTCGTTCTGTTTTGGATACATTGAAAGCCAAAGTATACCCGTGTATGCAGGGTGACTTTTCTCTTGATATTATTGGCAAATTTTATAGTGAATTTTTGAGATATGCTAAGGGTGACCAATCAAGTGGAATTGTACTAACTCCTCCTCACATCACAGAGTTGTTCTGCGATTTGGTTAACTTGCAAATAGACGATGTTGTTCTTGATCCGTGTTCTGGCACAGGCGGATTTTTGGTTTCTGCAATGAACCGCATGTTTAAACTTGCCGAAAAATTTCCCAATTCGGAGGATGAAAAAGAAAAAATAAAAACAAGCCGTCTAATCGGTTGTGACGACGATAAATTAATGTTTTCGCTAGGTTGCTCTAATATGATTTTGCGTGGCGACGGAAAAGCTAATATGTATTATGGTTCATGCTTTGATCACCAAGAATCTTTAAGGAGCAAAAAGCCAACTGTTGGGATGATAAATCCGCCTTACAGTGGTTCTATTTATTCGCCGTTACAATTTGTTGATTTCTTATGCGACACCGTTGAAAAAGGAAGTTTAGTGTGTTCCATCATTCCTATTGCGTGTGCATATGCCGAGGAAAATAAGCTTATGAGGCAGCAAATCATGCAGAAACATACTTTGGTGGCTGTTATGAGTATGCCTATTGAACTTTTTAGACCTATTGGAACTGTTCCGTGTATAATGTTGTTTAAAGCTCAAGAGCCCCACGATAAAGAAATACCCACATATTTAGGAAACTGGAAAGACGATGGTTACAAGTGGAAAAAAGGCGTTGGAAGGATTCCCGATGGTTCAAAGGCGCTTGAAGCGAAAGAACGATGGATCAAATCATTCAAACGGACCATTGATGATCCCAACATAGGAATTTGGCAATGCTTAGATGGAACTGATGAATGCTGTTGGGAACGTTATGCAAAAACAGATTACTCAAAACTTGATCAAAGTGCTTTTGAATTGGAAATCAAGAAATATTTAATATTCCAGTTAAATCAAATGGATTTGTCAGAAATTTCAAACAACAAGGAGAATAATAATGATTTCAGTAAGTAAGATATTCGAAATTCTTCCTGGTCACGGTCTTGAATTGTGTAATATGAGCATATCTCAGCAAGGTATACCTTTTGTAAATAGATCGTCTAAAAACAATGGCGTGGCATGCAGAATTGATCCTATAGATGATTTGTTACCTCTTCCTGCTCATACCCTATCAGTGGCATTAAACGGTTCTGTACTCGAAACATTTTTGCAGACCGAACCCTATTACACGGCATATCATGTGGCGTGTTTAAAACCGTTAATAGAATTATCAGATCAAGAATTATTGTATTATGCAGCCTGTAGTATAAATACAACTATGGGCGTCAAGCTAATGCTTCTTTGAAATTTTTAGAGATACCATCACCTAAAGATATTCCAGCCTGGGTAAAATCTTATTCGATTCCCAGTATGAAAACATATCTTAATCGTGCAAGCAAAGATGACGTTCCATTTAATCCTATTAAATGGAAAAAATTTGGCTTGGAGCAACTGTTTGATTTCGATAAGGGCACATTTCATCCTGAAGGAACATATACAACGGGGAACACTCCTTTAATTGCTGCCGGAGAGAAAAATAATGGAATAATGAGGATGACTAATTTACCCGCAGTGTTCCCAGCTAATACCATTACTGTGGGCAAAGCTCAACTTACTGTTTTTTATCAACCTAAACCTTTTGCTGCATCTCATGATGCCGTTGTCCTTTTCCCAAAATTCAAATGTAATAAGTATATTGGTTTATTTATGTGTGCAGTTATAAAAAATGAAGCATATCGATTTCACTATGGTAGACAGATACAATTGGAAGCAACTAAAAAATTGCAAATTAAGCTTCCTGTTATTTTAAAAGATAATGTGCCAATAACAGATGATGACGGAAATTGTATTCCAGATTTTGAATATATGGAAAGTTTCATGAAATCTTTGCCGTTCAGCAACAAAATATGAGGTTAAACTATGAGTGAAATAAAAACTTCTGCTAAAGGAATAGACTACGCAAAACCATGTGTATTAAAAACTAAATCAAGGGTTTATTCTCAAGCAGTGCTAATGAAAATCCCCCATGAGCATCACAATGAACCAGACATATCATTAAAAATAGGAAGATATCTGTTTCCTTTTGGTAAAGTTCAAAACGAAAAACCCAAAAGTGAACTTACATTAGACAACGAAGAATTAAATGCTCTTATCAGTTATATTTCTGAAAATTATGTTCCTGTAAATCTTGGCTCTGGAAAATATATAAATGTATCTGATGATGATGAAGAGCTTATAAATAAATTTAAAGAGTTAGTTGAAAAGAATAGCGATACTGCCGAACTTCTGATTGAAAAAGGAATTCTGTCTGACAATGTATTTGTTGCTGCAACATCCATAAAAAAGAAAGATGCCCTTATTGATTTTGAAAAAAATCTTGGAGAAACATTGCCTGAATCTTTTTGGCAGAATTGGTTTTCTGAAAACAAATGGGTTCTTGGTTCGGATTTTGCGCAAATTATCGATGAGCGAAATATAGATACCGAGAATATCGCAGACTATATAATGCGTGCTTTTGACGGATTCGTAGATTTGGTCGAAATAAAAAAACCAAATGGTTTGCAGTTTTGGTCTGCAACAAAAGACCATAATAATTATGTTCCTTCTACTGATTTAGTTAAAGCTATAACTCAATGCCTCAACTATATTTATGCTATTGAGCGTGAAGCAAATAGTGTTAAATTCATCGAAAAGACAAAGAGCAAAGTAATAAAACCACGCTGTATTTTGATTTTTGGACGTTCTAATGATTGGAATGACGAACAGCGAGAAGCTTACAGAATACTCAATGCTGCATACAATCAAATATCAATTCTTACATATGATCATCTTTTATTCCGTGCAAAAAATGTATTAGGGATAACGGAAGATATTGATACTACAGATGACGATGAGTTACCATTTTAATAATAAACGCCGAGTGCGGCTCGCTTTCGAAGTCGTACTCGGCGTGATTTTATGCATAGATTAAATCCGCATTTACAATTTCTGTCGCACTATTACAAATATTATTCATTTTCTGCACCCAAAATATCGTATCGATGTTTCAAGCTTTTTAGTTCAAGTGTAAGCTGCAATAACCCTGCCAACGACAAAACCCCGTACTGACTTCAATCCGTCAGTACGGGGTGTAATGTTAATATGGTATTTTTGTGAGCCACAAGATATTACTTTTTACTCACAAACCACTCGGTACACACAATAAAGGGGACCGAGCAGAATCTTATCAAAATCTTATCAACGGGCTCTTTAAAAACCCTGAAACCCTTGATATTACTAGAGTTTCAGACTTCTTCGATTTACTCCCACTCGACAAATCCTATTATATGGGACTGTATTTTCTATGTTTTCACGGATAAATTATTCGCAAATTTGTTAATGTTTCACCTGTTATTTTTGGCCGCTCAATTTCTTAGTATCAAAATAGTATCACAAAAGGCGGAGAAATGCAACCACATTCCCCGCCTTTTCCAAATCACTTCTCATTTTTCTTTAATACTATTCTTTGATATGTTCTAAGCGATTCCCCTCTTGGTCAAACAATTCATATACTTCATACTTGCCAGTTCCAGTCCCATAAAACAAGTGATAACCGTTTATATCTAAAGGTGTCAACTCTTGATTTTGATAGGTAATAGCGGCTACATCTTCGTCATAAGCGACAGCCATCACAACATATTTATCACTTTTATCATACCAAGAAACCAATACTTGCGTTCTAAGGTCACCACTGTCGAGCTTTTGAGGTATTTCAATATTTAGAGAGCCATTCATTTCAACAACGCTATAAAAAATACTGTTTTTTTGTATGATAGCGTTCTGGAGTTCATTATTATTATTTTTGTTAGTATATATTACTACAATAAGATTTTCATCAATTTGTTGGGAGGTTAAGATTTCGCCTACTTCAAACGGATATTTTATTCTGTTAAGTGCAGTATCAATACTTTTAGGAAAGTATATAAAAGAACCAATTACCACACTTAAAAAGATAAATAGTCCAATAAAAATTAGTTTTCTGTTTTTCATGTGCGGCCTCCAATGGGAATTTATCGTTTACATTATAACAGTAAAATTCCCGGCTGACAAGTACAAAACGGGAGGGCACCCCATAGAGTGCCCTCCTGCTGTCCGTTACCTCGCCCCCCGTCTAAACCTCCGCTTTGCTTTCTTCTGCTCCCGCTCTTGCGCCTCCCGGCGCTTTGCGTCCTCCACGGCTCGCTCTACTTCCTCCGGGCCGAAAGCCCGCTTGACCCGCTCAAAGTCGGCAATAGCACCCCGCAGGGCCTTGTTCTCCAACTTCGTTTCCTGCAAGCGGTCGGACAACCGCTCGTTTCCTTCCCTGGCCCGTCCATAGTCTCCCTGCAACCGCTCATACTTCCTCTTCAACTCGACATAGGCCCGGTACAGGGAACGCAGCACCTTGACGATCTGCGCCAACAGGGGCTTGGCTTTCTTCTCCCGGTAGGACTTGGCGCTTTCCAGCGGCCCCGGCTCCGGTAATATCCGCTCCGGGTCATCGGAGAACTGCGCCGCCAACTGCTCCATGTTCCTCACAGCCGGGGCCAGCTCCTTTAGGCGCTGTCCCTGCCGCTCCACCTGGCCCTGCTTCTTGGCCTTGACCGCCTCCAGCTCGGCAATCTCCTTGGCCCGCTGTTCTTTCTTGTAGTCCATCACAGACAGGTGCTTGTCGTGGGTGCCCTTGTCCTCCCACTCTATCCCGTGGCGCTCCATCACGGCGGCAAGCTGTTCCTTTTCAGAGCGTACCCACTGGCTCCACTCCGTGTCGCCCCTGGTGCCGCCCTTGAATCCCTGGGCCGCTAACGCCTGTTTCAGCGATACCCTTGTGTCCAGGCCTCGCTTGCTCCCGGTGGTGAACGGTACGAAGTCGATGTGCAGATGGGGTGTGGCCTCGTCCATGTGGAGGTGGGCGGAGAACACCCGGAGCTGGGGGTTGCGCTCCTGGAAACCTCTCATGTACTCGTCCAGCACCGCCGCCGCAAGCTGGCCGTCCTCGCCCTCGGCGCTCATGTCGTCCTTATTGCCCACTTGCAGGATGATTTCATGGAACGGCTTTTCCTGCTTGCTGGAACGTATCTTTTCATAGTAGTCCTCGATTTTGCGGTCTGCCCTGGTCTGCTTGTCATTGTACCGCTTGAGGGCCTCGTCAAAAAGCTCATGGAAAACCGTCTTGATATTTTCGTGGCAGTAGGTTATATTCAAGTGGGAGCGTGACCGGTCGGTGTTCTTGGCGTTGAACGCCCTGCTGTTGTGGTTCACCGAACCCTGCCCCACCATTGCGCTAATCGTCCTTTTCAAATCAACACTCCTTTCGCCGCGCCAGCGGCGGCCTTTGTTACTTTCTGCGAAAATAACGCAAAAGCACTTTTGACAGCCTTGCGGCCATCAAAAGCGCATTTGCGCCCTACGGGGGGGAGGGGGGGTGGGGGCGTGCGT
>ERZ791622.993-NODE-993-length-10520-cov-2.79618_pt1 | contig 10520 bp, 11 predicted proteins | sample MGYA00510269_ERZ791622 | MGnify/ENA primary metagenome ERZ791622 (study PRJEB30046, sample SAMN00715191) | human gut metagenome | study: EMG produced TPA metagenomics assembly of the A metagenome-wide association study of gut microbiota in type 2... | reverse complement strand
AGGATCAGCAGGTGCTGTTCGACGTTCGTGCCGCCCTGCCACGGATTGCGGATCGAGACGAGCGTCGAGGCGTTATTCCCGTTCCCGCGGATGTCGAAGCCCGACGCGTAGGCCGGGGTGTAAATCTCGGTTGTGAAATCGCTCAAAACTGGCCCCGAAGAGCCTCCGCAGGCCGATGCGAGGGCCGCGGAAAAGGTTAGCAGAAGACGTGAAAATCGTTTCATTTCCGCAAAAATAGAAAAAAATCCTGCGGAAATGTGTTTGTTTTTGAAAAATATACTATATTTGCAGTCCCAAAGCGAAGGGTTTTGCTCTTTTTTGCCGAAGGAATCGGGGCGTAGCTCAGTCCGGTTAGAGTACACGTCTGGGGGGCGTGTGGTCGCTGGTTCGAATCCAGTCACCCCGACTGATGAAAAATCCTTGATATTCAATCGAATATCGAGGATTTTTCTTTTGTGGTATATAGCCCGAAAAGTGGCGGTGGTACACAAGTGGTACATAAATGGTCGCTATCCGAAAATTTCAATCTCAGTCGTTAAGTATTTGGTTGTTGGGTGGTTGCTGTATTTGAGCCTATACAGTCGTTCCCAACAGGCAGATAATGAATTTTATTGGGTTCGCGATTATATGAGCTGTAATCGCGCCGCAGCATCTTCTGTTCTGACGAAATAAAACGACCTGCCAATATGTTTTGGCAGGTCTTGCAAATTTACTCTGCCGATGTCCCGATCAGCAGCAGAATCGAATAGTCGGTTTCAGCCAGTTTTGCATCCGTGCCGCAGCCCCAGACGATATTTACTTGCGGGGCAAATTCGTGAATGACAGTTAAGAGGCTGCATAGGTCGTCGAAACTAATTTCCGATGCGGGATGATAGCTTACTTTTACAACCACGTCGAGGTCGGCTTCGATGTGCAGGGCTTCTAATTCGGTGCGGAGTCGCTCCGCCAAGACGGGCATTGCACCCTCGACCGTAATAAGGGCACAAGATGCCGCGCTATTCAAAATGCGATCGAAATCGTTCCGGACGATTGACACCATGTCGTCTTCCGATGCGCTGAATTGGATGTCGAGATAGTGCCTGATTTCTTCTTTGGTTTTCATGTGATTTTGTTTTTGGGTAATACATTCCGGCTGTGAATACGCAGGTCGTTTCAAGTGCTATGTACTGGAGACCATCATTGCGGCTTGCATATTTAAGTCCTATACATTGGCTCGAAATGGACGGTTAATGAATTTTATCGAGTTCCCGACTACATGAGCCGTAATCGCATCGCAGTATCTTCTATCGGGATTTAACAAAGCGACCTGCCGGGTTGCGGCAGGTCGGGACAACTAAGAATGGTCGGGATAAAGACTCGGAAAGGATGTGGATAACAACTTACAGCTATGTGCTTTATCCGCGACTGGAATTGTATACGAGATTATTCTATTTTCCGATATAGGGTTTTGAATTCATACCTTATTTCATAAGTTTCGTTCAGATCGAATAATGCTCGTTTCAAAATTTTACCTAAAATGTTTTTTTGAGTATTCCTATTGGGATAATGTGTTGTGATCGCGTTCAATGGTTCGGTGTTTTCCCAATCGACTTGATTTTCGCCGACTAAATTTTGTGCAGTAAACCATGTGTCTGCGGAGTAATTCTTCTCCTGTAAACGTCTGATTAGGTAGGCTGCAATTTCTTGGCGATTTTCAAGATTTGTTTGCCAAGGACAGCTATGTAATTCTTGACGTTGCCCATTATCACCAAAATAGATTAGTGCCATAGCTTAAAATTCGATTTCTTCGATAGGTGAAAATTCATCCCAATAATTTGCTGCGCGGTAGGCATCCCTGCTTCCAACGGGAACTCCGAGATATTTACAATCACAAGACCGCATAATATCGTATTGAAGTATTGGAGGTTCGATTGCCTTACAATAGATTTTATTAAAGTGGCCAGAAGAGGAACTATAGCCAGAAAAGGCCAAATGACCTATGCTTTGCAGCTCGCTACCTAATGTCAAATATCCATTAAAAGTGCATTGGCTGAAAGCTTCTTCTTCAATAATCTTTATTTGATCGGGGATGATAAGATTTCCTGTAAAATTTTGACCCCACAAAAAGCACCTACGGGGAATAGTTGTTATTCCTGTCCCTAATGTTAACGCAGTAAATTTGCAATAACTAAAGGCGTTGCTCTCTAAGTTTATTACACTGTTAGGAATATTCAAATCTCCGGTTAATTTTTGACAATTGGAAAATGCATTATTGCCGATGCTTTGTAATCCATTGGGTAGGATTAAGTTTCCGGCCAATGACATGCATTTTTCAAAGGCTGAAACACCAATCGAAACAACGCTTGATGGTATATCGATAGATGTAATTTTGCTTTGATAAAACGCATTGTCTGGGATGGCTTCCAGATTCAGCGGTAGAATGACCGTTTTGACCGTACTTTCTTTGAAACAACTGGCCGGAATGGTTGTATTGTCGATTTGTGCCAGATCGACGGATTCCAATGCGGGCATGGTGCGCATGAAATCGTAATCGAACGTATTGAGTTTGCCCGTCAGTTTCAATCCGATCAATTTCTCTTTTTCATCGGCGGAAATGTAGTTTTCCAATGTTCCTGCCGTTTCGACATGAACCGTTTTATATCCTGAGGCCTTTTGCGCGAACAGAATGCTTTGTGCTACCAATCCGCTATCGTCTTTCAGGCTGACGGTCGAATAACGATAGGTCGTGTTCGGATTGGCTTGGGCGGTAAAGGTGAGCGTTTCCATATGTGTCGCTGCACGTGTCTCGGCAACAGAAAGCCAAACACGATCGGCCTCCGGAATTTCCACCGTATAGGTTACATTGGTTTCCACTTTGATCTGCACGGTTTCACCTTCTGCCGCAATCTCCACGGTATCTGTCGAAACGATAATGACGCTCTCGACAAAATTGATAATGCGCATGATGGTATTCGTTCCTTTGGAGACAAATACCAAGATGCGGCTTGCTTCGAGGTCGGCCGACGGTGTTGTAACGATGATTTTCCCGGATCGGTAATCTGTCGGTGAAACAGACGCCTTATAGAGGTCTTGCGCTACCACCTCGATTCGTGTCGTTTCATCCGCTCCGATAATCGTATATTTGATTTCATAGGTTTTTCCCGGCAGGACATTGATGGATTCCGTATTGCCGAATGTGATATCCAATTTTTCAGATGGCGTTGCTTTTAGAATCGTAATCGTGCTGTCGTCATTCAAGGTGAATATAACGCTGTCATCGGTTTCTTCGACATCCTTGAAGATGCCTCCGGCTTGTCCCGGCTCGCCCTGTTCTCCTTTATCGCCCGTTGCCTTGCCGAGCTGTGTCCACGATGCACTGTCGTTATAGGAAATGTACCAGTAGCCGTCCTCGATTTTCAATTGAGGCGTTATGCCGTCTTTTCCATCCTCTCCGGGCTTGCCATCCTGCCCGTCCTCGCCATCTTCGCCGGGTTTGCCGTCCTGTCCATCGTTGCCATCCTGTCCCGGCTTACCATCTTCTCCATCCTGACCGTCGCGGCCTTCTGCTTTTATCTTGTTGCCGGAATCATCCGTCAGCCAGTCGCCGTTAAGCGTCCAGTAATAGATTCCGTCGGCATCCTGCTTTACTCCGATAACCGGGGTAGAGCCGTCTTTCCCGTCTTCGCCGGGTTTGCCGTCCTGACCGTCTTTTCCATCCTGTCCGTTGTAAATCGTAATCGGTGCGCTTTGGGTAAAGGAAATGGTGTAACCAATTGTTTCTCCATCCTTGGTAATGGGAACGACGCTGGTAATGTAGTCTTTGTTTTGAAGGGCATTGACAAGGGTTTGCAGGGATGAAATGTTGGTGTTCATCTGCTTGCATAATTCTTCGAGTTTTGCGACCCTGTTTTCGAGGTCGTCCACGCGTCCGGTCAATGCCGAATCATCGTAGCTTTCCCCGCAACCGAACAGAACGGAGGCGAGTAGTAAGGCAAGTAATCTTTTCATGGAATTGGATTTTATCGTATTAGTGTTCGTGTTTTCCAGAAGGACTGAGCGTACATCCGCCATAAGCTGTTGACCCACAATATACACATCGACCGTACCCGGATTCGTGTTTATGCTTTTTTGATGGACTGTTTATGCAGCCTCCATAAGCCGTTGACCCGCAATAAACACATCTGTCACCTATCTGCTGGTGTTCGTGTTGCCCATGCGGACTGTTCATACATCCGCCAAAAGCGGTGCTACCACAAAATTTGCATTTACTCATAGCAACAAAGAATTTTGTTGCCATCCAACTCCTATATGGCTGGTCAGTAGAAAAAAAGAAAGTGTGGAGTTGTTCTCTGTTTATCTGATAAGAGGTTCTGACAAAACCTAAGACGAATAAACATAACACAATACCCCACACCTGTCAGTATGGGGTAGGCAGTCCGTGATGGACTGTAATAATGACACATACTGAAACAGATGATGAGTGTTGTCGTTATCCTCGTCTTGGTTGAAACTGTCAGATTTCTTATCAAGGACAAAAGCGAAACACCTTCATCAATATGTACGCCGCTTGTACGGCATTGCAAATATAGGAAAATGTTTTAACTTTCGACAACACTCGGCAGGGTATTGTTTGGCGAAGGTCGGCAAATTATGTTTTGGGTATAATCTACGCACGTGATAAATATAACAAAAGAAGCCGGAATCTGTGAATAGGATTCCGGCTCCATTGGTCGAATGGTTGGTCTACTTGAATGTTACACCATATTTTTGGCAAATATAAAAAAAGGTTGCTATTTGAATCTTTTTATAATTGTGTTTCAGGCATTGCCGATATTGCTTTGCGCATTTGTCCGGATCGTAGTTCGGATGTAAACTGCTAACGGCTTGGAATAGCGGCAATCCCTTAACGCCATATTCAGAGGCGAGTGCGCATCCGATGTCGAACCATTCGTTATAGTTTCGAGTGATGTCTATTCTTTTGCGTTTCAGTTTATGGATGAGAATTATTACTCGTTCATAAGTTTTATGCCGCTCGGCTACCGTTTTTGAGGAAACGGGACGCTCTGAATATATTTGTTGCAATGAAATTTCGTATTCTCTATTTACTGTTTTTGAATATGCTTTTGCTTGGGTATTAAGATAGGCCTGTCTATCGTAGCTGACAATTCGTAGACGAGTTACATCCATACAACTTCGGTCTGCTTTTAATCCTGTTAGGTTTTCGATTTCGATCATGAGAGAGTTAAGATGTTCCCAATGTTTGGTGGGATCTGCAATACGAAATATCAGGTAAATGCCATGACCGCTTAATGATAATCCGCCATAGACTAAACTGTCGAAATGGTCGGCAATAATTTTGATTTGTTTATGCCACTCCGTTCCACTTCGTGGGTTGTTGGGGTCTGCGTCAATATCAATGCAGACCATGCAACTATGGCGGAATAAATTTTCCTTGCACCGTTTCCCTCTAAATAATCCGCTGGGAGTGATCGCAGGTAAATTGCGTTTTATGGCTTGTCGTTTTTGAGGGTCTTTACATTTTCTGTATGCAATGACTCTATCTTTAAACCGCGTCATTACCAGCCAATAAATTAATTTCCCATATGCGGCAGGCTGAGGTGTGTAGCAGTTTTTGAAGGCCGAAACATAGACCTTTTGAGTGAAGGGGACGATTTCAACACAATCGTTGTCTATTTTCTGATTATAATTTATTTTTTCATTTTTCATGTGTTTGATTTTTATTTTAGGGGGTTTCTATTTTTTTTGTAAATTGGCCTATATTTGTATTATAGGCCAATTTTTTTCGATGCGGTTTCGAGTCAATTCTATTCTGTTTTTGCCTCTTTTTTGCGCGGCCTTCCACCCTTCTTGCCATATGGTGCGCCTAATTTCCCGAATGATTTGCCAGCCATGCCTGCAATCTGTCTTTTCTTTTGTGCTTTAATGAACGGTCGAATTGTTCGCAGGATTCCTAATACAGGTTTAGGGAGGTCCTCATTTTTTATATTGGTGAACGCATATTCAACAATTGCCTTAAAGGCTAAAAATTGATTTTCTTTTGATAAAGTCTGTATTGAATTATAATATGAATAATAGAATCGAAAATAACTTTTGTCAAGGTCATCATCAGCATCAATATCGGGTTCCGCTGTTTTTGTTGAAGCTTTGAAGACTTCTTCGAACGTCGGAACTGGAGCATATATTCCGGCCCTTAATATTTGCCTCGGGGGTTGTGGTTTCTTAATTTCGTTGTTCATGATCTGTGAGTGGTTATATTCTCGATTCGGTAATTACACTCTTGTTCAATAGAGGGGCAGGTATTCTGTTTCATCCATTCTTCGATTTCCTGCCGGATGAATACAAGGCGTCGTCCACCATGGGCAGGCTTATGAAACGGGATGAGCCGTTGATGCGTGAACTTGTAGATCGAGGCCTTGGAATAGCCCGAAAGCCTAACTACCTCATCGATACACATTACATCGGAGCGAATCGGCGCAGGTCGGGATTTGAGATTAAGAGAGAAATAAAGCTCTTTGAACTGTTTTACAGTAAGAGCTGCGATGGGGAAATCATCCCCGAATTTTGAGTAAGAATTATTATGCATAAGCTTAAAAAATTAAGTTATGCACTCCTAATACGAATGGATATTTTGAGGGTAATTTTATTTTATTATAAAAATTTATTATAAGTTCTAATTATCAGTATTTTGCGCATTTTTATTTTAAGTGGTTTATATCGCTTTTTATGGATTGAATAAAAAAAATATGACTGAAAAATATCAGTCATATTATATTGATTATTAGCAATTTTCGAGATGTGGTGTAGAAAAAGATACTATTAGCTGAAGTTTTTTTACTTTTTTTATGCGGTTCTCGTGTTGTTTATATAATTTATCCTGTTATGTGAATTTTATATCCTGCTATATAAATCTGTGCCGGCGGAACATGTTTTCTAATTCTCTGAAAATACATTTGTCTTTTGGGCTATGGTTGGCAACAGCTTTAACTTTGTTTGCCATATGCCAGACCGTGTTATAGGAGTTGATCTTCAACTCGGTCATGAGCCATTTAACAGATACTTTTCGGGGGTAAAACGATATTGCATAAATGACATAGCACCATTTAACTAAATCGATGCGTGTCTTGAAAAATATTGTCTCTTGCAGGGCAGACCACTGTGTACTGCAATGATGACAAAGAATATTTTTTAAAGCGTATTTGCTTCTGCTGTGGGTATTGAATCTTTTGCATTTAGGGCAATATGTTTTCTTCCAAATTTCATCGTAAATTAGATCAAGGATGTCGTTTTCAGAACCTACTCTTTCTGAAAAATCATCGTAATCTACTATGTCGTCGTACATTAGAATCCAAAATAATTTTGTAACTTGATTATGCCGTCCTCGTGCTTTTGTGGATTTTTTCCTTTCAGTTTGCGGATGTTCAGTAGCTTCCATTGAATCGACGGATAATGCTGGAAATCCCGGTATTCCGATGCGTCCCAATCCGGTGTCCCGTCCTCGAATCCGAGTAAAAATGCTTTGTCGGTCGGTGTCAGATGGTCGTTGATATACTCGACCAGTCGGCGGCGGGTCGCTTCGTACTGCTCATAGGTGAACGGCGTCGAGGACATGCCCTCGAATTGGTTGGTCAGAGCGTCGCGTTGGTCGTTGAAATTGGGATTGAGCGACTCCAAGATCGGGCGGTCGCTTCCCAGCAGGCAGAAGATGAAGCCTCGTTTGATTTCGCTGAAATCTTGGATATAATCGAGCATCAGGCTTGCGTCGAACAAGTCGCGCGGGTGCTGGCGGTCGAGTGCCGCCGTGATCTTGCCGCCGTAGAGTTGTGACAGCGGTACGATGCGGGCTTTGCAGAATACGCCGAAATCTTCTTGGGCGAGGTCGCATAAGGGCAATTCGATGGGCGGCGCGATGATGCCGCGCTTTACGTCGTTTACCTCGACTTTGACGAAATACCCGTTATGGGTGCAGATCAGTTTGTTGGGAATTTCGCGTACCGTAATGCCCGGTATTGCGGCCTCGATTTTTGCCTTTACCGCTTTCAGCCGTTCTTTGATATGGGCGAGGCTTGCTTCCCGCGGTTCGACAGGAATATAGGTCAGGTCGATGTCTACCGAATAGCGCGGTAAATTTTGCACGAACAGATTGATTGCCGTGCCGCCGTGAACGGCAAAACATTCTTCCGCCGAAATAATCGGGATAATGCGGAGCAACAACCGCACGCGCTCTTTGTACTCTTGATTAATCATTTTTCAGTTCTGCCGGAATAGTGATTTGGTACTTCTTATCGTAAACGCCCCCTTTGGCGATTACCCGTTTGCCACTGCCGAGGTCTATTTTGTCGAGGTCGAGGGCCTCGAACCACGCATGACGGGCCTTTTCGGCCATAAAGAGGAACAGCCGCTTCACTTTGACGGAACACACTCCTCCAACAGCCGTTGTACATTCTTCGGCGGAAGTATCGATAACATTTCCATCACATAATAGAGGTCGGTAATGTCGTAATATTGTGGTGCGAGGTGCAGACACTCCATAAATGCCCGTTCCGGGGTAGAGATCGGCAACTCGAAAACCCCTTGTCGGGTGGTAGTGATTCCGGTGTCGGAGTTGAATATTTCGGTGGTAAACAGCCGAAGCGTAACGCCCCAGTCGTATTTTCTGAACCAAAGCGGTAAATACTCTTTTTGCGGAGCAGACAGCGAAACGGTCGGCCGACCCATCGGGAGATAGTGCGAATAGCCATGTATCTCCAATGCCGACATGGCTCCGATTGTTAGGTGTTTGCCAGTCTGCGTATTGAGGCTGTATATGGCTCCGTATAAGGTCGGCGTATCGCCCGTGCGGATCATTACACCCGTGCCTATGGGTGTCAGCCAAGCGGATTCGACGTATCTGTGTTGGGTGGAGTGCGGTATGTTATTTTGCTTCATCCACGAGGTCAGATACACGGCTCCAGCCGGAACCTCTTGTAGTAATTGGTTTATTTTTGACTCGTTTTTTACGCTCATAGCGCAAATATACACAAAATATTAAACCATTGTTGGTCTATTACAAAACTTTTGCCGCCTCGTTGATTACCTTGTTGTCGAAACTGTCGAGGTAGGTATTGGTCGTTTCGAGGTCGGCATGGCCGAGCATCTGCGAAATAATTTCGCGCGGGATTTTATTGTATTGCAAGGTCATTGCCATTGTATGACGGCTCACATAGCTTGTCAAATGATAGTCGATGCCGAGTTCTTCGGCCAACGATTTCAAATATTTTTGATATTTGGCGTAACGGCTTCGGATATGGTTGTATAGCTTCTCGCCCGTATAGCCGGAACAGGTAATGATCGGTAACAAATAATTATCGACAATAGGTGAGGCAGATTTCAACCGTTCGATCAATCCTTGAATCTCCGGCGTGATATGGATTCGGATGGCGGCTACGTTCTTTTGGTGTTTAATCTTGTTGCGTTTGTAGACGATGTAATTCCCGTCGGCCAGTCGTTGAACATGATCGGTCGTAAGGTAGGCCATATCGACGAACGACATTCCGTAGCAGTAATAGGAGAACAGAAAGAGTTGTCGTGCGTATTCGTTCTGCGGATTCTGTGCAGGCGTATCTTTGAGTTTTTGCAAGTCTTGAGGCGGAAGATAACGCTTCTCCGTCGCTTCTTCCAACTTGGCAATCTCGAAACCACCTTTCCCGAAAGGATAGGCTGCTTCCGAACCGATGCCTTCTCGGTTTGCTTGATTCAAGATTGCCCGCAATGCTTTGAAATAATATTTGCGGGTATTGCCCTTGCAACCCCGTTTTTGGAGGAACGTATCGAAATTGCGTACATAACGCAGGTCGATGTCGGAAAACAGCCGTTGATTCAACTTGCTGTCATAGTATTTAAGCAATCGAAGCGTCTCGAAATAGCATTTGGCGTTGCCCGTATGTCCGGTATCCCGGAGCGTTTGAATATGGCTTTCGAGGTATGCGCAGAATTTGCCCTGTTTGGAGGGGTTCAAAAATGTTTCCTCAAATTGATTCAGCGTCCAGTCGATGCCGTCTATCTCGAACTTCTCGATAACCTCGCGGGCGCGGGCCTTGACCTTGTCCAGAAAGGCATTGTCCTGAATGCGTTTCTTATTGGCCTCTCGCTGTTTTTCACCTTTCAGATTCCGTTCGATGGTAAGTCGTTCGGCCGAATTGTCCCAATAGGCCGGATCGACGTATAATTTCAGACTGATGCGCTTGCGACTGCTGTTTTTAGTGACGCATAATTGGAGAATGTGATACCCCATTGAATTGGGTTTGTATTTCCGTAAAACGATGCGAACAGAGTAGGCCATTTTCCGATGTAAAATAGAGGGTGGTACAAAAGTGGTACAAGAAAAATCGCAATAGATGACAATAAGGCAAAATTGCAATTCTCTGTACGTGATGTAAATATACTAAAATAAAGTTAATTACTTTTATCGGAAAAAATAAATTTCTCCTCTGGGGGGCGTGTGGTCGCTGGTTCGAATCCAGTCACCCCGACTGATGGAAAGG
>ERZ791622.992-NODE-992-length-10524-cov-2.48553_pt1 | contig 10524 bp, 11 predicted proteins | sample MGYA00510269_ERZ791622 | MGnify/ENA primary metagenome ERZ791622 (study PRJEB30046, sample SAMN00715191) | human gut metagenome | study: EMG produced TPA metagenomics assembly of the A metagenome-wide association study of gut microbiota in type 2... | reverse complement strand
GACTCCAGCAGGGAGACCTCCACGCGGCCGCCCTCGCCGGTACGGCTGCGCCGCACCAGGCAGGCCAGAATACCGTCCACCATGTGCGTACCGGCAAAGATATCCGCCATGGAAATGCCCAGCGGCGTGGGCGGCTGGTCGCCGTTGCCGTTGGTATAGGCCAGGCCGGACATGGATTGCAGCAGCAGATCCTGACCGGGCTTGCTTTTCCACGGGCCTTCGGTGCCGTAGCCGGTGACAGTGGCGTAGATCAGGCGGGGGTTCAGGACTCTGGTGCTTTCGTAGTCCAGGCCAAACTTGGCCATGATGCCGGGCCGGAAATTCTCGATGAGCACATCGGCCTTCTTTACCAGCGCCTTTACCAGCTTCAGATCCTCGGGATCCTTCAGATTGGCGGCAAAGCTCTCCTTGTCGCGGTTGATGGCCTGAAAATTCACGCTGTCCCCGTCGTAGACCATGTTCTTCAGGGACAGATGGCGGCTGTTGTCGCCCGTCTTGGGATTCTCTACCTTGATGACCCGCGCGCCCAGATCCGCAAGGCGGAGGGCGGCGCTGGGGCCTGCCAGATACTGGCTGAAATCCAGTACCACGATGTCCTGCAGGGGCCGTGTCATTGACGTTCCTCCTTTGCGCGCATATCCGTGTACAGACGGTTGAATTCCTCTACCAGCTGGGCGGGAGACAGACCGTCGCTCACCTGACGGAACAGCTGCTTGGATGCGGCCTCCTGAAACTCGTTCCAGAACGCAGTCTTGGGACGCAGGAAGCCCTTGTCCAGCGTGCAGATGGTATTGCGGAAGAAATTGTTGGTCAGACGGTTATTGCCCTCATCCAGCCACGCGGCGCGGGAGGCCGGCTGTCCGATTGCCTGCGTATAGATGCCGCGCTGCACCTCCGGTGAGGCCAGATATTTGGCAAACGCCACGGCCACGGGGAGCTGCTCCACCGTCAGGTGCTTTGTCAGGGCGATGCCCACGCCGCCGATCTGTGTGGAGGCGGCTGCGTCCTCCCGTACCAGCGGCGCGTCCCGGAAGGTGATGAGGTTTTTGGCGTAGCCGGCCCGGGAGTAGTTGACGTATCCATAGATGAAAGGGGAGTAGATGATCTCATCGGATCGGCTCAGAGCGCCGCGCGGCGTGATGGGGTCGCGCTGGAAGGAGACGGGATTGGACACGGAGATCAGGCGGTACAGCAACTCGCCCGCCTGCCGGGCTGCCTCGGCACGGATGCCGGTGTCCGGATCGAAGTAAGCGCCCTGACTGCACTGGGCGGTCAGGCTCATGAAGGTGCTGAACAGGTGAGTGGGGGCCAGCGGGAGGGCGAAGCGCTCTCTGCCGATCTGGCCGCTGAGACGGATGGCATCCTCCACCGTTCCGGGCGTCTGCGCACCCAGCGCCGCCATGGCGGGCGCGTTTTCGGCAGCCACCTGCGCGGCGGCGTCCACGGGCAGGCCGTAATAATGCCCGGCGACGCAGTAACTCTCCAGGCTGAGGCCTACGGCGTCCCCGGCCAACATAGCGAAGTAGGATGGCTCAATGAGACTGCTGAGATCCAGCAGGAAACCGGCGCGGCTGCCGGCGGTCATATAAGGATGGTCGATCATAATCATGTCATACATCTCGGCCAGCCTGCTGACGGGAAAGTCCTCGAAATCCTGCAGCGAACGCTTCTTCCAGCTGATCTCCACGCCGGGGTGCGCCTTGCAGAATTCCGCGCTGACGGGGATCAGCGGGTTATAGCCCCGGGCGTGATCCCAGGTGATACCTTTCAATTCCATATCGTATTTCTCCCTATTAGGCTCCGGCCTGTCCGCAGAAGGGCGGCAGTCGATGTTACTGTTTATAGAATACACACGTGTGAACAAAATGTCAAGAAAGTATCTGGTATTCTGGGGAACGGCGGGATGTTTTGTGAAAAAATACAGTTTTCGATGTGGGAAATTTACGTTTTTGTAGAAAATTGCTGCACGAGCAAAAAGTGGCCTGTGAATCTCTTGACAGCCTTTGGACACGTGTTTATAATCAGGACAAGGTTAGCGAGTGACGCTTCACCACCGCAAGAGTCTCCTCCCAGAGTCGTACGGCGGCTGCGCATCCGCCAAACCGAAAAAGCAGGTACGAAAAATATCAGAAAAAGGAGAAAAAATCATGAAGATGACAAGGAAGATCCTTGCTCTGCTTCTGTCCGTGGTCATGGTTCTGAGCCTGGCGGCCTGCGGCAAGCAGAATGACGGCACCAATACCGGTGACAGCACTAACACCGGCGATGATGCCAACACCGGCGATACCACGGCGAAGGTGACGCTGCAGGTTGCTTACGAGAACAACCCCGGCGAGCCCATTTCTGACGCTGTCGAGGAGTGGAAGCGCCTGGTGGAGGAGCGCAGCAACGGCACTATTGAGCTGCAGCTGTTCCCCTCCAGCCAGCTGGGTTCCAAGTCCGACCTGATGGATCAGATCGTGATGGGCGAGCCCATCATCACCGTCTGTGACGGTTCCTTCTTGGCCAGCTATGGTGCTCCCGAGCTGGACATTACCTCCGCTCCCTATGTGTTCGACAACTTCGACCAGTGCTGGAAGGTCATCGCCAGCGATTGGTGGACTGAGCAGTGCGGCCTGCTGGAGCAGAACGGCATCCACATCGTGACCACCAACTGGATCTTCGGTGAGCGCAACATCATCACCACCAAGCCCGTCAAGAGCGTTGACGATATGAAGGGCCTGATCCTGCGTACCCCCAACACCACCTCCTATGTCACCGCCTTTCAGCTGATGGGCGCAGCTCCCACCGCTATGGCTATCGGTGATTGCTACACCGCTCTGCAGCAGGGTACCATTGACGGTCTGGAGAACACCTACTCCACCCTGTACGGCAGCGCCTTCTATGAGGTCGCCAAGTATGTGACCACCACCCATCACGTCAACATGTTCTGCCAGTGGATCATGAGCGAGACCCTGTGGGAGAGCCTGACCGACGAGCAGCGCACCATCTTGGCCGAGACCGGCGACGAGGCTGGCCTGTTCAACAACGACCTGCAGACCAAGAGCGCCAGCGAGTATCAGCAGAAGCTGGTGAACGCTGGCGTGACCCTGATCGACCTGACCGACGAGCAGCGCGCCGCCTTTGCCGAGGCTGTCCGCCCCCTGTACAGTGATCCTACTGTCACCGCGCAGTGGCGCGACGGTCTGTATGACATGATCAAGGACGTGATTAAGTAAGTCCCGCTTACTGCTGGGTCAACCGAATCATTTAAGAAATCGGGTAGATGGGGAGGGCAAGTCAGCGCGCAGCTGCCGCCGGCTTGCCCTCTTTCCCATCTCTGACATACAGCTTTTGCATCGGAAAAGATACACAAGAAACCAGAAAATGACGGAAGATAGTAAAAGGAGCTGGAATTCGTATGAACGTGAAGATCACAGGCGTCGCCGTACAGGACAGACGCTTTCAACTGGAGAACGGCGCCGGTTCCGACGCGGTGCATACCGTTCCGCAGTACGCCTACGCGGTGTGTGTTCTGAAAACGGACACGCTGCTCGAGGGCACGGGGCTGACCTTTACGCTGGGCGAAGGCAACGATCTGGTCTGTTCGGCGGTAAAGTATCTGGCACAGGAGCTGGTGGGGCGCGAGATCCACGAGCTGATGGACAGCTTCGGCGAGACCTTCGCCGCCCTGACGGATTCCCCGTGCTACCGCTGGCTTGGCCCCCACAAGGGCGTGATCCATCTGGCGCTGGCCAGCGTGACGAATGCCTGCTTTGACCTGTGGGCCAAGGCAGAGGGCGTGCCTCTGTGGAAGCTGCTGATCGACCGGACACCCGAGGAGATCATACGGCTGCTGGACTTCCGCTATGTGGAGGACCTGATGACCAAGCAGGAGGCGCTGAGCATCCTGAAGGACACCGCCGCTACCCGTGAGGAGCGCATGGGCGTCCTGAAAACCGGCTATCCCGGATATGACACGTCCGTGGGATGGTTTAACTATTCTGACGAGTTGGTGGTGGAGAATACCAAGAAGGCCGTGGCCAACGGTTTTACCGCCATGAAGCTGAAGGTGGGGTCTGCCGATTACGAGCGCGATGTGCGCCGGGGCAAGCTTATCCGTGCCGCCGCAGGTGACGACGCCACCATCATGGTGGACGCCAACCAGCAGTGGCCCCTGTCCAAGGCACTGGTGGTCATCGATAAGCTGCGTGAGATGAACCCCTACTGGGTGGAGGAGCCCACCGATCCTGATGACGTTCTGGCGCATCAGACGCTGGCCCGGGCGTTCCACCCGATTCGTATCGCTTTGGGTGAACACGTGTCCAACAAGGTGCTGTTCAAGAACTTCCTGCAGGCCAACGCCATGGAGATCAATCAGGTGGATGCCCTGCGGGTCGGCGGCATCTCCGAGTTTATCCTTATCAGCCTGATGTCCAGGAAGTGCGGCGTTCCCGTGATCCCCCACGTAGGCGACATGGGACAGATCCATCAGCATATGGTGCTGTTCAACCATATCAGCGTGGGGCATCCCAAGATGTTCCTAGAGTGCATCCCCCATCTGCGCAAGTATTTCAAGAATCCGGCTACCATCGAGGGCGGTGTGTATCTGGTTCCGCAGGAGCCAGGCAGTTCCAGCGACTTCAATAATTGAGCAAGAGATTGACGAATACGAAGGCTGACGAATATGAAGGCTATTAAGATCGATAGTAAGGACAACGTAGCCGTTGTCCTGGGAAAAGTGGGCGTGGGTCAGGAGGTGGTCTGGACCAAGGACAGTGAGACGGCCTCGGTGCAGGCGATGGATACCATCCCCATGTACCACAAGATCGCGGTGCGGGATATTCCCGCCGGCGAGCCTGTGGTAAAATACGGCGAGCACATCGGGATTGCAGCGATGGATATCCCTGTCGGTTCCCACGTGCACGTCCACAACGTGCGCAACCATCGGGAAGCGCTGTAAAGGAGGTACGCTCATGGAATTCTGGGGATACCGCAGACCGGACGGTAAAGTGGGTGTCCGCAATAAGATCCTGATCCTTCCGGCCAGTATCTGTGCCACGGATACGGCCCGCATCGTTGCATCGCAGGTGGAGGGTGCCGTGACCTTCCACAATCAGAACGGATGTTCTCAGGTGCCCAGCGACATGAAGCTGACGCTGGACACCATTGCAGGCATGGCGGCCAATCCCAACGTGTACGGCACGGTGGTGATCTCGCTGGGCTGCGAGGGCTGTCAGATGGATCTGGTAGCCGAGGAGATCGAAAAGCGCACCAACAAGCCGCTGGAGCGCTTTGTGATCCAGGAGAACGGCGGCACCATCGCCACGGTGGAGCGGGCCACCCGCGCAGCCAAGAGGATGGCACAAGACGCGTCCCTGCTGCAGCGGGAGAAATTCCCCATCAGCGAGCTTATCGTGGGAACAGAGTGCGGCGGCTCCGACCAGACCAGCGGCCTGGCCTCCAACCCCCTGATCGGCGAGGCCTGCGACCGGCTGGTGGACATGGGTGCCACGGCGGTGCTGTCCGAGACCACGGAGTTCATCGGCGCGGAGCACATTCTGGCCCGCCGGGGCCGGACGCCGGAGGTCAGCCGGCGCATTTACGACATCGTACACCGCTTTGAGAACTCCCTGAAACTGGTGGGCGAGGACGTGCGGGACGGCAACCCCTCCCCCGGCAACATGGAGGGTGGCTTGACCACGCTGGAGGAGAAGTCTCTGGGCTGCATCCACAAGGGCGGACACCGTCCGGTGGAGGCGGTGTACGAGTATTCAGAGATCATCGACAAGAAGGGCCTTGTCATCATGGACACCCCGGGCAACGACCCGTCCTCCGTGGCGGCCATGGTGGCCGGCGGCGCACAGGTGGTGCTGTTCTCCACGGGACGCGGCACACCCACGGGCAATCCTGTCGCGCCGATTATCAAGCTGACGGCCAATCCGCAGACCTATGCGGGCATGTCGGACAACATCGACGTGGATGCCAGTATGCTGCTGACGAATCCGGATCGGATGCCGGAGCTAGCAGACGCGCTGGTGGAGGAGGTCGCCGCCACGGCCAGCGGCAAGCTGACCAAGTCCGAGGCGCTGGGCTATACCGAGATGGCTATCGCCCGGGTGTGCAACTACGTATAAGCAGGGAGATAGACGGCGGCGGAGCTGCCGTTGTCGAATAGAAAAATCCAGTAAGAAAGTGAAGTGAGGCAAATGGAAAAATCGAAGAAAGGGAAGTTGGGCAAGATCTTGGGCAACCTGGACATTAGTCTGGCTTGCGTCGTGCTGTCTGGTCTGATCGTCCTGACCTTTGCAGGCGTGCTGAAGCGGTACATCTTCCGCGATCCCATCGCCTGGATGGAGGAGCTGCAGCCCCTGCTGTTCCTATGGGCGGTGATGCTGGCGGCAGGCGCGGCTTTTCGTACCGGCGGCCACGTGGCCATCGAGATCGTGGTGGATGTCCTGCCCAAGAAGATCGGCAAGGCCATTGAGCAGATCGACGTGGTCATCGAACTGCTGATCCTGGCGTACCTGACGTGGCAGAGCTGCGTGTTCTACGGGCAGTGCGTGGTCACCAACAAGGTGACGCTGTTCCTACAGATCCCTTACTCTCTGGCGTATGTGATCCTGCCCATCGGTTGTGTGCTGATGATCATCAGCGTCATTTACAAGGAACTCACCGACTTCCGCGCAGCACGTAAGGGTGAAAGCAATGATGTAAAGGAGGGAATTGAAGAATGAGCACTGCTGTTTCCGTGGGCCTGATCCTCGTGCTGATCCTTCTGTTCCTGAAGGTGCCCGTATTTGTCTCCATTATCGCAGGCAGCGTGGCCTACTTCTTCCTGAACCCCGATGTCAACGCCATGATCCTGGCGCAGCGCGTGTCCTCCGCGATCCAAAGCACCTCCCTGCTGGCGGTGCCGTTCTTCGTCTGTGCCGGTGTGTTCATGAACTACTCCGGCGTGACCCGTCGCATCATGGCCCTGTGCGATGTGCTGACCGGCCGCATGTGGGGCGGTCTGGCGCAGGTGAACGTGCTGCTGTCCACCATGATGGGCGGCTTGTCCGGCTCCTCTCTGGCCGACGCGGCCATGGAGGCCCGTATGCTGGTGCCCGAGATGGAGAAGAAGGGCATGTCCAAGGAGTTCTCCAGCGTGGTGACGGCAGCCTCTGCCATGATCACCCCCCTGATCCCTCCCGGAATCGCTATGATCCTGTTCGGATCTTTGGCCAACCTGTCCGTCGGTAAGCTGTTCGTCTCCGGTATCGGTGTGGGCCTGATTCTGTGTATCGGCGAAATGGTCACCGTGTCCATTATCTCCCGGAAGAGAGGCTATGCCCCCAACCGCAAGGAGCGGCTGCACTGGAAGCCTCGTGCTGAAGCAGGCCATCCTGCCCCTGATCCTTCCGGTGGTCATCATCGGCGGTACCCGTATCGGCGCGTTCACCGCTACCGAGGCCGGTACCGTGGCTGTGGTGTACTCCATCTTCCTGGGCAAAGAGATCGACTGGAATACCATCGTGAAGGGCCTGAAGGAGACCGTCATCTCCACCGCCGGTATCATGATGATCATCGGTGCGGCTTCTGCCCTGTCCTGGGTGCTGACCAAGGAGCGCATCCCCCAGACCATCACCGAGCTGATGCTGCAAATCACGGACAACAAGTACGTGTTCCTGCTGCTGGTCAACCTGTTCCTGCTGTTCGTGGGTATGTTCATCGAGGGCAACGCCGCCATGATCGTGCTGGTGCCCCTGCTGTACCCCATCGCCACGGGCACCTATGGCATCGACGGCATTCAGTTTGCCATGATGTTCATCTTCAATATGGCCATCGGCTCTCTGTCCCCTCCCATGGGCACCCTGATGTTCGTGGTCTGCAACGAGACCAAGTGCAAGCTGAGTACGTTCATAAAGGAGAGTATACCGTTCTACATCGTCCTGCTGGTAGAGCTGTTCCTCTTCGCCACCGTCCCCGTCCTGACCACCGGACTGGTGAATTTGATTTATTAACAAGCAAGTGCTATCATATGGACAGCTCCGCAGGGCGGCGTCGCTCTGCGGAGCTGTCTGTACAGTCAGAAATGGCATTACAAGGAGGAACGATATGTTTCAGAACATCTATTATGAGGATTATCAGGTGGGCAGCGTCCGCGAGACGGTGGGCCGCACCATTACCGAGACCGACGTGGTGATGCACGCCGGTCAGACCGGCGACTTCTTCCCCCATCACATGGACGCCGAGTGGTGTAAGACCACGGAGTTCGGCCAGCGCATCGCCCACGGCACGCTGGTGTTCAGTGTGGGCGTCGGCATGACCGCGTCGGTCATCAATCCAGTGGCCTTTTCCTACGGCTACGACAAGCTGCGGTTCATCCGCCCGGTGTTCATCAATGACACCATCCGGGTGAAGGTGACCATCAAGGACAAGTACCCCAGCCCCAAGCACGTGGGCAAGGGCTTCGTGGTGGAGAATGTACAGGTGTTCAATCAGCATGACCAGCTGTGCCTCACCGCAGACCACCTGCTGCTGTGCGAGATGAAGGGCTGAGACGGCCGGCGTCCCTGCGGCAGCCTTTTCCTCTGCGGGTGCGATAAATGCGAAAAAAGCTGACAGCCGGAGATCATCCGGCTGTCAGCTTTTTTCATTGTTACGTTATGGGCTGGCCTGTCAGCTCTGGAGCGGGCGGACGCTCTCCCGCATATAAAGCTTCGCATCGGGGATCACGTAGTCGCTCTGGGACGCCTCGCCCCGCTCCACCAGCCCGATGAGCCGCAGCACCGTCTCCTTGGCGGCGGATTCGCAGGAGGTGGCCACGATGGACAGAGGAGGCGTGGTGTACATGGCCATATCCACCTCGTCGATGCCGATGAGGGAAATGTCCTCCGGCACCCGCAGACCGTAGTCACGGATGGCGCCGAAGGTGCCCATCAGCATGGAGGCCGACGCGGCGCACAGCGCAGTAGGGAGGTCGCCCCTGTTGCGCTGCAGCAGGGCCATGGTGGCATCGTAGCCGCCGCTGCGGCGGTTGAACGCGCCGTGCTCCAGATACTTTTCCCGGTCAAAAGGGATACCGGCGCAGGTCAGGGCGGTCTCGAAGCCGTCCAGACGATCCTGCACGGTGATCTTGTTGATCTCTCCGGTGATAAGTCCGATCCTGCGGTGGCCCTGATTGACCAGCGCCTCGCCGGCCATCCGGCCGCACTTGAAGTTGTCGTAGTTGACGGTGATGATATGGGGGGAGGGGCTGCGCCGCGTCTGGTTGTACAGCACCAGCTTGTACTCGTGTGCAGCCAGACGGGCCAGGATGGACTGGTCGATGTGGTCGCCCATCAGGATGCCGCCGGCGATGCTGCGGCTCTGGAACAGGCGGTCGATGTCGCTTATGTTCTCCTCGTGGAGAATGGTGATCATCAGATTGTAGCCGTGGCGGTTGGCGATATCGATGGCAAAAGCGATGTAATCATAGAAAAACTGCGAGCGCGAGATCGTGTATTCATCCTGCGCGGCGGCCAGATCGATGATGAAAAGGCCAAAGACCTTGCTCTGCTTTCCCACAAGGTTACGCGCAGCCGCATCTGGGAAAAAGTTGTACTCGTTCACGATGCTTTCCACCCGCTGCCGGGTCTTTTCGGAGACGTTGGGGTGTCCGTTCAGGACCCTTGAAACAGTGGTTCTGGAAACGTGCGCCAGTTTGGCAATCTCGGATGTATTCATAACAACTCCAGTGTATGTAAAATGATATACCTATCATATCCGTTTTTTCCGGATTGTCAATCAGTTTTGGCAAATTATATAGGGCAACACCGCACAGAAAAAAGCTCTATATGCCGTCAAGTGTGATATAATAAATTTATGGATAAACAAATGACAATTTCCGCATTCAGCGATGAACTGGCGCAAGTTCGGATGAAGAAAAAAAGAATTTCTTGACCAGATAGAACGGATTGTCCCGTGGAAGGAATGGCTTGCCATGATTCAGCCGTGCTATTACAAAGGAGAGCGCGGCAACAACCCCTATCCGCTGGAGACCATGCTGCGGCTGTATCTGCTGCAAAGCCTCTATGACCTGAGTGACGAGGCTACGGTGGCAGAAGCAATCGACGACCGGGCATTTTCGGAGTTCTGCGGCGTGGATTCCAGTAATCAGGTTCCGGACGGGGACACCCTCGGCCGCTTCCGGAATCTACTGATCCGGAACGGGTTGCAGGAAAAACTGTTTGCTCAGGTGGTTGCAGCGCTTATGGATCGTGGTCTCATTCTGAAAAAGGGTATCATTGTGGATTCCACCATAATTTCGGCTCCCTCTTCCACCAGGAACAAGGAGAAAAAGCGGAATCCGGATGCGCATCAGGTCAAGAAGGGTAACACCTGGCACTTTGGATATAAGGCGCATATCGGCGTGGACAGGGACAGCGGACTGGTTTATACAGTGGAAGCTACCGCAGCAAATGTGCATGACGTTTCGGAAACATCGAAATTGCTGGCCGGAGAAGAAGATGTTGTCTGCGGCGGCAGCGGCTATCTGGGGGGTGGGGAGGCAGAAGAAAG
>ERZ791622.991-NODE-991-length-10544-cov-2.05358_pt1 | contig 10544 bp, 6 predicted proteins | sample MGYA00510269_ERZ791622 | MGnify/ENA primary metagenome ERZ791622 (study PRJEB30046, sample SAMN00715191) | human gut metagenome | study: EMG produced TPA metagenomics assembly of the A metagenome-wide association study of gut microbiota in type 2... | reverse complement strand
TGATCGAGGGGCCTGCTGCAAGCAGGCCCTTCGATATGTCGTGCGGCAGTGCCGGTTATGGCTATTCCAATATTTTGTCGATAAGTGCTTTCGTTTCGGGCTTGTGGCCGCGGAACCTGACGTAGAGTGTCATCGGGTGTTCGCTGCCGCCTTTGGAGAGGATGTTCTCGCGGAACGAGCCGGCGACGTCGCGGTTGAAGATGCCCTGCTCCTCGAAGAGGGAGAAGGCGTCGGCTTCGAGTACCTCGGCCCATTTGTAGCCATAGTAGCCTGCCGCATAACCGCCGCCGAAGATGTGGGAGAAGGCAGGCGACATGGCCGTACCGCTGATGTAGGGCGTTATCTGGGCCGGTGCGGTGGCCGTGCGTTCGAACTCCTCCACACTGACCGTGACGGGCTCTGTAACGGTGTGCCATGCCATGTCGTTCATGGCGAAGCCGAGCTGCCGCACGTTGGCGTATGCGGCCAGGTAGTTTTTGGAGGCTACTATCTTGTCGATGAGTTCCTGCGGCATCTTTTCACCGCTTTTGTAGTGCACGGCGAACAGGTCGAGGAACTCTTTCTGCGTCGCCCAGTTCTCCATTATCTGCGAGGGCAGTTCGACGAAGTCCTGGTACACGGACGTCCCCGTGAGGGATGCGTATTTTCCTTCCGCGAAGAGGCCGTGGAGACAGTGGCCGAATTCGTGTAGGAAAGTTTCGAACTCGTCGAAGGTCAGCAGCGACGGTGTCGAGGAGGTGGGTTTGGTGAAGTTGCCGCAGAGCGTCACAATCGGGCGTACTTCGGTTCCGTCGGCTTCGGTGTACATCGGCCGGTAGTTGGTCATCCATGCGCCGCCGCGCTTGGTGGCACGCGGGAAGAAGTCCATGTAGATGATGCCCGTAAAGCTTCCGTCGGCCTCGTGTACTTCGTAAGCCACCACATCGGGGTGATAGACGGGAATCTCCTTGTTGGGGACGAAGGTGATGCCGTAGAGTTTCTCGGCGAGGGAGAAGATGCCCTGTTTCACGCTTTCGAGTTCGAGGTAGGGTTTTATCTCCTCGTTGCTGACGGCATAGCGGTCGTTCTTGTACTTCTCGCTGACGTAGCTCCAGTCCCACGGCATGAGTTCGAATCCGGCCCCGTAAAGGCCGCTTGCGACGGCATAGCGCTGGAGTTCGGCAACCTCTTCGAGCGCCCGTCCCTTCGTGGCGGTCAGCAGTTCGTCGATGAAGGCATCCACCGTCGCCTCGTTGCCGGCCATCTTCTCTTCCAGCACGTAGGCGGCGTAGTTCGGATAGCCGAAGAGTCCGGCCAGTTCGAGGCGCAGTTCGGCGATGCGTTTGGCAATGTCGCGGTTGTCATTTTCGCCGATGCCGCGGGTGTTGTACGCTCTCCAGAGCTTCTCCTTCAGTTCCCGGTCGCTGGAGTAGGTCATGAAGGGACCGTAGCTCGCCATCTGCAGCGTTACGGTCCATCCCTCCTCGCCGCGTGCGGCCGCTTCGTCGGCCATGCTTTCCCGGACGAAATCGGGCAGTTCGGCTACTTTGGCGGAGTCTGCTGCCGGGATGTTGAGCGTAAAGGCGTTGGTAGCAGCCAGTACGTTCTGTTCGAATTTCAGTGACAGGGTCGCGAGCTCGTTCGTAATGGCGCGGTAGCGTTCCTTGCCTGCTTCATCGAGTCCCGCTCCGCCGCGGACGAAACTTTTGTAGGTTCTGTCGAGCAGCATGGAGTCCTGGATGTCGAGCCCGTAGTCGGCCCGGTTGTCGTACACGGTCTTCACTCGCTGGAAGATGACCGGGTCGAGATAGATGTCGTTGGAGTACTCCACCAGCTTGGGTTGCAGCCGTTCGGCTATCGCATCCATTTCATCGGAAGTTTCGGCGCTCTGGAGGGCGAAAAAGATGGTGGCGACGGAGTTGAGACGGTTTCCGCTGCGCTCCAGTGCGACGATGGTGTTGTCGAACGTGGGAGGTTCGGGATTTCGGGCTATCGCCTCGATGTCGGCCCGTGCTTCGGCCAGGGCTACGTCGAAGGCGGGTTCGTAATGTTCCGTTTTGATTTTGTCGAATTGCGGTGCGCCGTAGGGCGTTGCCGGCGTCGTCAGGAGCGGGTTCTCTTCCGAGGAGCCGCCCTGCTGACATGCTGTCGCAGCCAATGTCATGATGGTGAGTGGGATGATGATTGTTTTTTTCATTGGTATTGTTGAATGGTTTCTTTCGTGTCCGGGCGGACTCCCTTCCTCGGGGGGCGGGAGCACGTGTATGCGTTCGGTCTGCCTTTCCTATTCGCCCCAGTCGATGTTGTCGAGATAGGAGCTGTGCTTGTCGTATTTGAGGTCCTGCAGGGCGGCGGCCTTCACGCTGATGTTGAACTGCCAGCTTTTACGTGCCCCGGTCGGTACCCACGAAAAACTCATCTGCCAGCAGTGCAGGTCGCGCGTGAGGGTGAAGACGCCGGTGGTCAGCTTGCCTGTTTCGAAGTCGAAGCCTCCCGTGAGCGTAATGCCCCATTTGGGCGTCAGGTTCACGCTTCCGCTGTAACTCAAGGTCTGTACGATGTTCTTCCGGGCGAGCTGGTTGGAGTAGCTGATGCTGTAATTGAACGTCAGGTTCCACGGGATGGAGAAGTCGTAGTAGGTGGCGCTCATCATCTGCCGCCTCAGCAGCGGGTCTATCGGGTTGTCCGGGTCGAAGTAGAAGGGGTTGAGCAGGTCGGCCTGCGTATTGATGCTGTTGTTGATGGCCGGCTGGCCCGTCTGGTTGGACTGGCCGGAATTGAACGTGTAGCCTATCGAGGTGGAGGCGTTCGTGATGCGCCCGAGGCCCTTGCCGTTGGCTATCATGAGTTTGTTGATTCGGGTGAGCTGTCCGTTCGCACCGATGCCGATATCGTACGGGTCGAGTGTGGCCGAGATGTTGATACCGAAGTTCTTGAGGCCCGGAATGGTCATGCGCAGACTGAGCGGGATGGTGGAGAGCTTCATGGAGTCGGCCAGAAAGTTGTAGGAGCCGCTGAAGGAGAAGTTGTCGATAATCTTCACCTTCTTCATGCCGGAGGTATCCCGCTTGCTCGCCACCTTGGCTTCGAGCGTCTGGGCGACGCTGAAGGTGAGGGAGGCGGCATGGCTGCTGCGGCTCGGCACGCTGTAGGCGTTGCCCGAATAGGGGGAGTAGTAGTCTATCTTGCCGTCTTCGGAGGTCTGGTAGGGTTCCCAATAACCGTATGTGGGAGAGCCGAAATTCGGTGTATAACGGAAGCCTATCGTCGGCGTTATCGTGTGACGGAGCATCTTCAGCGGGAACTTCTCGTACCGCGTGAAATCGTAGGTCCCGTACACCTTGGTGTTGGCCGACACGTTGAAGTTGTAGTCATTCAGATGGTGGAATCCGTAGGTCGTGTCCCTGCGCAGGTGATTTTCCGCGTCGGGGTCGTAGGCTTGGGTCACCTCTCTGAAGAGCCATACGGCATTGTAGTTGAAGCTCGGCGATACGTTGATGTAGTTGAACAGGTTGAACGACGTCGATACGGGAATCTTGTGCTGGATGCCGTTCACCATCTTGTCGAAGATGTCGGGCGAAAGCAGTTCGTCCTCTTTCGCCTTGACCGAGTTGGTGAGGCTACCGGTATAGGAGACCGAAATCTTCTCGTACCACCGTTGTTTGCCTACGGCATTTTTTCGCCGGAAGGGAAAGACCTTCGACATGTTGAACGTAGCGCTCGGCAGGGTGAGCTGTATGGTGGAGTCGCGGGAGTTTACCGAGGCGCGCATACTGATTTGCAGGGAGAAGGGGGTACCCGCCCAGCTCTTGCCGTAGGAGATGGACGATTCGGTGGTGGTGCTGACGTAGTCGTTCAGCGATGTGGAGGCGTACTGCCGGAAGCCGCTGGTGGCGAAGTTCACCGAGGCGGAAAAGGTCGAGCCGGGATTGAACTTGGGGTCCTGCTGGTGGGTCCACTGCAACTGGAAACTCGGCGAGTTCACGTAGTTGGCATCGCCCGGTTCGCCGATGACGGTCTTGGCGTAACGGCCGGATATCCGGCCGCTGTATTTGTATCGCTGTACGTATCGGCTCTCGGCGGAGAGCTCCCACGAACCGTAAGTGTAGATGCTGCCCAGCAGCGTCAGGTCCATGTGTTCACTCGCTGCCCAATAGTAACCGCCGTCGCGCAGGAAGAATCCGCGGGTGGTCTCCTCGCCGTAGCTCGGGATGATGATACCGGAACTGCGCCCCTGCGTGAGGGGGAAAAAGCCTTCGGGAACGGCAATGGGCAGCGGTACGTCCTCCATGACGAGGTAGGCCGGACCGATGATGACTTTCTTCTGCGGGATGACCTTCGCCTTGGTGAGACCGAGGTAGAAGTGCGGATGGTCGGTCTGGTCGCAGGTCGTATATTTGCCGGAGCTGATGTTGATGGAGTTGTCCGGCATCTTCTTCACGTCGTCGCCCAGCAGAAAGCCTTCGCCCTCCTGCGTTGCCACGCCCTTGATTTTCGCCTTGCCCGATTTGAAGTTGTAGAGGATGGTGTCCATCGTAAACGTGGAGCCACCCTCCACGAATACGGGCCGTGTCCTGTTGCCGAGGGTGTCGCTGACGCCGGTGGCATACATCTGTTTGGTATCCAGTTCTACGCGCATGAAATCGGCCTGCATGTTCATGTTGCCGTAAGTCACGTCGCCGCTGTTATAGATGTAAACGAGCTTCTCTTTCGGACGGTACACGAGCGAGTCCTTGTTCTTGCCGCTTATCACGTCGTCGAGAAAATTGTTGACCCGTACCGAGTCGTGCCGGGCCGTGTCCTGCGGTCCGCGCTCTTCGGGCGGGATGTAGTCCGGGAAGAGGACCATGGAGTCGAGGGCGGTGTAGTTCTCCGGCAACGGCTGTTGGCGTACCGTCCCGAGCTGGCGGAGAGTTTGCGGTGCAGTCGGCCGTACCGAATCCCTCTCCGTTTCGGTATCCTGCCCTGCCGGCGGCACCGGAGAGGAGGCATCGCCCTGCGGCGGAAGCGCTGCGGGGGAGGGGATGGAGTCGGGAAGCGAATCGCGGAGGGTTCCGAGGATGCCGAAACGCGGCGCATGCGAACCGCTGCGCAGTCCTGCACCGAACACCATCTGTATTGCCAGCGACGCGGCCAGCAGCGCGGCGGCATATTTTAACGCTCGTTTGACCAAATTCCGTTAAAAATGGTTAACTTTGCCGACAAAGTCGGCAAAAACGCCACGGGAACCCTTCCGGGGCGGGTTTTTCGCCAACAAAAATAGGTAAAAAAAAGCAGTTTATCGCATCCGCAGCCAATAAAGTGCGGAGGGATTACGGCAGCAAAAAATACGGAAAGCATGAAGGTTACGCCCCGCAATTTTCTACTCATAACGGCAGCCTCCCTCTTTATGTTGTGTACCTGTTGGGAATCGGGTGCACAAAACGCGCAGCCCGCCGAGAGGGGAAAGGTGTGCAAGGTGGTGCTCGACCCGGGGCATGGGGGGAAGGACCCCGGATGCGTGTACAGAAACTATTACGAGAAGGATGTGACCCTCGGCATAGCCAAGAAGCTGGGAGAGCTTATTCGGAAAAACTATCCGGACGTGGAGGTTATCTATACGCGTTCCACCGATAAGTATGTGGAACTTGCCGAGAGGGGAAAAATCGCCAACCGGGCCAATGCCGACCTCTTCATCTCCATCCATATCAATGCGGCGACGAATCAGAATGCGCGGGGAACCTCCACCCATGTCATGGGTATGGACAAGGACGGCAAGAACCTGGAGGTGGCTATGCGCGAGAACGACATCATCATCTACGAGGACGACTATACGACCAAGTACGAGGGGTACAATCCGGGCGACCCGGCGAGTTATATCATGTTCTCCCTGATGCAATACGCCTACAAGGACCAGAGCATGATGTTCGCCGAAATCATCCAGAAACATTTCAAGGCCGACTTGCCCATGCCCGACCGGGGGACGACCCAGGAGCCTTTCCTCGTGCTCTGGCGTACCTCCATGCCCAGCGTGCTGACCGAGGTGGGTTTCCTTTCCAATCAGACCGACCGCAGCTATGTCACTTCCGGCAAGGGGCAGAGCGAGGCGGCGCGGGCGTTGTTCAACGCTTTCAGCGAATATAAGAGCAAGGTGGAGGGCCGGGCCAATGTCGTCATGCTGCGCGAGGCCGAGACGGAGCCCGTCCGGAAAGGGAGCGGCAGGACTCCGGCACCGGAGTTGCAGGAAAAGGGGGAACCGGACACCCGTCTCGTCGGGCAGGAACCTTACGACGGTGTACTTTATTATGTGCAGATAGGGTTTCTTGGAAGTAGAAAACCGCTGAATGACAGGGTATTCAAATCGTACCGTAACCGGGTGACGGAGAAGCGAGAACCCGGACGCGGATACCGTTACCTCGTGGGCGGGGTGCGGGATTACGATGCCATCGTGAAGATACAGTCCGAGGCCCGGAAGGAGTTTCCCGACGCTTTCGTCGTGGCCTATGAGGGCGATAAACGGATAGATGTAAAGACCGCACGGCGTAAAACGGGACAATAGGATGTCGCCCCGTACGTTCAGGTGACGGAGAGGGCGCCCGCCGGGCGTGTGTTTAAATAAGTTTACGGTTATGAAGATGAGAAAAGAGGTTAAGATAGGAATATTCACGGTAGCCATACTCGCGTTGCTCTATTGGGGGATAAACTTTCTGAAGGGGAGGGATTTGTTCAACCGGAACATGACGTACTACGCCTATTACGACAATGTGAGCGGCATTCAGATGTCTTCGCCCATCATCGTGCAGGGCATTCGTGTCGGTGCGGTCACGGGCATCAAATTCCGTCCCGACCTGAACAATACCGTGGAGGTGAAGTTCGACGTGAAGTCGGCTTACCGCGTACCGGACAATTCGGTCGTCCGCCTCTTTACCAACGGTATCATGGGGGGAAAGGCCCTCGAAATCGAGTTGGGCGATTCGCCCAATGCGCTTCCCGACGGTGCGACCATACGGTCGGAGAGCGAAACGAGCTTTCTGGAGCTGGCCGGTTCCGAGCTCGACTATTTCAAACAGAAGCTCGACCAGCTCATCAGTTCCCTCGACCTTACGCTGACGAGCCTCAACTCGATACTCGTCGATAACAGCGGTTCGATAGCGGGTACGCTCGAAGGTCTGCGCAGGGGAGCAGAGGCTTTCGGCGCCAAGGGCGAGGAGATAAGGAGCATCATCGACGACCTCAATGAGGTCACGGGAGCGTTGGCGGCCAATTCGGAACGGATTGACAATACCATGGCCAATATCGAAAACGTCAGCGGAGCGCTTGCCGAAGCCGACCTGTCGCAGACGGTCGCTAAGCTGAACGGTGCGATAGACGAATTGACCGCTACCCTGGCGGCGGTCAATTCTACGGAGGGCAGCATCGGTCTGCTGATGAACGACCGGGCGCTGTACGATTCGCTCGCCGAGGCGAGCGAAAACCTCTCCTCGCTGCTCGAAGACCTTCAGAACAATCCGAAACGTTACGTGCATTTCTCCCTGTTCGGGGGCGGCAAGAACAAATAGCGCCGCCTGCCGGGGCCGTGGAACTGCGCCGTTCCCTGTTCCTTTCCGGACGGGGTGCGGTGGGAGTGTACACCGTGTCTGCGGCGAGGCGCTGCACTGCGGGTCTGTCGTCGTTCGGGCGGCCGTGGATAGAAGATAATGGATGATAAATATGGTATATCCGTCAGATTACGAGAACAAAACCGGTTTCGACCGCATAAGGGCCCAGGTGCGCGGCAAATGCACGACCGATGGCGGTCGTGCCCTGCTCGACGGCGAAGGGTTTTCGGCGTCGGCCGGAGAGATAGCGCACCGGCTGTCGCTTTGCAGCGAACTGCAGGAGATATTGATGCTGGAGTCGGGGTTTCCGCTGCAGGAGTACACCGACATAGGTCCTGTCGCCCGGAAAATAGAGGTGGCATGCACCTTTCTGGATATCGAGGATATGATAGCCCTGCGGGCGGGACTCGGTGCGGTGAACGAAATAACGGTATTCCTCGCGGCGAAAGAGGAGGGGCGCTATCCGGTACTGCGCGGTCTTGCGCAGGGGGTCGAAAGCTTTCCGGAGATAACCGGTCATATCGATACCATCCTCGACCGTTACGGCAAGATAAAGGACAGCGCTTCGCCGGAACTGTACACCATCCGCCGTACCATCCGTGACCGGGAGGGGCAGGTGTCGAAGCGGTTGCAGGCCATTCTTTCCAAGGCGCAAAAGGACGGCTATGCCGATGCCGATGCCATGGCCGCCGTATCGATACGCGACGGTCGGGCCGTCATTCCTGTGTCGGCAGCCAACAAACGGAAAATCAACGGTTTCATACACGATGAATCGGCCACGGGCAAGACCTTTTATATCGAACCGGTAGAGATAGTCGAGATTAACAACGAACTGAAGGAGCTGGAGTATGCCGAACGCCGCGAAGTGGTGCGGATACTGACGGCGTTTACCGACCGTATCCGGCCCGATGCGCCGGGTATCGCCCGGGCCGGGGAGTACCTCGCCTGCATGGACATGATACGTGCGAAGGCCCGCTGGGCTGCGGAGAACGAATGCGTGAAGCCGGTTCTTTCAGAAGAGGGAACGCTGTGGCTGCGCTCGGCACGCCATCCGCTGCTGCGGCAGACGCTGGCGCGCGAGGGGAAACAGGTGGTACCCCTCGACCTGAAGCTCGACCGCGGACGCCGCATGCTCGTCATTTCGGGTCCTAATGCCGGAGGCAAGTCGGTATGTCTAAAGACCGTGGGGTTGCTGCAATACATGTTCCAGTGCGGTTTTCCGGTGCCTGTACTCGAAAATTCCGAATTTCCGGTATTCGACGGCATATTCATCGACATCGGTGACGAACAGTCCATCGACAACGACCTGAGTACCTACTCTTCGCATCTGCTCAACATGAAGCATATGCTGGCCGGGGCAGGCTCCGGGTCGCTCGTCCTTATCGACGAATTCGGTTCGGGTACGGAGCCGGTGATAGGCGGGGCGATAGCCGAAGCGATTCTCGAACGTTTCGTGGAGACGGGAACCTATGGTGTCATCACCACCCACTACTCCAATATCAAGTATTTCGCCGGCAGCCATGAAGGGGTGGAAAACGGAGCGATGATGTTCGACGTACAGAACATCCGTCCGCTGTTCCGTCTGCAGATGGGAGAGCCGGGAAGTTCGTTCGCCGTGGAGATAGCCCGCAAGATAGGGCTGCCGGCGCAGATAATCGATGCGGCTTCCCGAAAGGCCGGCAGCGACCACATCAATCTGGAAAAGCAGTTGCGCGACATTGCCCGCGACCGGCGCTACTGGGAACAGAAACGCGACCGGATACGCATCACGGACCGAAAGGTGGAGGAACTGGAACAGACCTATGCACGTCAGCTTGCCGATATCAAGCAGGAGCGGAACCGTATCCTGCATGAAGCCCGGGAGGAGGCCCGTGCCCTCGTTGCCGAGGCCAACAAGCAGATTGAGAATACTATCCGTGTGATAAGGGAATCCCAGGCGGAGAAGGAGATGACGCGCTTCGCCCGCCGTGAGCTCGACGCGCGGGGGGGGAGAGGAGACGCGGCGCCCCCCCCGCCGTGAGCTCGACGAGTTCCGGGAGCGGGAGGTCGAGGAACGTGCGGTGACACCGGAGGAGCAGGCTCGCATAGACCGCGAAATGGAGAAGGTGGAACGTCGCCAGCAACAGCGCCGCGAACGCAAGGCCCGGCAGGGTGAGGTGACCCGGGAGCCGGCTGCGGAACCGGAGACGCTCGAAGTAAAAGTGGGCGGGAAGGTGCGCATCAAGGGCCAGGAGGGTGCCGGCGAGGTGACGGAAATCAAGGGGAAAAAGGCGACGGTGGCTTTCGGACAGTTATTGACTACGGTGGCGCTCGACCGGTTGGAGGCCATCTCCAATTCGGAGTATAAGCGGCAGGTGAGGCCGGAGCGGGCACGTACGGTGGTCAGTGTGGATATCGCGTCGCGCCGCCTCAATTTCAAGGACAACATCGACGTGCGGGGTATGCGTGCCGCCGAGGCGCTCGAACGGGTGGAGGATTTCATCGACGATGCCCTGATGGTGGGGGTGGCGGAGGTGAGCATCCTGCACGGCAAGGGTACCGGGGCGCTCAAGGAGGAGATACGGCGTTATCTGCGCAGCGTGAGCGAGGTGGCTTCCGCTACGGACGACCATGCCGACCGCGGAGGCGCGGGTATTACGGTGGTGCGGTTCCGGCAGTAGTCCCCGTGCGGGCGAAATAAAATAGCGCAGCAGGGGATAAGGCGCGTCAAAAAGTGCTATTTTAGCGGCATCCGCGCAAGACGGGTCGCGGCGCACTTTCTCCCTGTCGGCAGTTGCCGCCGTGCGTGCGGATGTGGCGGGGGCGGATGCGGTTTTCCGGTGCGAAAATTGTACGGAAAAAATTTTTGGCAGCGGTTTCGGTCCGGGAAGTAGAAAAGAATAATGTAAGTGATGGAGTATTCTGTAAGCGAGATAGCCGCGATATGCGGAGGCACGTTCTGCGGCGAGGATGTCACCGTCCGCAGCGTGATGGCCGACAGCCGTCGGA
>ERZ791622.990-NODE-990-length-10545-cov-2.17855_pt1 | contig 10545 bp, 7 predicted proteins | sample MGYA00510269_ERZ791622 | MGnify/ENA primary metagenome ERZ791622 (study PRJEB30046, sample SAMN00715191) | human gut metagenome | study: EMG produced TPA metagenomics assembly of the A metagenome-wide association study of gut microbiota in type 2... | reverse complement strand
AATCAGATTCACTCAACGAGTCGGAGGAGTAGCTGCGGAAAAGGAAGAATTTTACATTTTTTTGTAAACATAATTACTAACTGATGAAATGTACGATGAATCATCATTTAACTCATATCGGAAAAGAAAGAATAAAGGAGTGATAAGGTGGTAAGGTGATAGGGCGATAAAGTAGCTGCGCTATATATCACAGAGTCTTATCCCGCTATCACTTTATCATCTTACCACCTTATCACATTTTGTTCATAACTCAGCAGAAATGAACTAGTCTCGTCAACGGATTACTTTATATTTTTTAGTGTAAGAATCGAAAATGGATTCATTAGCATTGCGCACATAACTCCCATATCCGATGAACCATTCCAATATGTTTTTGGAAACTGCGGGGTCAGTTCCTTTCTTATAAGAAAAGGCAAGTAAATATGCATCTGTATCCCAACCGTTCACATTTGTGCAGGAATTCCGGTGCATAATATGCCCATCTGCCCGTGTGTTTAAATAAACATCTGTTATTTTGTCACCTTTAGCAATACGGACACCTTGCAGATCGTCTCCTTTCAGGCGGGTTACCTGAGGAATATTTTTACTTGCAGGAGAATCTTTCAAGATGATTGCCGTTATAAACTTGACACTTTTTTCCACCTGTCTGCCGGATTGATTCTTTTATCTTATCCGCATATCTTTTTTCGCCTGTCACTTGGTATGTCAATGCCAGATATTCCAACTTGCGGTAAGGATTGTTTTCTTTCAAGGCTTCCCTGGCTACTTGTTCTACCTGGGTATAATTGGCTTTGACTTCTTTATCCGATTTGAGTTGTTCTTTCAGTGTCGCTATCCGATCGGGGGTAAAGAACAGATAGGGGTGTTGTTGCTGCGCCCGGATTGAGAAAACCAGGGAACAAAACAGAATGAGCGTCAGTACATGTTTTCTTTTATTTCTCATAATTTAGTATACATACGAAGGAGAGAAATATATTACTCAAATATCTTCCAGCTTTTCAAACGAGCGAATCCATTCCACAATTACCGGTTCATTGCCGATATTCCCAAAATTGAGAATAAGAGTAATGTTTGTTGGCCTTTCTGTGAAGTGCGTTCCATTATTTGACAGATAGTCTGTAATCTTGAATACATAGATATCTTTTCCTATCTTTTTAGCCTTATCCGAATCTAACTTCCAAAATTCCGGAGCACTGGCAACGCTATAGCTTAATTGCAACCAGTCTTTATTTGCGGATGCTGGAATTTTGGGTGCCTTTACAGCAATATACGGATAGTTTCCTGCCTGGTAGGAAATCCTTTTCTTTTGCATATTTACTCCGGATGATACAAATGACATTAGATTATCCACCTGTTTATAAGAGCAATTGGCGAAAGCCCATCCTTCCAGTTGGGAAAGATCTTCATTTATTTGTCCGGGGACTTTTCTTTCATTTAAGTCCTTTCCCAAATAGAACAGCAGGCTGCCGAAGCCCGGGTTATCACAAGTAAATCCCGGTCCTTCAGGACGTATCATGCCTAATACAATTTGGGTATATGGCATTTCTAACCCTTTGCGTTCAACATAGTGATTGTAGGCAATTTCAAATAATGAGCGGAAACGTCCCATCCCTTCTTCCCCTAACGTAGTCCAGTTTGAATATTTTCCGGTTATATCTTTCCAGGTAAAGAAAGGTACTTCATAGCCCAGATTAGATTTGGCCAGGTATTCATAACCTTTCATAAGGCGATTATCCCGAGCGCTATACAGGTCTCTGCCTTGTGTCCAGGCTATTTCGGCAATTTCCGAGAGGCATCCTAACCCTAACATGGCATGTTGCTGGTCACGTCCACTTTCCTGTATCTGGCCGGATTCTGCTACGTAGTTGGGAAGAGTTCCATTGTCATGGCCTTTCAGAAAAAACTCTATAGCGTCTTCATACAACTTTTTATCGTTCAGAAATACTCCGAATGCCATTTGTGCTTTAGTTACCGCAATTCCCCAGTTACCGTTGGTGTAAGGTTTGGTATTGTAGAAAGTTGTAAGTATCGGCTGGAATACATTTCGGAACATATTTTCTACTTTGGGTGTATCTTTTGCATCCCATCCGTTAGTATGTTTATCTGCTGTATATGTATATCTCATGATTTCTGCTGCGTTTACCAGCATAAATCCTTGAAGGCCGGCACAAAGCGGATCGTCCGGACCTTCTATTTTCTTTAGGGTACTTGCATACGCTCTGATAATCTCCATTGCTTTGTCTGCATGAGGCTCTTTTCCTGTGATTATCCAAAGAATGGCATTGTAGTAAGCTGCATTAAAATCTCGTTCACAAGGGTCTTTGGTATAACCATATCTGCCGGCACGGCTGATAGTTTCGAAAGGTCCTTTTATGCAATAATCAGCTTTTCCCTCAGGCATTCCTCTCATGATGTTGAATGAACCGTAAGCCGGTTGGATCTCATTTCTGACAAGTTCCCGGATTCTTTTTAATGAAGATTCAGAATGAAGTAAGCCCGGATGAATAAACTCTTGACTGTTTATATTCAGCATATAAAAGAGAAGAATAAATAATGGAATAAATTTCTTTTTCATCATATTCTTAAAATAATAAGGTTAATACATATTAGATAGAAGTCAATATGTATTATATAGTCTATTATGTGCGAATTTACCTAAAGCAGTATTATACTTTTTAGTTTAATTATGAAAAATCATTCTATGAATAATGTATTATGAAACTAAAATGTGTTTTCAGACGGGAATAGCTGAATTTAGTTACGGTCCATATTGAGTAAAAGAGCTTGCCTATTCGTTTTTATTTTAAATGCTGGTCTGGAAGAACTATAATTTAATAACTTTGAATTATGAATTATGAATTATGAATTATGGTATGAAAGCATTTTTAAGGCGGTTTATTGATATGTAAAGTAATAATATAAAGTAGAATTCTGAAATGAAAAAATTATTTGTAGGAGTATTATGTGTAGTTTTGTCTTTGAGTGTACAGGGCAAAGAGGTGAATATGACATCACCGGATGGAAAATACCAGTTTACGTTGAGTGATAGCGGTGGACAGTTACATTATTCTTTGACCTGGAACGGAAAACAGACAGTAAAACCTTCCTTATTGGGAATCAATGCAAATGTAGAATGGCGGGATGGACTTGAAATAGGGACTGTGGATAGTAGTCGGAAAGATACGATCTGGCATCCGGTTTATGGCGAAAGAAGTGAAATTAAAGACTGCTATCATGCATGGAAAATAGTTGTCAACCGTCAGAACGGACGTGATAAGCTTATTTTTGATGTCCGAGCCTATGATGAGGGAATTGCCTTCCGTTACCATTTTCCGGGTGGACAATATCTGAAGATTACAGATGAGTATACAGAATATACCATGCCCGAAGGTACTAAAGCCTATTTTACTCCCAAAGCCCAGACCCCGTATTCTTATCTGCCTCTTGAAAACTGGTCGGGTGAATCGGACCGTCCGTTGCTGCTGACACTGGCAGATGGAGGATATGTCTGCCTGGCTGAAGCGCAAGTGGTGGATTATGTACGTACGAAGTTCAATGTGTCACCGACTAAAAAGAATACGGTTATATCGGCTATGTATGGTCCGGTAGAAGATATTGCTCCTTATTCTACTCCGTGGCGTGTAATCATGTGTGCTGACAAGCCGGGTGAGATTTTGGAACACAACGATATTCTGTTAAATCTTAATCCGCCATGTCGGATTAAGGATACTTCCTGGATTAAACCGGGAAAGGTGATGCGTGAAGTGACCTTGACCACAGAAGGTGGAAAAGCTTTGGTAGACTTTGCTGTAAAACGGAATCTGCAATATATTCATTTTGATGCCGGGTGGTATGGTTTTGAGTATGATAAGGCTTCTGACGCTACTACCGTAACACTCGATCCGCGTAGAAATCCGAAAATAGATGCCCTGAATCTGAAAGAAGTGGTTGCTTATGCAAAGCAGCATGGTATCGGAGTTATACTCTATGTCAATCAACGGGCTTTGCAGCAACAGTTGGATGAGATACTTCCTTTGTATAAATCATGGGGAATTTCGGGGATTAAGTTTGGGTTCGTACAGGTGGGTTCGCAGGTGTGGACTAAGTGGATGCACGAAGCCGTAAAGAAGTGTGCTGATTATGGACTGATGGTGGACATTCATGATGAATACCGTCCGACAGGCTTTAGTCGTACTTATCCTAATCTGATGACTCAGGAAGGTATTCGCGGCAATGAAGAATTTCCGGATGCCACTCACAATGTTACGTTGCCTTTTACCCGCTTTGTAGCCGGAGCAGCCGATTATACAATATGTTACTATCGCCAGGACTTTGGCAGGCTGAACGTTGAAAAAGATAATTATGGTGTTCCTCGTTCTAAGTCCATCCAGACTACACCGGCGCATCAACTGGCATTAGCAGCTGTCTATTACAGTCCCCTGCAATATATGTATTGGTATGATAAGCCTTCGGATTCGCAGGACGAACCGGAATTAAAGTTCTTTGATGATGTGTACACCACCTGGGATGATACGAAGGTTTTACAAGGTGAAGTCGGTGAGTTTATTACTGTGGCTCGCCGGAAAGGAGAGGAATGGTTCATAGGTTCAATTACAAATAATGATGCACGGACGTTACCGGTTGATTTGAGTTTTCTGCCTGCCGGAAAAGATTATGTGGCTGAAATCTATACGGATGGCGACAAATCTATTCCTACACGAACGAAAGTCAGAGTCTCAAAATTCCGTGTCAATGCCAAGACTGTGTTGCATTTTAATCTGAGGGCTTCGGGAGGTTCTGCCATTCGTTTAGTGCCCGAGCTGACTAAGGATAAATCTTTGAAAACCTATAAACAACAGAAGTTGTGATGAAATATGTAAAAGTGACAGATAGAATAAAAGTTACTTGGTAGTTGCAGTTATTTCAGGATATAAAAACTGCGTTCCACCGGCTCGGCCGTTTGTACTTTGCCTGCAATACCGTATTGCCAGGCAACTACCGTTACTTTTACCGGAAATTTACTGCGGGGTGGGATAGGAGTGAATACAATTTGCTCTTTTTCTATCTCAGCCGGACCTTCTTTGATGTAGTAAGAGACGGGCAGTCCACAATCACTTGTGGCTTTTAAAGATAAAGGACTGCTTCCCGCTTTCACATCGGGTAATCCTGGAAATAATATGTATTGCCTTTGTCCTTCCGTATTCCGGTAAGGGATGCGGATACTGACTTCCTGAACAGCACTTTTATACTTCCGGTCTCCTGTCTGGCTTGCCAACAGACATATATCACTGGTACGGCGCGGATTATTCATACCCATCCGATAGAAAGATACCATGAATGTGGTGTCATTTACCTTTTCTACTGGTCCACAGATGCGGCTGATTACCGGTGTTGCATCTGTATGCTCATCAGATAGTTTGGTTCTCAGGGAATCCGTACATACGGCTTTCAGATGGAAAGTGATTCCATCGGCTTCCGGATTGAAGCGGGGCTGTACACGTACATGCTGCTTCTTGTCGTATGTCAGTAAACTGCCGTTTTGCTCAAAACCCAGATACTGTTCTTTCTTTCCGCGGCTTTGCGTATACCGTGCTTCAGTCGCTTCCGCTATTTCACGGTCAAAATACCAGAAAGCATCATGAGGATCACCTTTATATTGTGAATAGGGGGCAGCTTTGACTCGCTTCTTTTGATCGGGATGCCAGCGTTCTGCCAGCCAGCCTTTGGTTGGGTTTACCGGATTCAGTTTTACTTTACCGTCTTTCGTTACTTCATCAGTCAGTCGTTGATTGATAGCTTTTTCCAGAAATAGAGCAATGTATGCGGCTGTCTCATCTGCCACATCGAAATGTCCCCGTCCTGCGTCACACAGAAACGAGATGCAACTTTCAGGATACATCATGCGGAAGGCTAGTGCCGGATTTACCCGGGCTTCCCACCATTCATATTCTCCTTCAATCATCAGTCCGGGTATTCCATCGATATTACGGGTACGTCCCCATTCCAAGTTCTCACGTCCGTAGCCGGTAAGATTCGTACGCGGAGCATCGCCATGCAGGGAAATGATGGCCAAAGTACGTTCCGGATTCCATGCGGCAAAATTCCAGGGATAAGTAGCCATAGCCGAATGGCCTATGGGAACGATGGGGACATTTTTCAGTTCGCTATATCCGCTGACGTCTGCCAGGTCGACCATCATTTTCTCAAATATCTGTTGTGTGCCTTTCGATACATTCCATTGCTGATCGATACCGGGAGTTATCCATACAAAGCCGATTCCCAGCTTCTGCATCTTTTCGCGGAAAAGTGGATTATCAAAAAGAGTTTCTTCGCTCATATTGTGTTGTCCTACAATAATTGCTTTTACCTGCATACAGTCAGCGGGTATCCACAAGAAAGCTGTAGGATTCCGGTTTGTTTCGTTGGAAATAAATCCGTCAAGAGTCACAGACCATTGCCATTCCCCTGCTCGCAAACAGGGAGGGAGGAAAAGCAAGAGGATAATTGAAAAAAGCAGTCTATATTTATTCATAGTTCTTTGTTTTTATGTTGTATAATACGAACGAAGAATAAGCTTCACTCAAAGATAAAGGAACCTGTATTTTGGTGTGTTTTGGTACTCGTTAACAATTGTTTATTTAGAGGCTTCTTTCAGTTGTTCCGTTAGCTTATCCATATTTTCCGGGCTGGCTGCCGATGGGAATTGCAATTCCCCTTCTTTATTGACAATGGCATAATGCGGGATTGACAGTATGCCGTTCCGCCCGAACTTCTCATAAATTTCCATTTTGAAAGCTTCGTTGATGATGACATGCTCTCCTTTTAAGTTATAGTGCCCTGTCATTTTTTTCCAGAGTTCGGCTTTTTGGGGAGTATCGATGGAAACATACAATAACACGATATTATTTTCAGCAGCATATTTCTGCAAAGGTTTGATGTGTGCAAACGAAGCACGACAAGGACCGCACCAGGTAGCCCATACGTCGATGAAGATCACTTTACCCGGGTATAAGTCAGTAATTTCCTTAAAGGTGCGTACACTGTCCGTATTCAATATATGAATGTCTTTCGGAAGTTCGGCTTCATTGAACGCTTTGTTCTTCTGTATCGCTGTTTCTAATTTCGGCATCAGTACGCTTTTCGGATATAATGTCTTGAATTCCTCATACAGTGCAGGAATACCAGTTGCAAAATATTCGCGGCTTTCGTCTTCCAGAATGAGAAGTCCCATTGCAGCTTCTTGTACCCGGCCTTGTAGATTTGCTTTATACCAATCGAATAACAGCTGATTGCGTTCATTGTCATCATTCGTGCGCCTTTCATGTTTCATAAAAATATCTATGCCTGCCATACTCGATATGACATCTGCAAATGCGGGTGAGAATGCACTTTCAGCCTGACCGACGTTTGCAAAATCCAACATCTGGGCGTAAGTGTCGTCCCATTCTTTCCTGACTGTTTCGGAACCTCTCCGGTAGTTACCGAAATATTGATTCATATATGCCATCAAAGCCTGTATACGTATATCTTGTACGGCTCTCTGCCTGAACTGATTGTCCACTCCTGTCACTTCTTTTTCTAATGTAGTAGCGTAGTCTGTCAGCTTTTGATATACGGATGAGGCAACCGTGTCCTTACTGACGTTAAAGACATCTCCCTCGCGTGCACGTAGATTAAATACGTTTTCATTCAGATCAGCCAACTTCTTGAGTATTTCATTTTCTTTCGTCAAGCTGTCAACCGGATTCAGTTCATTAGATTTGGAAGCATCGATATCAAGCGTCTGTTTTCCCGGAGTAAGATAGATACTACCTAAGTTTCGCTCACCATATAGAAAAAGAGTCAGCTTTTCGTTCCCGTTTACAGGTAAGGTAATCTGATACGTGCTGTCGGCATTTAAGCGTAAAGTATCAATCTTGTTCGGTAAGTAAATGCCATCTGTAGTGATGTTATATACAATGGGAGCGCCGGATGTATTCGTTACTTTGCCTTCTAAAGTAATGCTCTTCTGGGTACATCCGCTTAGGAACATAGTGGTTGCTATGCCGGTAAGGCATAAAGATTTGATAAATTTCATTATTTGTTTTTTTATTATGGTTCATAATCTGAGACGCTAAAATAGTGATAAGGTTACACTGGGACAATTATTTTCTGTTATATCTTTCACTACGCAGATGGCGGCACTGGGATAATACTCTTTGTCTACCTAACCCGTGATGATGGAATCGAGTGGTGTAAAATCATAAGCCGCCTGCCGGTTAACGGCAGGGCGGCATGATACAAGTGAAAGATATATTCCACAAAGAGAAACTGTAAGAAGAGTCTTTTTCATCTACTTTGTTCTTAAATCCCAATATACAACGTAGCGCTGGCGATGCAAATCATACAGAGGCTTTAAAAGCGTGCCTTGCTGATTCCTGAATTCCAAACTCTTCCCTGTGCGTTGCAGGCAACGTTCAGGATGTTTCAGGTCTACCTGTAATGTGGTGTTTAGCCCTGCCGGAATATGATAATCATAAGTGTAGTAATCATTGTAAAGCTCCGGGTTGGAGAAAGGAGCCGGAGACTGCATTCCTTCAGTACCGAGTTCACCCGCCAATACTAACGGACCATATATCAATGCGCCCTTCTGAGGATTATCGGGAGTGGTTTCCAACTGTATTTCCATTGGATAATTGGCCTCAATCTTGTCTCCGTCTTTCCATTGGCGCGTCACGGCAATGTATGAACCCGGTTTTTGTTTTACAGAAACCCGTTTGCCGTTAACCTTGACTGTCACCTTCTTGCTCCATGATGGATAGCGCAGATACACGGTGGTTTCTACCGGCTTTTTCGCATGGATGGTCAGTGCCGTTGTTTCTTTTGCCGGGAAGGCAGTTTCCTGACGGATAACCATTTCTTTTTCTTCCCAGTTTACTTCCGAAGGGATGAAGAGATTCACATAAATACCTTTATCATTATGGTAATAAATCGCTTCTCCGTATTTGGCATGGTTTTCGAATCCGCTACCTACACAACACCAGAAAGAGTTCTCCTGTGTGCTGTACACTTTGTGCGAGCCGGACAGCAGGGGCAGAAAATAGGTAACCATTCCGGTTTCAGGGTCTTGCTGTCCTAAGATATGGTTATAGAGTGCCCGTTCGTAGTAGTCGGCTATGGAGGCATCGCCTGTCCAGCAGAACAGGTGACGGCTTAATTTCAGCATATTGTATGTGCAACATGTTTCTCCGGTATATCCAGTGAGGTGTTTGGAGAACTGTTTCGGATCGAAGAAGTGTTCCTTATCACTGCTGCAACCGGGGGCAAAAGTATGATGATTAATCATAGTGTGCCAAAAGAAGTCAGTTAGTGTACGGCTTTCTGCACTTTTCGTCAGCTCATAGTTACGGGCTTCGGCCAGAACCTTGGGGATGAAGGTATTGGTGTGTTTGGTTCCCAAGTCATCACATTGTTCTTTCAAGGGATCGATGACATCATTATGATAGAAAAAATCGGCGAGCCAACGGTAACGCTCATCGCCTGTAATTGCGTAGAGATTATAGAAAGACTCGTTTACACCACCGAACTCGTTCCGTATCATTCTCTTTCGGGTAGTTTCATCCAGAGGCTTTAGCTTGTTATAAGCCCAGTCGCCCATACGGGTCACAACATCGAGCGCCTGTTTGTTGTCTGTATAGAGATATTGGTCAATTAATCCTGAGAAGAGTTTATGGAGAGTGTACCAGGGTGCCCATACGCTTGTACCCCGTATATTCCTATTAATCAACTCTTCCGGATAAGCACTGAGATATCCGTTTCCCAACGCTGTCTGTACTTCGGCCAGCCCATTGACCAGACTGTCACCTTTCAGTTTGAATATCTCACTTCCGGTAGCCGCATACATTAATGCATAGGCTGATAGCAGATGCCCTGCGGTGTGTCCTCGCAGTTCGCAGTCAAGAGATTCCCAACCGCCTAGTTTCTTTACAGTCATGTATCCGCCTTCGCGTCCGGCAAATACGCCTGCATTGGTGCGAAAGCTGTGTAGCAGACGATTGGTGGCTATCGAGGTCATCCAGACAGAGTCCCGCATCATGTTATCGCGGAAGCGGCTCGGAAGCAGACGTACATCTTTTAAATCAAAACTCTGAACCTGCATCGGAGCTACGGTTTCCTTTTTCATCTTTCCGGTGTGCTGTCCGGGATAGATGGATTGGGCGGAAAGTTCGGTTGATAGAACCGCACAGATTGTCATTAGGATTAAATTCTTATTTCTCATAATTTATTTGTTAATTCTTTCTTGTTTTTATGATATTAATACGAACGAAGAATCGGATTTACTCAAATAAACCAAGGTTATAAGTCCAGCAAAAATTTATCTGTATTTCAATACTGTATTGCGGCTTCCGTTATCGTAGAAATACTTCTTTCAGTTGTTCCGTCGTGCAAACGAGGCACGACAAGGACCGCACTAGGTAGCCCATATGTCGATAAAGATCACTTTACCCGGAATAAGTCAGTAATTTCCTTAAAGGTGCGTACACTGTCCGTATTCAATATATGAAT
>ERZ791622.976-NODE-976-length-10643-cov-2.15584_pt1 | contig 10643 bp, 9 predicted proteins | sample MGYA00510269_ERZ791622 | MGnify/ENA primary metagenome ERZ791622 (study PRJEB30046, sample SAMN00715191) | human gut metagenome | study: EMG produced TPA metagenomics assembly of the A metagenome-wide association study of gut microbiota in type 2... | reverse complement strand
CTGGTTAAGGAAGGCGATAAACAGGTCGTACGTACCGTAGGGTTCAGCTTTACCCGCAGCGCTAACGGCGATGACGGCAATGGTCCCGCTTCTGAAAAAGTGGAAATGAATATCCCGCTTTTGGCGATGGTCAAAGTTCCGTCTCTGTCGATCGATCTGGTAGATATTACCTTCGATATGGAAGTAAAATCTTCGGAAACTCAGTCGGAAATCGACGATAAAAAAGGCGAGCTGGAAGCAGAGATGGGTTTGCAGATCGGTCCTTTCAGTATGAAAGCCAAAGTTAAGGGATCTATCTCCAGTCATAAGGAAAATACCCGTAAGAGTGATAATTCCGCAAAATATCATGTGCAGGTCCGCGCTACTCAGGGCGAGATGCCGGAAGGTCTGTCCCGTGTTTTGGATATCCTCAATACGGCGATCAACCCCACAAGTATCCAGAAAACTGCGGCAGCAGGAGCACAGGGGCAAGAACATTATACAACTGATAATGATGTTGCCTGATGAGGTGTAAAGGCAGGTAACTATGATGACGAAACCATTTGATGTAAGTGCGGTGGGCTATGTAAAACGTGTTGTTATCGGCAATACCGATCCAGAAAAAACAGTAAATGAGGAAGACATTGAAAAGCAGCGTCAGCTGCTAAACCGCTGTCTGTCAGATTCTCCGCGCGGACGGATCATCGGACAGGAGAAGAACTTCTATTTGCTGAATATCGGTGAGCATCAGGTGGTGATGCAGTACATAGTTTACCATGTTGGTTTTGCCAGAAGGCCGGTATGGCTGGAAGATTAAGAAAGCCCCCTGTTATGGGCGGCTTTTTTCAAAGGAGGGAAAATGAAGTGGAAATAGATAATAAGATCAATCTGGGCTTCAGCGGCGGCGGTTTCAGAGCTACGTTTTACTGTCTTGGGGCTTACCGCAGATTAGTAGAGCTGGGACTTGAAAAACATGTCAACGAAATAACCTCTGTGTCCGGCGGCAGTATTGCGGCAGGTGCTGTCATCAGCGCTTTGGCAGAAGGTGATTTCAGCAGTTTGCTTGATTTTGACAGGCGGGTGACAACGAAACTGATCAATCTGGGGCAGTGCAATTTCCGCAGGCGTATCATGACAAAAGCATCCTGGCTCGCTTATCTGCTGCCATATCTGCCCAAGCTGCAGCAGTTGGCTCTGGCGGCTGCTTTAAGGCCGAAGATGAGTAAAGCTTTTCCACAGGTGTTGGACGAAGAACTGTTTGAAGGCAGAAAAATGAAGCAGGCAGAGGCAGCGACAGAATGGAGCTGCAATGCTACCTGTATCAATACCTTAAAAAGATTCAGGTTTAAAAGTAGTGATATTTACGGTTATCTGCTGGGGCGCAGCAGTGATATCGACGATATCCCCATTGCTTTTGCCGTTGCGGCTTCGGCTGCTTATCCGGTAGGCTTCGCACCTTTGGAGCTGGATGTAGAGGCAAGAGAATTCAGGGATCTTTACGGTACGGGAACGCAGAAACCGGAAAATCCGGCCAAGCTCTATCTGACTGATGGCGGCGTTTATGATAATCTGGGCAGCGAAAGTATGCTGAAATCGCCTGTTCCATTACTGATGCTGGATGCATCCGGTGCAAGCCAACCTTTGTGGGATAATTCACACATGAGCAAGTTGGAGCTTGCCAACCGCACTTTGGCAGTAGGGCTGGATCAGGTCGTGTATCTGCGCCGCCGGCTGCTTTTTGAGGTGAAACAGCATCAGCAGCTTATTTTAGGTCGTGGGCTAGGAAAGATTATAGAATATTGGCGCGAGCGTGGAACCAGAGGAATGAATATGGAACAGCTATTGCAGGTGGAACAGCTGTGTGCTGCACTGAGGACCGATATGGACGGCTTCCACGATGTCGAGATAGAGTATCTGATGTGGCTGGGAGCGGTAAAAATAGATTATGCTTTAAGATTGCTGCTGCCCGGCAATGAACAGCTTCAGCAAAGCAAAATGCCGAAGCTGCCGGATTATGACGCAGGTTTTGCAACAGCAGTGCTGGAGCGCGGTGGTAAAATGAGTGTTTTTAAGCCGCTGCATCACGATCTGCATTTAAATTAAGGAGCGGAACATATGAAGAAGACTTCATTTTTAGCGATACTTTTGGCTGCGCTGGTGCTTGCAGCCGGCGTTGTTACTAAAGACAGCGAGCTGGTAAAAAGTTATGTGCCGGTTTTGCTGGAGCAGTTGCAGGCAATGGATACTGCAGTACCCAAAGAAATGCCGCCAAAAGCGGAGGCAAAAACACAGGACGCTGTGAAAACTGCTGACGATATCCTTGCCGTTACTGCTTTGGATATTGGACAGGGAGACAGTATCCTGGTACAAATGCAGGGGAAAAATATCCTGATCGACAGCGGCGACCGCAGCGAAGCTGCCAGGCTGCTGACTAAGCTGGAAGAAAATCATGTCAAGCAGATCGATATGCTGATCGCTACACATCCGCATGCCGACCATATCGGCGGGATGAAAGCTGTGCTGAACAGGTTTCCGGTAAAACAGGTTTATGACAGCGGTCAGAACTATAAAACTAAAATGTATAATGACTTTCGTTTGCAGATTGAAAAGGAACAGATTCCTTTTGAAGTGCTGCGCGGCGGTCAGGAAGTTCCGGTCAATGAAATGGTGAAGCTGAAGGTCCTGAGTCCGCAGGCGTTGTATAAGGGGACTCCTTCTGACACCAATAACAACAGTCTGGTGCTGCGGTTGGAGTATAAAGATTTTGCAATGCTGCTGACCGGGGATATTCAGGCCGAAGTAGAACGTGATCTGCTGCAAACTGACCCTGAGGCACTGCAGGCGCAGGTTTTAAAGGTGGCGCATCACGGCAGTAAAACATCATCGATCAATGAATTTTTAGCTGCTGTCAAACCGAAGATAGCGGTCATCAGCAGCGGCGAAGGTAATAAATATAAGCATCCCAGCCCGGAAGTGGTACAAAGACTGTACAATTTACAGGCCGATGTTTTCAATACGGCTTTATGCGGCGATATTATTATAAAAAGCAATGGCAAAACCTGTGATATAACTGTTGAGAAGTTTTATGATGAGCAGCAGGCGCAGGCAGCCTGAGACGGAGGGATAGAAAATGCGTGAAATAACATTGCAGGAATTGGCGGCGCTGGCTGAAAACGCAAAGGGTGAGATCAGAAGGATTTATTTGGACGGCGGGGCATTATAACAATACTTATGACGACTATCACTTGAATATCACAGGTGACGGTACAGTGTGGAGCAGCTGCGGGAAACTGACAGAATATAAAGAGCATACCTGGCATCGTAACAGCGGCGCAGTCGCGGTAAGCATCTGCTGCTGCGCCGACGCGGTGGCTTATGCCGATGGCAGTGTGGACTTTGGCAGCGTGCCGCCTACACGGCAGCAGTTAGAAACCTTGGCGCGGGTAGTAGCGGTTTTGTGCCGGGGACTGGATTTGCCGATCGACGATAATTATGTTATGACTCATGCAGAAGCGGCTGACCTTGATGATTATGGGCCGGCAACGACTTTTGAAAGATGGGATCTGTGGAAGCTGGCATCTGCCGACGGAACTTTGCAAGATGGCGGTGCTTTGATCCGCAGCAAAGCGAAAGCCTGCTGTCAGTGGTAATAAAAAAGCCGTGAAAGCATTACAAGAAAAACGCGGTAAGGCTGTTGGATCGGCGTTACGGCTTTCAGGTTTTTATTTAGTTGCTGCTTTAACAGGCAGCTGCGTTAAAAGTTCGATTGTAGAGCCGTCGGCAAAGGCCAGACTGCTTAGAGAAGCCTTCCAGGTCACTTTGCTGAAATCGCTGTTCATAACCTTGGCATCATCAGTCAGAAAAGGGTTCAGCTCCCAGTTGAATTTATAAACTGCGGTCTGTTTGGCGGAAAGGTCTTTGCTGCTGGCAAAATTACCACTGTAAAATAATTCATTATCAGCGTTGTAAAGCTCCAGAACACCGGTAAAATACTGCAACTCCTTCACCGCGTTGTTAGTCAGCTGAATATCGGCTTCTAACAGGCGGATAACGCCGGAATAAGGAGCCGAAGTTATAAAGATTTTTTGCGGAGAAACGGCAACAGCGTCGTCGATCTGCTTTTGTACAGGAGCGTTAATTTCAGCCAGTTTGTTTTGTAAGGCCTGATCACGTTCATTGATCAAAGTTTTCAGATTGTTGATCTTAGTTATCTGCCAGGTATCGTCAGCAAGCTGCTGCATAGCAAGCTCTACTAAAAAATGTTTGTCTAATTCGCTGTCGAAAACTTTGATGGTTACGACAGCGACACTGGCATTTTTCTGAATCTTTTCCACACCCTGATACTGCATAGAATTGACGCCTGTCTTGTTTTTCAGATTATTGACGATATCAGTGCCGTTGTTTTGCAGCATCGGCGAGTCAGCATCACTTGGATCTGCTTCTTCCATAGCACCGCCGTTGACGTATTGTCTGGTCTGGTCGATCAGGATCGGGACGGCAACACCTTTGATATTCTGTACTAACGCAGCCAGAATCGGGCTTGACAGGCGTTCGTTGCCAAAAGAGGCAACAACGACATCGTCATAAGCACTGCTGTAAAGTGTTTCCATATCGACGTGCTTTTCAAAAGCCGCAAAATCGTGCTTTTGTACCGCAGTGCCAATAAGACCCAGCGAATACTGCGGCGTTTTGACCAAGTAGGCAAAGTACCAGACCACTGTGGCGGCTATTGCGATAACGGCAAACAGCAGCAGGTATCTTAATTTTTTTGTTTGCATAAGTGCATCCCCTCAAAAACTTTAAATTTATTATAATGCCTATTATACTACGACTTTGGAAGGATGCAACTTTTTTAGTCAACAATATAAATAAATTTTGTTTTAAAACTAAAACAGCAATAAAAAAGCTCAGGCGCAGGAAAATCATCTTTCCAGGCCTGAGTTTTTTGCGGTTGTACGCTTTGGAATTTGCGGGACGTTTGGTTACCGGGTCAATGTTGCCCCAACTTTTGCGATGGCTTTTGTTGATCTCCTGCTGCGTCTTTTTCGACAGCTTGGCAAAAGGAATAAATTTTTGCATATTTGTCACCTCGTTTGTAGTTAATTGAATGTATTATAACATGGATAGGAAGAAATATGATAAAGCCGTATTACAATTAACATATTATATGTTAGAATATATTTAATGAATATAAGAACGATTTCTGTGGAGGTTTACAAAAATGGTGACTAGGGGAAAAAATATTAATTTATTTCTTATAGATGGAGAAGCTAGTGGACGTATAAAATGCACAATGGCTAACTGGGTTGGTATTGCTTATAAAATTCCGCGAACTGAGTTAGAGAGGTGCCAAGAACGGGATGATTTAAAACAAAGTGGAGTATATTTTTTATTTGGTGTATCTGAAAAAACAGGTAAAGATATAGTTTATGTAGGACAAGCTGGTGCAAGAAAAAGCGGTGAAGGTATCCTTAATCGATTAAAGGAGCATAAAAGGAATCCTGACAAAGGCTACTGGCATGAAGCCGTTGTTTTTACGACAACTAATAATTATTTTGGGGCAACAGAAATAAGTTACCTTGAAAATCGTTTTCGTAATATTGCTATGGATGCCAAAAGATATGATGTAAAAAATGTTAATGAACCCAATCTTGGAAATATACGCGAAGAACAAGAAAGTGAATTAGAAGAGTTTATTGATTATGCTAAAGTTATTATGGGGACATTGGGACATAAAGTTTTTGTACCTTTGACAAAATCAGCTTTTGAGAAGAAGAATGATGAACATATAGATATTACAGAAAAAATATTTTATTTTAAACGCAAAAGTAAAAAAAGCAACAAAATTATAGAAGCGATTTGTAAGCAAACTAACGATGGATTTGTTGTTCTCCAAGGCAGCCATATTGAGATTATAGATTCACATACTATTCCGGCAACTATTAAAGCTGCTCGAAAAAAAGCTAATATAGACGATAATAATATTCTTCAAGAAGATATTTTATTTAAAAGTCCTTCATATGCAGCGGCCTTTGTTATTGGTGGACATGTTAATGGATTGGTAAGTTGGAAAACAAAAGATGGTAAAACCTTAAAAGATATCGAAGAAGAATAACAAGAAGGAGATTGACATGGTTGATAATAAAAAAGAACAAGAGCGGGCAGAATTACATCGTATGATATGGGGTATTGCCAATGATCTTCGAGGTAGTGTTGACGGCTGGGATTTTAAACAGTATGTTTTAGGAATGTTGTTTTACCGTTATATATCAGAAAACCTAACAAATTATATCAATATTGGCGAACATGAGGCAGGAAATATTGATTTTGATTATGCAAAACTTGCTGATAGTGAAGCTGAACAAGCCAGACAAGACCTGGTAAAAACAAAAGGTTTTTTTATTTTGCCAAGTGAATTATTTGGAAATGTAAGAGCGAAGGCTCCTTCTGACGAAAATCTTAATGAAACTTTGGAAAAAGTTTTTCGGAAGATTGAAAGTTCGGCTCAGGGCAGCGACAGCGAAGACGATTTTAGAGGGCTGTTCGACGATATGGATGTAAACAGCAACAAGTTGGGAGGAACAGTTGCCAAACGGAATGAAAAATTAGTAAAGTTGTTGAATGGTATTGGGGAACTAAAACTTGGCGATTATCAGGATAATACCATAGATGCCTTTGGTGATGCCTATGAATTTTTAATGGGTATGTATGCATCTAATGCCGGTAAAAGCGGCGGGGAATACTATACGCCGCAAGAAGTGTCGGAATTGCTTACGCACCTTACATTGGTTGGCAAAACAGAAGTAAACAAAGTTTATGACCCCGCGTGTGGCAGTGGATCGTTGCTGCTTAAATTTGCCAAAATTCTTGGCAAAGAAAATGTGCGTCAGGGATTTTTTGGACAGGAAATCAATATTACAACTTATAATCTTTGCCGTATCAATATGTTTTTGCATGATATTGATTACGACAAGTTTGATATTGCCCATGGCGATACGCTTATAGATCCAAAGCATTGGGATGACGAACCGTTTGAAGCTATCGTTTCCAATCCTCCTTATTCTATTAGGTGGGATGGTAGTGATAATCCTCTATTGATCAACGATCCGCGCTTTTCACCAGCGGGAGTATTGGCGCCAAAGTCTAAGGCAGACTTGGCTTTTATTATGCATTCTCTGTCATGGCTGGCTACCAATGGTACGGCAGCAATAGTTTGTTTCCCTGGTGTAATGTATCGCGGTGGTGCAGAACAAAAAATACGTAAATATTTAATAGATAATAATTTTGTTGATTGTGTGATTCAACTGCCTGATAACCTTTTTTATGGAACCAGTATTGCCACCTGTATCATGGTTTTGAAAAAATCTAAGCAGGAAAACAATACTTTATTTATTGATGCCTCCAAAGAATATGTGAAGGTGACTAACAGTAATAAGCTCACTGTTTCTAATATTGCTCATATTATCGATATCTACAAAGAACGAGCTGATAAAGATTATCTTGCCAAGGTTGTACCTAATGCCGATATTGAAACTCAGGACTATAATCTTTCAGTCAGTACCTATGTCGAGCAGGAAGATACCAGAGAAAAAATAGATATCGCTGTTTTAAATGCTGAAATTAAACAAATAGTTGCCAGAGAACAGGTTTTGCGTGATGAAATAGATAAAATCATTGCGGAAATCGAGGTAGATGGAGATGCGATTAACTGATATTCTTTCAAAACCATTAACCAGTAAATTTGAACAGGTTGAAGGTTTTTTGAATAATACGAAGCTAAAATGTGGCAGACAGAAAAAAATTAAAGCAGGAAAAATCGCTTTAAATTATTTTTGTAGAAATTGCGATATTGATATTACATTTGTATCAGATGAAGAGTTATTCTGTATTGGTATTAACGAACGTTTGGTGAGTATTGATTGTGTATTAACGTGCCCTCGTTGTGGGGAAGTAATACCAGTATGGTTTTTAGTAGAAAGTAAAAGTGATATATATAGTCAAGCTCCTGATATACGTGTGTTGAAGCGTACTGAAAGATTAACAGAAAATGTTTTATTAGGACGAGGTAAATATGATGATTTTTCAGAACTATTAGAGAAGGCTGATCGTGCTTATCGCGATGAACTTGGAGCTGGAGCAATAGTTTATTTGAGGAAAGTTTTAGAGAGAATTACATTTCAAACAGCCGAAGCTATTGATATTGAAACCAAAAATAAAAATGGCAAACATCGACCTTTCAAAGAGATATTGGTTAAAGTAGATAAGGAATGTTCGATTATTCCTAAAGAATTTTCTGAGAATGGTTATAAGTTGTTTAGCGAGTTGAGCGAGATTGTACACAGTAATGGTGATGATGAATTATTAGGTTTAAAAAGATATGATGCCCTTCAACGTCTTGTTATAGGGGTTCTTGATAATGTGAAAAATAATAATGAAATGATGGCTGCAATTGGGAATTTGGGGTGGAATGAAGAAGGGAATGCTATGGAATGAGTAGATTAGATGAATTAATAAATGAGTTTTGTCCTGATGGTGTAGAGTATAAAGCCATTTGTGAATTTTGCAAAGTGGGTACAGGAAAAAGTAATAGGCAAGATGCAGATGAAAATGGAGAATACCCTTTCTATGTTAGATCTAAAGAAGTTTTTTTGAATAACTCATATGAATTTGATGAAGAAGCTATTATAATTCCTGGAGAAGGAAGTATAGGGGAAATATTCCATTATGTAAATGGTAAATATGCACTGCATCAAAGGGCGTATAGAATACATATTGAAGACAACTATGTTATAACTAAATTTTTATATTATTATATGGCTCAAAATTTTAAGAAATTTATATATCAAAAAGCGGTTAACGCAACAGTTAAATCTATAAGGAAACCAATGATAGAAAAATTCGTTGTTCCTATTCCCCCCCTGCCAGTACAGCGTGAAATTGTCCGTATTTTAGACAATTTCACAGAGCTTACAGCAGAGCTTACAGCAGAGCTTACAGCAGAGCTTACAGCAAGGAAAAAACAATATGAGTATTATCAAAATATACTTTTGACATGTGATGGCTTTAATATAGAGCCAGTTGATAAGAAATTGGGGAAAGAAATTCAGTGGTTGACATTAGGTGAAGTATGTACTTTAAAAGCTGGCAAAACAATATCTTCGACAGAAATATTTCATGAGCCCTTTGGGAAATATCAGTATCCTTGTTTTGGTGGAAATGGTCTTCGTGGATACGTTAAATCTTATAACCAAGAGGGTAACTTTTCTTTGATTGGTCGGCAAGGGGCTTTATGTGGGAATGTTTGTTATGCATCAGGTAAATTTTATGCAACTGAACATGCAGTCGTTGTTGAACCAAAAGGAAAGTGTGATGAAAGATTTCTTTACTATATTTTAATTGCAGCAAACTTGAATCAGTATAAAACAGCTGGGGCACAACCAGGGTTATCAGTTGCAAAACTCGAAAAAGTGTTAGTACTAATACCGTCCATGTCAGCGCAAAAACGGATTGTTGATATTTTAGATCGTTTCGATGCTTTATGTAACGATATAACAATTGGTTTACCAGCAGAAATTGAAGCCCGCCAAAAGCAGTACGAATATTATCGAGACAAATTATTGTCTTTTAAGGAGAAGAAATAGTGGAAGTGTTTTTAAACCCTGATGTTTATCGTGAATTTAGAAATGCTTTTAATGAAACACCACTTTTTATGTATAATGAGGAATATAAAACTTGTTTTAATCTTTTTTGTGCTGTTACAGATAGGTTGGAAAGTTGTATTGAATATTTAAATGGCCATGCAGAAACACCAAAAACAGAAGAAGATTTTTTATCGTTTGTTATGTTCAGTTGTATGGTTTTAGATGCTGTAAAACATGTCTTAAAGCAACTTGACATTGAAAAAATTGATAAAATAGATTATTTCCAAAATATTTGTTTGTCTAAACCATTAAATATTGAAAAACATAAATGCCCGACAGACGATAAATTTTTTGAATATTTACGTTCTATTATGTTTGCCCACCCATTTGAAACAAATCGACCAAAGTTTTTTATGAAACATGAAATACAGTATTCTCCATGGGTTATTGCAAATAATCCAGCAACAAAATTTCGTGGGATAAAAGATGGTGTTGGTGTTAGGATATATTCCAATAAATTTGATGAGATAAAAGATTTAATTTTTTCTTTTGATGTTTTGAAAAAATATATAAAATCGCAATATTTATTGTTAGATTTGGCAACTGAAAAAGTAAAAGAGATAGTTAGCTTAAAAGAAATAGAATGGAAAAAGCATAAAATCAATAGATCGTTAGATTATTTGGATATATTGAAAGAGATTAAAGACATTTTAAAATTGCGACATGAAGAATATTACGACGTTGAAACTGTTATTAGATACATGGGATGTAAAAATACTTTAAAAGAAAATCTAACAAGTGTTGAACGATTTAAGCAAGGTATTATAGAAATAATACCAGATTTGTGCGATGCTATTGATTCGTTAAATTATGAAATGGCAACAGAGAAATTAGATTATATTTTGCATCAAAGACCATGGAAAATGCATAGTATGGCAAATTATCAACTGGGAAAAATTTATTGTGATTTGAATGAAACGCAAATTGTGTCTAAACGAGAATGGGCACTGGAACAAGTTGAGC
>ERZ791622.962-NODE-962-length-10742-cov-3.06531_pt1 | contig 10742 bp, 9 predicted proteins | sample MGYA00510269_ERZ791622 | MGnify/ENA primary metagenome ERZ791622 (study PRJEB30046, sample SAMN00715191) | human gut metagenome | study: EMG produced TPA metagenomics assembly of the A metagenome-wide association study of gut microbiota in type 2... | reverse complement strand
CCTCCTTCTTATTTTCCATCCTTCGCTGCTACGAACCAGCGGCCTTTTTCAAACCAAAGATAACTCTCCCTGCCCCGTATGCGGCAGGTATATCTCTCTCCCACGCCGCCTACACTTTGGCAGGCTGCGCGGCGCACGTCCAGTATCTTGTCGATATGATATCTGCGCATTTCGTCAAACTCGATCTCGATAGGACGCATCTTCCCGTTGGCGTCAAAATGCACCGTCACCGGCACATACTTCTTTTCAAGTTCCATGGATATTCCCCCTATCCTGCGAAGTAGCCTATCGGATGCACGGTATGGTCATCCTTGGGATTGATGCAGCTCAATGCCGGGTCAGACATGGTGATGGCGCGGCGCACACTCATATAGCCATATCGCTGCCGCAGCCTGTCCATGGTCACATCGATTTGTTCCCACGCGCCCCGACGCCTATCGTTATCAAAAAGCGACGTTTGTATACCAATAGTCGCAGCTACCAGATCGGCGCCGCGCACACCAATGCTGCGTACCGGCAGCGTCCACAGATAGCTGCGGCGAAACAAGTCAAAGGCCACCTCCGCGATCTCCGCACTGGAGCAGGTGGGAACTGCCAGTTTCTTTTGCCGGCAGTACCAATGCAGCTCCGTATCCCGGACAGCAACTTCGACCACCGTACACTTTGATGCCAGCTCCCGCATTCTGCAGGCGACGCTTTCCGCCAACAGATACAGCATGAGACGCACATCATCGTCGCTCACCAGATCGCGCGGCGTGGTGGCGCTGTTGCCCACCGATTTTATGGCACGGATATGATCACTGCGCTGCACAGGCGATACATCAAGCCCGTTGGCGAAAGTGTGCAGCACCAGCCCCATTTTCCCCAGCTTGTATTCCAAAAGCTTCGGCGACGCCTCGGCAAGCTGCCCGATGGTATAAATCCCAACACCGCGCAGCTTGCGCTCTGTGGCAGGACCAACATAGAGCAGATCGGATGCTGGCAGCGGATAGACAATTTCTTTATAGTTATCCCGCTCGATACGGGTGATGGCGTCCGGCTTTTTATAGTCACTACCCAGCTTCGCCGTGATCTTATTGTCGGAAACGCCGATGCTGGCGGTGATCCCCAACTCAAACTTGATCCGCTCGCTGATCTCTTCAGCAATACTCACGGCCGAACCGAACAGACCGACGCTGCCGGTCACATCCAACCAGCTTTCATCAAGGCCAAACGGTTCGATCTGGTCGGTGTATTTCTCGTAAATCTCGCGAGCCATCTTACTGAATCGGATATACTCTCTCATATCGGCAGGCAGCACCACCAGATCGGGGCAAAGCTGCTTCGCCTGCCAGATGGCCATGCCGGTTTTGACGCCACGTGGCTTTGCTACATAGTTGGCAGTAAGGACGATTCCGTGACGGGCTTCTGGATCACCGCAGACTGCCACCGGCTTTTGCCGCAGTTCAGGGCGCCGCTGACATTCCACAGATGCATAAAATGCGTTCATGTCTACGTGTAGAATATTCCGGCCCATCTATCCGTCCTCCTCCCAGTTTTCTTAAACACCATAATAGAACATAAGTTCTATATACGCAAGAGGTAAATACTGTCGGCACAGCTCATGACTGTCATTTTGACGACACAAAATATAGGAGGCATGTCTGTACAGTTCTTACAGCGGTTGTGTGGTGATGGACATGTACTCAGAGATAATGTCAGGTCTGCAAGGAAAAATTCTATGCTTTATACAAAAGCCTTACCCCCAAACGGCACCGTTTAAAAATCTTCAATTCTTATCAAAATGCGGAGAACCTATCGGCGATTCCGGCTCCCGCGTTGTATCCAGCACGATTCTATGAGAGAAACGCCTCGCATCTGCGGCAGTCATTATCCGGAAGCAACGATGCCCTTTGACGCGCTTTTTAGTTGCAGAAACAACAAAAAGCGGTCAGAAATTGTGCAAAAAAACATTGCCTGTCACCAGAAACTTTGGTACTATGAGAATGAAAAAGTGTCGATTGTTGGTACGTGTCCCGCCGAGAGGAGATATCCTATGAACGTGACCGTTGCGGATTGCCTGAGACTTCCCACACTGCGTGAAGCGCAGCTAGTCGCCGGTGCAAAAGGGTTGGATCGTGCGGTGTCCTCCGTCAGTGTGCTGGAGTGGCCGGAGACAAATCTATTATCTGACGAGTTAATTGTCGGAAACGAACTGGTTATATCTGCTCTCGTGACCATTAAAGATGATGTTGCCCGACAGTGCTGTGTATTGCGGCATTTGCGAAGCATGGGCGCGGCAGGACTTGTTCTGTTTTACGTTGGGGTCTTTATTCCTCAGATCGACGATGCGCTGATTGCCGTTGCGGATAAGATCAACCTCCCGCTGATTGCCATGCCCTTTGGCCGCATGGACTTCCGATACTCGGATATGATCACGGATATAGTCGAGTATATCCACAAGCGGCGAATGCAGGGCAATTATTATACCGCCGAGGTGATGAACAGCATTGCGCTTTTGGAGCCACAGCAGCGGAACATCAACACCGCCTTGCGCCTGCTGTCCGACCGTATGCGCTGTACTTTGCTGCTGACGGATCGGTATCTGGAACGAAGGGGCTCGGCGGCATGGCCGGTTTCCAACCAATGGGACTACCCGGCCTGTTTGCAGATGCTGCAAAAGCGGAAGACTCTATCAAAGGGACAGCAGACAATGGAATTGGAAGGCCACAGTTTCAAACTGTGGGATATACCCGTTCCGTCAAAGACCCATCGAGGGATGCACCTGCTGGTGCTGGACGAGTTTGACCAAATGGATCCTGAAAGGCTGCAGCAAGCAGTAGATGTTGTTGCGTTATTCTTGAACATCTGGGACAAAGGCACTTATTATGACGGTACAGATGCGCTGGTAGAAGCGGTCCTGACAGACGATCCCGCCAAAATGCGTAGACTCGCACAGCAAATGGGCATTTCCATAAGTGCCGTTAACACCATGTGGGTTTTGCAGCTTTCGGATCTGAGGACAGGGCAGGAGCTGACCGCCAGCCAAAAGCTGGACGTTGTTCTGAAGCTGAAGGTGTACCTGCAGGAGCACCATAAGATCGTCATCGTTGATAGCTACGGCACCTATATTGTCGGCTTGACCGACGGGATGCTGCTTGAGGAAAATACGCGGGAGATGGGTGAGGATTTTGTCTCCCTGCTTGAAAAAGAGGGATATGCTGCACGCGGCTGTGTCTTTGACGATCTTGAGAACACATCGCAGGCCCGCGATGCATATAATCGGATGATACGCTGCTTTGCAGAGCTCTGCGCTGTGTATCCGCGGCGCAAGATCTATTCAGACAGTGATGTGCGCTATGTGCAATCATGTATCGACTCCGTGAAGCAGGGGGAAGATGCGGTAGCAGACTGTCTGCTGCCCATCAGGAAGCTGAAGGATACTGCGGACGGTGATATCCTGATTGAGACGCTATGCACTTATCTTCTTGATGCGGAATCCAACACGCAGAGCACAGGCACCTTGCTATATCTTCATAAAAATACCGTGCATTACCGACTCAATAAGATCCGGAGCGTTTTGAAATGTGATCTGGTACAGATGCCCGCAACGCTGGCGGTATATAAAGCTGCGGTGGTCTACCGTATTCTGAAAGGGATTTAGGAGATACTTACAACTTAACAAAGCAAGATGCACAAAGAGGGGCTGCCAAAACAGTCCCTCTTTGTTTCTGCGACCAATGAAACGATGAAATCCTTAGTTGGCTATCCGATGACCTATACACCGAGACTCTGTATACTTTTAAGCAGAGATGGCGGAAACGCCACAAAAATTAAGAATATGGAGGAACTCGAAATGTCTACTGTTTTGTCACGTCAGGATATTATCAACATCATCTATGGTGCCACCGTCCTGGGTGCCGGCGGTGGTGGTTCTGCCAGCTCCGGTTTGGAGATGCTGGAGAACTACATCAAGAAACATGGTGATCCGAAGCTCCGCATGATCTCCACTGGTGAGATGAATGTCAACGCCTATGCCGCTGTGACCGCAGGCATGGGTTCTCCCGTTGCACTGAAGGACATTGACTTTACGCCCTACGCCGTCAACGCCTACAACGCTCTGGTGGATATGGCTGCGACCATGGGTCGCACCCTGAGCTATACGATTCCCGTTGAGATCGGCGGCTTCAACACCTTCGTTCCCATGCTGATCGCCATGATGAACGATATCCCCGTCATTGATGCAGACGGTGCTGCCCGCGCTGTTCCCGCTCTGGACACGCTGCTGCTGCACGTCAACGGTCTGGATACCTCTCCTTTGGCTATGGCCGACCACAAGAACAACCGCCTGACCATTGAGCTGGCCGATCCCCGCGATGCACACGAGGCCGAGGTCATCGGCAGAAACATCTGCGTGGCCTTTGATATGATGGCCGGTCTGTCAGGCTGGATGGTCAATCAGGCGCAGATCGAGGCCGCTATCGGCAACGGCACCATTACCCGTGCCAAGACCGTCGGCGAAGTGATGGCCACGTATAAGACCGAGAACACCACCGAGAATTTCTATGCGTATCTCGCCAAGCATTCCAGCCTGAAGTGCCAGGCCGTTTGCCGCGGTAAGATCACCAAGGTGGAAACGAAAACGGCCGGCGGCTTCGATTATGGCACCGCCACTGTCGCGGGTGAGGACGGCTCCACCTATATGGTTCTGTTCCAGAACGAGAACTTGGTCATCTACAAGGATGGCATCGTGGTCATGACCGCCCCCGACATCATCTCCTTCTACGAGATCAATGCTGGTATGCCTCTGACCAATGCTGATACCAAGGAGGGTCAGTATGTGGACATCGGTATTATCGAGGTGGATGAACGCTGGTGGAAGAACGGCGAGGCCGCCATCAACGATGTGTGGGCTCCCTACTTCAAGAACGTGGAGTACACCGGCAGAATCGTTCGTTATCCCGCCAAGTAAGCGCATTCCTGCAGAACCCGACAACAGCGAGCTTCCTTACATCGACGAAAAGCCGGGGACGGGGCACAGTTCCCGTTCCCGGCTTTCTGTCTAAATGAGAGCATTCCCCGTCCCTACATTTTAGAGAGAGGAGAATAACAACATGGAAGAAAACAAGACCAATGTAACGGAAACCAAGCAAGAGGATAAGGGCTTATCCCAGATCCAACCCAACGAAAAACGCTCATGGTGGAGTATCGCCTTTATCTGGGTAGGCACCATGATCTGCATCCCCATGCTGATGGTGGGCGGCATCTTCGGCAGCGTGCTGACGATGAGCTCCATCTTTTGGGCCACCCTCATCGGGTTTGCCATCTGCTGCACCATGATGATCCTGGGCGGCATTGTCGGCTCTGACACCGGTCTGAACGCCACCATGTGTTCCACCAGAGCCTTCGGTATGACAGGCGCCAACTTCACAATGGCGCTGGTTATCTTTATCTGTGAGGCAGGTTGGTTCGCCGTGCAGACCGCCACCTGCGCCGTGGCCTTCAACACGCTGATGCTGCATCTTGGCGTGGAGTTCCCCTTCTGGCTGAGCTGCGTCGTTTGGGGTGTCGTCATGTTCATCACCGCCGTTTACGGCGTGAAGTGGATGGCGGTTCTGAATTATATCGCCGTTCCGCTGCTGGTGCTGCTGTGCGCCTATGGCGGCATCCATTCCATCAACACCGCCGGTTGGGGCAACATCACCTCTGCCGTTTCGGAGAACCTGATGCCCCTGACTAGTTGCATTGGGTGCCACCTGCAACGCAGACTATACCCGCTACTGCAAGACCCGCGGCGATGTGGTGAAGGCCACCTTGATTGGCGTTATGCCTGCAGCTCTTCTGATGATCATGGTGGGTTCCATCATGTCCATCGGCACAGGCAACTATGACGTGGCCGCCATGTTCGCAGGCTTGGGTCTGCCCATCGTTGCCATGCTGGTGCTGATCCTCGCCACTTGGACCACCAATACCGGCAACGCCTATATGTCCGGTCTGGCTGCCTGCAAGATGTTCTCCATTAAAGACAGCAAGCGTCCTCTGGTCACTATGATCTGTGGTATGCTGGGCGTCCTCATGGCCATTGCAGGTCTGGCGGATTTTCTGAACACCTATATCAGCATTCTGGGCGCGGTGGTGCCTCCCATCATGGGCGTTGTCATCTGCGACTACTGGGTCATCTGCAAGGCCAAGAAGGAGAACTGGTCTCCTGTGCGCGGCATCAACTGGATCGGCATCATCGCATGGGTCATCGGCGGCGGCTTCGCACTGCTGGAGACGCTGGGCGTGGTGACGGTGTTCTCCTCCGCACTGGACGGCGTGATCATCGCCTTCGTGGCCTACTGGATCCTCTATTCCCTGCTGAAGAATACCAAGCTGGCCGGCTCCGGCGATATGACCATCGACGAGGCCTGCTCCGTCGCACAGTAAGGAGTGTTTGCTATGAGTAAAGACAAAGCGTTAGATATTGTATTGTCCGAATTTCTGGAGCTGGCAAAGGTGCCCCGCCCTTCCCATCACGAGGAGCGTGTCAGCGAGTACCTGTTCCAGTGGGCCAAAAACCATGGTCTGGCCGTGGAAAAGGACAACATGAATGAGATCATCATTGACAAGCCCGCCTCCCCCGGCTGCGAGAATGTACCCCGTGTGATCTTTCAGGCACACATGGATATGGTCTGCGTATGCGAAGAGGGCGTCACCTACGATCCTATGAACGATCCCATCAAGGTCATCAACGATGGTGTGACCCTGACTGCAGACGGCACCAGCCTGGGTGCCGATGACGGTATCGGCGTGGCGATGTGCCTGTACCTGCTGCAGGACGACACCCTGCGTCACGGCCCCATCCGCGCCATCTTCACCACCAACGAGGAAGACGGCATGGACTCCATCGCCATTGACCCCAAGTATCTTGACGGCGGCTATCTGGTCAATTTGGATTGGGAAACGCTGGGCTCACTGTGCAATTCCTGTGCCGGCGGCGACTTCTTCAACTACAGCCACAAGGCCGAGTGGGAAAAGCCTATTGTGGGCTGCAAGACACTGACCATTTCCCTCAGTGGTCTGCTGGGCGGTCACTCCGGCGTGGGGATCAACAAGGGTCACGCCAATGCGCTGGTCAGCATCGCTACGTTGCTGGCTATGCTGCGGCAGGGCGGCGTCAGCTACCGCGTGGCCTCCTTCAGCGGCGGTCAGGCGAAGAACGCCATCCCCGCATTTGGCACCGCCACCATTGTTCTGTCTGCTACCGAGGAGGACAGGGCCAAGGCTATCATTGAGACCTTCCGCGCAGAGTTCGTGGAGGCTTTTGGCAACATCGAATCGGATATGGTGTTCACCACCACCTTCGGTGATACCGCGCCCGACCGCGTACTGACAGGGGAGGTTGGTTATGGTATGGTAGGGCTGATGACCACGGTTCCCAATAACGTACATACTATGAGTCCGTTCATTGACGGGCTGGTGGAGAGCTCCGCCAACCTGGGTGTTGTGTCCGTGGACGAGGATATGGTGCGCTTCACGGTGTTTGCCCGCAGCAGTGTTGCCTATCATGCTACTCAGATCGGTGTGATCTGCGGCGCGCTGGCTAACAGCTTCGGGTTTACCTTCGACAGCGAAGGCCATGTTCCTGGGTGGGCGGTCAATCCCAACAGCAAGCTGACCCATATCGCTTGTGATGCCTATAAGCACCTGACCGGCACGGATATGATCGTGGAGCCGGTACATGCTGGCGTGGAGTGCGGCGCCTTTGCGGAGAAGAATCCTCACCTGGACATGATCTCCGTTGGCCCGACGCTTCTTGACGTGCATACGCCCAATGAAACCTGCAAGATCGAGGATGTCAAGATCACTACCGAGCTGCTGATCGAAATCCTGGAGCGTATCGCCAAGTAAAAAGACTTCATCTTACTTCCAATTTAGGCTACTTTCGACCATTGTCTCCTTACAGGTCAGGAGCCAGGCTGCGTAATACGCGCAGTCTGGCTCCTGGCAATTTATGTATGCCGAAGTATGGTCTATATGACCACCTGTTGATTTCACGGCTTCTGTATCGTAGCCAATGAGTCCATGAGCGAATGGAAGCCATCTTCTCCCAGCATGGCTGCGGCATCGAACGGGCTGCCATAGCTAGAACGCCGCCGGGCATATCCTCGCCCACTGCGGGCGTGCCCCTTGCTCAAAAGCACCTCGTCGTGGTTAACCTATTCTGCGCTGATTGGAATCGGAACTCTGAACCGTTTCCGAAACAGGCTCGCTCTCTTGACGGGAAAGCCATTTGGTATTCTTTTCGAGGATGTCTCCGGATACCGCATCCACCTTGTAGGAATACTGCTTCTCTGCGGTGTAGAACTCAAGGATATAGCAGGGCTTGCCAGAATTGCGGCTCAGCTCCTCTCTGGTGAACACGATCTTCTGCGCTGCCTCATCCAGCCCTGCGTCCTCTAATGCGATCTGCTTTGCCTTTTCCAAGCCGATAAACTCCGGGGTCGAGGAAATGATCTTATCGCAGGTCTTATCCATGATCACGCCCAGAACCGCGTCAATTTTGTAAGTCCAACGAGCAGTGGCACTTTCAAAGGCGAAGTAATAGTAGGGCGACTTGATGCCGCCGGCAACCAGCGTTTCCTCGGTGAAGGTGACTTTTTCGCTGACCCCGGCATCGTCCAGTGCGATTTTCTTCGCGTCCGCCAGAAGAATGAAGTGGTAAGCCTCGATGATGCTGCCGTTCTTGGCGTCCACCTTGTAGGAATACTGCTTCTTCGCGGTGTAGAACTCCAGGATGTAGCAGGGCTTGCCTGAATTGCGGCTCAACTCCTCTCGGGTGAACACGATCTTTTGTGTAGCTTCATTAAGTCCGGCATCCTTCAAGGCGATCTCCTTCGCCTCCTCCAAAGAGATGAAGTCCGTTGTCACGATTTCTTTCTGTTGCTTCTCCAACACAGTGCCCAGCACCGCATCAATGCGGTATGTCCACTGTGTTTTTGCATCGGCAAAGACGAGCCGGTAGTAAGGCGTTTTGATGCCGCCGCTCACAAGGGTTTCCTCGGTAAAGCTGACTTTATCCTTGCATCCGGCATCATCCAGGGCGATTTTCTTCGCGTCGGAAAGAGTGATATATTTCCCGGCGTAAATAATGCTGCCGCTCTTTGCGTCGATTTGGTAGAAATATTGGTTCGTCCCGGTGTAGAACTCCAGCAGGTAGCAGGGCTTGCCCTGATTGCGGTTCAGCTCCTCTCGGGTGAACACGATCTTCTGCGTCAGCTCATCCAGTTTGGCGTCCTTCAGTGCAATCTTCTTTGCTTCCTCCAAGGAGATGAACTTCGATACACAGACAGAAGAAATGCCGGAGACCTCTTGGAATTTAAGAAGCTCGTCCAACGACATGCGGGCAACCTCGTTCGTGGGTAGACCGGTTTTGTTTGCTGCGGTAAGGATCCAGTCGGCGCGGCCAAGGGAGACATGGAATTCCTCGGCGATCTTTGCTGCTTCGGCGTTTTCCGTCAGTTCGGAGTGGAAAACCAGCGTGCCGACGGCATCGGTCTGCTCCAGGGCCTGCTGGATCTCCGCGGAGAGCGATGCCTTTAGCTCGGCGTTCGCATCAAGACGGGAATCAAAAGAGATCAGAACAGTCGCTTCGCCGTTTTCCATATATCCGCAGGCCTCGTAGGCGGCGACCGTGCGCGTTAGAGCGGTCTCGACACTCTGCTTTCCCGGCGCAACATCGCTGAGCGCATTTTCCGCATCGCTGTTCAGACTGCGGACATTCTTAACGCTCCCGCTTTTGGCAATCGTATATTCCACGCTGGGGTTGACATCCATTGTGAAGGTGCCTGCTGTCGCATTGCTTCGGATGGCATGTGTGGCGATGCCAGTACAGAGAACCTGTGCAAGGCAGGCAGCCATTGTTCCAAGCTTGGCCCAGCCGGGCTTTCTTTTGGTATTTGCTTCGCTTTCTGCATCAGCGATAAGCTCGTCATTGATCCTTCCGATCGAACGAAGAAGAACTTCGGTTTTCATAGCATAATTCCCTCCTTTTCAAGAAATCGTCTTAGTTCGTTTCTCATACGGAAAAGCAAAGACGTCACCCTGCTCTCGCTCATTCCGTATGCATCCGCAATATCCCGTATTGCGTAGAGATGATAGTATCTGCGGACAAAAATGTTACGGTTCAGCTTGGGCTTTGCATACAGGAATCGGTCAATGGCGGCAGCCAACTCATTTTCTTCGATGGTCTGCTCCACAGTCGTTTCCGAAGGAACGCAGGCTTCCAACTCAGACAGCGCGAGGACTACTTGTCCGTGTCCGCGTTTTTCGGCAGTATACCGCTTATAACGGTTCAGAGCGAGGTTGCGCGTGATTTTCCCTAAGTAGATCGACAAACGGTTCGGACGCTGCGGTGGAATTGAATTCCATGCGCCGAGGTATGTATCGTTGGCACATTCCTCCGCATCCTCTTTGTTACGCAGTATGTTATATGCAATCGTGTGGCAGTAGTTCCCGTACTTTTCTGTGGTGGCGGTAATCGCGCTCTCGTTACGCGCCCAGTACAATTCTATGATCTCATGGTCTTTCATTGCGCCCTCCCTTCTTTCTGCGTAAAGGCCTTTCACTTATATAGACAACAAAAATAACCATTCATTGCGTGGACAGGAAAACTTTTCTTCAAGCTTATCATATCATGCGGGAGCGGCGATTTCTACCGGTCTGAAAGCACTGGCTTACTTTCGACCATTGTCTCCTTACAGGTCAGGAGCCAGGCTGAA
>ERZ791622.948-NODE-948-length-10868-cov-3.18422_pt1 | contig 10868 bp, 6 predicted proteins | sample MGYA00510269_ERZ791622 | MGnify/ENA primary metagenome ERZ791622 (study PRJEB30046, sample SAMN00715191) | human gut metagenome | study: EMG produced TPA metagenomics assembly of the A metagenome-wide association study of gut microbiota in type 2... | reverse complement strand
CTCAGGCCGACCCCACGGTACGTTATGCAATAGGCGATTTCACTCTGAAGCGCATCCTCAACCGACACCTGAAAGTCGATTCGCCGTACAACACCTACCAACATGCCGGATTGCCTCCGGGACCGATACGCATGCCCTCCGTGGCAGCCATCGATGCAGTGCTCGGTTATGCGGAACACGACTATCTCTACTTCTGCGCCCGGCCCGACTTTTCGGGTTATCACGCGTTCGCGCGCACGCTTGCCGAACACAACCGCAACGCCCGCGCCTACGCCGCCGCTCTCGACCGCCGGGGCATCCGATAGACGGAACGGCCACAGCAGCGGATTCCGGCAGCCGCATCCGATTCACACAACACCGAAAACGTTCCGGCGACACCGGCTATCGCTCCCGCACATCCACGACGCGCAGTACCTGGTAAACGCCGTCGTACCGTTCGGCAAATTCCGACGCCGCACCATCGACACGCCGCACCTCCAGTTCCGCATCCGCCTGCCACTCCGGCCGGCCGGAATCGAGGTACCGCTGCTGCAGATAACCCGACCTATCGACCAACCAGTACACGGCCGTGTCGTTCAACGGCCGGAACGTGCGGACCTCATGTGCAAAGGTTACCGTCCCGCGTACGATTTCACCCGGATTGGCCGAGAAACCGCACTCTTCCACCGACCGTCTGTAACGGTGAAGCACCGTCTCTCCCCGCGAAAGCAGCAGACTGTCTTCCGTGAGACCCTCGACCTTCACCGTATCCGAAAACGGAATCGTCACACCGTTCCCGATACTCATTCCGGTCAGTACCACGACTTGAACCGAGAATGATTATATACTAATCTGATAATCAATTTATATATTAGTCTTTATCTTTTATTTGATACCGTATAGTTCCCATATTCTGTCGGTTTCCCAAAGGTTATTATTATTTTACTCACTGTCTAATAAAAGCTCTTCATTTTGAAGTATGGTGTTAATGTTCTACAATGGGTCTGTTAGAACACCCCCTTGACGGACTATGATAACCCTAATTTAATGTATGCGGTCCATGATCGGGGTTTTAAGCCGCAAAGCATTCTATAATGTCCGATTTTCTTTAAGAATTTCGGACATTTTATTGCTACATCAAGAGTAATATCGTATCTTTGCAAGTGGAATTATTGTGGATATGAAGACGATACTGACGAAGGAAATACGAAATATCATAGACCGAAACGGACCGAACAGGCTTTATATGGTGAGTGATTTTGTCCATCTGAATAATGATGGGTTAGTTACTCGTGCACTTTCCCGATTAGAAAAAGAGGGTGTGCTCATTCGTCTTTCTCAAGGTCTATATCTATATCCATTACGGAATAAGTTCGGTGTACTTCGTCCCTCTATAGAAGATATCGCATACGCCATAGCGGAAAAGGATAAGGCTCGTATTATACCTAGTGGATTGACAGCATTGAACAAATTGGGACTTTCCACACAGGTCACGATGAATGCAGTCTATTTGACAGATGCCACAGCAAGGGAACTTACTATCGGGAACCGTAAAATCGTATTCAAGCGCAGCGCACCTCGCAATTTTGCCTACAAGACAGACTTGTTTCCACTTATAGTCGCTGCCATGAAAGAATTAGGGAAAGATAACGTGACAGATGAACAGGTTGCAATCATAAAACAAGCCATTGAAAAATATGGTAGTCCTGATGAAATCAAATACGATTACAGTATTGCCCCGCAATGGATTAAACAAAGACTTGCATTATGAATTTTACTAAACTTACAAAAGAAGAACAACTTACCATTTTGGCTAATGTAGCCGAAGATAAAGGGATTGTGGATAATGCCGTAGAAAAGGACTACTGGGTCAGTATGGTGTTACGTGCCATATTTTCTTTGCCGTATGCAGCAGCTTTTGTTTTCAAGGGAGGAACAAGCCTTAGCAAAGGTTGGGGATTAATAGAACGGTTTTCGGAAGATATTGATCTTGCAATAGATCCCCAATATCTCGGCTTTACAAATATTGAGACTAAAAGTCAACGGACTAAATTGCGGAAAGACTCCAAGAAGTTCATAGATGGCTCTTTCGCGCTCGACGTTGAGACCAGATTAAAAGAGTTTGGGCTATCAGAGAACTGTAAGGTTATAGTTCCGGAGACATCTGTCAGTGACCTTGATCCTGTAGTCCTGTTTGTCGAGTATAATTCAGTGCTGCAAACGAAAATGCAATATATACCCGAACGAGTCAAAGTTGAGATAAGTTGTCGTTCACTCATGGAACCGTCAGAAGATGTGGAAATGCGTTCCATGATAGAAGAAGCTTATCCAGGTGAAGAGTTCTCATTACCTATATTCACTGTTCCTACCGTAGTACCGGGACGAACATTCCTGGAAAAGGTTTTTCTTTTGCATGAAGAGTTTAACCGTCCCAATGGCTGTACGCATATCGAACGTATCACACGACACATGTATGACATTGTAAAGATGATGGATAAACCGTTTTCTATGGAAGCAATGCAGGATGTACAATTATACGAGGACATTGTGACTCATCGTAAAAAATTTACGGCTTGGAGTGGATTGGACTATACGAGTCATCTTCCACACACAATATCGTTCCTGCCTCCTGAAAGCATCGAAGATGTTTTGCGTGACGACTATAAGCAGATGCAAATTGGCTTCATCTATGCCAATGCACCTTCTTTCGATGAGATTATGGAACGATTGAGTGAGTTGCAAAGCAGATTTAGGACATTGGTATGGAAAAATAATCGTTGACGGTATGACTAGAATAAATGTTGATATGACCGAAACTATTATTTTTGATTGATAAAGAATACAAAACATAGTTCAATATGGCACATAGTTTCATAACCAATAAAGATCGTCTACTCTCCGACATTATCACGGGTATCTTGCCCAAATCGGATGCCGTAGATATTCTTGTGGGCTATTTCTATTTTTCGGGATACATACAGCTTGCCGATAGGCTCGCTGATAAGCATCTCCGTATTTTGGTTGGTCTTGACATAGACACTCAGATTTCAAATCGTGTCCGTGAGGTGGAAGAGTTGATGGAATGGCAACGCATCCGTAGTAAGGTTCGTGAGGAATATTTCAACAACTTAGTGAGACTCATTAATGAAACGGATAATACCGATACAGATGAAACCATCCGAATATTTCGTCAATTTCAACATAAAATTTATAATGGTACATTGGAAATACGTAAGACCGAAGACCCGTGTCATGCAAAAATGTACCTTTTTGCTTATAATAACATTAATAACGAAAATGGAGAACAACCCGGTGATGTAATCACAGGATCAAGTAATCTTTCCTATCAAGGTTTACAAGGTAGAACAGAAATCAATGTACGGTTTACAGACAAGGGGAAATATACGGAGGGAAAACAAATCTTTGACGAACTTTGGTCAAATGCTATTCCAATTGTGGACGAAAGCACTATTGATCGTTGGAAAGAAAAAGTCGAGAGTAAAATTTGGATTGACCGACTCTTTCAGCCATATAAACTTTATCTACGCGTGCTCAGCGAGTATTTTAACATTCCGTCCAAAACAAATGTGCGTACACCTTTCGACATTACCGATGGAAAGTTCTTCAACCTGAAATATCAAACTGATGCCATTCAACTTGCACTGAAGTCTATCGAAACCCATAACGGAACGATTGTAGCAGACGTAGTTGGCTTGGGAAAAAGTATAATCGCTTCTACCATTGCCCATAACCTCCGTTTGCGTACTATTGTTATATCACCTCCACACTTGAAATCAGGATGGGACGCTTATAAGGACGAGTTCAGTTTCACAGGCACAGTATTTAGCAGCGGTAAAATTTCGGAAGCATTGACGCATTACAATGATTTGAAGAAACCTGATGAACAGTTTCTGATTATAGTGGACGAGGCGCATCGCTACCGCAATGAATACACAGAAGATTATGCTATGCTGCACAATCTTTGTCAAGGTAATAAGGTGGTGCTATTGACAGCAACTCCGTTTAACAACGACCCTGCCGACATCTATTCTATGCTGAAACTCTTTCAGATACCTACCAAGTCCACACTTAAAACAGTGGAAAATCTTAGTATTGAGTTTCGCGATCTTATCAACCAGTACAAGGAACTACGCGAATTGCAGCGTCAAGGTAAACTCTCCAAGCAAGACGTAAAAAACGAAACTGCTAAGATAGCCCGCACAATTCGCTCTATTATCGGGCCTCTGGTTATCCGCCGTTCGCGCATTGACCTACAGCAGATTGACACATATAAAGACGACCTAAAAAAGCAAAAGATTGAGGTGGTTATTCCACAGGACCCTATTGAGTTATCTTATGACCTCAAGAAATTGAAAGACTTGTACCTGCGCACGCTTAATCTCATTTATGGGACAAAATCAAATGATGAAGATTCGGACGATGGCATTTACCGCTTTCAAGCAGCTCGTTACAAGCCAGTACTATATGTGCCGGAAGATAAACGTGAGGCATTGGCCAAGGACATAGAACGCCAAACAGGGATTGATGACGTCAACATGCTTATCGGTCGTCAAGCAAACGTGGCAAAATTCATGCGCCGTTTGTTGGTACGCCGCTTCGAAAGTTCGGTTGCAGCTTTCAAAACGTCCCTTGCTTTTATGATAAATTCGTCTCGTAATGTACTTGATTGGATTGAACGTACCGGAAAGATACCAGTTTGGAAAAAAGGAGGCATGCCTGAGGTGGATGACTTTTACGAAAGCACCGATGATGGCATGGAGGAAATAGAAGATGCGTTTGAAAAATATTCAGGCAAGGGATTCTTTGTTATTGATATGAAGTTTGTCAAAAACGAGTTTATTAATGATGTAAAAGCTGACATTGCACTTCTTGAATCTATTTACTTGGAATGGTTTGGTGAGGAAGATATTATCAAGTTTGATCCGAAACTAGAATCGTTCATCCATCTTGTTCGTGAGAAACTATCCAATGAACCTAATCGCAAACTTGTTGTATTCAGCGAGTTCGCAGACACGGCCAACTATCTTGGTGCGGCACTCAAAGATGCCGGACTTCCTGCGCTTAAATATACTTCGGCTGATGCAACACCTTCTATGCGTCAGACTATTCGCAATAATTTTGACGCAAGTGTTAAAAAAGAAATGCAAACCAATGACTATAAGGTATTGGTTGCCACTGATGCCATTTCCGAGGGTTACAACTTGCATAGAGCCGGGGCAATATTTAACTATGATATACCATATAACCCCACGAGGGTAATCCAACGTATAGGACGTATCAATCGTATTAACAAAAAGGTTTTCGACAACCTTTATATTTATAATTACTTCCCCACAGAGGTAGGCGAAAATGAAACTCGCACCAAAGAAATATCTACCTTAAAAATGGCGATGATTCACGCCATTATGGGTGAAGATACTAAGGCGTTGACTTCTGATGAAGAATGTACAGCTTTTTTCCGAGATCGTTACCGTGCGGAAATTGAACATTCCGAAACGGAATCGTGGGACACTCCTTATCGCCGTTTCTTAGAATCGGTCAAGGGTACTGATGAATATAATGAGGCTTTACAGATTCCGCACCGCGCCCGAACAGGACGCATCGTGGATAAGCCGCTCAAAGGTGTCATCCTTTTTGGCAAAAAAGGTGAAGACTTCGTTTTCAAAATTTCCAATGGTGACCATGAGCCGATAATGCTCTCTGCCGAAGAAGCTTTGAAACTCTTTGAAGCCACCCCTGATGAAAAACCGTTTGCCACCACCGAAGGTTTTGACCGATTGTATCAACAAGTAAAACTTTTGCTATTCCGTAGCGATACAAAGAACCGCAATGACAAGAACATCTTAAAAGCTATTCAAAAACTTAATGCGATTAAGAAGAAACTCCCCGAGGATTACTATTCAGACCTTTTGGCGGCTCTCTATGCGGAAGCTTTATCTGGCTATGAGGTGCGTTTCATCAATCAAGTGAAACCGTCAGAGATTCAAAAATTATTCAAAGAGATTCCTGCTGACTATCTTATGCGCTTGCTTGAAGTACAAGCCAAAGTTGGAGAGGGGGATGAAACATTAATAATATCCGAAGAACTACAATAATGATAGATTTTAGCAAAGCATATAACCGTGCGGACTTTGTCAATTACCTCCGCCGTGATTTCCTCCCCGATGATTTCGAGCAGGAAGAAAAGAATGTCCCGTTTTGGTCACAGATGAACTATGCATCTGTTGCCACTTGTCTTGGCAAGTCAAAAACGCTAAACCTTGTGGTTTATGAAATCAAACACCGTTCGCCCCATGATGCTCGCGTGGGACTGTCGAAAGATGCCTTCCGTATGCTTGCGGGAGAAAAACAAAACCGAGCTTTGGTTATCTTCGTTCCAGAAGATAACTCGGACAATTACCGTTTCTCGCTGATTGAAATCCAACTCTCTATCGGTGAAAATGACAGTAATGTTACCCGTACTTATTCTAACCCTCGTCGCTATTCTTACTATCTTGGCAAGGGAATCGCTTGCTATACGCCCAATAAATACTTGAATGAACTGGGTAGGGTCAAGGATGTGAAAGACCTTTTCGAGCGTTTCTCGGTAGAGGTGCTTACCAAGGCATTCTATCAAGAACTGTCAGATTGGTATGCTTGGGCAATTAAGGTTATCTCTTTCCCTAATGATATCTCTACGCGTGCAGATGACAAACTTCACAATCACGAGGGAGTAATCCGCCTTATCACTCGATTGATTTTTGTATGGTTCTTGAAAGAGCGTAAACTTATTCCGTGGCAGTTCTTCGACCAAGAGTATATAGCCAATCACCTTATTAAGGGTTTCAATCCGCATAAAATTGACAATCTTTTTGGTAAATCTGAAGCCAGCGTTTATTACCGCGCTATTCTGCAAAATCTTTTTTTTGCAATGCTTAATTGCCCGATTACCAAAGAGGGAAGTACAGAGTTTACAGAACGCCGTTTCAAAGATAACCGTTCGCAATTTGACGATAATAAACTGATGCGTTACCGAGATGAGTTCAATAATCCTGACGAATTTTTGCGTCTCGCCAACGAAACTGTACCTTTCCTTAATGGTGGTCTTTTTGACTGCTTAGATGAAAAACGTTCAGGAATGTACTATGATGGGTTTAGCGAACGCAAAGAATCGATGGCGCAGTTAATTGTACCCGATTACCTTTTCTTTGGAGAGGAAGCGGGTAAGAATATAGACCTTTCAGAATTCTACGGCGATGCTAACAAGAAGAAAGTGTCTGCTCGTGGTATCATTGACATTCTCAAGCGTTACAATTTTACAGTAGAGGAAAATATGCCATTTGATAAAGATGTGTCGCTTGACCCGGAATTGCTTGGTAAGGTATTCGAGAACTTATTAGCTTCATACAATCCAGAAACTCAACAAACAGCCCGTAAGCAGACAGGTTCATTCTATACACCACGAGAAATAGTGCAGTATATGGTTGACGAAAGCCTTGTTGCTCACCTAAAACGTACGGTTGGCAATGAGTTGGAGGGTGAATATCGCAAGCTACTTGATTATGCAGATAATGAAACTTCGCTTACAGAACAGCAAAAGTTGGCGATTATGCAGTCTCTCTACAACTGTAAGATACTCGATCCTGCTTGTGGTTCAGGAGCATTCCCTGTTGGTGTGCTTCAACAGATGGTGCATATTCTTAAGCAAATTGATCCCGATAATAGTCGTTGGAAGAATATGCTACTACAATTCGCTATTGATGAAACTTCTGAAGCATACCTTAATTCAACTGCTGAAGAACGACGAGAAGCTGTTGCTGATATAGAAAGAGCATTTGATGAGAATGTAAACTACCCGGACTATGCCCGTAAACTCCACCTTATCGAAAATTGTATTTATGGTGTAGATATTCAGCCAATTGCCATTCAAATTTCAAAACTCCGTTTCTTTATCTCACTAGTCATTGACCAGAAACGGAATGACAATCCTGCCGACAATTTCGGAATTCGTCCGTTGCCTAATTTGGAAGCCAAATTTGTTGCAGCAAACTCACTTCTTGGTCTAAAACGGACGGAAGCATCTTTATTTGACTCAGAAGAAATAAAACAGAAAGAACGTCAACTTAAAATAGCGAAACATAAAATATTTAGTGCTAGACGACCTGCAACCAAGGAAAAATGGCGCAATGAGGTAGTTCGTTTGCGTAAGGAGATTGCGGATCTCTTGCTTGAAAAAGACTGTATTGGCAACGAACAAGCAGCCCAGCTTGCACAGTGGGATATGTTCGACCAAAATACTTTCGCTCCTTTCTTTGATGCCGAATGGATGTTCGGTGTCAAAGAGGGCTTTGACATTCTTATCGCCAATCCACCTTATATCTCTACAAAAGGTGTTTCAACTGCCGATAAGAAACTATTCGAAGCGGAATTTGGCTTCTCTGATGATACATACAACTTGTTCTTTTTCAAAGGCTTTTCCTTGCTTTGTGATGGAGGATGTATTACATACATTACTCCTAAGACATTTTGGACAACTCAAACCAAGCGTAATTTAAGAGATTTACTGCTTGCCAATACACTTAATTACGTGTTTGATACAGCCAATCCATTTGAAGCTGTAATGGTTGACACTTGCATCACCTCGGCAGTTAAGAATAAGCCTGCCGCAGAAAATCTCGTGCGCTTTATGGATGGTCGTAAGAATTTATTACAGCCCGAACGTCTGACCGTAGCTCAATCGGTATATCTCAATACTCAAAACAGTGTGATATTCAAACCGTCTGAATTGAATATGCGTATCTACGAGCTTTATGGCGAAAAAGTCAAAGCTCTGTATGATAAGTGGTGGGACAAGATTAAGACATCGCGTGACATCGAAAAGAATAAACGCGAACTTGAAGAATATCGGGCCAGCCTTAAGCCTGGTGATGTTGCACTTCTTGGGTGCTTAACCGAGGGTGGACAAGGTTTGGCTACCGCTAATAATGGTAAATACATTGCGGTAAGAAGTACCACTAAATGGGCGGAGAACATCCGTGTGTCTAGGCCTAAGAAACTTGCTGATTTTTTGGCTCGAACCCCGAAAGCTATAACCGCTGAAATGCGCCGTTACCCATCATATGTAGCTTTTTTGCAATCATTGTCAGAAGCTGAAATTGCAGAACTCTTTGATTCTCTCAAAGAGCAATATGGTCGTGACATTTTCGGTCAAGGTTATCTTTATAAAATTGTGGATGATTGTGAAATAGCAGATGTGGATTCTTTGACAAATGATGAAAAAGAGAACGGAATAGAAACCACTAAGCCGTACTATGTGCCTTACGACAAAGGAGATAAAGACGGTAATAGATGGTATCTAGAGACTCCTTTTGCTATTGCATGGTCTAAAGAGAATGTCCGTTTTTTGAAGACAGACCCGAAAGCTCGTTACCAAGGTTATACGTTCTACTTTAGGGAGGGATTGTGTTGGAGTGATATTAATACGACTTTTCTTAAATGCAGAATTAAGCAAAAGAGTATTCATGATGTAAAAAGCATGAGTATTTTTGGCGTGTGCGATAAAGTTCCCGAAAAATATATTTTGTGTGTAATTAATTCGACCCTGATTAGCTATTACGTTGATACTTTTGTGAATAATACTCAGACTTTTCAAATAAACGATGCTCGGCAACTCCCAATTATAGTTCCTACATCTGAACAATTATCATTTTGTAACACCTTGGCAAAAACTGCAATAGTGCAAAAGATAAAAGGGAAAGAGTCTTCAAACACACAAAAAGAATTGGATGATTTTATAACAAATCAAATCTTTGGTTTAGTATAGGGAGCGGTTAATAGATACCGCGCTCCCATCTACCATTCCTTGATTTTGTTGGTGTTCTAAGCCCAGTGTATGCTAAATAGCGATATAGGGTTCCTCTTGCAATTCTCAATTTCTTAGCTATTTGTGGTACACTTATTCCTTTTCCCATTTGACTCTCTATGTATTTGTGCTTAGCCACACATTTTGCGTTCAACTGTTTATTGCGTTGACCTTGACCTCTACCGACTGGATGTCCTTCCTTTTTTAATCGAGCAAGGGCTTCTTTTGTTCGTTGAGAAATCAGATTACGTTCGATCTCTGCTGACAACCCAAAAGCAAAGGCAAGAACTTTACTTTGAATATCATCGCCAAGACGGTAATTATCTTTAATAGTCCAAACGCGACTCTCTTTGGTCATGCAAATGTTGAGTATTTCCATTATCATAAAAAGGTTACGACCAAGCCGAGACAGCTCCGTACAAATTATCAAATCGTCTTTGACAATTCGATTCAAAAGTTTACCAAGTGCTCGTTTGTTATAATTTTTAGTACCAGAGATAGTTTCTTCAATCCATCCGTCTATAGTTAGACCTTCTTTTTTACAGAAACGCTCTATCTGATCTCGAAGCGTTGATTTTCCACCGTCTGTTTGTCTGTGGAAACACGGATATAGCCATATACCATTTTTAGATATATGATACCTCTTTTGTTTTGAAAAACAAAGGTTTTAGAGATATTATTTTCGATACATGCCTATCTTTTCTGCAAACTGTTTGCTCCCATGGATACTATTTTTTAATTCCATACCTCACTTGTCTTTTGATCATCGTCTTGTAGTTGTTTGTTTCCTGGAGTATTTATCTTTATCTCGCCCACGGAAGTCCGAAAGAAGACCCACCTCCGCCAGTACCGACATGAACCTCCGCCGGTCCTCCAGCGGCAAGGGTAAAAGCTGCACCTAATAGTTCTGCCTGCTTTCCATTTACCTGCTCCTGCGGATCGAATACAGCATTGACAAATTCCTCATCTGTGATCTGGCCGTTGAAATGTCTTTGAGCCACATCATAGCCTATCTGGAATTTGATAT
>ERZ791622.941-NODE-941-length-10914-cov-2.43089_pt1 | contig 10914 bp, 9 predicted proteins | sample MGYA00510269_ERZ791622 | MGnify/ENA primary metagenome ERZ791622 (study PRJEB30046, sample SAMN00715191) | human gut metagenome | study: EMG produced TPA metagenomics assembly of the A metagenome-wide association study of gut microbiota in type 2... | reverse complement strand
CATTGATCGCCGCATCGGCAGCGATACCGATCCCATAGACAAAAGGCAGCAAAACCTGCACCGCCACAAAAAAGAGCAGATACAAAGCGGATCTCCCCAGTGCAGCCAAAACGCCCTTTGCGGAATAGGAATGCTCGGTTTTCATATCTTCCCCCCTCCTTGTCCGGTCCTAAAATTGCCGCAGCCTCCATTTTGTGTGCGGGCCACTTCAAGCAAGCCCGGCGCAGTGAATGCCAGCGCGTTTTATTCGTCTTTTAGTTGAAAATGTTCATTTATCTCTATACCGTTTGTTTAATTATACTGTATTATCAGATGCTTGTAAACAGCATTTTGTGAAAAGCAATCTTTCGGCAACGGCCTGTATTTGTCCGGTCCATCATACAGTTTATGATACAGTGAACTTCTGCATCCTCCTCACTTTTCGTCAGTTTTACTAAAAATATTTTAGCTTTTTCTGCTGGACAAGTGCGAAAGAACGTAGTATCCTATAAAAAATAAACGAGGAAGATGGATGATTCATCCGATAAACTGGTCAAACACAACAAAATAAGGAGGAAAACGCATGGCATACCGGGAAAGCTACGCAGGAAAGATCAACCGCAAGCTGAACAAGAAGCTCCACGTCGTCGAGGTGGCCTCGGGACGGCAGAAGGCCGACCTCGTGCTCAAGAACGCGACGTATGTGAACGTCTTCTGCAATGAGCTCAGCCATGGCGACATCGCCGTGGCCGAAGGGCTGATCGCAGGCATGGGCGAGCATTACGAGGGCGCGGTCGAGATCGACATGGGCGGCAAGCTCGTGCTGCCCGGCTTTGTCGACGCGCACATCCACTTAGAGAGCGCGCTCGTTTCCCCCAAGGAATTTGCCAATGCCGTCATTCCGCACGGCACCACGACCGTCATCACCGACCCGCACGAGATCGCCAATGTCATGGGCACCGACGGCATCGAGTATATGCTGCAGGCGACAGAAGATCTGCCCGTTGACGTGCGCTTCATGCTCCCCTCCTGCGTGCCCGCAACGCCGCTCGACGAATCCGGCGCGGTGCTCGATTACCGCGCGATCGACTCGTTCTACGAGCACAACCGCGTCGAGGGTCTGGCCGAAATGATGAACTATGTCGGCGTCGCGAACGCCGACGAGCAGGTGCTCGAAAAGATCGTCGCCGCGCAGGCGCACCACAAAAAAATCGACGGCCACGCCCCCGGCCTTTCGGGCAACGACCTGAACGCCTACATCGCCGCCGGCGTCTATTCCGACCACGAGTGCAGCACCGTGGAGGATGCCATCGCCAAGCTCGAGCGCGGACAGTACATCATGATCCGCGAGGGCACGGCCGCGCGCAACCTCGACGCGCTGCTCCCGCTGCTCACACCGCAGTATTACACCTACTGCATGTTCTGCACGGACGACAAGCACCCGAACGATCTTCTCGAAAAGGGCCACATCGACTACATCGTGCGCCGTGCCATCAAGTCGGGCGTCGACCCGATCATCGCCGTCAAATGCGCGAGCCACCACGCCGCGCGCTACTTCCTGCTCAACAACCGCGGCGCAATCGCACCGGGCTTTCTTGCGGACTTTGTCGTGATCGACAATTTCGACGACTTCAACATCCTTGAGGTCTACAAGAAGGGCAAGCTGATGTTCGACGGCAAGACCGTCACGCCGTTTGAAGCGCCCGAGATCGATCCGCACCTCGTCAAGCGCTCGCACGAGACGTTCCACGTTGCGCACCTTGAGGCCACGGACTTTATCGATGCCCGCCCGCGCGCGGTGCTCGGCATGGTGCCCGGCGAGATCGTCACGACCGATGCGGGCTACGCCGAAAAGATCAGCGTTGAGGACGATATCTTGAAAATTGCCGTCATCGAGCGCCACAAGAACACGCACCACATCGGCATCGGCTACATCAAGGGCTACGGCCTCAAGTCCGGCGCGGTGGCGACATCCATCTCGCACGACAGCCACAACATCATCGTCGTCGGCGCGAACGAGGAGGACATGGCCGCGGCGGTCAACCGCGTCGTCGCATCGTCGTGATGGACGGCGGCAAGGTGCTCGGCGAGCTCCAGCTCCAGATTGCAGGCATCATGAGCGAAGCGCCGCTTATCGAGGTCAACGAGGCGCTCGAAAACGCCAAGGAGCAGGCCTTCAAGCTCGGCGTCTCGCGCGGGGTCGACCCGTTTATGACGCTTTCGTTCATGGCGCTGACTGTCATTCCAACGCTGCGCCTCACGACGCGCGGCGTGTTCGACGTCATCAATCAGCGCTACGTGTGATCTTACATTGTGAAGGGCCCCGGCGCAGTGCGCCGGAGCCTTTTTTCGAAAAGTTTTGCTTGCAAATGCTCCCTGCATCGCATATAATAATTGTTGCACCTGCCGGTGTGATGGAATTGGTAGACGTAGCGGACTCAAAAGACTGTGCGCTTACCAGCTCATCCAACCGGCCTAGCCCTTGCAATTATTGACTTTTCGGTGTATCCTAAGAACGGGTTTTTCGTGAGTTCTGCCCTAAAGTTCTGCCCTACGGCGGATCTGGAAAAATGAGACTCGCAACAACTGAATAATGCCGGTGTGATGGAATTGGTAGACGTAGCGGATTCAAAATCCGCCGGGGGCAACTCCATGTGGGTTCGAGTCCCACCACCGGCACCACTTGAAAAGACTGGGATTTTCCATATAGGAAAAGCTCAGTCTTTTTCATTTTTAGCCGCGTTCAACCGCGCTTCTCACGCTTGCACAGCTTCTCTTGCTGCAAGGTTTGCACTGATGGTAAAATTGTCCTGCATCGCATTGCCTGTGATCTCCTTTGAGCTTGACTCCAGATGGGCGTAGATATTTGCAGTTGTATTGTAATTGCTATGCCCCAACCACGCCTGAATATCTTTCATTGAAATTCCACTCTTGAGAAGGAGGCTCGCGCAGGTATGTCTCAATTCATGGAAAGTGATCTCCCGCAGGTTGTTATTCTTCAAGACTATCTTAAAATGCTGCGACACATAATTAGGCCTGATTGGCTCCCCGAGATCATTCACATAGATATAATCACTTTCATGATAGCAGTTGCCACAGAGTTCGCGGTATTCCTCCTGATGTTTTTTCATTTGAAGCAGCAACCTCCGGTATTCCGGAACTAGCGGCAAGGTACGATAGCTCTTTTTGTTCTTCGGTCGATCCTTTGCAACAATGGTGTCTTTTCCATCAATACTAACCTCAACAACTACATGCGCAATCGTGATCGTATTGGCGTCAAAGTCAATAGAATCCCATTTCAGGCCCATGATCTCAGAACGGCGTAGCCCGTAAAATGCTGCCATCAGCACGGGAAACTCGGCCCCATCACCCTTTACGCAACTAAGCAGATGCTCTACCTCTGACAAGGTATAGAATTTTCCAATGTGCTCGACCTGCTTAGGGCGCATTCCACGTTTTAGGGGAGTCATTGGAATCTTCTCCAGCCGAACGGCATCGTTGAGGGCTTTGCTGATGTTTGCGTGGTACTTGATGATTGTGTTATTGCTGATCTCCAGTTCCGTTGCACAGTAGGTATAGAAGTCTTGAATGTCACAGGCACGCAGACCGCCCAGCGTGACCTTACGCCCACGAAAAAACGGGACGATACGCTTTTCAACATTCGTTTTGTATCCAGCGTAAGTCGTTATATCCACGGATGATTTGATTTGCCTGAGCCAGTAGAGCATATAGTCGGCAAAAAGCATATTAGCATCGGCTGTACGCTGATACTCAGCAGGCTGATATTTTTGTCGTTCTGCTACCAGCATTGCCTCCGCCTTTCGTTTGTTGCCCTTCACTGGCAGTCCTGTTGCTATCCACTTACGTTTTCGCTTTCCATCCGAGTCCACAAAGTTTAATACAATATAAAAAAATCCTTTTTTCTCTTGCAGATGGCCCGCTACCATTCTGTTAACCTCCTTACTTAACAGTAGCGTCTTTCAACAAACGACAACATCATTGTAGCATGCTGAGTCCGCCGGAACAATGGTGCGCAAGACTTTATTTTCACGGACAAAAGTATTTAGATTTCAGAGTTCCTTTGCAGATATTCGATGATGTTGATTTTGGGAATACGAAACGCTTTCCCTATCTTGAAAAAGCGAATGCTGCCATCGTGTAGCAGACCATATGCCGCCTTGTAGCCTATGCCACCTAACATCTCTCTAAGTTGATCAACATTTACTACATCCGGATATGCGGCAAACATTTTCTCTTTCATACGTTCATGTCACCTCATCTACATATTTGCTGTGGAGGGCTAAAATAGCAAAAAGAAGTTCTCTCCGGTTTACACGAAGAGCACTTCTTCTTTTTCAACATAATAATAGCACAGAATCTGCGGAATGCACAATCCTACCGCATCAGCAAAATTACGGAAAGTATTCCAGCAATTGCACAGCAACCCATCAGTATTAGTAGTATTGACTTTTGAGGGCAAAGCAATTATCATTACATTACAGTAAAATAGGATTGTTATATGCAAAAACAGGAAGAGAGATATTCACATGGAAAATTACTCTCCGCTGAGGTATCCGGGTGGAAAGTCCGCATTATATCCCGCTATTGCCAACATTATAGAATCAAACAATATGAAGCACTGTATATATATCGAGCCTTTTGCCGGTGGCGCAAATATTGCTTGGAGCCTACTCATCAATGGTATAGTAGATTATATTATCATCAACGATGCAGATAAGTCTGTATATTCATTTTGGCGGGCTATCACAGAATCTACGCATTGGTTTATCGAAAAAATCGAAAGTGTCTCTGTAACTGTCGATGAATGGCGCAAGCAAAGAGCCATTCTCCAAGAATCGTCAAGATACAGTAAAGAACTCGGTTTTGCTATGTTTTTTTTGAATCGGACCAATCGTTCGGGAATTTTGGACGCTGGACCTATCGGTGGCTATGATCAGTCTGGAACATATAAAATTGATTGTCGTTTTAATAAGGCATCGTTAATTAAGAAAATTTCCAAAATTGCTGAATATAAAAAGAATGTGAAGATATATAATCAAGATATTTCCATTTTTTTGTTACATTACCTTCCACGTTGGATCGACAAAGGAGAAATCTTTATATATTTTGATCCTCCTTATTATGAAAAAGGCCAGCGCTTATATATGAATTATTTCTCAGGCGAAGATCACGAAAGGTTGCGAGACGCGGTTTCATCACTTGATTGCAAGTGGGTTATGACCTACGATGACAATATAGAAATCGATAAGTTATATGAGCACTACCAACGATTTCATTTTTCAGTCAACTATAGTCTGGCTAACAAAAAAAAAGGCGGAGAGTTAATGATTTTTAAAGATTCGTCTTGTATTCCGTCTGCTAAAATCATCAAGAATCTGCCCAAGACTATTTCTTTTGACAGTGATAGCATAAGTTTGGAGGAAAATAAAATGAGCGTCTGTAGATTTTGTAGCATAGCCAATAAGGGAGATTTTTTACAAAAACCAGAAAATAAAATAATTGCTGAGACTAACGATTACTTTGCAATTTCATCTGTTGGTGCTTTAGTTGAAGGATGGACTCTTATTGTGCCTAAAAAGCATTGTTGCTCAATGAAGGCCTTATATTCTGAAAAGCAGTTTGCCGAGTTTACCAGCAATGTTATTGAAGCACTTGAAAAATGCTATGGTCCTGTCATTGCTTTTGAACATGGCCCAAATCGAGAAGGCTCCGCAACATCTTGCGGAACAAATCACGCACATATTCACTTGGTACCATACCATTCGTTAATACAAAAACTTGATACTATAGAATTCGATTGGCAGATTTGCACTGCTTCTCAGGTTGATGCTCTTGTTGGAAATAACGAATATTTATTTTATTGTGAACCTATCCGCAAGTGGGATAATCCTAACGGAAGAGTACATATTTTAAAAGAACCAATTTCTCAATTTTTTAGGAAGGTTATTGCAGAGGACCAGGGGAACATTGAAAAGTACAATTACAAAACAAATCCAGATACTACCCTTACATTAAAAACAATTAAAAATCTACAAACATTTTTCTAAACGATGCGAGGGATATAAATGGCCAAAGAATATACTGTTAGTGATTCTAAAACTGGAAAGCCTGAGCATTATCAGGACCAAGATGTAATTGAAACAAGCGTTAATACGGATGGCAGGAACCAGTACGATTGGGAGTCAAGGTATCCTGAGAATGCACGTAAGGAAATGAAAAGCGAAGCCATCTACATTGGCATAATCCTGTTTGTATCTTTCGTCCTCTTGATTTGTATTTGGTGCGGATTAATTGGCAGGATAGGTGGCCATATAGGGCTTGAATCAAAGATAGTTACTTCGTTGGAAGGAATTGTCCTTTATTTCTTTTCAGGTCTAATGGGCGGAACAATTTTTGGGCTAAAATATTTTTATAGAGTTGTGGCTCGAGGTTATTGGTCTCAGGACAGAAAATATTGGAGAATTTTCTCGCCATGGATTTCCGCTTGTATTGCTTTTGTTGTAGGATGCATGGTCCTTTCCGGTTATATTAATGCAGCGCAGTCTCCATCATTCGCAACAGAAATTTGTGTTGGATTTATTACTGGTTACTTTGCAGATGATGCCGTAGGGAAAATGTCTGAAGTTGCAACGGCTCTATTTGGATCCGGTAGCAAAACCGTCTCTAGTAGCAAAGCTGATGCTAGTAGCGGTGAAAAGTGAGGTACTCTGAATGGTGCATTCTCAATGTTTAAAGCCGATAAATAAGATCCTTTGGGTTGTGAAATCGGGTGTCGAAACCATTGATGCCGAGCAGATTTGTATAGAACGTGTAGGTGAAAAGGCATTTGGATTAGCATCATTGCCTGCAAAGTGGACATTGCCGTTTTTTGTTATTTCAGATGAGCTCTTTGACGACTACACAAAAGCTGGGACTGCGAACGATCTCATGACAGCATGGGGGTATGCGATAAGTTTGGCAGCAGCGCAATGCAAAATTGAACTTGATGATCAAATTATTGTACGTTCAAATGCACATTCCGAGGGATTAGAGGATCGCGGAAAATTTATCTCTGTAGAGGGCTCTCTTTGCGAGTGGCCACAACTCGTTAAGCGCTGTTTTGATGACTTTATTGCACAAGAAGGTTCATCAAATGTTCGTATGCCCGTAATTATTCAAAAACGTGTAATAACATTATTTTGTGGACATATTTCAAATGAACGCCGTGTTGCGAAAGATCTTCGTGACTGGAGAGGCGAGTTTGATGTGGTTGCTCCCCCTCGTACTTTCTCTATTTCTTTACGCAACTGGAGGAAAAAGGTCAATACGACAGATCAGTTTGACTCCAAGTTGATGTGTCCTTCCGATCGTAGCATCAAAACGGCATTAACTATTCCGTGCACATGGGTTACGAGTCAGAAAATTCGTGTACATTTCGAATGGGTATATGATGGAGATTATTTGTATTTAGTTCAAGCTGACGAAGAAAAGTCCTCAAGCGGTATCGATCCCACAAAACTCTCTTGTAAGCCAGAAGAAGGCAATAAGAGCACAGATAGGAATTTTCCACACTGCCTTCGAATGTTAAGAGCCGAAGATACAGAGCGGTACAAGCCGTATGCTAAAATTCAAAATCCTCTTTTGTATCGACGATTAGAATTGAGTACCGCACCGTTGTATATTTTGGATGACAAGAATACACTTAAATCGTTAGCTGAAGGGGTTGTCCCTCCTGATTTGGAGCTTGATTTGCAAGTTCTCACATCTCGATTTCTAATTATCCGAACAGATATCGCAACTAATAGAAAAGAAGATCGTCAACTTCTCCCGCGGACAGATGGTATAAGTACCGTTGAAGACGCCAAGAAATGGCTTTGTGATAGTTATGCCCGACTTTCAAAAGAATTTCGCAAAAGTGCCATTTTTATATTCCACAACTATATACCAGCTATTTCATCAGCATTCGCCTATGCTAGCCCAGGCGATAAATTGGTCCGAATAGAAGCTCTATGGGGGTTACCCGAGGGATTATATTATTATAGCCATGACAAATATCTGGTTGATACTAGAGTATCAGATATTAAAAAAGGAGCTTGCGAAGACTTCAGTGTGCAAAAATTTACAAATTATAAGAAATACTTTGTTTTTCCAATGGATGACGGCAAATGGGAAGTGCAATGTCTGAAACCTCCGTACGACTGGTATGAGGCTATTTCTGATGAGAAATGGGTAAAACAAATCGCCTACGTTACGAGGTTGATTTCTGAAGAAGAGCAGAATAGCGTTAGCGTAATGTGGTTCGTAGGTGTTGATAAGTCTCAATACAACTGTGATGTCTTTCCGTGGTATCATGAGCATTATGAATATAATGACAATCTGAGTATGCCACGAAACAAGTTATCATTTGAAGATGCAGTTGCCATTCACACACTACAAGATCTCAAAAACCTGGAAGCCTTAAACCAAACCTCCGCTTCAAATATTAGGAATATTCAGATACAGCCTACAAACGCAAATTTTTTGCGCGACAGAGATGTTATTGGTAGAATAGGCACTGTTGCTAAAGGCCTCGGGGCAAGTATTTTGCTTGAGGGTGGAATCCTCTCTCATGCATACTATCAACTTATTCGGACCGGAGCCAAGGTCCAAGTCCGGTATTCTTTTGAAAAGAGGCAGCAATTAGAATTCAACAAACTGGTACGTGATAAAATTCCAGAAAAAATAGAAAAGAATGGTGAGGAGGCTGTAACAGCAGAATTAAATAAAGAACTATTTAGTAGCTTGCTGAAACGAAAGCTTGTAGAGGAGGCGTTAGAAGTACTTGATTCAAAGAACGATGAAGATATTATTGCTGAACTTGCCGACATTTTAGAGGTCCTTGATGGGATTTTGAGTCAGTATCAAATTGATTTTAATACCGTTCTATCTCAGAAGGAAATTAAGCGAAAAAAATCAGGTGGATTTGACAAAGGTATCTATCTGAAAAAAACCACAAGCCGAACCGCCTCTGGAGAAGGCCGCATTATCGTTGATAAAGCCCCTGTAGACACCAAACAAGGAATTTCCAAATCTACGGACTGGCGCAGATATCCAAACGCTAATGAATCTTTAACACGAATAAAAGTGCCGGTGACATTAGATAAATGGGAGGTTCGTCCAAGCGTCAAATCCGATAATATCGATATTGTACTACGAGGTGAGCGAAAGCAAGGAGTTTGGCAAGTAGAAATTTCCGTTTTTGAAGAGGCTGATCAGTTGTCGTTTTTTGACAAGTAAATTCATCTTCTCTAATTATCTAAGAATAATCGAGTAGGAGGCTCTCTGAATAGCGAGCCGACCTCTCACACCACCGTGTGTACCGACCGGGACACGGCGGTTCAACCGCATAAGTGCAAGGACTCGTAGTAGTTGAGGATACTAAAGTATCCTCAACTACTACGAGTCTTTTGTCTGTAATGGAACGTGTCAAAGCAGGACTACCAGCCATGCGCCAGTAGCCTGATCTGGAGGTGCCGTCAGATTTATGCGCAAAAGTGTTTGCAGACCCCGGCTGGATGAAATCAGCCAGCAATAGAGGCGTCGTCCAGAGCCGCCTTCAGATGCTTCATATTCATGTATTTCTTGTTGCCCCACTGGGTGCCCGCCACGTGGCGAAGTCTGGCGCAGACCAGCATCAGGGCGGAATTCCCATCCGGGAATGTCCCCACCACGCGGAGCCCCGAGACGGATCTCGCGGTTCGTCCACTCAATCATATTGTTTGTACGCATGCGCGCCTAATGTTCGCTGGGAAGGTCAAGTTTGGGTCAGGCAAAAAGTACTATTTTAGATAGGAAAAAGTCTTCCCCTCCGAACCAGCAAAAAGAAAGTACTATCTTTCTTGCCGCCAGCCTCGCCAAAGCATTCGAGGAAATCTGCATAGTGGTCACCAGCTTTCGTCCTTAATGGTAAACATCATTGCTGCCAAAGAGATAGTCCGGTATCTTCGGTTTCGCAACTTTCCAACACTATCGCCTCATATGTGTCCATGGGCGGATTAGATACTTTCGATATTCGCCAATAAGGTGTCACAAACATTCCCTTTCAAAGAATAAATACAATAACCCATATCAAGTTGCTAAAATCACGTGATTTACAATAACTATTCTAAACAGTTGTTCAGATCGGGCAAAAATAGCCCATTCGCTGTAAGCTCCTAACGCTAACACAGTTCATGCTTTACCGAAAATGCATGACAAAATTTTTTCACTATAACTGTTACTCAAAAAGCTATAAATTTCGGAGGGATATGTACTTCTGCGCATTTGTTGTCGTTCTCCACCACCAGCTCTATTCCCTCATATTTAACTATTTTCTTAACGAAAGGAATTTAGAGTCAACTATGAACGTCAAGGACTATGTTGTTCAAGAACTAGAAAGCTACCCCCGCACCCTACGGCAAATTGCAGTTCTCCGCTATGAGTTAGAACATCCTGTACAAGTATCCACAGAAGAGATGCTGGATGCGATGGCATTTGCTCGTGGTGAGCATTTTGGAGTAGCTCCAGGACATGTTTCAGATAAGACCTTATATATTGCCATGAATTACCGGCAAAAAGCAAATGAAGTAAATGCAGAAATTTCAGGGGAAATCTCTGCAAAGCTGTTGGAATTGGAACACAAGAAAAATCGAATTGAATATTATGTCGGTATGTTGGATAGTAGAAAAGCGGAGATAATTCGCCTGTGCTTTTTCAAGGGGATGACAATTGAAGAAGCTGCTGAAAAGCTTGATGTTAGCGCAAAGACAGCACAAAACGCCAAAAAGAAAGCTCTTGAAGATCTAACGGAGCTCTTTGCGCTAACATCCAATGTTCTCTAACGTGATAGTACCTGACTTTAGATAGGCAGGAACTGCTGCAAGTCTCTGACTTGCAGCAGTTCCTGCGCAGATGCAG
>ERZ791622.934-NODE-934-length-10964-cov-2.2288_pt1 | contig 10964 bp, 11 predicted proteins | sample MGYA00510269_ERZ791622 | MGnify/ENA primary metagenome ERZ791622 (study PRJEB30046, sample SAMN00715191) | human gut metagenome | study: EMG produced TPA metagenomics assembly of the A metagenome-wide association study of gut microbiota in type 2... | reverse complement strand
TCTTTCCGGTCGAGGCATAACAAGGGACGGACAATGTTTCCGTTTTTGGGGCGGATACCCAATAGCCCGTTGATGCCTGTTCCACGGATAAGGTTGAGCAGGAGAGTTTCTACGCTGTCATCTTTATGATGGGCCACGGCGATAACGTCGGCACCTTGTTGTAAACGGAGCTGTTCAAACCAGGCATAACGTAATTCCCGCGCTGCCATTTCAATGGATATGTGGCGTTTTTCCGCTTCTTCTGTAGTTTGGAAATGTTGGACATATAACGGAACTTCCAGTTGCAAGCATAGTTCGCGGACAAACATTTCATCTCGAACTGACTCATCTCCCCGCAGATGGAAATTGCAATGTGCCGCCTCGCAGGTGTACTCCATATCAAGAAGTAGACGCAACAAAGCTACTGAGTCCGCTCCACCACTCAGTGTTACCAGTATTTTGTCTTCTCGTGTGAAAAGTTTCTCCTGATGAATGTATTGCGCTATTTTCTTTTTATTCATAATGGTGCAAAGATAATATTAACGAATTGAATTCTTTCTAATTCTTCGGAACAAAGTGTAGAATATTTCTCCTTATTTAAAAACAATCTAAATAATTTGTAGGCTAAATACAAATCATTTATCTTTGCATCCAAATAAAAGAAAGAGAGTAGGCTATGCGTTTATCCGAATTAAAAACTGGAGAAAAAGGTGTAATTGTTAAAGTTCTGGGGCATGGCGGTTTCCGCAAACGGATTGTAGAAATGGGCTTTGTTAAAGGCAAGACTGTCGAAGTTTTGCTGAATGCTCCGCTGAAAGACCCGATAAAATACAAAGTAATGGGGTATGAAATCTCTTTGCGCCGTCAGGAGGCAGGAATGATTGAAGTACTCAGCGAACATGAGGCGAAAGAGCAAGTTACAAAACCGGACTATCATCCAGGAATGAGTGAAGATATTTATCCGGGTGAAGAGGAACTGAAACGTATCGCCCTCGGTAAACGCCGCACCATTAATGTTGCATTAGTGGGTAATCCTAATTGTGGAAAAACTTCTCTGTTTAATATTGCTTCCGGTTCACATGAACATGTTGGTAATTACAGTGGGGTTACAGTGGATGCCAAGGAGGGCTACTTTAATTTTCAAGGTTATCATTTCCGCATAGTCGATTTGCCCGGTACATATTCGCTATCGGCATATAGTCCTGAAGAAATGTATGTCCGTCATCATATTATTGATGAAACTCCGGACATTGTTATCAATGTGGTAGATTCATCTAATCTGGAACGTAATCTATACCTCACCACCCAGTTGATTGACATGAACGTACGTATGGTGATGGCTCTCAATATGTACGATGAATTGGAAGCCAGTGGTAACACGCTGGATTACATGAAACTGAGTGAACTCTTTGGTGTTCCTATGGTTCCTACCGTTTCACGTACGGGCAAAGGCATCGAAGATCTTTTTCACGTTGTTATCAGCATTTACGAAGGTGCCGACTTCCTCGATAAGAAAGGCAAGGTACGTACCGAAGTGTTAAATGACCTGCGCGAATGGCATCGCGAGTATGTGCCCGGCTATACCGGTGGAGCTCATAAAGAGGAAGAGGTGCGTCATCATGGATTCTATCGTCATATTCACATTAATCACGGTCCCGAACTGGAACGCAGCATTGAAGAGGTGAAGCGGGTGATTAGTGAGAATGAGGATATCCGTCATAAGTACTCCACTCGCTTTCTTGCCATCAAACTTCTGGAGAATGATCCGGATTTGGAAACGTTGACTAAAACTTTACCCAATGGTAAAGAAATCATTGCTGTCCGTGATCAGGAAAGTCGCCGTATCCGAGATGTGCTGAATGAGGATTGTGATCAGGCAATTACTGATGCAAAATACGGTTTTATATCCGGTGCACTAAAAGAAACCTTTGTGGATAATCATCTGGATAAGGAACATACTACCCGTGTGATAGACTCCATTGTAACGCATCGTGTGTGGGGATTCCCCATTTTCTTCCTGTTCATGTATCTCATGTTTGAAGGTACGTTTGTGCTCGGTGAATATCCGATGATGGGCATCGAATGGCTGGTAGAAACTCTCGGTAACTTTATACATGCTAATATGGTGGACGGACCGTTGAAAGATTTGTTAGTAGACGGTATTGTAGGCGGTGTTGGTGGTGTGATTGTTTTCCTGCCGAACATCCTTATTCTTTATTTCTGCATATCACTGATGGAAGATTCCGGTTACATGGCACGTGCTGCGTTTATCATGGATAAGATTATGCATAAGATGGGGTTGCATGGTAAATCCTTCATTCCTCTGATTATGGGTTTCGGATGTAATGTACCTGCTATTATGGCTTCGCGCACTATTGAGAATCGTAAAAGCCGACTTATTACCATGCTCGTCAATCCGTTGATGTCATGTAGTGCCCGTCTGCCTATTTATTTGTTGCTGGTAGGTGCATTTTTCCCGAACAATGGTAGCTTGATACTGTTATTAATATATTCAATAGGTATCCTATTGGCGGTGTTGATGGCGCGTTTGTTCAGCCGTTTTTTGGTGAAGGGAGATGATACTCCGTTCGTTATGGAACTTCCACCTTACCGTTTACCGACGGCAAAAGTCATTTTCCGACATACGTGGGAGAAAGGTGCACAATATCTGCGTAAAATGGGAGGTATTATCATGATAGCTTCCATCGTGATATGGGCATTGGGATATTATCCTGACCATGATGCGTATGAAACGGTTGCTGAACAGCAGGAGAATTCCTACATCGGACAGATAGGAAAGGCTATGGAGCCAATGATTGAACCTTTGGGTTTTGACTGGAAACTTGGTATCGGTATACTTTCAGGTGTGGGCGCTAAGGAATTAGTGGTAAGTACACTGGGTGTGCTTTATACGAATGACGCTGAAGCAGATGCCGTAAGTCTTGCCGAACGTATTCCGATTACACCGTTGGTAGCTTTCTGCTATATGGTGTTTGTATTGATCTATTTCCCATGTATAGCTACGATTGTAGCAATCAAGCAAGAATCTGGTGGCTGGAAATGGGCGTTATTTACGGCAGTGTATACTACGCTGCTCGCTTGGATAATGGCATTTGCTATTTATAGAATAGGAGGATTATTTGTATGATGAATTGGCAACAATGGGCGGTTGTAATCCTGTTACTGTTGTGTATTGTCCGGATCGGATGGGGAATTTATGCTTTTTTCCGCCGGACAAAAGAAAATGGTAATCCATGTGCAAATTGCGTAACCGGTTGTGACTTAAAGCGATTGATGGATGAGAAGCGTGCAGAGTGTAGTGCTACGAAAAAAGAAAAGAAGAAAAAATGCTGCGGATAGTTGGTATTTTCAAAAAATGTGCTACCTTTGCAACCGCAAATGAGAAAAGACTGGTTCCTTGGATGAGTGGCTTAGTCAGCGGTCTGCAAAACCGTGTACGGCGGTTCGAATCCGCCAGGAACCTCCAAAAGCAAGAAAGGATTAGAATGGAAATTTCTAATCCTTTTGTTTTTCAGTAACTTACGTCCTCTGTGGTGGAAGGATTAGAAGAAGAAATTTCATAGTTTTCAGCTTTTATTTTACAATTATTTTACAGTAAAACAGCGAAAAATTGTAATGAAAGCTACGATTAAAATTGAGTTGCGCAAAGACTACGCAACCAAAGAAGGCAAACAAATGGTTTGTTTGCGTTACACTGCCTACCGTCGTTCTACTTTAATCAGCATGAACATAGCGGTATTACCTAAGCATTGGAATAAAATATCGAATACGGTATGTGCTTCCGAACCTCGTTGTTACTACTACAACAAAGCCATCAGTGAAGTTTATCAGAAGGCAGACACGATTGTTATGGAGAATTTTTTGACCTTTCATCGAGCCCGCCACAGTTTTCGAACGATAGCAACGAAAAAAGGTGTTCGTGACGGGATAGCCGGGCGAATCATGGGGCACGCAGAGGGTAATGACATCAAGGATATTTATACGCACTTGCATGATGAGGATATTGTGAAGGAGGTGCGGGATAAGTGGGTGGTATAATATGGGCGCATTTTCCACACTTTCCGCATTCTGGTACTTAAATATTTGATTTATAATAAACTATAAATGCAAATAAAATGCGAATGAAGCAAAAGCTGGCGAAAGGAAAAATACTTTCTTTTTTCGTCAGTTTTTGTTTCGTTTCCTGAATAAATCTATTTTGTGTTTATTTTCTTATTACTCTAAATTCACAATTCGTATTTCCCAATAATCCAGAACCGTCGACACCTTCTACTACTCCTAAAAATCCGGTGTTTACGTCTGTTGAACAATAGAAAGAGACTGTAGCTTCACCTTTTTCATCGGTAATAATGGAGGGTTGCCAAAGCAGGGTATTGCGAGCGTCAGGTATAGATAGTTGCATATCTGTTTCGTCGGGTTGGTAAAATTCGCGTACTGGGTAATAGCTTTTGGTACGCCAAAGGTTGTTCATACGGAGGAGTTCTTCTTCAGTGAAAAGAGGACCTTGGTAAATAATAGTCTGTCGATCTTCAACCATAAAAAAATTATCTTTATAGTATTTGAATTTTGCAATTTCATATTTCTCTCCATTAATCGGTTGTTTCCGCCCTTTGGCAGGGCAATGTCCAAATTCGTTATGATGTGCACTGTAATCAGTTTTGTAGTTTATTAGATAGTTACAAGTTGTACATACATAAGCATTATTCACTATTTTTGCCAAGCTATCCAACCGTCCCATCATCTTATCCCTAAATGGCCTATATCCTTTTGCTGTTACTGTCACTTCATTCAGTAATATCGTGCTGTCACTACTTATCACAGGCAAATCAAGTTCCTGTTTATTCTTTGATTGGGATAAATTTGCAATTGGATAATAATCCGGTCTATACCTTTTCATGCTATCTATCAGAGGAAAATAATCTGTTAGTTCCAATATAGGCTTAAACTCTTTCGACAGCATAGGTTTTAAGTACACATATCCTCCCCGTAACCCTTTCATCACTTCCGTACCCACTGTAAAGCGCCCTGTAGAATCTGCCCAAATGAATAGAGAGTTTCCCTCTGCACCGGAAATCTGAATAAGCTGCTCTGTCCGTTGATTCTGCTCACTCTTCTTTTTACTTTTGAGGGTTTGAATACCTTTTATTTCGTCATTCAGAAAAGGTTTCCCTGGATAGGTAGGTTGCTTCATCCCCCATACATAGCGCCGCCACCCTTGTGTAAGCAACAATAACTCCATACCTTCTGTTCGTCCGTTATTTCTTTCATCAAAATAATACGTTGGATCGTAAATTTTACCTCTTATTTGGGAGGACATATAAGAGTAAGATACTATATTCGTAGGATTGGCAGGATTATTATAAGCCTGGTCGTACACACTTATACCAAGATTTGCCCGGATTGGTTTACCCTCATTATCGGTTACTTTAATTTTGATACTTGCCTTCTCACGAATTGCATAGCTCTTTTTTTTAGGTTCGGCTGTGATATATAGCTTCTTTTCGGGGTGAACATATACTAATCTTTCCGCAATGGGCTGCATGGAAGTATCGAACAAGGTAAACTCTGCTATTCCCTGATAGAAAAAGTTGTCCGTTGGAATAGAAATTTTCAGGTTGTCTTTCAAAACACCTTTCGCCATACAACACACCATTCCTCGCATTTGTCCTACAAGGTAAACCTCTTGATTGGGCAGATTGTTACTTTGGGAAACAAGGAAACTCAACTGCTTTTTATCTTGTTTAGTCAGCCGCAAGACCATTCCTGCCGGATGAATCTTAGGTAATAAATAGCTTTTGCCATTGCTTAGTACAATTTTATAGGCTTTGTCATGGTACGGAGTGAATAAAACACTTCCCATCCCATTATGTACACTTTTCAGACGATTCAATACTTCATCATCTTGATAAATAGTTCCTTCTATAAACACTGGATTTCCTTTGCCATCGGTCGCTTTAAATGCCAATTGAGTAGGAATACCAGAAACAAGGTTGCCACCTTCGGGAAACACTTCAAAGCGGAAAGTACTATCTTTGATAGCCTCCGATGTTGCTAAATGAGCTATGTTCTTCACTATCTTTACCTTTCGGGCAGAGATTATTCCTGTTGTATCGTTTTGGTAGAAAGAATGCTTTGTATAGGCTTGTAATGAATAATCTCCTTCGGATAATTTTTCATCTACATACACATGACCGGATACTATACCGTTTTCAACCGGATATTTCTCTTGCCACACCACGCTATCTTTCGGGCTTATCATCTGCAAATAGAGTGTTTTACTTTTATCGGACAATCCAAAAGATTGTGCATCCAGTTGGTAGGCTTTAAACCACAGGTCTTCTCCGGTTTCGTACGTATCTTTGCTTGTTTGGAGATAGATTGATTCCATTGGAAATCCTGCCCACTGCTTTGCAGCATGAGCCAACAAGCTATCTATACTAACTTGTGCGTGCGCCTTCAAGCTGAACGCTATACATAAAATGGATAAGATTAAACTGTGCTTTTTCATGATGTTCCTCTTTATAATGGTACAAAATACGGCAATATAAAGGAGAAAAATCTTGGAGAACTTCAAGACTTTTACTCAAAAAGCAATTTTCTTCTGATATGGCTAACGGTTTCCGGGCTAATTCCAAGAAAAGAGGCAATTTCTTTCAATGGAACTTTTTCTTTCAACTCCGGACATTGTCTCATCAGGTTGATATAGCGTTGTTCGGGACTTTCGCAATATAGAGCCAATAGTCTTTTATAATACATTTCGAATAGTTCATTGGCTACTTGAAAGCCAAAATGCACTCCATTCTGGAATGTATTGGCATATTCCAAATACTCGTTCAGGGAAATAAGATACACCGTACACTCCGTCAGTGCACAGATACTAACCAACGATTCTGTTTTTTTGATGAAAGAAGAATAGTCGCAAATAAATTCATTTTCAAATGAATATCCCACAACATGTTCTTTTCCACTGCTGTCAACACGAGTATAATGAAATATACCCTGTTCAATATAACCGGCATAAAGTGAAATCGAGTTTTGTTGCACAAAGTAGTCCTTTCTCCGGAAAATCTGCTTTTTCCCTTTTTCAAGAAAGAAGTTTTTGATTCCTGAGTAATCTGTATGGTTGATATATGTATTCAGTTTTTCCATATTCGTAAGATATACGCAAAGTTAGCAATTTTACACATAGTTCTGTTATGCACGTGGGTAAAACTAATATCTATAATGCAATAAAAAGTTGACTTATATTTTGTATCGTACCAATCACAGAAATGAAAGAGTGCCTGATAAAAGCAGAACTCTTATTTCCCTGCCTATCCAATATAATAGGTTTGCCACTAAATACGGATAGTCAAAACTGTTCTTCTGAACCGCTGTTGTAGCGATTGAAATTTTTGAGCCACGACATGAGTTCGTTTACATACAAACAGATTCCTCTTTTATTATCCTGATGGATGGTGATAAGCCGTTCGGGGGTAATATCCGACACAATGAACTTCTTCAAGTTGGGCTCTGTTACCTGATCTTTCGGTTCTTTATCCTCTTTTGCTTTTTTACTGGCAAAGAGTAGCTTTTCGTACTCTTTTTGTTCTTTCTGATATTTTACGGATGATTTTATATCCAATTCAAACAAGGGCTGCATGGCAAAGCTAAGCGGATGGCTTTTATTCACGCCCGAACGCCCGATAATTGCCATATACAATATAGCACGCTCGTCCCAGCCTTCCTTAACTTTCGCTACAAACTTGTTGCCTATACCTATGGATAGGGTAAAACAGATAGTAAAAGCAATAAAGTCAGTCGGATAGTTCAGGCTAGATCTGGTTTCGTTAATAATTTCCCTTATGGGTTCAGGGAAAACAGATATAGGGAAACCAATTTCTTGCTGCTGTGATGTTTCTTTGGATATTGTCATTTCAGTTCTTTTGTTGGGTAGCGCTCCTTGCGGAAACGCTACCTTACTCTTTCAGGTGGTGGATGAAAAAGAAATTTTAGTTCGACTTTTTGTTTAGTAATTGGCTTTACTTGTTATTGTACTCTTTAATAGAACTCTCAAAAACTCGCACCTCAAAAACCCGGTTTTAGCGGCGGTATTTTTTGTTCCCCCTGCCGCCACAAGATCTGAAATCTTTTTGTGCGAATGTCCCATCATTCTGGCTACTTGATTAATACTATAAGTCTTTTCGACATCCGATTCAGGAGGCCTTGGCAACTTCTTATCCAGTACTCTTTCCATTATCTTTTCGATAGCGGATTCTGTAGTTACAATTACTGTTTCCATACTTCTACTTTTTTAGTTAGAAAATCTGTTTATTATTTGAACACTAAATTTTATTTCTTATCTTTGATACTGCAAATATAGAAATAACATATTAAATGCTAAACTAATAGTTTAGCATTTGACTTTTAAATACACTTATATGGTTCATCTTGAAAGAATAAAAGAGTTGTGCGAAAAGAAAAACGTAACAATGAAACAGGCTGCCATTGAGTTAGGTATGACGGAGCAGAGTTTGCATAAAATCATCAAGGCTAACTCTACTAAAATAGACACATTATTAAGTATGGCTCAATATTTTAATGTAGAACCAGCCTATTTTTTCGATAACTATTCTGCTGGTGCATCAGATGGTGTTTGCATCAGTAAGGAAGAACTGGAAGGACTTATTAAAAAGGTGATAGCTTACTCGATTCATGGCTTCGGAATGGTAAAACTTGAATGGGATACTATGAAACAAAAGTTTAATTCCTATTTCGATGTACTAAAAAAACAGTATAGTCCTGATGCTTCGGATTTAAAATATATATCTTCGATGCTTGAAACAGATATTCATATCACCGACAAGACTACTCCTAAAGATGTGGCACGGGTATTGATGACTAAAGATGAATTTGATTTCACTTCTACCTATTATTACGGCATCCGAAAAATGGAAGTACAGGAAGAACTTCAAAAGCTCACAGCCTTTTTGGATAAGCATAATATTCCTATCTCTGATTCCATTAAGAAAGATATTGATGAACTTAAAGGCAGGATTAAGTATTATGAAAATAAGAGTATTATAGGAAATAACAAGATTTGACCATAAACTATGGAACATATATTTAATAAAGAGCAACAGGAAAAAGCGCAATTCATTTTGAATCATCCTTTGGCAAAGCTATCGGATTTGCGCTCAAATGAAATAAAGGACTTAGCCATTGTATGGTGCTACTATTCCGGTAAGATAGAAGGCAATACCTATACTTATGTAGAAACAGAAGCATTGCTTAAAGATGGCATCACCTCTGAAAAGAAATATGAGGATGCCAAGATGTTGAAAAATTTATATAATACTTTTATCTCTGAATTGGAATATATCAATAAAGGGAAAAATCAGGAAGTGATAAATGAGCGTACTTTATTCAGAGTGCATCAATCTATATCTACAGGATTGGTTTCTGATGAAGAATCAGGCTTTTTAAGAACAAGGGCTGTCCGTATTAGCGGCACGGAATATATACCGCCAAAGGATTTGCATGATATTCGGGCAAAGTTGAATGAAATACTTTATCAGCAAGAGCAATTAACAAACCCATTGGAGCGAGCCGTTTATCTTCATTGCAACATTGCCAAATTACAACCTTTTATAGACGGGAACAAACGTACCTCCCGAATGATGGAAAGCATTGTATTGATGAACGCTGATATTATCCCAGTTTATTCTTCAAGGGATGCCGATATACTGAACTACAGGAAAGGACTGATTGGCTTTTATGAAACAGGAAATTATTCTCCGTATGCCGATTATTTCCTGAATAAGCAAGTAGAACGAATTAAAGAAATAGAATAGCCATGAGTGAAGATATAAATGTTATGCTGAAAGAGGCAGATGTTCTTAAAGAACAGCTATTGGCTTTGCGTCCATTGCCCGAAGAAGCTTTGAAAAAGATTCAGGATGCTTTGGATATTGAATACACCTACGAAAGTAATCGTATAGAAGGCAATACACTCACTTTGCAGGAAACAGCCCTTATAGTAAACGAAGGCGTTACCATTTCCGGAAAGTCCATGCGTGAACATTTGGAAGCAATCAATCATACGGAAGCTATCAGCTATATTAAAGATATAGCTAAACAAGATATAGAGATAAGCGAACGTACCATCAAAGAAATACACGCCCTTATTCTTCATGGGATAGACCGTGAGAATGCCGGGAGATACCGCACCGTTCCTGTTATGATTTCAGGTAGTACACATATTCCACCACAACCGTATCTGATAGAGAAGCAAATGGAAGATTTTATTCTCCGTTTCAAGCAAATGGAAAAAGAAAAGGTACATCCTGTTCTTATTGCTGCCTATCTACATGATGAATTGGTGCGGATTCATCCGTTTATAGATGGTAACGGGCGTACCTCTCGTTTGTTGATGAACTTGTATCTTCTTCGTCATGGCTATGTTATTATTACCCTGAAAGGTAGTAATGATGCAAAAGTAAACTATTACAAGGCTTTGGAAAAGTCACATACGGAACAGTTGCCGGAAGACTTTCAAAAGCTGGTTATTGAAGCGGAGATAATGGCTTTGCAGAAGTATTTGTCTATCATGGCTTAGGCTCACTATAAAAGAAGAAATAGAATAATTCTTTCCATTTTTTCTTTGCAAATCAAAATTATCAGTTTATCATTGTGACTATTAATAAACGATTTAAACAGAATATTTGTTTTACAATTGTTTTACAGTAGCGGAACTAAAGAGATTTTAATCAATTGGAAATAAAAGGATTATCTTGACGGTTTAAAATCTGCCAGGAACCTCTAAATAAACAAAGAGGTTGTGTCAAAAGTAAGAATCACTATCATTTCGCTCTGTCATCCTGAACGTAGTGAAGGATCTACTCCCCTGAATGCACAGAGAAGAGATCCTTCGACAAGCTCAGGATGACAAAATGATACGCTTGTCAGAGTTTCGACACAACCTC
>ERZ791622.922-NODE-922-length-11105-cov-4.05376_pt1 | contig 11105 bp, 7 predicted proteins | sample MGYA00510269_ERZ791622 | MGnify/ENA primary metagenome ERZ791622 (study PRJEB30046, sample SAMN00715191) | human gut metagenome | study: EMG produced TPA metagenomics assembly of the A metagenome-wide association study of gut microbiota in type 2... | reverse complement strand
TGAAAGAGAATTACCATACGAATCTGAAAGGTATTCTCCCTTCCATCGATTATTTACGGTACATCGAGCGCACTTTAAAAGAAATCTATCAGGCAGGTATCGTTTCGACAGAGAATATACAGCAGCTTCACAAAGACAGCACTTCATCTGTCATGGTGATTGATGATAAACTGGCTAATCCACAGGCTACCGAGAATCTTTACACGGTAAAAAAAGCCTATGAGCACTTGCTGTCAGCAGACTCTACTCATTTCAACCGGGAAATTTTAAGGCAATGCTCCCTGAACGAATACATCACCCCCAACCTTACCTTTGACGAGGAACGTACCCAGGCTGCCAAAGAAGAAATCCTGAACAACTATTCCTGGGCAAACGGATTAGTAGTCAGCGGGCAAAAGATTATTGACCGGGGGGAAATCATCAGCCCACATACCTATAATATCCTGGAGTCATTACGCAAAGAATCCATCAAACGGAATGAGTCCATGGGACAGAACCGTCTGATTCTCGGCGGACAGATTCTGTTTGTAGGAATGCTGATGCTTTGTTTTATGCTTTATCTCGACCTGTTCCGAAAAGACTACTATCAACGAAAAGGCAGTCTGTCATTGCTATTCACGTTGATTGTATTTTACAGTGTCATAACCGCTTTCATGGTAACACATAATCTATTTAATGTGTATATCATCCCGTACGCGATGCTACCCATTATCATCCGTGTTTTTCTTGATTCGAGGACTGCTTTCCTGACGCATGTCATCACTATATTGATATGCTCCATATCCCTACGCTTTCCGCATGAATTCATTCTGACACAGTTGGCAGCAGGATTGGTGGCGATATTCAGTCTAAGAGAGCTATCGCAAAGGTCCCAACTTTTCCGGACGGCTTTATTGGTTATACTGACTTATGCAGCCATTTACTTCGCCTTCGAATTGATGACAGAGAACGGTCTTTCCACCGACTTCTCGAAGTTGAACATACGAATGTACACTTACTTCATCATCAATGGAATTCTGTTATTATTCACCTATCCTTTACTCTTTTTATTGGAAAAGACTTTCGGATTTACTTCCAATGTAACGTTGGTAGAACTTTCGAATATCAATAATGACCTTTTGCGGCAAATGTCCGAGACGGTTCCGGGCACCTTCCAACATTCCATGCAAGTGGCCAATCTTGCTGCAGAAGCAGCCATCCGTATTGGAGCTAAAAGCCAGTTAGTACGTACAGGAGCTTTGTATCATGATATTGGTAAGATGGAAAACCCTGCTTTTTTCACAGAAAATCAGTCAGGAGGAGTTAACCCGCATAAGAACCTGAATTACGAACAAAGTGCGCAGGTCGTCATCAGTCATGTGACGGATGGATTGAAGTTAGCCGATAAACACAATCTGCCTAAAGCCATCAAGGACTTTATCAGCACGCATCATGGACGGGGGAAAACAAAATATTTCTATATTTCCTGGAAGAACGAGCATCCGGACGAAGAGCCGAATGAAGAACTGTTCACCTATCCCGGCCCGAATCCGTTCACCAAAGAACAGGCTATCCTGATGATGGCGGATGCCGTAGAAGCTGCCTCACGCAGTCTTCCGGAATATACAGAAGAAACAATCAGCAACCTGGTCGATAAGATTATCGATTCCCAGGTCACTGAAGGTTACTTTAAAGAATGTCCTATCACTTTCAAGGATATAGCAACAGTGAAAGCTGTGTTCAAAGAAAAACTAAAGATTGCTTATCACACCCGGATCAGTTATCCTGAGTTAAAGAAGTAAGCAAACCTGCGCAAGCATCTTCAAGAACATCAAGTACATATTCAAACCCCTCGGCCCCTCCATAATAGGGGTCGGGTACATGATCTGCAGGAATACGGGTGCAATACTCCGTCATGCGATGAATCTTCTTCCATTCTTCGGGAGAAGGAGCTTTGTCTTTCAAGTCATCTATGTTCCGGTCGTCCATACCGATAATCAGATCAAAATTATAAAAATCTTCCGTACGGACGGGGCGAGAACGATGCACCAATTGATAACCGCGACGGGCTGCATGAGCACGCATCCGGCTATCCGGCAATTCCCCCTGATGATAAGACAGGATTCCGGCAGAATCTATCACAAATTCTTTTTCCAGTCCCGCTTCTTCTATTAAATGAAGCATTACGCCTTCAGCCGTAGAGCTACGGCAGATATTTCCTAAACAGACAAATAATATTTTCTTCATATATACATGATTGTTTCTCAAAAAGAGTTCAGTATCTGATTGGCCCGGTTCACGGTTATTGCGGCCGGGATTTCCGGCATACTACCCAAATTGAACGGAGCAAGCATTTTTTCTATCTTCTTTAATCCGGCCTTATTTCCTTTTTTCTCAAATTCCTGACGAAGGATATTGATCTTCTCATGCGCCTGTATACCTTCAATCAAACGCTCGAAACGAATACAGCTACGAGCTCCCGGATATACAAGGTAAGTATCTCCGCCTGCCCAACTACGGAAACGGGAATCGAGCAGCGGTTCCAATGGCCAGCTGTTATATGCCCAACGCAGATAACCATCCAGATGTTTCTTAGATGAATAATAACTCATCCAGGCTGCTTCTGCAGGATCAGAGAAAGTAAACGTGTTGGGATGGGCTTCCGTACAGCAGGTATAATAATTAGTACGCTTGTTCTCGGCAACACGACGCAGACGCACTTCTTCCGGGAAGTTCTGTCCGATAACAATACAATAATCATATAGATCGGGCTCAATTTCTTCATGATAGTTCCCGGCCAACGATACTTTAAAATCCGGATCAGCTTTACGAATCACTTTCAACGTCTTCTGCATCACTTCCATCGGACGTTCGTCCATTGCAATAGCACAAATATCAAACCATCCTTTTTCTTTCAGATGCTTGGAGAAAGAGGCAAGCATCGCTCCCCACATTTCTTCATAAGCCGCATCACCCGGTGCAGTTTTCACGAATTGCAGAGAGTTGGTTGCCTGATCGTAGTATTGGAATGACAATTCCCATGGAACCATTGAGTAACAATTAATCTGTTTATCAATGCCTACACTCATCATAAATTCCACCCAACGGTCGAAGATAGTATAATCAAAAGCCCATGTTCCATCTGCCCGTTTCATCCAGGTGACCATTGTATCAAAATAATCTTCTGTCTGACCATTCCAGGGTTTATGTGTCAAAGTAGCCGTGATAATCTTCTGTCCGGCATCTGCCAACATTTTCATCAAAGGACGCATAGCGTCAAAATGCTCCTGGCTCCATAAAGGAACCTGATAATAACGTGCCACTGCATAAGGACTTTGCCATAAATCCAAGTGATAAGCCCATTCCGAAGGTTGAGGAAGTTCACGGGAAGAAACGGTAATTTCGAGATTCAGGCGTTGCAATAAACGCGAGCCGTCATTGATTAACAACTCCCCTTGATAAGTTCCGGGAGTAGCCGATTGAGGAATCCAGCACTGCACCCAAACCGGTTGAACAGTGTGAGCGGGCAAAGCCATCGTTTTCAGGTTGGTATCAATAGGATCGGCCACCAATAATGAATCATAATCTATGGACTTCCGATGTCCACAGGCACCTCTCCCATCCTTATTCAATTCATCCGTCATCACATAACGGACAAAACCACCTGTAAATGCATCTTTGGGAAGAACATTTCCCTTTTTGTCTTTAAAATCACCAAAGCTGAAATTCAGGTCTTTCAGTTCTACGCCTGTCCACACAACAGCTTGCGCGTTCACACGTTCGCCACGCCAGCCTTTCAGGGAAACAGTCTGTTGTTTCTTCAACTGCGGGAGTTGATGTTTTGCATACCGTACATCTGTTGTACCCCAAGAAACTTGGGTGGAAGTCACCGCTGCCCACTCTTTATCAGAAGGTGCAGTAGGATCAGGCAACTCCTGATAAGTCAGTAAAGGGAACTTCGGTTGTCCTGTCGGAACACCACATTGAGTTACTCCCTGCTGGGCAAAAACTGCACCCACGCTAAAGAGACAAGTCAGAGAAAAAATAGTAAGTCGTTTCATGGTTAGTTAATTAAATGATTAAAGGTTATTATATGGGGGAAAATTATTAAATCACATAGGGTCTACATCATAATACACAATCAAAGATTTATAGCGTTCGTCCGCCAACATCTCGCGCTGGATACGTAACAACAATTCCCGTGCACGTCCCATCGGGGCATTCTGCTCAATCTTGACGACGATCTTTTTGATAAACAAAGTCTGGATACGGGCAACAGGAGGTTTATCCGGACCTAATACCCGATTGCCAAATACAGCCCGCAACTTATTCGCCATCACTGCCGCCATCTGATCCAGCAACGCTTCATTATGATTTTTCAGATAAACATATACCAGCCGGTAATAAGGAGGATAATGGAACATCTGACGTTCCACCAATTGTCCGCCTACCATATCTTCATAATCATTGGCAATGACCTGATGAATGATAGGATGATCGATACTCTTGGTTTGCAATACCACCCGTCCGCGTTTGTTCTTACGTCCGGCACGTCCCGCTACTTGTGCCATCAACTGAAAAGCACGTTCATAGGAACGGAAATCAGGATAATTCAACATGGTATCAGCATTCAATATACCTACTATACTGACATGATCGAAATCCAACCCTTTTGATACCATTTGCGTACCAATCAATATGTCCGTCTTTCCCTGCTCAAAGTCTGCAATAATCTTCTCATAAGCCGAGCGGGTACGTGTAGTATCCAAGTCCATCCGGGCTACGGCAGCTTCCGGGAAAAGGATTTTGATGTCATCTTCAATCTTTTCCGTACCGAAACCACGGTTCACCAGTTCTGTTCCCTCGCAGGCAGGACAGGATTTCGGCAGTTGATACGTATAACCGCAGTAGTGACAGGTTAATTGATTAATTCCTTTATGATAGGTAAGGCTTACATCGCAATTCTTACACTTAGGCACCCAACCACAGGTACGACACTCCACCATCGGAGCAAACCCACGACGGTTCTGAAAAAGAATCACTTGTTCTTTCTGTTCCAAAGCCTCTTTCATATGTTGTATCAGAAGTGGCGAGAATTGTCCGACCATCCGCTTTTTGCGATGCAGTTCCTTGATATCCACCGGAATAATCTCCGGCAACTGGATTTCTTTATATCGTTCTTTCAGTTGTACGAAACCATATTTTCCCTCTCTTGCATTCTGCCATGACTCGATAGAGGGAGTGGCCGTACCCAACAGGGTTTTAGCTCCGTACATGGCGGCCAGTACAATAGCCGCGCTACGCGCATGATAGCGGGGAGCGGGATCTTGTTGCTTATACGTATTTTCGTGCTCTTCATCCACAATCACCAATCCCAGATTTCGGAAAGGCAGGAAAATAGAAGAACGAACACCCAGAATAATATCATACCCGTTCTCTCCCAGTTGCTTCCGCCATATTTCAACCCGTTCGGCATCAGGGAACTTAGAATGATAGATACCCAGACGAGCACCGAAGACCCGTTGCAAACGCTCCGTGATTTGAGTGGTCAATGCAATTTCCGGCAACAAATATAACACCTGCTTTCCCTGACGAATCGCTTCTTCTATCAGATGGATATAAATTTCAGTCTTACCACTGGACGTTACCCCATGAAGCAGACAGACATTTTTCTCCTGAAAAGACTGCACGACTTCATCAAATGCACGCTGTTGAAACTCATTCAAAGGATTTAATTCGACAATCTCCTTCTCCTGCTTATCCAACCGGCCGATTTCATGGTAGTAGATTTCAAAAATCTTCTTATCCACCAATCCATTCAATACAGAAGGAGCCACATTAGTCCGCTGCAACAGTTCTTTCTTGGAGACTTCTTTCGGAGTTCCCGCTCCTAAAACGCCGGAACACTCCACATACTTCATGAGTAATGCCAACTGCTTCGGAGCACGAGACAGAATATCAAACAGGATATGAAGCCGCTTTTCATCCGCTGTACCCGCAAGCCGAACCCGTGCCTCTGTTTTAGGTTTATAAGTACGCCTCAACTCCTCCTTTACGAAAATCGCTTCTTTATCGAGCAAAGACTTGATGACCGTAAGAATATTTTTGATACCACTGTCCTTCTCCAGTTTAGTGACGCACTGTTGCGAATCTACGGCAAGTAAATCCAAAATACGTTGCTCACGTTCCGGCAATGGCGCATCCGCTTCAAAATCAGGATTATATTCAACGATCGTTTCACTCTCCAGTTTCAGGCCGGAGGGAAGTGCCGCTTTATAGACATCGCCTTGTGTACAGAGATAATAATCAGCTATCCACTCCCAAAATTTGAATTGAGCGGGTAACAGAATGGGAGAAGCATCCAGCAATGCAGATATATCTTTCACTTCGTACTCCGTTGGAGCACAATAATGAACGTTAAGGACGATAGCCGTATAAAACTTCTTCCGCCCGAAAGGAACTACCACACGGCAGCCTATCTTCACATCTTCCGCACATTCATCCGGCAAAGAGTAAGTAAAACTCTTCGGAAGCGGAAGCGGTAATATGACATCTACATACTTTTTCATTGCAGCTACAAAAATACAATAAAAAAATGGGGATTTAAAAGAAGGGAGAGAGAACACTTAAAAAGAAAACTCTACTTCATACGAGAATTGGAAGAAATATATTCGAGAGCGCAACAGGACAATCCCAAACAAAAAAGAGTTTCCGGTTATCGGAAACTCTTTTTCATATACTATGTAAAGTGATAGACTACTTAAAAAATATAGGCCACAGATACTTGCCAAGTCTTAGTCTTATAAGAAGCATTTGTTCCTTCAATATCAGCAGTATTACCCAATGGGATATTGTAATTAGCACCCACCTGCAAATGGTTCAGCAACTTCAAACCGGCACCCACATTGATACCTACTTCAGCTTTCTTCTTATCAATTCCCGATTTCTTTTCAAAATCGAAATAAAAGTCAGGACCTGCAGCCAGATAAATACCAGCCAGACTTCCCAAGCCAATGGTATATTTCAGGTTTACAGGAATATCAATACCGTTTTGTTTAACAGTAATATCATCATTCCCTTCTGAAACTTTGATACCCCGTTGAGCAAAAAGCAAAGATGCATCTACTCCCAACCCTACGATTGGAATATTAAACTCGGCCATCGGACCGATAAAGAAACCTGTGAAATTATCCTTTTTAAAGTTTTCGCTCACATTAGAGAAACTCGCCTTTGACAAGTTCAAACCTCCCTTTACACCAAAGTGTATCTGCGCCTGAGCAGGCATTGCCATAGCTATACATATAGCAATCATTAAAGCACCAAAAATCTTTTTCATAAATTTACGTGTTTATAATTCGGGACAAAGATATATATTTAGATTAAATAAACACAAATTATTGGTTTTTTGTTCGCTCAAAGTCGTTGTTGTTCACCCAATCCTGCTCCCGTACCTTTATATTTACTTTTCTGCAAATTAAACTTATAGTGAACAGTCAGTTTCACTTCCTGCGTATTCCGCTTTGTCTCCCGGAACATTTTAACCCGGTCGTCATATTGAGTATTAGCATCCCTCATCGAATGAAACAAGTCGTTCCCCTCCAGCAAGCAGTCCACACGTCCGTTGAAAAACGATTTATAGATACTTGTGCTCAAGCAACTAACGGGCCTTGTATAACAGTTCTGATACACTCCCTTGCCTGTATATTCACCATTCAAGCGAAATATATATCCGGCAGGCAATTGAAATGAATTATTCCACCGGATCCCGAATGTCGTTCCGCTCATATTCTTCATTTCATTCAAATAACCGATTTTGAACCATTGAGAGTTGAGGGAAGCCGTCCACTCCGGTTTCCAGCATCCGATACTTGGAGCAAAGACCAGAGAAGCAGTCATTTCATCCCGATGGTCGACATTGCGAAACTTAATAAGAGAGATTTTCGGATCGGAAGTGATCTGTTCGATAGAAAACAGGATATCATCATTATACCGATTGTAGCCGACGGAGAGTTGCAGATCCCGATAGATAGCCCGCATCTCTGCCGCATGAATATAGGTAGGTTGCAAATTGGGAGCTCCTCCCAGATAGGTAAACCGGTTCCCGTAATGAATGGCATTTTTCAACTGTTCATAATGAGGGCGGGCAACCTGAATATGATACCCCAATGCCCACTGCACCTGCCCCATCGCCCCTTCCAGTGACAAGGATGGAAACAGGTTGCGATAGTGTTTGCTCTCATCCGACTGATAAAGACTGTTTTCATAGAAATCATAATACACATCTTCATAACGAAGTCCTGCCGAAGCATTTACACCACCCAAACGATAAACACAATCAAGAAAAAAAGCCAGATTCTTCTCTCTGATTTTATCACTGGTTCCCTCTATTTCATCACCGAACCCCGAAAAGTCGCTGGTGCGATGCGTATAACTATATTCACTGCCTCCGGAAATTCTTCCACCTGCCAGCGGATAAGATAAAACTAACTTTCCGGCATACAACTTATTATCGGTTCTGCTAAGAGTCGTTATGTAGAAATCATCATAATTGCGGCTCAATTCGCTAATATGCTCCTCTTCCTTATTCTTGCCAGCCAATACATCTACATTCAAATCCATTTCCAGACTGTTCACCTCTCCATGATAATATACATTGGAATGATGGCTGGGATATTCTTTCTCAATCGCAAAGGTATACGTATTCCACACATCGTATAATGCTTGCCCGTCATAGACCTCCGTCCGGTTGTCATTGTTCATTTTATTGCGTGGGGCAGAAGTCAATTCATAAGTAGCGCCCAGAGAGTGTTTTTCATTTATTTCATAATTAAATCCTATCTGACTGAAATAACTGATATTTCTTCCTAAATCCGTTGTTTGAGCTTTCTGCTGCCACGAAGCATCCACATACGTATCTTGTACCGATTCTCCCGTTTCCTTGAGATGCTCCAAACGATATTGGAAAGCTCCGAACACATCCAGTCCCTTCCGGTGATATTCCATATTGATCTGATCGTTGTTTCCTACCTTATGCGCATAATCCACTACCGAGCGCACTCCCACTCCAAAGCCATCGTTTTTATTCCCGGTTGTTTTCAATTTCAGGACAGCTCCTACCGATGCTCCATATTCCGCTCCGGGATTGGTTATCAGTTCAACCTGCTTGATATTTTCAGAGTTCAAACGGTCGAGTTCGTCCAAGTTGCGGACTTTCCTGTTATTGATATAGATAAGCGGAACGCCTTTTCCCAACACCTCCAACGTGCCATCCTGCTTCTTCAGCACTCCCGGCAAAAGCCCGACTACGTTCATGGCAGTACCTGCCTTACTTAATATTGTATTCTCCACTTTCGTAGTCAATCCTCCATTATCCAACCGGAACTGGGGAAGACGCTGCGTAATCACCACCTCATCCAACATCAAATCATCAGGAATCAGCGTGATATTTTCCTCCACAGAAGACGCAACCCTCTGAACGAACTTCTTATAGCCCACAAAAGACACAGACAACAAATAAGGCCCGGCATCCTGTGCCGTTATTTTAAACACACCTTTGCTATCCGTCACAGCTCCGCCCACAAGCGCAGAATCCGGCACGGACAATAGTGCAACCGTGGCATACTCCACAGGAAGCTGATTTTCACCAATAACCCGACCGCTAAATATCTGTGCAGAAGATTTTAAAGACACCATCAACATCAGCGCAAACAGTAAAATATAATTTGTTTTCATTTTTTCTTTTCGTTTATGTAAGTGATTAGTAAGTACCCGGTAGGGCATAGAATCCCCCTTACCAATATCCCGCAAGGGAGATTGATATAACTATTTGCATAGACAGGAGTTTTCCAAACTATCCGCCGGACGGCAGATAGGAAAGAGAAAGTAATTAGTTAATAGAAATCATCAGTAAGTAAGAATATCGTTATACAGTCCTTCCAATCGTTTGCGCAAATGCTTGACGGCATAATGTTTGCGCGAAAGCACCGTATTTGCAGAAGCACCGGTCGCTTCGGCTACCTCTTTTACAGAAAGTCCTTCCAGCTCCATCAGTTCGAAAACCGTCCGCTGTTCGGCAGGCAATTCACCAAGAGCTGCTTCCAACTCCTGCCATACCAGCGAACGCATATATTCCGTTTCAGGCGAAGGAGCCAGATCATCATTGGCAAACAACACTTCCGAAAATTCACTCAAGACGCTTTCTTCCTCTGCGTAGGCAGAAACAGGCCATTCTTCTTCACTTTTCTTTTTTCCCTTATTGATAATCGTGTTTCGTGTCACTCTGTAAAGCCACGACGTCACCTGCTCAATCGGATTCAAAGTGTTGCTGACCGCTTTTACCAACTGATAAAATACATCCTGTAGAATATCTTCCGCATCTTCCTTACTGGAAACCCTCCGGTGGATAAAGGCTTTCAGTTGCGGCTGATGTTCTTCGATCAGCCGCTCCACATCGCCTTCGTGCCCTTTTTGCTTATTCATCTTTTTTCGAAGAGTCTACATTTTCATCCATCTCGAAGTCTTTATCCATCCCGAAGTCACCCCTGTTAAAGAAGTCGTCTCTACCCCAGGGACCGAATCCCATTTTCTTCCTTTTATTAATAAACTCCTTGCGTTGTTCCGGAGTCATCTTCATCCATTTCTCACGAACCGGATTCATTCCTCTTCCGGGCATTCCAGGCATCCCTCCTCCGGGCCTCCCTCCTCTACGGCCAAAACCGAAACTTCCGAAAAGAATACGCATCAGGACGAGCAAGCCCAATGCCTGCCACAGACTAAGTGCAGGCAGACCAAAAATCACGGGCATCAGCCAATTCCACAATAACATGACTATTGCTCCTATTCCCGCAGCTACAACCAGCCAAAGAATTACAAACACAAATGGATTTCTGAAAAAAGAAAACTTACCGCCACATCTTCCATGAAATCTTCTATTAAAACTTTTTGTTGCCATTATACTTCATTTTTTTAATTCATCATTCTTATTAGTTAAAAGAGCCCTCTACTCTTATAGACAATCGAGATGAAGAAATATTTTATGAAGTTACAAAAAAAATAATAGTACCTGCAATTTTTTGTATAATTGCAACGATCCATACAGTAGCTTCACCGGTTGTTGATGTTCCCAC
>ERZ791622.902-NODE-902-length-11258-cov-2.0815_pt1 | contig 11258 bp, 11 predicted proteins | sample MGYA00510269_ERZ791622 | MGnify/ENA primary metagenome ERZ791622 (study PRJEB30046, sample SAMN00715191) | human gut metagenome | study: EMG produced TPA metagenomics assembly of the A metagenome-wide association study of gut microbiota in type 2... | reverse complement strand
TGTCCTACGACATCCGCGAACACCGCGGCCTGATGCGCAACCTCGTGGTGCGCACCTCCTCCACGGGCGAAGTCATGGTCATCGTCGTATTCGGCGAGGAAGACCGCGCACGCATCGGGGCCCTGCTCGACCACTTGAAGGAGCGGTTTCCGGAAATCACCTCGCTGATGTACATGGTCAATACGAAGCTGAACGACTCGACGGGCGACATCGACGCCCACCTGTGGAGCGGCCGCGACCACATCTTCGAGGAGATGGAGGGGCTGCGTTTCAAGATAGGCCCGAAGTCGTTCTACCAGACCAACTCCGCACAGGCCTACGAGCTCTACAAGGTGGCCCGCAGTTTCGCGGGGCTGACGGGCGGGGAAACCCTCTATGACCTCTACACGGGCACCGGCACCATCGCCAACTTCGTCGCCCGCACCTGCCGGCAGGTGGTCGGCATCGAATACGTGCCGGAAGCCATCGAAGATGCAAAATGCAACTCCCGGCTGAACGGCATCGACAACACCGCATTTTTCGCGGGCGACATGAAAGATGTGCTCGACGACGCCTTCATCGCCCGGCACGGCAGGCCCGACGTGGTGATACTCGACCCGCCGCGGGCCGGCGTACACGAGGAGGTGCTGGAGACCATCAAACGGGCCGCCCCGCAGCGCATCGTCTACGTGAGCTGCAACCCCGCGACGCAGGCCCGCGACCTCGCCCTCCTCGCACCGCTGTACCGTGTGACCGCCGTACAGCCCGTGGATATGTTCCCGCACACGCACCACGTAGAAAATGTCGTCCGGCTCGACAGGAATACCGACTAAAAAACATACGACCATGAAAAAAGCAACCATCGCCGCAGCGCTCATGCTCGCGGCACTGCCGCTCGCCGCACAGCAGACGGGCGTTCGGGTAACCGCCCGCAATGCAGCACACACTGTTCGCTGGCATTCGACGCCGCCATAACAGGATACGGCACCTTCACCATCCGCCTGGCCGTCGCCGACATCCGCAACCATGCGGGAGACGACGCCCTCACGGTCACCGTCACCACCGGCAACGAAGGGGGCGAAATTCTTTCGATCGCTCCGCAGGATGCCGCCCGACCCGTGACCGCCGACTTCTCATGGGACTGGATTAACGGAACGCTCGATGCCACACCCGACCTCGGGTTCATCTACCGGCTGCCGATAGCCGCAGGAAAGAGCACGACGGTGCGCTCGCTCACTCCTGCCGAAGCGGGGATGATGCGCGACAACATCGCCGATTTCCGCATGTGGGAGTTCGCCATGGAGCGGAACGAACCGGTATTTGCCATCCGAAAAGGGACGGTCATCCATGTAGAGGGCTACGACGCGGAGAACGGACAGGCAGGCGGCGGTACGATTATCGTCGAACATGCCGACGGGACGCAGGCACGCTATGCCTCGCTCCGCAGCGGTTCAGCCCTGGTCGCCCCGGGCGATACAATTTTTCCCGACACCCCGATAGCACTGGCAGGCGAACTGCGCAGCGGAGGTTACGGTGTACAGGTAGGCCTGTACCGTTATGCCTCCAACCGCAACACCGCCCTCTATCCCCACATGATGGCCCAGACGGAGTTCATCAATCCCCTCTTCATGACCGCGACGGGCAACGGTCTGCTCACCGACGGTCAGCGGGCGACGGCCAAAACGACGAAAAAACTGTTGGATGCCGAATCGGGCCGAACGAGTTTCTGGGAACGGGTATTCGGCCGCTGATGCAAAAGAAGCTCTATGAGCGGTCCCGATAGACCGCCGTGATTTCCCGGAAGAAGTGTTCGTAAGAGAGTGCTTCTTCCGCTTTTTTACGGGCGGCCGCCCCGAGCAACTCCCGCAGCTCCCGGTTCCGTATCAGTCCGCGCAGAGCCGCCGCCAAAGCCTCCGCATCGGAAGGCGGAATCAATATGCCGTCCGTACCGGAAGCGACGAACTCCGGCTGGGCCCCGTTATCGGTGGTAATCACTGCCCGGCCGGCCTGCATGAATTCGAGCACCGTAAGCCCGAAAGCCTCCTGCCCGACTGTCGGGACTACCCCAATATCGACCTGGCGCATAAACTGCGGCACATCGTCCAGAAAGCCCGTAAAAACGACCTTTCCGTCCAGGCCCAGCGCTTTCGCCCGGTCGCGAAGTCTCTGCTCATAGACCGGTTCTCCCTGCCCTGCGACCAAAAGTACGAAATCCTCCGACTTCAGCAGTGCAGCCGCATCAAGCAGCACCTCCACCCCCTTCTCCGGATGGAGACGGCCCGCATAAGCGACGACGACCGTATCGGGCGGAATACCGTACCGCTGCCTCAGAACGACACCTCCGGTCTGCAGACGGCAGGGCGGAATACTGTTGTGAATGACCGTCACGCTCCGCGCCGCTATCTTCGGCGAAGAGGAGAGGAATACACGCCTGGCAAGTTCGGAGACGAAGACAATCCGGTCCGTCCTCCGGTACAGGTAGGAGTAGAGAAAATTCCTCTTCGCCGGCCGGACCAGGTGGCGCGTAAGGATAACCTTCGGTTTCCGGTCGGAAAGGGCACGGGCAAAGAGCGCGATGAAGGTATCCTTGAACTGATGGGTATGGACGATATCGGCCTCGACGGATTCGATGAGCCGCTTCATCTTCAGGATGGAACAGAGACCGAAACGGCTGCGGAGCGGAAACTGCACGAGCGGACACCCCAGCGAAGCGGTTTTCCGGCGGATGACTTCGCTTTCGCGCGATACCAACTGCACGCCGTAGCCCTCCCTCTGCAATCTTTCCGCCAGGTCGTAGACGTACTGTTCGCCTCCGCCCCAGCCGGCCGAGGCGAAGACCTGCACAACGGTTTGTTTTCCCCGCTCAGTCATACCCGCGGACTATTCGGTGGTCTCCCGGACGATTCCGTACGGCGTCCGTCCTACCCGGTTCCGGGTATTCTCCTCGTACAGAATCCGATTCGCCTCGTTATGGATGTCCAGCCGCCTGTGCTTCTTATGGTACACCGTGGCGTAATGGTTCATGACGAGCGGGCGGATACCGGCCCCCCCCAGCCGGTCTTCCAAATCGGTATCCTCGCCGGTTCCGGGATTTACATACCGTTCGTCGAACCCGTTGGCCTTGAGAAGGTCGGATTTGTACATGGAGAAATTACACCCCAATATCCCCTCGTAACGCTGGCGGATGAACCACCGACGCAAGGTCGGGGAGGTAATCCGGATACAGTTCTCCATATGTTTCTCTCCGCGCACGATGCCGGCATAGAGCAACGGCCACACCAATTTCCGCTCGAATCCCGGAGAAGCTACCTTCCCGACACTCATTCCCTCGGAGAGAACGGCCGGCAGGTCTACCCTCCGGCCGGCGACGACGAACCCTTCCCGCCGCGCCTTGCAGTGTTCCTCGACGAATTTCCGGTGCGGGATACAGTCGCCGTCCAGGAAAATCAGGTACTCCGCCCGACTCTGCACCACCGCCTTGTTGAGCATCCGGTTCTTGCGAAACCCGCAGTCCTCCTGCCAGAGATGAGTGACGGGAAAAGGCTGTCGGGCCATCAGCTCCTCCAGCCGGGCGACCACATCCTCCCGCGAACCGTCGTCCGCCACGATGACCTCGAAATCCTTAAAGGTCTGTTTCCCCAAAGCGACGAAAATCATCTCCAGCCAATCGATGCCGTTATAAAAAGGGATGATTATCGAAACTGCCGTTTTTGCATCCATTGCGTCCATGCATTTAACCGTCCGCAAAGATAGGAAAAGATTGGAACATACGGGTCGAAAACGACCGCCGCACCACGACACGACCGCTCCGTATGCCGGAGTACCGGAGCGGTCACCGACCCGAATGCATCGACTTTCCGAAAAACAACGGTTCTCCGGCCGTACCGTCAGGAAACTTTCCGGTTTGACTCCGAATAACGACTGCCCGCATCAAGAGCTCAACAGATATGGACAAAACCTCAAAACAGCGCCGCCAAAGCACCAATAATGGCCGACGGAAGGGGCAAAACAGGGTATCCACAACGCAGCTTCGTCAACGTCATTTCGGTAACATCCCGTGTAAGCGGAACCAAGCAACGGCTTCATCGATTGCCTCGGCAAGAGGCCGGTAGTGCAGTTCCAGCTCCCGGATAGACTTAGCATTCGTGTAATAGTTGCCGATGCAAAGAATACGCATATTCGTACGCGAAACCTCGCTTCTCAGACCTGCTTTGCCCAGCAAATCTCCGATTGCACCGATAATGCGAAGCGACCAAGCAGGAATATGAATGAGATGCTGGCAATGCCCCGTGCGCTCAGCGAGCAGACGGTAGAACTCCGCATAGGAATAATTCTCACCCGCAAGGAGGTATCGTTCTCCGCTATTCCCCCGCGCAAGGGCAGCAACGATGCCCCGAGCCACATCGTTGGCCGCGACAAAATTTTTGCCACCGGGCGGACAAAACACGATACGACGGCCATATCCCATCAGGATGATACGTCCCGAACTCGGTCGGGAATCCCATGCACCAATCATGAAAGTGGGACAGACCGTCACAATTTCAACCTGATTCCGAAAATGCTCCAGCCGTTGCAACGCCTCGAACTTGCTCCTCGCATAGGCAGATTCGGTAAACGGAGCGGCCATGGACCTCGTCTCATCCCCCGGCTGTCCTTTGGTACCATAAGCGAAAACATTCGCACTGGCGACATTGACAACTCGTTTCACACCACACTCGGAAGCGAGTTCAACCAATCGCTCCGTCGCCGTCACATTCACCTGTTCGTAAGAATCATAAGAACCCGACTGCCCTGTTTTGGCAGCGCAATGCACCACATAGTCGCACCCATGCATCGCCCGACGTAAAGTTTCTCTATCGGTAAATTCACCTTCGACAAGTTCCAGCGCCGGGTCTTCGACTCCCACATAGGAACCGAGACAGCGAAGCAGACCCCGTACCGCATAACCGGCCGATAACAGCTCGCAAATCGTATGTGTCCCCAAGAGACTGTTGGCTCCGGTAATAAGAACAGTTTTCCCCATAACAAACTTCATTATAAACCATGGTCCGGCGTCACCGGGTCGAAACAGGCGGCACATCAAGCTCCCGAGCGACGACGCGCGACATCAGCCGGATACGGATAAATATAGGAATAAGCAGGAGCAACAATCCGTTGATGCGGTTCGACCAGCCGGGTAGAATGACCGCCTTACGACGCAACAGTCCGCGGAGACTAATGCGGGCCACCTTCTCGGGGGAAAGCAACCCCAACCGGCCGAAGAACTTCTGACGTTCGATACGGCCCGTTACCTCTCCATTGGTCTTCATCGGTCCGGGAGTAACGACGCTAACCGCAATTTTTGCACCGCGCAACTCTTCCCGCAAACCGAGCGAAAACTGGAGCACGAAACGCTTGGTGGCGGGATAAACCGTCTTGAAACCGGTTGGCGAAAAGGCCGCCATACTCGCTACATTGAGAATGAAAGCCTCGGGAGCACGTTGCAGATTCGGAAGCAGATAAAAGGTCAACAGCGTAGGAACCGAGACATTCAAGTGTAAGATGCGGTCAAGATAATCGGAAGTACAAGATGCGAAACGTCGTGTTCCGCCAGTCCCCGCATTATTAATCAGCATGAAGAGCGGATAACCGGCATTGACATCCCGACAAAGGACACTCAATGCCTCTTCGTCGCACAAATCAATCTCGAAAGGAATACATCGCACCCCCAAACGCCGCGACTCGATAACCACCTCATTCAGACCGCTATCGGGCAATGAAACGAGCACTGTATCGATACCGCACCGGGCCAGTTCGAGAGCATAGCAACGTCCCAATCCCTGACTCGCACCCGTAACGAGCGCATAACGGCGTTCCTCACCAGCCACATCGGACTCCAGACCTGTCCCAAAATTCAGCGATACCCTCCTTCGATGCATACGACAATTCTTTTCGGACAAAATTAGACTGTCGCAAAAAAGGGGGAAATACTGAAAATTCAGTATTCAATCAACCCCAAAGACTGGCCGTACCGTACGGCCTCATGCGAATTGTCCGCATTCAACTTCTCCAAGATATGCTGTCGGTAGGTGTTAACGGTATGGACGCTTATATGCAACATCTCCGATATCTCTTTGCTCAATTTACCTCGAGCAATCAAAGCCAATATCTCCAGCTCGCGTTTCGTCAAGATGGATTCGCTCTGAAAATACCGGATTAAGGGAGAAAACACCTCTCCTGTAACGGTATTGACAATCTGGTAATTGACCGTAAACGGCGGCAGTTGGTTGGGCGAAATTTCCAACACACACAATGTCAACCAGATATTACCTATCCGGTCGGTCTCCAACACCCGGAACGATTCGGTAACACGCCGGAACTTATCTCCCATCCTGACCCTGTACTCCCGTATCGTCTTCATGTGGGCGAAGTTTTTGTTGCCTTGAAATACATGTTTAAGGGATGCTATCGCATTCTTCAGCACGTCATCCAAATCATCGGGATGAACCTCCACTTCTCCGCTCCCGAACAGTCGCTTGTGATATTCCGACACATACACATGTTCATTACGGCAATTGTCGTAAATCGTAACGGCAACACACTGCAGTTCGTTCGACCGAGAAAACATGTCGATATGTTGCTGTAACCGATTATAGTCCAAAAATCGTCCTTCAGGCCGCTGGGAATACATCAACTGTTTATATTCTTTTTCTATATCTTTTACCATCAACTCCATTCAAAGTCTTCACAAATTTAAGGAAAAGATTAGAACTTAACAGCCGAAAGCAACTGTACACTCCGCAGCCGGAGCAGTCGCCGAAAGATAAGCCGCGAGTATACTGGCATCTGAATGGTTGCCGCTCAGATTCTCTTTCCGCTGTGCGCACAGCACCGCATAAATACCCGCTTATCGCCACGAGCGCGAACAGGATTTACACATCTGGCGTTTTGTTTTTGAAGTTTAGCGTATTCCCCATCGGTCACGGGTCGAGCCACTCGGTAAAGGCATCCTCGCCGGTCGTATCTTCCGCCCACCGTGCTATCCGGTTCTTCGGAAAGCCGCCCGTTGCCACAAGGCGTGCCGGAGGACAATGGCTCTCCGGCACGCCTTGCAGTCCGAACAACCCCGCACTCCTGCCGTTTCCTCTCGAAAAAGACCCTCCGTCCACGGGCCGGAAACCGTACGGATACCCCTTGTTCGTTCGGGCAGTCAATATCCCAACGCCTCCACCCACTGCCGGACGGTCTGCTCGTCGGTACGGTTGAGCAACCTGCCCTCCTGCCAATTCAAACCGGGATAGGCTTTCTGCAACTCCGCCACGCTGTTGGCAATACCGCTGCCGCCCGACGTAGCGAACGGAATGACCGTCCTGCCTTTCAAATCATGGCTTTCGATAAACGTATTGACGATTCTCGGAGCAAGGCCCCACCAAATGGGATAGCCGATGAAAACAACATCGTAATCGGCGATTTTTCCCTTTTGACTCTTGATTGCAGGACGAGCTTTCGGGTCGTTCATCTCCACCGAACTGCGCGACTGCTTGTCGTTCCAGTTGAGGTCGGCATCGGTATAAGGCTGTGCCGGGGTAATGGCATAGAGTTCCCCGCCCGTTGCATGCGCCACCTTTTGGGCCGCACGCGCCGTTGTGCCCGTCGCAGAAAAGTAAGCAACGAGGATTTTATGATTCGATTGTCTGCTGTTCATATCCTGTTTTTGTTGTGCGGAAGTTGCGGTCGCCATACCGACGACCGACAACAATATCAATAAAAATTTATACATGGGAAATCCCTTTTATTTCTGAAGTTCGTCGTACTCCCCGTCGGTCACGGGGTCGAGCCATTCGGTAGAGGCGTTTTCTCCGGGAAGCTCAAAGGCGAGATGCGCGAACCAACTATCGGCCGCCGCGCCGTGCCAGTGCTTTACATTAGCAGGAATATGGATGACCGTGCCGGGAAGAATCTCTACCGCCGGTTTGCCCTCCTCCTGATACCAGCCGCGGCCGGCCACGCCGATAAGCATCTGCCCACCGCCCGTCGTCGCACGGTGGATATGCCAGTTGTTGCGGCATCCCGGTTCGAAGGTGACGTTGGAGATACTCACCTGTTCCCGCGAGATTGGCGCGAGGTAACTGTTGCCGATGAAATACCGGGCGTATGCCGTGTTCGGCTCACCGATGGGGAATATCATCTCCCGCTGGAAGGCCGCTTTCGCATCCTCGCCGGGCGTATCCTCCGCCCACACGTCTTTGGCGAGGCGGAAAGCCGCCCACGCCTTCGGCCAACCCGCGTAAAATCCGATATGGGTAATTATCTCCGCAATCTCGGTGCGGGTGATGCCGTTTTTCTTCGCTTCCTGAAGATGGAAGCCCAGCGAGCTGTCGGTGATACCCTGACTGATGAGCGAGGTTATCGTCACCAGGCTGCGGTCGCGCAGCCCCAATTTGTCGGTACGGCTCCACACCTCACCGAAAAGGACATCGTCGTTGAGTTCCGCGAATTTGGGGGCGAAGTCACCCAACTGGTCGCGCCCTGCCGTCTGTACTATCTTTTCCTGTGCCATAACATTGAATGTTAAGATACTGAATAGTGAAACTAAAAGAATCTTCTTCATAATCGCATGATTTATCGGATGAAGTTATTGATTCGGTTCGAAGAGTCGAGGGGTGTCTGGTCCGACAATACCAACGCCTTGACCATATGCAGCGTCTCCCGCTTGTACTTTTGGAAATGGGGCGAAGCGATATGCGATTCGTATGCCTCCCGGCTTGCGTAGGTTTCGAGAATGGTTATTCTGCAGGGATTCTCCTTTTCATGAACCGCATACATGGTCAGTACGCCCGGCTCGGTGCGCAGGGAGACTTCGCCCACCTCGGTCGCATATTTCATATACTCGTCAAGGAACTGCGGGTAAACCTCGATTTTCGACAGGCGCACGATACCGTCGGCGGTCATCGGCTCCTTGGCGCACATTCCCGGCTGCTTGTCCAGGTTCAGGCATTTGCCGATGACCTCTCCCGTGGCGAGATAGGAATAGGTCGGAAACTCGAACAAGACAGGTTTCAGCCTCGTATAATCCAATTTGCCGTTGCTGTCGAGCACATCGGGAGCGGCGTAGGTGTTCGCCACGGAGCAGATAAAGTTGTCGAAGCCCTCGGTTTCGTAAATATCCACCACGTTACACTCCATTGTCAGTGGGGAAGCATCTATCACGGGTGTACCGTTTTCTCCCCAGTGGTAATCGAACACCCCCGACTTATCGACCGATGCGCCGCTCACGCTGCCCACGTAGTCGGCTTCCGGCAGCATTTCACGACTGACCAGGTTGATAGAAAGTTTTTTGGAATCTTTTATCCCTCGATTGGTATGATGGCTTTTGCTCATGCTGACCACTATCCGGTCATGACCGATAATGCCCGTATGTCCGACGACAAGCCAGTTCACCTTGCCCCCGACCTCCGCACCGACGACCGTCATTGGTTTCGGGTAGAGTGCCAACAGGCTTCCGATATTTCGTTTTTCCGTTTCCATGATATTGGGACGATTCATGTCATTTTCCACTGTCGTACCGCATGACGACAGGCAGCACAGCAGCAGTACGCTTAACAGGAACCTCTTATTCATCTTTTCCGTTTTCAGATGTATTTGATAAACTTCGCCGGCACTCCGCCCACGACCGTATTCGCGGCCACGTCCTTCGTCACGACCGCACCCGCCCCGACGACGGCATTGTCTCCAATGGTCACCCCCTGCAGAACGGTCGCGTTGGAACCTATCCAGACATTTTTCCCGAGAACGATAGGGGCGGGAAAGGTATGCCTGCGCGTTTCGGGCGGCAATCCGTGGTTGAGCGTGGCAAACACCACATTGTGTCCGATTTGGCAGCCGTTCCCGATGAAGACGCCGCCGTGGTCCTGAAAATGGCAGCAGGCATTGATGAAAACATCCTCGCCGACAGTAATGTTCCCGCCGAAATCGGTATAGAACGGCGGAAAGAGACGGAGCGACTCCGGTACCTCATAGCCGAACAGTTCGGACAGCAATCCCCGCACCTCGTCCGGCGTATGATACGCCGTATTCAACCGGAACGTGACCCGCCTCGCCCGGTCGCTCATTTCGTCCATGAAACGGTGTATCTCCTCCGTATCGAGCGGACAGCGCCCTTTCACATACTCCTTAAATTCTTCGATACTCATATGGTTTCCTTTTTTCAAATTGCACCCGCACATTTCCGGCCACACCCGACGGTGCCTTCGCCTCACGAATATCGCATGCTGCTCCGCCGGTCTCTGACAGGGACACCGGCAGGCCGCCGATATCTTCCATCTCCATTCCCGTCGCACCTTTCCCGGTCCGCCCCTTTCCCATCGCCGCACGGCAGGCGAACGAACAGCACGCGACAGCCGCCGACCGTGCGTTTACAGGGACAGCGTGACGGTAATTTCTCCCACACCACCCAACAAATCGAGCATCTCTTCACGAGTAGCCACGCCATCCACCCTGCCCAGCCGGGTAAAGTTCCACGAAATACAAAATCAGGTCGCCCGGGCCGGTCGTGGTCTGTCGGTCGTTGCGGGGAAGCGATATGCCCAGCGAACCGACTTTTTCCATGTCACCGTAATCGCTCATCCGGATGGATAACGGACCTTGTGCAAGACGTTCTTTAAGGGCTTGTGTGGAGGAGTTCTCCTCCAGCGTAGCAGTAAAGGTACTGCCTTCCACGGTAAGTTCAAGCGTATTTGTCTGCATAGGCTCTTCGCTGTCGTTGTCGTTCGCCTCCAGACGTTCCAACCAGGCGGTGACGCGCGGCTCCGTCTCTTCGAGCGTGTTTTGCGTCAAATGCAACACCTCCGTAAATTCAGCATCGGGGCAGAGGCTGCGGGCCTCACCGACCGAGGCGGAAACACCGCTGCTTCCGCTGGTGGCGAAGAGCGCAATCCGCTTGCCGGCAAGTTCCGAGGCGTGTGCATACAGGAACGCCTGCATCGGCGAGGCCCGGCTGCCGTACCATATCGGATAACCGACGAATACGGTATCGTAGTCATCGAAGTGCTCCACGTAGGTAGCGACAGCCGGATAGTCGCCCTGCCGGATGGCGGCCAACTCCTCCTGCGCCCGTTCCAGCATGGCATTGTAATCGTCTTCATAAGGCACCGCGGGTTCGACCTCCAGCATATCGCAATCGAGCACTGTCCGGATTTGCCGCGCCACACGTTCGGTATTGCCCGTACGCGAACAGTAAAGCACCAGACTGCGCCCCCTGCCGCCGGGGAGCGGCTCCGCCGGCTCCTCATCCTCCCCGA
>ERZ791622.894-NODE-894-length-11349-cov-1.73906_pt1 | contig 11349 bp, 10 predicted proteins | sample MGYA00510269_ERZ791622 | MGnify/ENA primary metagenome ERZ791622 (study PRJEB30046, sample SAMN00715191) | human gut metagenome | study: EMG produced TPA metagenomics assembly of the A metagenome-wide association study of gut microbiota in type 2... | reverse complement strand
CTCAAATCGCAGTGAATGGTGTCATCCGCGGCGTCGATGGTCAGCGTGCCGCTCTCGACGTTCAAAAGCTGCTCGGCGTTGATGGCGTCGTTGACGGGTGCATCGATATTCAGCGTCAAATCGCGGATGGTCAGCGACGCTTCGCCGTCCTCATCCGTCGTCGCGCCGGATTTGATGCCGTTTTTGCCGTTGGCCGTGATGGTCAACTCTCCATCGCCGCAGAGGGTGACAAGCGAGCCATCCTTACACTTAATGACGGCGTTTTCGGCATTTTCGTTTTTGGGGTAGTTGTCGTCATTGTTCTGCTCGGTATCGCTCAGGGAATTTTCCGTACCGTTGGAAACAAGGATGGTCACCTCGCTCGACTTGCCGCAGGTGATGGCGGCGGTGTTCTCACTCGTAAGTGTCAGGCCGTCCAGCACCAGCGTCACGCCGGTCGTACCCTTTTTCACCTTGATGGAGCCGTCCGCGCAGCTGCCGGAGACGGTGTAGGTACCACTCGGCGTGATCGTGAGCGCTGTGCCGTCGATCTCGTAGCCCGTGTCCGTCTCGCCCGCAGCGGTCACGCCGCTGTCTGTAAAGGTAAAGGTCACATTGCTTGCCGTGTCCGCCGTACTATTATTTATCGTACCGGCGCAGGCCGTGAGCGACAGCGCCAGCGCCGACGCGCACAGGAAAGGCAGCGGCTTTGGCATCGGCCTTTCCATCGCGCGCTCGATCGCCGAGGGACACCACGGCTCCATCCGCGCCAGAGTGGAGAACGGGAGGATCGCCTTCACCGCCGAGCTCAAATAAACGGCTTTTGGGCAAAAAAACGCTTCGCAGAACTTCTGCGAAGCGCTTTTAGCCGGAGGCGTTTTTCTTATCAAAGGCTTTTCTCCCCGCCCGTGACGGTCTCGATGGCGCAGGCAATGAACTTTTTCGCTGCGGGCGAGGCCTCTTTGAGCGACGGGACGGAGATGCCGAGCGTGACGAACTGCGGCGGGTCGAACGGGACCTCCGCCACCGTGCCGCTCCACTTGCGTGAGATGAGCCGCTGGTTGAAGCTGACGCCGAGCCCCGCCTCGACCATGTTGTAGGTCGTGAAGCCGTCGCGCGTCGTAAAGCAGGTCTGCGGGTGCAGGTCGTGCTGCTCGAGCAGGCGGTCCTGATCGGTGTCGTGATTGGGCGAGGTGTGGATGAACGGCTCGTTCTGCAAGCGCATAAGCGGAAAGACATCCGCCGCTGCCAACTCGTGCCCGCGCGGCAGCCACGCGACGAGCTCGTCACGAAAGACAGGCAGCCAGTCGTACTTGTCGCCGTGCATCTGCGCGCCGAAACAGCAGTCGACCGAGCGCTCGTTCAGCCAGCGCGCCATCTCGAGGTTGCCGCCCTCCTGCATGCGCACGGTCACGCCCGGATAGCGGGCGCGGAACGCCGTCAGGATCTCTGGCATCCACAGGGCCGAAATGCTGTAATAGCAGCCTATCGTCAGCGAGCCCTTTGACACGCCGCCGATCTCCGCGCTGAGCTGCTCGGCGTTGTGGTGCGCGCGCACGACCTCGCGCAGCAGCGGCAGCATGAGCTTTCCGTTTTCCGTGAGCTGCACGCCCTTTTTGCTGCGAAGAAACAGCGGAAAGCCGAGCTCTTCTTCCAGCGTGCCGATCATGCGCGTCACGCCTGACTGCGTGTAGCCCAAAAGCTCCGCCGTGGCCGTCAGGCTGCCGAGCTCTGCCGCGGCAAGGAACGCCTCGCATTTGACCGCTTCCATACGCCCTCCTATCCATGATTTTATATCATGTTTTTCATTTCAAATAACCGTTTGCGTCATGTTTTCTCTTATTCTACAATAGCAGTCAGAAACCGTCAATCCTGTTTTTGAAACGAGGTCTTTTTTCATGGAGCATCGTCTTTCTTTTTCCTGCGACTATCTTGAGGGTGCGCATCCCGCCATCCTGCAGCGCCTGTGCGAAACGAATTTTGCGCAGACCGCCGGTTACGGCACGGATGAATACTGCCAATCCGCGCGCGAGAAGATCCGCGCCGCTTGCGGCGCGCCGAACGCGGAGATTCACTTCCTTGTCGGCGGCACACAGACGAACGCGACCGTCATCGACGCGCTGCTGCGCTCTTACGAGGGTGTGATCGCCGCTGACACGGGGCACATCAGCGTGCACGAGGCCGGCGCCATCGAGTTCGGCGGGCACAAGGTGCTCACGCTGCCGCAGGAGAACGGCAAGATCACCGCATCCCAAATCCGCGCACTGCTTGATCAGTACGAGGACGACGCGAACCGCGACCACACGGTCATGCCCGGGATGGTCTACCTCTCCCAGCCGACGGAGTACGGCACGCTCTATTCCAAAAAGGAGCTCGCGGCCATCAGCGCGCTCTGCCGCGAAAAGCGCCTGCCGCTCTATATCGACGGTGCGCGCCTTGCCTACGCGCTCGCCTGTCCTGAAAACGACGTGACACTGCGCGACCTTGCCGCGCTGTGCGACATTTTCTACATCGGCGGCACGAAATGCGGCGCGCTGCTCGGCGAGGCGGTCGTCATTCCCCAGCCGGGGCTCATTCCACACTTTTTCACCATCATCAAGCAGCACGGCGCGCTGCTCGCCAAGGGACGGCTGCTCGGTATCCAGTTCGACACGCTCTTTACCGATGGGCTCTACGAGCGCATCGGCGCAGACGCCGTTCGCTACGCCGACGCTATCCGGCGCGCGATGGCGGAAAACGGCTATTTGCCCTGTTTCCCCTCCCCGACGAACCAGAGCTTCTGCATCGTCAGTGAGCAGCAGCGCAAAGAGCTCGCCGAGCGCGTGGACTTCTCCGTCTGGGAGCAATATGACGAGACGCACAGCATCATCCGCTTTGCCACAAGCTGGGCGACGCGGGAAGAGGATGTGAACGCGCTCTGTCGCATCCTGCGCGAGTGCACCGCGCAGGAAAAGGCAGCGTCCTAAAATCAAAAAAGAGCTTTCTCCGATTTTCAGGAGAAAGCTCTTTTTATTTCATTGCGCTGCGCTCAGTTCTTTTTCATCAGCTGTTCATCCTGCTGCAAAAGCTGCTGCGTGATGATATCGAGCTGCCGGTGCTTGGCCATGCGGTCGGCGATGTTATTCTGCACCAGCTCCGTCTCCTGATGGCCGCGGAAGGACAGCTTAAGCAGAATCGGCGTCAGGATCGTGCCGCATACGACCGTGATGACGACCGGCGTCATCATCGCGGGCGACAGCACACCCATCGAAAGGCCGCGGTTGGCGACGATCAGCGCGACTTCGCCGCGGCAGGCCATGCCCACGCCGACCTGGATGCTCTCGCGCGTGGTGAACTGGCACGCCTTGGCGCCAAGGCCGCAGCCGAGGAGCTTCGAGATGATCGAAACAAGCAGCAGCAAAATCGAGAAGACGACCATGCCGCCCGTCAGACCCGTGATCTGCACATTGATACCGATGCTCGCGAAGAACACCGGCGTGAGCAGAAGATACCCGAGGGGGTTGTACTTCGTCTGGATGTAGGTGCCCTTGGGTGTGCATGCGACGGCAAGGCCCGCGGCGTAAGCGCCCGTGATATCAGCGACGCCGAAGAACTCCTCGGCGCAGTAGGCCATCACAAGGCACAGGACAAAGGCGAACACGGAGTTTCTGTGGCTGGCCCAACCGTGCTGACGCTTGAGCATCCAGCAGAAGATGCGGTTTGCGCCAAAGCCGACCACGAAGGCAAAGGCGAAAAAGCCCACGATCTTGAGGAGCACCATGCCGATGCTCTCGTCACCGCCGGCAAGGCTGCAAACGAGCGTCAGGGCAATCAGGCCGAGCACATCGTCGATGAGCGCGGCGGCCAAAATCGTGTTGCCAACCTTGGTCTCGAGCTTTTTCATCTCCTTGAGCGTTTCGACTGTAATGCTCACGGACGTGGCCGTCAGGATGGTGCCGATGAAGATATTTTCAATAAAGCCGGTGCTCTCGATGAGTCCGAGCTCATCCGCTCCCCAGGCAAGCGCCGTGCCCATGAGAAACGGCACGACCACGCCGAGAACCGCGACCATGAAGCCCGCCTTGCCGCTGTGCTTGAGCTCGTTGATGTCCGTGCCCATACCGGCGGAGAACATCAGCACGATGACACCAAGCTCGCTGAGCTGCTTGGTGAACTCCGTTTCCGAAAGAAGGCCAAGGCCCGCGGGGCTGAGGATCAGGCCCGCGATCAGCGCGCCCACGACCTGCGGCATCTGAAACTTCTGCGCGATGAGGCCCAGAATCTTCGTGCTCAGCAGGATCAGCGCAAGATCCAGCAAAAAGTAATACGACATATTGATCTCCTCCCAAACTCTCTGATCTCTATCCAAATTCTTCCGTTTCATTTCGCGAGGCTCTATTCTAACTTCTTTTTTTCTTTTTTCAACAGTCAGAATCACCAAGGAAACGGAAGAATTCCTGCACAGCTCAGGCAAAATGCAATATATCTTTCATTTTTAACGTGAAATGTTTGCTTTGATTCCGTTTCCATAGCCGTTTTCACAAAAAGCAGCGCCAAACGCGGCGTTAAGAAGCCGTGAAATATGGACGATTCATTGAATTTCTCTATGATTTACAGGGATATCGTCTATATCGTCCACGCATCGTGCACATTTTGTCGCTCACGCCCATTTTGCATCTTTTCCTGCATTTTGCGCATTTCCGTCGCACAATGCGCCGTTTCTCCCCTTGCCGCGGCGGCGCGGGCGTGGTAAAATCGGCCTTGTGACATGAACAAAGGAAAGGACGAGCCATGAATCAGAAAGAACTCAATGAACTGCGCCGGCGCTTCCGGCTCGATAAGAATAATTTCAGCCGCGTGTACGGCTGCTATGTGAACTCCAACCGTGAGATCATTGCGTGGGTCGATACCTCGATGGGCCTCATGCGGCAGGAGGAGCAGGAGATGTACCTGGGCCTTCTCAAAAAGTCCCTCTCCGGCACGCTTGGCAAGAACCTCATCGACGTGGTGTTCTCCACGCAGCAGGTCGCCGACAGCGATGAGCACCGCCTCTTGCAGACTCTTCGCCAAACAGAGCTCAAGGACCCCGCCTCGCGCGAAACGCTCTGCCGCCAAATCATCGACTGCATCGACATGGGCGAGACAAACTATCTCATCCTCCTCGCCGCCGACGCCTACGACGTGCCGCACCGCAGCAAGGATGACGAGATTCAGGCCGACGCGTCGAGTGAGGTCTTCAAGTACTTTGTCTGCTCTATCTGCCCCGTCAAGGCCCCGACGCTCGAACTGCGCTATGACCTTGACCAGAGCGAGTTTCACTCAAGCTCCACCGGCTACATCGCGACCTCGCCCGAGCTCGGCTTCCTCTACCCCGCATTCGACAACCGCACGGCGAACATTTACAATGTGCTGTTCTACTCGAAAAATGCCGCGGAGATCCATCAGGAGGTCATCGACGCGCTGTTCCACGTCGACCCGCCGATGTCCGCCGTCGAGCAGAAAAATGTGTTTGATACCGCGCTCGCTGATACGCTTGACAAGGATTGCAGCTACGATGTGGTGCAGTCCGTCCACGAACAGCTGCGCGGCCGCATTCAGGAGCATAAGGAGAGCCGCGACCCCGCGCCGCTGGAGCTGACGGTCGGCGACGTCGGCGGCATCCTCGCCAACAGCGGCGTGAACGACGAGCAGATCGCAGCGTTCCAGCGCGAGTGCGATGAGCAGTACGGCGAGAACGCCGCGCTGAACCCGAACAACATCATCGAGAGCAAGAAGTTTGAGATCACGACCCCCGAGGTCAAAATTTCCATTGCACCGGAGAACAGCTATATGATCGAAGCGCGCGTCATCAATGGCCGCAAATACCTCCTCATCCCCGCCGACGACGGCGTGGAGGTCAACGGCATCGGCGTGAACATCCCGGGTCTTGCAAAAGAGGAATAAAAAAAAGGAGAGAAGCCGCGGCTTCTCTCCCTCTCTTTTTGACCATTTACGCCTTGCTCTTGTAGAGGTCAGCGATGATGTCGGCGCACTTGTCGATGCCGAGCTCGCCGCTGTCGAGCGTGATGTGGTAATTCTGCGCGTAGCCCCACTTCATGTTCGTGTAGAAGCGGTGATAGGCCGCGCGGCGCTTGTCCTTGTCGCGCAGGCGCTGCTCGGGCGACTGCTCGCGCTCGCCGTAGACCTCGACGATGCGCTTGGCGCGGAACGCCATATCCGCGTGGATAAAGACCTTGAGGCACTTGGCCTTGTCCTGCAAAATGTAGTCCGCGCAGCGGCCGACGATGACACAGGGGCCCTTTTCGGCAAGCTCGCTGATGACGCGGCACTGAATTTCCCATAGGATGTCCTCGTTCGCCGGGCCGAACGCGCGGTTCGAGAGCGCTGAGGACAGGAAGCCGCCGGGTGTGTACTCGCCCGCCTCCTTGACATAATTTTCTGCAAAGCCGCTCTCCTCGGCGATCTTCTGGATGAGCTCTGAGTCATAGCAGGGGATGCCGAGCTGCTCTGCAACCTTTTTGCCGACCGTGCGGCCGCCGCTGCCGAATTCACGGCTGATGGTGATAATATGATTCATAATACAGTTGCTCCTTCCGTATTGAGTTCCCGATACGTTTTTACAATCATACCCGCCGCGATGACGAAAGTCAACCCATCCGACACCGGCATGGAGTACAGCACGCCGTCAAGGCCGAAAAAGCGCGGCAGCAGCAGTGCAAAGCCCACGCCGAACACGACCTCGCGCACCATGGAGAGCATCGTGGATGAGAACGCCTTGCCCACGGCCTGCAAAAAGATGAAGCAGGCCTTGTTCACGCAGGCGAGCACCATCATGCAAAGATACGTGCGGAATGCCTTGATCGCAAAGTCCGTGTAGTAGCCGCTCTCGTTCGCCGCGCCGAAGACGGCGATGAGCTGACGCGGGAAGCCCTCGGCCAGAACGAGCGCGACGGCGCCGACGATCGCCTCGCAGAGCAGGAGCTTTGTAAAGAGCTCACGCACGCGCGTCTTTTTCCCCGCGCCCATGTTGTAACCTACGACGGGAATGCAGCCTGCCGACGACGATGGAAATGACGATCTGGAAGAACTTCATCACAATGCCGACGACGGCCATCGGGATCTGCGCGTACTGCTCCTGCGAGAATATCTCATCCAGCGCGCCGTACTTGCGCAGCATGTTGTTGATAGCCGCCATCGCCGCGACAAGGCTAATTTGTGACAAAAAGCTCGTGATGCCGAGCGTCAGCATCCGGGTACAGAGGCTTGCGTGCAGGCGGAAGTCTCCCTTTTCCGGCTTGACGGTCTTCATGCGGCAGAGGTACCACGCCGCAAGCGCCGCCGTGACGATCTGGCCCAACACGGTGGCGACCGCCGCGCCCATCATGCCCCACTTACATTCAAAGATGAAGATGGGGTCTAAAATGATGTTGAGCACCGCGCCCGCGAGCGTGGAGATCATGGCGAACCGCGGGTCGCCGTCGGCACGGATGACAGGGTTCATCGCCTGGCCGAACATATAAAACGGGATGCCGAGCGAGATATAGAAGAAATACTCCCGCGCGTAATGAAAGGTCTCCTCGTTCACCGTGCCGCCGAACATTGAAATGATGGGATCGGCAAAACCAAGGTACAGCGCCGTCAGGACAAGGCTGCTCGCAATCGACAGCACGACCGCGCTGCCGACGCTCTTTCTTGCCTCTCCCACTTCGCCCTTGCCGAGCGAAATGCTGACGAACGCGCAGCAGCCGTCGCCGATCATCACGGCGATGGCGAGCGCCACGACCGTGAGCGGAAAGACGACGGTGTTTGCCGCGTTGCCGTAGGAACCGAGGTAGCTTGCGTTGGCGATAAAGATCTGGTCGACGATGTTATAAAGCGCGCCGACGAGCAGCGAGATGATGCACGGGACGGCGTAGCGCCGCATGAGCTTTCCCACGCGCTCCGTCCCCAAAAACTGGTTTGTGTTTTCCATGGTGGTCTTCCCCCTGAACATAAAAAATAAGAGATGCGTTCCGCCGGATCAATCCGGACTTACGCATCTCTGCCGCACGATTTGACTATGAAGTTGTCTTCTCCCTCCTTTTGCCGCAAAAAACGTGCGGCGTTTCTGCAACTGGATTTACGCAGAAACGCCACACGCTGTGAATTGATTTTATCAAATTGTTTCGAGCATTTCAAATGTTTTTTGCGGCACGGGCCGCAAATTTTTATTTAGTCCTGCTCCATGAAGCTGCGAATATAGGCGATCAGCATTTTCGCCGTGCCCTCGAAGCCGAGCACATCGCTCTTGACGGTCATGTCGTAGCCGCGGGCGTCGCCCCACTTCGTCTCGCAGTAGTAGTTGTGGTAGGACTTTCTGGAGCGGTCGACCTCTTTGATCTCCTCGATCGCGTCCTCGGCAGACAGGCCCTTCTTCTCCATCACGCGGCCGACTTTGGCCTGCTGGTTGCCGCAGATGAAAATGCTCAGCATATTGGGGTTGCCCTTGAGCACCTGGTCGCCGCAGCGGCCGATGATGAGGAAGCTCTCGCCGTTTGCTGCCTTGTCGCGCAGCATGGCGAACGTCTTTTCCGCCACGTTGACCTCAAGAGAATTCGAATACTTGCCGATGCGGCGCGAGGCAAAGAAGTTGACGGGCTTTTCGTCCATCTTGCGGATCATTTCCTCGCTGTAGCCTTCGGAAACGATTTCCTTTTCGATGGAGTCCTTGTCATAGAGCTTGATACCGAGCTCTTGCGCGATCATGTCGGCAATGTAATGGCCGCCGCTGCCGTGCTCGCGGCCAAGGGTGATGATGATCTGGTTTTTCATGGGATCGCACTCCTTTCCTTTTTCCGTTTACAGATAGCGCAGGAATAAGTAGGCCGTGGACACCGCCATGACAATGATCGTCGCGGGCACGCAGTACTTGCAGTAGCGGCCCCAGCCAATGGGATAGCCGCCCTTGGCCGAAGCCGAAGTGCCGACGACGTTGGCGCTCGCGCCGATGGGCGTCGCGTTGCCGCCGAGGTCCGTGCCGAGCGAAAGCGCCCAGGCAAGCACGCCGATATCCATGCCCTCTGTCGCGGCAATGGCGCGGATGACAGGGATCATGGTCGCGGCAAAGGGGATATTGTCGACAAAGGCGCTCGTGATGGCCGAGAGCCACAGAATGACGATCACAATAACCGCGATATTGCCCTCACTGACCGAGGTGATGAAGTTCGCGATCATGTTGAGCACGCCTGTCTTTTCAAGGCCCGCCACGGAAACGAACAGGCCGATGAAAAAGAGCAGCGTCTTATAGTCCACGCCCTTATTTCTATAACAGATTTTTTGCCGCTGGTCAAGCCCAAAACGATCAGCGTCAAAATCGCGACAATCACGCCGATGCACGCGACGGAAAGCTCCGTCTGCGCGTGCGTGATGAGCAGCACGACCGCCAGCAGGAAAACGCCTGCGCTCGCAAGAAATGCCTTCTTGTTCGTGATGGCCGTCGAAGGCTCGGGACAGGTGATGGGGCCGCCGTTGGCATGCTCGGCGCGCTCAAGTTCCTTGCGGAAGCAGAGCGTGAAGTAAATGAGCATGAACACAAAGCAGATCGCCACGACCGCGCCGGTATTTTCGATGAAGTCGAAGAATGTGTAGCCGAGCGAGGTGCCGATGATGATGTTCGGCGGGTCGCCGCACATCGTGGCCGCGCCGCCGAGGTTCGCGCAGAAAATTTCAGACAGGATCATCGGCACGGGGTCGAATTTCATCGTCTGCGCCAGTTCGAGCGTGACGGTGGCGAGAAACAGCACGACCGTGATGCTGTCGATGAACATCGACAAAAACGCCGAGAGCGACATAAAGCAGATGAGCAGCGGCACCGTGCGGTAGTGTACGAGCTTGGCAAGCGTCAGGCACAGCCAGCGGAAAAAGCCCGCCTTGCCGAGGCCCTCGACCATGATCATCATGCCGGCGATAAACAGGATCGTCGACCAGTTGATGCCAGCGGTGCTCTCCTCACTGGCGCCGTACCAGAACGTGCTCTGGAAAACCGCGCCGAGGTTGAGCGTCTCCCAAATGGCGCTCATCGAGCGCATGCAGACGCCGAACACCAGCACGAGCACGAGCGCGCCGCTCCCGAGCGTAATGTAATGCCGTTCAAACTTATCGAGGATAATAAGCAGGAACATAGTGACAAAAATGCAGATGGCAATGATCTGAGCAAACATGTTATTCCTCCCTGTGCTGTGGAATTTCCAACGCGAGTCATTATATCGACCCTTTGCGCGGAAACGAAATGCTTTCTTGACATGGAGGATATGTCATTTTTCTATGCCGTCCGAATTTTCCTGATTTCATGCGGCTTTTCGACGGTGTTTACTTTTCGTCAAGGTTCTGTTCTTTTTTTCCCGAATACGCTTGCGCCGCCGCTTCGCTTCTGTTACAATCAGTCTTGCCGTCCGCAAGGTGCGGACGAATGCTTTTCTCTTCCGTCAAATTTTACGCAGTCAGGTTCCTCGCCGCCGCGCAGAACCCCAATCATTTCTTTTTCAGAGGAGCTTGCTATGAACATCAGCTACGACAGCTATCGCGTCTTTTATTACGCCGCCAAATACCGCAGCTTTTCGCAGGCCGCCGCGGCGCTCTACAGCAACCAGCCCAACGTGACACGCATGATCCGAAAGCTCGAATCCGAGCTCGGCTGCGCGCTGTTTTTCCGCTCGCCGCAGGGCGTGCGCCTCACGCCCGAGGGGGAGAAGCTCTACACGCACATCGCCGTCGCGTTTGAGAGCATCGAGGCAGGCGAAGAGGAGATTCTCTCCGACCAGAGCTTGCAAAGCGGTATCGTCCACATCGCAGCGAGCAGCCTTGCCCTGCGCACGCGGCTTTTGCAGGTGCTCGCGCGCTACCGGCGCGCATACCCGCACGTGCGCATCTGCCTGACGAACCACTCTGCCTCCCACGGCCTCGCCGCCGTGCAGAACGGCCTTGCCGACTTCGCCATTCTGGCAGAGGGCGCGTCCGTGCCGGATTCGCTCACGGCGCAGAAGATCGACGAAATTCAGGAGATCCCCATCTGCGGCCCGGCGTTTTTGGAGCTCACCGAGGAGCCCGTTTCGCTCAAAAGGCTTGCCGACTACCCGATCATCAGCTTGACGGAGGGGACATCGTCGCACGACTTTTATGCCGAGCTCTTCCTGCGCCACGGTCTTTCGTTCAGCCCCGATGTGGAGGTCGAGACCACGGCACAGGTGCCGCCCGTGGTGCAGAGCGACCTTGGCGTCGGCTTCGTGCCGCGCGAGATGCTTTACGGCACGCCGGAGGCAAGCGGTATCTACCCCATCATGCTCGAAGAGCCCATTCCCGCGCGCAGCGTCTTCCTCTTCCAGCGCAAGACGCAGCCGCTGAGCATCGCCGCAT